>OHWF01000043.1_pt1 | contig 96334 bp, 80 predicted proteins | sample 1579681 | NCBI WGS metagenome assembly OHWF01 (sample SAMEA3882554, study PRJEB24775) | human gut metagenome | biome: human-associated habitat; feature: intestine environment; material: feces | place: Netherlands | collected 2009/2010 | reverse complement strand
TTGTTTCCTTTTTGCCGTGCCGGTAATCCGTCAAGGCCGTTTGTCCCTTGGTAAGAGAGTGATTAAAAAATGAATTACTTGCAAGCCAGATAGGGAATTTTCGTTTGTATGTGTCTGGGGGGCTTGTTGCTTCATTTGTGGGATTCTGTTTTTCTCTTCCTTTGTATTTTTCTGGATCAGCCGTAAACCCATGTGGGCTATTGTTTGCCAATACAAGAAAAAAGGGTGGCCGTCGGACATGTCCGGTACTTTCCCAGGGTGAAATCCGTTGTCCCGCAACACAGTCCGGACATACTTCCGTACTCCGTCCGGACACCTTCTTTGTCTTGTCCCGCTTTACCTTTCTGTACCCCTTTATTTATTTTTTCCTTTTCTGTTCTTTTCCCATCTTCCACTATCTAAGCTATCGGTTCGTTGTTTGACGGGACGGAGTGCGTATTACGGGGAGTGGAGAATATCGTTCAGGAGTATACTTGCAGTCTGGCCGAAGGATGTCTGAAGGCTTACTGAAAGATGAACTTTCTCCATCCTTCAGGGTAATATTTTGTATATGAGGACGTTCTCGGGATAGATGAAAGAGGAAACATGATTCGGGGAATTTACTGAGCGGAGGGAGATGATAAGTATTTACTATCTCTGTTGAAAAGGGATGGCATGTATAATGCTCTGAGTGAATACTGTATTATTTTAGATAGTTGAGAGCATTGTAAGCATTGGTCTTTTTTTAGTATAATCTGATTTTGTTTTTGAATTTGTAACCTGATGTTACATTCCTTCCTTTTTTCTAGAGCTACCGATATATCCTGTTCTTGTCTTATATTCAGATATTTATTCCATTATCCGGTTCTATGTAAGTGAAGAATGTATATTCATTGTAACCTTAATATCTGGAATTTGTTTTTTGAAGGAAAAAGTGATGGATGTTACATACGCTAAAATATTCGCAATAGTTATTTTATGAGGTTTCTGTTTTTTGTTTGTTTCTTTGCAATGAATTTTTTGCGGGAAAGATTGCAATATGATTGAAAACAAATAAGATTTTATGGTTATGCGGAAAAGAAGAATGTTAATGGTATTATTGGCGGTGAGTTGGTTAATAGGTTCAGCTTGGGCTATCGACAACAAAGGGATTACTTTTGAGCAGCCTGCCGCTGATTGTTTTACGTTGATTGAGGGTGGTAAGGCTACTCCAATATTGTTGGATGAAAAAGATGACGTCGGGATTATCATTGCTGTGAAAAACTTACAAGATGATTTTCGTAAAGTGACGGGAAGGCAAGCCGAACTTCTCCACTCCGTGAGGGGGCCGCGTTTGATCGTGGCCGGTTCTTTGGAGAGCCGATTTATCAAGGAACTCGTAAAGGCAAAGAAAATAGATATCACCTCATTGAAAGGCAAACGTGAGAAATACCTGATGAAAGCTGTTTCTCGTCCTTTTGATGGAGTAGACGAGGCATGGATCATTGTCGGTAGTGATAAGCGGGGAACGATTTATGGCATATATGAACTTTCAGAACAGATAGGGGTATCCCCTTGGTATGATTGGGCGGATGTGCCCGTGGTACAACGTAAGAACTTGTATATTCAGCGTGGCAAATATACGGCCGGTGAACCGGCCGTAAAATACCGGGGTATATTCCTGAACGATGAAGCTCCTTGTCTTACGGGATGGGTAAAGCATACCTATGGAACCAATTATGGAGACCACCGTTTTTATGCCCGCGTTTTCGAGTTGATTCTCCGCTTGCGAGGAAACTTTATGTGGCCGGCCATGTGGGCGTGGAGCTTTTATGCGGATGATCCCGAAAACAGCAAGACGGCTCATGATATGGGAATTATAATGGGAACTTCCCATCATGAACCGATGGCGCGTAACCATCAGGAGTGGGCACGCAAACGGAAACAGTACGGAGTATGGGATTATGCGACCAATCAAAAAGTGCTCGATCGTTTTTTCCGTGAAGGAATAGAACGAGTGAAAGATACCGAAGACTTGATTACCATCGGCATGCGTGGCGACGGTGATGCACCGATGGGCGGAAAAGAAGGTGCAGACCATGAGTATGTCAACCGTGACGAATACAATATGAATTTGCTCAAGAAAGTAATCAAGAACCAGCGTAAAATCATAAAGGACGTGACTGGCAGGCCCGCCGATGAGCGGCCTCAGGTGTGGGCCATATATAAAGAGGTACAACGCTTTTATGATATGGGGCTGCGCGTACCGGATGATGTAATCATGTTGCTTTGCGATGATAATTGGGGAAATGTACGTCGTCTGCCCAATGCGGAAGAACGCAAACGTCCCGGAGGATGGGGCATGTATTATCATGTGGATTATGTCGGTGCGCCGAGAAATTCAAAATGGTTGAATGTGACTCCCATACAGAACATGTGGGAGCAGTTGCAGTTGACGTATGATTACGGTGTGGATAAATTATGGATTCTTAATGTGGGTGATTTGAAACCCATGGAGTATCCCATTACTTTGTTTTTGGATATGGCTTGGAATCCGAAACGGTATACGGCAGATAACCTGCTGGAGCATCCGCGTGGTTTTTGTGCCCGACAGTTTGGAGAAGAACAGGCAGATGAAGCTGCGCGTATTCTCAACCTTTATAGCAAATACAATGGGCGTGTGACTCCGGAAATGTTGGACTGCCATACTTATAATATAGAAACCGGCGAGTGGAAACAGGTGGCCGATGAATACCGTAAGTTGGAGGCCGATGCGCTTCGCCAATATCTGTCTTTGCCGCAGGAGTATCATGATGCTTACAAGCAGTTGATTCTTTTCCCGGTGCAAGCCATGGCCAATCTTTATGAGATGTATTATGCGCAAGCCATGAACCATAAGTTATATAAGGAGAACAATCCGCAAGCCAACTTTTGGGCGGATAAGGTGGTGCAGACATTTAAGTTTGACTCTTTGTTATGCGATGACTACAATAATGTGATGTCCGGGGGAAAATGGAAAAACATGATGGCGCAGAAACATATCGGATATACCTCATGGAATGATAACTTCCGTGCCAATATCATGCCGGAAGTATTCCGGATAGAGAATCCCGAACGACAAAAAGGAGGCTATGTCTTTACGGGCAAGTATGGCGTGGTGTCTATGGAGGCCGAGCATTATTTCGAGGCAAATCCTTCGGCATCAGCCGATTGGCAGGTCATTCCTTATTTGGGACGTACGTTGAGCGGTGTGGCATTGATGCCTTACACTGGGGGCGTGGAAGGCGCGTCGCTGACTTACAAGATGGCTCTTCCGGAAAATGTGTCGGAAGTCAACGTACATGTAGTAGTCAAGTCCACGCTGGCTTTTCATGATGTGAAAGGCCACGAATATACCGTCGGTTTTGATGGGGGAAAAGAGACGGTGGTCAATTTCAATGCAGATTTGAATGAAGAGTCGGAGAACGTATACAGCGTGTTTTATCCGACGGTAGCCCGCCGGGTGGTAGAGAAGACCGTGAAGCTTACCGTGCCTCCATCTACGGACGGGACGCAGTTGCTTACTCTGAAACCTTTAGATCCGGGAATCGTGTTTGAAAAGATCGTAGTGGATTGCGGCGGATATCAGAAGAGTTATCTCTTTATGGATGAATCGCCGTGCAAGAGGGTTTTACACCGGTAAAGGCGTGTCATATACGGAAGGATTACCGTTTGGGGGTATCCTTCCGTATATATTATTAAGCCTGTTTGAAGTTTCCTTTTTTTAAGGACGTTCGTTTCAGGTATTCTTTTGGGGCAAAAATGTATTTTTTGCAAAATAAACCGGAACAAGTCCGGTAATATTGATGGGTTATGGGTGAAGACTATTGGTTTTAGCTCCTTGTGAAATGATAATGTCGTATTTTAATGTCGATTTTTCTTTTAATTTATTTGTCTGGGTCGATAAATCCTTTTATCTTTGCAGTCGAATAATAAAAAAGGAAGAAGCAATGAGCACGACGATTACATTATTGGCCATGTTGGATATTCGACTGCGTTTTGTAGTGGGAAGTGTGGTCTGTGCGTAGTTGTAGTGTGCAAAATATACAAGGCCTTTCCCACTTCCCGGTGAGAAAGGCTTATTTTTTAGTAGATTATAAAACGAAAAGATATGAGCGACAGATTATTTATTTTTGATACGACCTTACGCGACGGGGAACAAGTTCCCGGCTGCCAGTTGAACACGGTGGAGAAAATTCAGGTGGCACGCCAGTTGGAGGCACTTGGAGTGGACGTGATAGAGGCCGGTTTCCCGGTATCCAGTCCCGGTGATTTCAATTCGGTGATAGAAATTTCAAAGGCAGTGACATGGCCTACGATTTGTGCGTTGACCCGTGCGGTGCAGAAAGATATCGATGTGGCAGCCGAGGCTCTGCAGGCTGCCAAACACAAGCGGATACATACCGGCATAGGGACTTCGGATTCCCATATTAAATATAAGTTTAATTCCAACCGTGAGGAAATCATCGAGCGTGCCGTGGCTGCCGTGAAGTATGCCAAACGTTATGTGGAGGACGTGGAGTTCTATGCCGAGGATGCGGGGCGTACGGACAATGAATATCTGGCCCGTGTGGTGGATGCCGTGGTAAAGGCCGGTGCGACGGTGGTGAACATTCCCGACACGACGGGATATTGCTTGCCTCAGGAGTTCGGGGCCAAAATCAAATATCTGATGGAACATGTGGACGGTCTTTCGGCCGGCAAGGCTATCTTGTCCACACATTGCCATAATGACTTGGGCATGGCTACGGCCAATACGATTGCGGGAATCATGAACGGTGCCCGCCAGGCGGAAGTCACCATTAACGGTATCGGTGAGCGTGCGGGGAATACCTCTCTCGAAGAAGTGGCCATGATTCTTAAATGCCATAAAGGAATCGGCATCGATACCAATATCAATACGCAAAAGATATATCCAACGAGCCGTTTGGTGTCCAGCTTGATGAACATGCCGGTACAGCCCAACAAGGCCATCGTGGGACGTAATGCCTTCGCCCATTCCAGCGGAATCCATCAGGACGGCGTGCTGAAGAATGTGCAGACCTACGAAATCATGGATCCCAAGGATGTGGGTATCGATGACAATGCCATTGTTTTGACCGCACGTAGCGGACGGGCGGCTTTGAAACACCGTTTGAGCGTGTTGGGCGTGGAAATGGAGGGCGAACGTCTCGACGTGACTTATCAGGAATTCCTGAAGTTGGCCGACAAGAAGAAAGAGGTGAACGACGACGATATCCTGATGTTGGCCGGTGCCGACCGTGCTGCCGCCCATGCCGTGAAACTCGACTATTTGCAAGTCACTACGGGAATGGGTGTCAAGTCTGTGGCTTGTATCGGATTGGACATCGCCGGTGAGAAGTTCGAAGCCTCGGCCAGCGGAAATGGTCCTGTGGATGCCGCCATATCGGCATTGAAGAACATCATCAAACGTCAGATGGTGCTGAAAGAATTCACCATACAGGCCATCAGCAAGGGGTCGGACGATGTGGGCAAGGTACACATGCAAGTGGAATACGACGGACATGTGTATTACGGATTCGGAGCCAATACCGATATCGTGACGGCTTCCGTGGAAGCTTATATTGATTGTATCAACAAATTTAAAAAATAAATATCCAAGACGACAATGGCAAATACTCTGTTTGACAAAATTTGGGATAAACACGTCGTACAGTACGTGGAAGACGGGCCGCAACAACTGTACATCGACAGGCTTTACTGTCATGAGGTGACCAGTCCGCAGGCTTTCGCCGGCATGCGTGCCCGAGGCTTGAAATGTTTCCGTCCCGACCATATTTATTGTATGCCGGATCATAATACTCCGACGCACGACCAAGATAAGCCGATAGAGGACCCTGTCAGCAAGACACAGGTGGACACGTTGGCCAAGAATGCGGCTGATTTCGGTTTGACCCACTTCGGCATGATGAACCCGAAGAACGGCATCATCCATGTGGTGGGGCCGGAGCGCGGCCTCTCGTTGCCCGGCATGACGATTGTGTGCGGCGATTCCCATACGTCTACACATGGAGCCATGGGAGCCGTGGCTTTCGGCATCGGAACGTCCGAAGTGGAGATGGTGATGGCATCCCAGTGCATCTTGCAGCAAAAGCCCAAATCCATGCGCATTAATGTGGAAGGCGAATTGGGGAAGGGGGTGACAGCCAAAGACGTGGCGCTTTATCTGATGTCGCAGTTGACGACTTCGGGGGCTACCGGTTATTTTGTGGAATATGCCGGTTCCGTAGTGCGTAATTTGTCCATGGAAGGACGTTTGACGCTGTGTAACCTTTCTATTGAAATGGGTGCCCGTGGCGGTTTCATTGCTCCGGACGAGGTGACTTTCGAGTACATCAAAGGGCGCGAATATGCTCCGAAGGGCGAAGCTTGGGACAAAGCCGTGGCCTACTGGAAGACCTTGAAGAGTGGGGAAGATGCCGTGTTCGACAAAGAACTGACCTTCAATGCGGCGGACATTGAACCCCGTATCACATACGGGACGAATCCGGGTATGGGCATCGGCATTACGGAAAGTGTACCGGCGATAGACACGGTGCCTGAAGCCGGACGGGTGTCATACCTGAAGTCCTTGGACTATATGGGTTTCCAACCGGGCGAGAAGCTGTTGGGCAAACCGGTGGATTATGTATTCCTCGGGGCATGTACCAACGGGCGCATCGAAGACTTCCGCGCTTTTGCTTCCATTGTGAAAGGACGTAAGAAGGCAGACCATGTGGTGGCGTGGTTGGTGCCCGGTTCATGGATGGTGGCCGACCAGATTAAGGCCGAAGGTTTGGACAAGGTGTTTGAGGAGGCAGGCTTTGCGCTTCGTCAGCCCGGCTGTTCGGCCTGTTTGGCTATGAACGACGACAAGGTTCCGGCAGGGAAATTGTCCGTGTCCACTTCCAACCGTAATTTTGAAGGACGTCAAGGTCCCGGTGCGCGTACGGTGTTGGCCAGTCCGTTGGTGGCCGCAGCCGCAGCCGTGACGGGAGTGATAACCGATCCGCGAACATTAATGTAATAGAGCTATGAAACAGAAATTCAATATCATAACAAGTACATGTGTGCCTCTTCCTTTGGAGAATGTGGATACCGACCAAATTATTCCGGCACGCTTCTTGAAAGCCACGACAAGAGAAGAGAGCTTTTTCGGCGAAAACCTGTTCCGCGACTGGCGTTACAATGCCGATGGGACGGTGAACAAGGATTTTGTATTGAATAATCCTACTTACGGGGGAGAGATTCTTGTGGCCGGGAAGAACTTCGGTAGCGGTTCCAGTCGCGAACATGCGGCTTGGGCAATAGCCGGTTACGGTTTCCGGGTCGTTATCAGCAGTTTCTTTGCCGACATCCACAAGAACAACGAATTGAACAACTTTGTGTTGCCTGTGGTGGTTAGCGAGGATTTTCTGGCCGAATTGTTTGCTTCCATCGAAGCCGACCCGAAGATGCAGGTAGAGGTGGATTTGCCGAACCAGACGGTGACCAATAAAGCCACGGGGCGCAGTGAGAAGTTCGAAATCAACGGATACAAGAAATATTGTTTGATGAATGCGCTCGACGACATCGACTTCCTGTTGGAAAACAAAGGAAAGATAGAGGATTGGGAGCGTTGTAACGCCTGATAAGGATGAAAGCGAATCCTGTGAAGATAGAAATCATGGACACGACCTTGCGCGACGGGGAACAAACCAGTGGCGTAAGTTTCGTGCCGCATGAAAAGTTGATGATAGCCCGTGCGCTGTTGCAGGACCTGAACGTGGATCGCATAGAGGTGGCTTCGGCTCGGGTATCCGAGGTGGATGCAGTGCGTAGCATTTGCCAGTGGGCGCGCCAGACCGGGCGGCTCCACCGGGTGGAAGTTTTGGGGTTTGTAGACGGACACGCTTCTTTGGATTGGATTCATGCTTGCGGGTGTAAAAACATCAATTTGTTGTGTAAGGGTTCGGAAAACCATTGTACGAACCAGTTGAAGAAAACGTTGGAGCAGCACGTGGCCGACATCCGTCGTTCTTTGGATTATGCCGAAGAACTGGGCATTGCCGTAAACGTCTATCTGGAAGACTGGAGCAATGGCATGAAGCATTCGCCGGACTATGTCTTTGCATTGATGGATGCTTTGAAAGATACGAAAATCCGGCGTTTCATGTTGCCGGATACGTTGGGCATCCTGAATCCATTGGATTTGTTGGGTTACATCCGCAAGATGGTGAAACGTTATCCGGGCGTGCATTTCGACTTCCATGCCCATAACGATTACGACTTGGCCATTTCCAACGTGCTGGCTGCCGTGTTGGGCGGTTGCCGGGGTATCCATACCTCGGTCAACGGCTTGGGCGAACGGGCAGGGAATGCCCCGTTGGCCAGTGTGCAGGCGATATTGAAAGACCAGTTCAATGCACAGACAGATATCGACGAAAGCCGGTTGAACGAAGTGAGCCGGATGGTGGAAAGCTATTCCGGCATCCCTATTCCGCCCAACCGTCCGATTACGGGCGAGAGTGTGTTTACGCAGGTGGCCGGTGTGCATGCCGACGGGGACAACAAGGCCAACCTTTATTGCAATGACCTTTTGCCCGAGCGTTTCGGCCGTAAGCGAGAGTATGCCTTGGGCAAAAACAGCGGGAAGGCCAATATCCTCAAGAACTTGGAAGAATTGGGTTTGGAATTGTCGCCCGAGCAGACCCGCAAAGTGACGGAACGTATCATTGAGTTGGGCGACAAGAAAGAGTTGGTGACGCAGGAGGACTTGCCTTATATCGTGTCCGACGTGCTGAAGCATGATACCGTGGAGGAGCATGTCCGGCTGTTGAGTTATATGGTCACCACGGCGTACGGCCTGAAACCGATGGCGCAGGTAAAGTTGGAAATCAACGGGGAGGCGTACGAAGAGAATGCTTCCGGCGACGGCCAGTTCGACGCATTCATGCGGGCCGCCCGCCATATTTATAAGAACCGCCTTTCGCGGAAGTTCCCGTGGTTGGCCAATTACAGTGTGAGCATCCCGCCGGGTGGGCGGACGGATGCTTTGGTGCAGGCCGTCATTACGTGGAACTGGAACGGGAAAGTATATCGTACGCGCGGCTTGGATGCCGACCAGACGGAAGCCGCCATCAAGGCCACGGTGAAGTTGCTGAACCTCATCGAGGGAGATTATAAGGACTTGGAGAGTCATGTTTGATGATTGAAATAACGAATATAAACTGAATATTATGGATTTAAAGATTGCCGTATTGCCGGGCGACGGCATAGGCCCCGAGATTTCGGAACAAGGAGTCGCAGTGATGAATGCCGTATGTGAGAAGTTCGGCCATCACGCAAGTTATCAATATGCACTTTGCGGTGCGGAAGCCATTGACAAAGTAGGCGACCCGTTCCCCGAAGAAACGTTTAAAGTTTGCATGGATGCTGATGCCGTGTTGTTTTCTGCCGTGGGAGACCCTAAGTTCGACAATGACCCCACGGCCAAGGTACGCCCCGAACAAGGACTTCTGGCCATGCGCAAGAAGTTAGGTTTGTTTGCCAATATCCGTCCGGTGGAGACTTTTGATTGTTTGATTCACAAGTCGCCATTGAAGGACGAGTTAGTGCGCGGTGCAGACTTCATTTGTATCCGCGAACTGACCGGCGGCATGTATTTCGGAGAGAAGTACCAAGATGATGACAAGGCATACGATACGAACGCTTATACACGTCCGGAAATCGAACGTATCCTCCGTGTGGCGTATGAATATGCGATGCGTCGCCGCAAGCACCTGACGGTGGTGGACAAAGCCAATGTATTGGCATCGAGCCGATTGTGGCGTCAGGTAGCCAAGGAGATGGCTCCGCAGTATCCTGAAGTGGAGACCGATTATATGTTTGTGGACAATGCCGCCATGCGTATGATTCAAGACCCGCGTTTCTTTGATGTAATGGTGACGGAGAATACTTTCGGCGACATCCTGACCGACGAAGGCTCTTGCATTACCGGTTCCATGGGCTTGTTGCCGTCGGCTTCTACGGGTGAGCATACGCCTGTGTTTGAACCTATTCATGGTTCCTGGCCGCAAGCCAAGGGACAGAACATAGCCAATCCTTTGGCCCAGATTCTTTCCGTGGCCATGCTGTTCGAGTACTTTGATTTGAAGGAAGAAGGCGCATTGATACGCAAGGCTGTGAATGCTTCTTTGGATGCCAATGTGCGTACGCCGGAAATCCAAGTGGAAGGCGGGGAGCGTTACGGAACGACGGAAGTCGGGCAGTGGATTGTGGATTATATCAAGAAAGCCTGATATCGGAGGCTTCGGCCAAAATAAGCCGGATTCTCTGAATATTACGAATAAAGAAGGACTGTCGATATGCCGGAAAATGGCATGTCGGCAGTCCTTTTTCTTATGAGAAGTGACTGTTTTTAGTCTATTTCTCGGCAAATATGAGGCAGAATCTTTTTTAATACCTATATTTGCGTAAGGAATACACCTTGATTGCACGTAACGATTCTTTATGGACCAAAAAAGGAGGGCAAGATGAAAAAGTGGATACTCATGGCGAGTTTATGTCTGGTGGCGGTAGCTGCACAGGCGCAGTCATATAAGGAATATGTACGGAAAGCCTTGGACGCGATGTCCATGGACAGTACGGAAGTGGCGGAGAGGCTTTTTCGCGAGGCGATGCGTGTGGAGCCTGCCCAGCGTTCCAATGCAATGATATACTACCAGATAGGCCGTATGCAGGAACATCGCGGAAAGTTGGAAAAAGCCTTGGAGAGTTATACCATGGGGCTGAACGTGGCTCCCCACGTCCTGCCGTTGCGTATGGCCCGGGCCAAGCTCTACATGCAGTTGGGCAACAAGGAGAAGGCTTTGGTGGACTATAGCGATGTGCTGGACTGGAAGGCTGACGAGCAAGAAGCGCTTTTCATGCGTGCGTATATCTATACCGAGCAGCGGCTCTACAAGAAAGCGCGTACGGATTACGAGGCTTTGCTCAAACTGAATCCGGCACATGAAGAGGCTCGTATCGGTCTGATACTGTTGAATGAGAAAGACAACCGTCCGCGGGAGGCCATGGAACAAATCAATGCCATGGTGGCCGCTGCGCCGGACCATGCCATCCTGTATGCCGTCCGTGCCGGTTTGGAACAGACGCGCAAGCAATACGAAGCGGCCGAGGCGGATTTCACGAAAGCGATTTCTTTGGAACCGAAGAATATCGATTATTTGCTCAACCGTGCCGCGCTCTACATCGAAACGAAGCGGAAGAAAGAAGCCCGTGCCGATTTGGACAAAGCCATGGAGTTAGGAGCTAATCCCGAAGATGTGGCTTCCATGCGGCACGAACTGAGATGAGTTTTGCTTTATTTCGTTTCATCGCAAAGGTACTAATTTTTTGTTTTTATAGAAAAACATCGAAATGTTTGCAGTACGGCAGAAAAACATTATCTTTGCAATAACAATTTCCGCCACGCCTCTTTACAATGCGTACCAGGGCGGAACTTATTTTTTATACACCTATGGAAACATATACTAAGCAGCCCATAAGTATTGTCGACCAAATGGAAATGTTGAAAAACAGGGGACTTCTGTTTGATGATGAGCAAGCGGCAGTTGAATGCTTGAAAATCATTAGTTATTTTCGTTTGGCTAATTATTGGAAACCTATGGAAAGCGATAAAGTGAACCATGTATTTAAGCCTAAAAGTAAGTTTGAGAACGTAGTAACCTTGTATAATTTTGACAAAGAATTGCGTACCCTCATTTTTTCAGCGATACAAAGCATCGAGATAGCTCTCCGCACTAAAGTTATCCAAATAGTATCATCAAACTGTGGTGCATTTTGGTTTGCTGATAAATCATTGTTCTCCAACACAACAATCTTTTCTAAATGCCTCTCCAATATAGAGGAAGAACTGAAACGCTCAAAAGAAGATTTTTTGATTGAACATTTTGCCAAGTACGATAACCCACCCTATCCACCTGCGTGGAAAACTTTGGAAGTGTCATCTTTCGGAACGCTCTCAAAGCTATATTGCAATTTGGCAGATAACAACCTTAAGAAGCAGATTGCAAGAGAATTTGGTTTACCCCAGCATTTATATCTTGAAAGTTGGATAAAAAGCTTGTCTGTGTTGCGTAATTGCATAGCACACCATGCCCGTATATGGAACAGGAAATATCCATGGAAGCCACAACTACCTAAGAAACTACAAAATCCTTGGATTCAAGACAAGGCTATATCACAGGAAAAGCTATATGCTCAATTATGTTGTATGGCTTATCTGTTGGATGCAATTTGCCCCAACAATGGCTTCAAAAAGAATTTGAAAGTACTCTTGTCAGAATACTCTATTGTTGATACTGCTGCGATGGGATTTCCAAAGTTATGGTATAATGAACCGCTTTGGAAATAGAATGATAATCTCGCTTGTACAGTTTGGTTGTTACTTTATCCATAATAAAGAATGAAAATCAGTAAATTGTAAAAAATAGCCGTTTTTACATCCCGACAAATCCACATCCTCGTCAAAGTGATTTTTAAGGTCTTCCATGGTCGCAACCTTGCTTGCAGGATACGTCGCTTTATTTCGCTTCAGCCCTTATGGTAAGCCGTGAAGGGTAGCGGGATTGGTTGTGGTATACCATGACAGACTGCATGCTGTAGCCATGCCCCTTGGGCGTGAAACGTACGGTCAGTTTTCCACTCTCCCCCTTGCGGAGTGGTGCGTTTTTCCATTGTGGGACTACACAGTCGCAAGAGTGGCGTACATCGTGTATTACCAAGAGGCTGTCCGTTGTGTTCCGGTAGTCAAATTCCACTTCGTATGTCTTACCTCTTTCCACCGTTCCCAGGTCTTTGTTTGTGAAGGTGAATAGCGTATGTTTCTTGTCTTCTCGTGCCAGATATCCCGTCATGGTTTCATAATATGAGGCGGAGAAATCCGGAAACAGTTTGGAGGGGAAAAAGGTGGATTCGCATTGCAGCGTTTGGTGGCGTAAAAGGAACAAGTAGGGGATGCCTTTCTTGTCGTTGCGACTGAATAACTCCTGTCCGACGCCGTTCGTCAGGTGGTAGACCGGTACTTTGATGCCGTACTTCTCTACGGCAATTTTCAGCATCCGCAGATTGTCATAGGTGGCGATAATTGCTATATGTGAACAATCCTTCAAGCTGTTTATCTGTTTGATTTCTGCCAGTACGCAGTCTTCGCAGAAGCTGCCCCTGATTCTTAATATCAGTTTGTCTTCTTTTGCCAGACTGTCTATTCTCACGGGGGTACCTTGCAAATCTTCTACCGTCAGGCTTCCGGGTAGTGCGAAATCGTATGTTTCCGTGGCGTTCATCAGGCAATATTCCCTGAAGAGTTTCTCGTCCGTACTGCCTTGTTTCTCCTGTGGGGACTGGCAGGATGCCGATATCCACAGGAGGAACAAGGAGGTTAATAGTGGATACTTCATCTTTACGTAAATTTTATTTCAGACGTATTCTGACAATGACAGGGTTGTCGGTTTCGGACATTCCGGCTACTTGACGGGCCAAGGCGGGAGAAAATTCTTGTTTCTTCCCGTTCTGGACAAGCATGCCAGGCTCTTCCACCTTATAGATGTACTCTTCGTCCACGAACTCTATGCCTGATGCGAGTGGGTTGTGGTTGTAATCGTCCATGTTGAAATAACCCATGTTGTGTACCGTGCTGTCCCGTTTGTCCACGTATGCTGTGCCGATAAGGCCACGCGCATAATTGAAAATGACATATCGGTCGTTTTCGTAGAAACCATTACTCATCTTGGTCAGGTTGCCATCTCTTTCCTCGCGTTGCATCCGGTCAATATCAAGTTCCCCGTCTTCAAAGGACGGATGGTAAGTGTTGGTCGTGAAGTCAATCTTATACCTTGGCGTAAGTTTTCCATCGCGGTTTACCGTATAGACTCGGGGGGATAAATCCTCAGATAGCAATAACGTATCCTTGTACATGGAAAAGTTACTGTTGGATAACGGAATCTTGTACAGCTTCTCGTTGTGCCGGAAAGGCAGTTGGTGGAGCGCGGCTTCCCCGTCTTGTACTACGTTGAAGCGGAATTGGCTTTCTCCGTCCATGTCCGGATATTCATTGGGCGTTCTTCCTGTGTACGCATAAATTGTGTTTCCACGAATGGCAAATGAAGTGATGATGTAAGGTGACGGGGTTTCTTTCAAGAACTTTCCATTCTCATCATACTCAAATATGGCACGGTCCACGTCGGAGAAAATGCAGATATGACCGTTGTCCATGTCGAGGGAGAAGTCGGAAGTACGTCCGTATTCTCCCGGCCCTTGTCCTTGTGCATGCACGCGGTAAAGGTAATTGCCGGACATGTTGAAACAGAATACACTTTCCGAGAGCCTGTCCCAAATGTATATCCGTTCGTGTCGTACAATCATTTTTTCAATTTCCCCTACCGTGATGTCCTCATTGGTTTGCAAGGGGATGTATTCCACGGTATCGGCGATTTCCGATAGGTTGAAAAAATGAAGACTTGTATATTGACCATCAGGATTGAATGAAATGACGTGAAAATCGGAGTCGTTTGACATGTAAATTTTCGATTCATTCTTCTGGTGGCAACTACTGAATAACGCCATGCAAAAGATGGGGATGGCAAATAATTTCTTTTTCATGATAATAACTATCCGTTCTTCCTACATCTGTAATAGTCGCAGGAATGTTGTTCGTTTCTTGTATATGTACAATGATTTTCCGTGCCTTCAGAACTGTAGGGAATGGCAAAATCAGCTTCACAAGAAGTTCCTCCTACATAAGGTATCCAATCGGGAATTGTGATTCCGATATGGCAATTAAAATATTCTGTAATAGTACATGGTAGGGGATTGTCTATATGGTATTGCTTACCACTTGAACTTCCGCTTTCGTTCTGAGCCAAAACTTCTACGTCCCTTAGTGTTAAGAGACTTTCATTTATCTCTTGATATTTGTTGTACGTGTGATAACCACTGTAAACAGTAATTCCCAATAAGATTGCACAAAGGGACGTTGCCCATACCTTTTTGTTCGTTTTCATTTTCTTTGTTTTTAGTGAATATTGATATTTATTTCGTATGAATGAAAGCTGCATGCCTTTCTTCCACTCCATGAAATGTATTGCAAAGAAAATCTAATTTCATGAATTGCGGGAAATAATGTCGGTCAAATTTGGTCAAATCCATGGTCAATTTTAGTCAAGATATTTATATCTAATGGTTTATGTTTTATATCTGATATATCATATATTATAGGTAAATAGCGTAAACTGTATTATGGAAATTATGTTGTAAGGCATAAGTCATGTTTTTATTATTGTTTATTTTGTGAGAATGTTAGATTTTCTTTATATTCGCAAAAGAAAAACCTATCATTAACAAATTTAATATGAAAAGGAAAAACGTAATTCTATCTCTTGTTGCAAGTATAAGTGTTTTGATACTTGTAGTAGGTCTTTTTGCCGTTAAACAATTCATGCAATGGAGAATGATTCTTAATAGCGGTGTGTTTTCCGCAGCTCATAAGGATATTATGGAGGGATTATTAGGGCATACTCTTATATGGGGCATTATAGTATTGGTTTGTTCTTTGTTAGTAATACTGTTTTTATCTTGGTTGTTGTTGCCTAATAAAAAGGAACGTGATATATGCGAGGTTGCAGGTAACCTTTCTGTAGAAGATGAGTTTGACTCGTTACGGGTAGATACGGTAAACAATTTGATAGCGTATGGAGCAGTGAAGGTAAAATGTCGTCCTCAAATTACAAAGATTGTTATTCATTTAAAGCGTTCCGATAAACATTCTATGTCGTATGAGGAATTGAATTATATTTTTGGGCAGGGATTTTATGACGGTTCATATTCCAGCCAAAAGAAAGCCAATAATCTTAAATATGAATTGAAAAGATTATTAGAAAGAATGCCGTTTGTGGTTTGTCCGGCTACACCGAATGAAATAAAATTGTTAGGCAGGGCTGTCAGGTAAATACTGGAACAAGAAGCAAACGGTTCTTAAATCCAGGCTAAGATCCCATTTTTGTCAGAATGTCAAAGTACCCCTTGCGAGAATGCGTTATTTCGGTCCGAGGGTGGACGCTGATGGAAATATGCGAGTCTTGCGAAGGATGCCCTGTGACGTTTTGACCGCTTGTTCCACGTATGTGGCTGCCTTTCTGAACGGACGGAAAGCCGGTTCGGCGCAGATGTCCGGAACGTGCGTAAGCATAAGGGGCTGTTTGCCTGACATACGGCCTTCCGGATTTTGACAACGTTGGTCCTTCAAATAGAGGAAAAACCGCCTGTTTCAGCATATTTTTATTTCGTTTTCAGATGGCTGTTTCGCCATTGTGCGGAGAACTTTGCCACGACAACCGGAGAAAAAAAATGTTTTTTCAGCCGAACGAAAAATCATTCTCTTGAGATTGGAACGCCTTTGGCGTGAAAAACCATTAAAACTAAGCCTCAAATGTATTTTTATGTAAATAAATGGAGGCGAAAAATACATGGAGTGCGCGTGGATTTCTAATTTTGTTACCCTTGAAACGGAAGCATTGCTTACATTTTGTCAGGAGGAGCACGGTGTTGGAATCGAACGAGCAAGGGCCGGGGCGGGTTTGAAAGTCGGTTTTCTTAGGCAGAAGAACATAAGGACAAAAGAGGTCTGTGCCGACAAAAACATTCTGTTCTTTTGTCCGGTCTGTTGTGGGGTACGGGTAGAAAGAGCGGCCGGAGGCATGACAGGAAAGCCCCGTCCTATAGGCGGGAAAGGCCGAAAGGACGGGGCTGTGCCCGAGCCTTAAGGGGCTGGCTCAGGCATTTGCTTATGAAACAGATTTTATTTTTTGCGTACGATGGTCTGTGCGCGGTCGGGACCTACGGACAGGATCGTAATCGGAGTCTCCAATTCCGTTTCGAGGAAACGGATATAGTCCTTGAAAGCTTGCGGGAACTGGCTCTCGTCCGTCATGTGCGACAAGTCCTCCTTCCAACCCGGAAGTTCCTTGTAGACGGCTTCGCAGCCTTCCGTCTCGAAAGGCATGTCTTCCATCACCACGCCGTCTTTCTTATAGGCCACGCACGCCTTGATGGTGTCGAACCCGTCGAGCACGTCGCTTTTCATCATGATGAGCTGCGTCACGCCGTTGATCATGATGGCATATTTCAATGCCACCAAATCCACCCAGCCGCAACGGCGGTTGCGTCCCGTTACGGCACCGTATTCGTGTCCTACTTCGCGGAGCGTGTCGCCCGTTTCGTCGAACAGCTCTACGGGGAACGGTCCCGAGCCTACGCGTGTGCTGTATGCCTTAAAAATACCGAATACTTCGCGGATGTCCGTCGGACCTACGCCCAGTCCCGTGCATACGCCTCCACTGGTGGTATTGGAAGAACTGACGAAAGGATAGGTGCCGTGGTCGATGTCGAGCATGGTGCCTTGAGCGCCTTCGGCCAACACGTTCTTGCCTTCTTTCAGGTAACGGTTGATTTCGATTTCCGTGTCTGTCAGGTGGAAGCCGCGCAAGTATTCTACGCCCTCCAACCAGAGTTTTTCTTCGTCCGTGATGTCGTAGTCCGTATAGTGTAAGTCTTTCAGTATCTGCTCGTGGCGGGCTTTCAGAGCCGCATATTTTTCTTCAAAGCGGTCGAGGATGTCACCCACGCGCAAGCCGATGCGTGCGGCTTTGTCGCTGTAAGTGGGGCCGATTCCTTTACCGGTGGTGCCTACTTTGGCCTTGCCTTTGGCGGCTTCGTAAGCACGGTCCAGGACACGGTGGGTCGGCAGGATCAGGTGGGCGCGCTTGCTGATGTGCAGACGTTCTTTCAGGTCGTATCCTGCGGCCTCCAGTTCCTTGGCTTCGGCCATGAACAAGTCCGGAGCGATGACGCAACCGTTGCCGATGATGTTCACTTTGTCTTTTGCGAAGATGCCCGAGGGGATGGAGCGGAGTACGAACTTCTGGCCTTCGAAAATGATGGTGTGTCCGGCGTTCGGTCCGCCTGCGAAGCGGGCCACCACGTCATATTCCGGGGTAAACACGTCTACCACTTTTCCTTTGCCTTCGTCTCCGAAAACGATGCCTAACAGGGCGTCAACTTTTCCTTTTTTCATATTCCTATAAAAGCTTTTGTTTTACCAAACCGCGCAAAGTTAATCTTTTTTTCTTTAAAATCAGAACGATGCGCGCTCTATTTTTGTGGAAAGTTCAGATTCCGGTTTCCCGGAGAATCTTTTCCCCGGCCTCTCGTGCCGCTTCGTCCAGTGTCTGGTATTTCTGTAAGGCCGAGACGGCGGCGCGGCGCACGGGGAGGGACGCGTGCAGGGCCGTGCGGGCTTGGTCGAGAAACTCGTCGGCCGAGCGTTCGTTGGGACGGAGTCCCTGCATGAACAGGCGTGCCAGAATCAGGTAGCCGCATTGCTGGAACATCTCGTCTTCCGAGGCCATCCATTCGTACGCTTTCTGCGAGGCGTAGGGCAGTCGGCAGAAGAGGTTCTGCACGGTATGTTGTGCGATTTCCGCATTGGGCATAGATTCCACCCAGATGTCGGCGATTTCGGGATAGAACGTGCCGGTGGGCTGGAGCATGGCAGCCAGCAGTTTGCATTCCCGGATGTCTTCTTTCCACAAGGCCTGGGCCAGGTCGTGGTCTGCGGGAAACTCGGCGGCGATGGCGCGGAGCCGGGGAAGTTCCACTCCGAAGTTTAGTTTATAGTTCATGCCGTTTTCACGCATGTAGGCAGAAGCCACGCCGTTCATGGCGAGGCGCAGCTCTGTTTTTATCTTTCGGATGGTTGCGGGTATGTCCATTATTCGTTACAGTAAGGCAGGGTGGCATAGTCCCGGCTGTAGCGCAACATTTGTGCGTCGTAGGCTTCGCCGTATTCCACCCTGATGTCGGTGATTTCCTTTTGTTCGTCGTAGACCGGTGTGTATACCGGATTGATAAAGCCTTTGTAGGGCGAGAGGTGCAATGCCCGGTAGCGTTGCAGGATTTCCGCGTGCAGGGCCGGGTCGGTTTTCACGCCGTACCGTTCCACCAAGTCGCGTGCCGCTTCGTAGTCGCCTTCGCTTTTGATGCGCTGTATCTCGCGGAGCAAAAGGCCGAACAACTCGCGGAGCCTCTCATAGTCGCGGATGCGGACGTATGTTTTCCCGTCACGTTTTACAAGTTCGGCCACTCCTTCTTCCCGGCCATGCCCGAAGGCCCACCAGGCGATGAGGGCGCGGTTGCGCATGTGGGCTTCTTCGATGTCCCGTCCCGGTTCGATGCGTACCATTTGGGTCAGCAGCCCGTTCATCATGTAGCCGTAATATTGTGCCTTGTAGGCTTCGGCATCGGGTGTCAGTCCTAATTCAACCAGTTTGGCGTCGGCCAGGTAATATAGTCCGAACAAGTCGGCCCGTGCTTCTTCGATGGTCGCCCCGTAGGCTTTCAGGGCATCCGGATCCACGCCCGGCAGGAGTTTGCCGCTTCCATGTCCGAGACATTCGTGCAGGTCGGTATGCAGGTCGTCGCAGGTATCCTGGTAACGGTCGAGCAGCCGGAGCGTTTCGTCGTCGATGACGAACTCCTGCAAGAAACCGTTACCGTGCGCCGCCTTGTTGTAAGCGTCTGTCAGGTTACCGATGGTCACGCTTTTGCTGCCGTATTCCGCCCGCACCCAGTTGGAGTTGGGCAGGTTGATGCCGATGGCCGAGGCCGGATAGAGGTCGCCTCCGAGGATGGCCGCCTTGATGACCTTGGCCGACACCCCCCGGCATTCCGCTTTCTTGAAACGGTCGTCCACGGGAGAGTGGTCTTCAAACCATTGGGCGTTGGCGCTCAGTTTTTCCGTACGCGCCGTGGCTTCCAAGTCCTTGAAGTTGGCGTATCCTTCCCAACTGGCTTTCAGTCCCAACGGGTCGCCGTAGGTTTCCGTGAAACCGTTGGTGAAGTCCACCATCGCCTCGGTCTCCTGTACCCACAGGATGGTGTATTCGTCGAATGTCTTCAGGTCGCCGGTGCGGTAAAATTCGATGAGTTTGCGGAGCACCTCGGCCTGTTTCCCGTTTTCTGCCACGCCGGTGGCTTTTTCCAGCCAATAGATGATGCGGTCGATGGCCGCACCGTATAAGCCTCCCGACTTCCACACTTTTTCCTGCAAATTCCCGTCGGCCTTTACCAGCCGGCTGTTCATGCCGTACATGACAGGGTGCGGGTCGCCCTCCTGCTTCATCGCGTTGTAGAAGGTTTCCGCTTCCGTCTGGGTCACCCCGTCGCCGTAATAGTTACAGGCGGAAGTCCGGACCAAGTCGTCCCCGTTTGCCTGGTTGACACGCTTGGGCATGACTTCCGGGTCGAAGATGACGGGCGCGAGCAGTTCGCAAAGTTCCTCGGCCGTCTGTCCTTCTTCGAGCGGAAGCTTGTCCGCAGGGACGTTCCGCACGGCTTCCCGGAAGAAAGCCTCGCTGAATTCCGGTTTGAACTTCTCGCAGCCGTAATGGTGGTGTATGCCGTTGGCGAACCATACGCGTTTCAGGTAGACGGCGAGTGCCCGGAAGTCCTTGCTGTCCCGGTCGCCGGGATAGTCGGTGTAGAGGGTCTCCAACGTTTTCCGTATTCGCAGGTTGTATTTTCCGTTCTGATCCCAAAGGATGTCACGGCCTGCCAGTGCCGCTTCGGACAGATAATATATCAGTTTTTTCCGGGCGATGGACAGCCGGTCGAACCCGTCCACCCGGTAACGGAGCATCTGCAAATCTGCAAATTGCTCGTCATTATAGGAAAAAGTTTCTGTTTGCATGTGAGTATATGAATGAAAAAAAGGGATATATCCGATAGATGTATCCCTTCATATTTGGTTCATGTTTGGTCAAGCCTTGGCCGTTTCCTTTTCTTTGGCGAGATGTTCCATGCGGTAACCGCGCGGAGTGACACCTAAGATTTTATAAAATGCTGCGTAGAAAGACTGACGGTTGGCAAATCCTACCATAGCTGAAATTTCCTCCATCGTCTTGTCCATGTATCTTTTGTCCGTCAGGAGATACTGGGCGTCTTTGATGCGGTACTCATTGACCAGACTGGAGTAATTCTGATGGAAGCGGATATTGACCACGGCACTGATGTAACGCGTGTTGGTATTCAACTCTTCGGCCAGTTTCTTGGCAGAATAACTTGGGTCGCGATACTTCTTGTCCACCACGAACACTTTCAGGATTTTCTCATACAACTCGTCTACCAGTTCGGCTCTTACCAGCGAACGATAGGCAGCATTCTTCTCTTTCTTTTCTGTTAAATTATACTTTCCCATACTTCGGATTGTTTTTATTAAAAATAATCAGCCCTTCTTTTGCCCCTTCGTCGGATATGATTATTCTTTATTGATTGTACATTTGTATGCAAAAATCGCGTTTTTTTATTTCTTGTACAAGCCTATTCAATTAAAAGATGCAAAAAAGACGTATCTTTGTGGTGTTTTTCACAAAATAGGTAGTGAATAATTATGCAGAATATATTAAAACGGTATTTTGGCTTTGACTCCTTCCGTCCTTTACAGGAGGACATCATCGGGAATATTCTGGCCAGACATGATGTCGTGGTGCTCATGCCTACCGGCGGCGGGAAGAGCTTGTGTTATCAGGTTCCTGCGTTGATGAGGGAAGGGACGACAGTCGTGATATCTCCTTTGATATCCTTGATGAAAGACCAAGTGGAGGGACTGCAGGCCAATGGAGTGCCGGCGGCGGCACTGAACAGCATGAATGACGAGGCAGAGAGTGCCAGGGTGCGTGCGGCCTGTCTGAGAGGGGAGTTGAAACTGTTGTATATTTCGCCCGAACGCCTGATGTTGGAGCTTCCTTATCTGATAAGGGACATGAAAGTGTCCTTGTTTGCAGTGGACGAAGCGCACTGTATCTCGCAATGGGGGCATGATTTCCGGCCGGAGTATGCCCAACTGGGATTGTTGAGGCAGACGTTTCCTGATGTGCCGATTGTGGCATTGACCGCTACGGCCGACCGTTTGACAAGAGAGGATATACAGAAGCAGTTGGCTTTGTCCGACCCGGTCGTGTTCATTTCTTCTTTCGACCGTCCGAACCTCAGTCTTGACGTGAAACGCGGGTATCAAAAGAAAGATAAGGACCGTGCCATATTGGAACTTGTCGCCCGGCATCCCGACGATTGCGGAATCATATATTGCCTAAGCAAGAAGACCACCGAAAGCGTGGCAGAGATGCTTCGTGGGCATGATATAGCAGCCGTGGCCTATCATGCCGGGCTTCCGACTGAAGAGCGCGAGAGGGCACAGGATGATTTTATCCACGACCGTGTGCAGGTGGTGTGTGCCACGGTGGCGTTCGGTATGGGCATAGACAAATCCAATGTCCGTTTTGTGATTCATTATAATTTGCCGAAAAGCATCGAAGGATTTTACCAGGAAATCGGACGTGCCGGTCGCGACGGTCTTCCGGCGGAAACGGTATTGTTTTATTCATTGGGCGATTTGGTGCAGTTGTCCAAGTTTGCCCAAGAGAGCGGGCAGCGGGAAATCAACATGGAGAAGCTGCGCCGGATGCAGGAATATGCGGAATCCGACGTGTGCCGTCGTCGCATCTTGCTGAATTATTTCGGGGAACATACCGACGGGGATTGCGGAAATTGCGATGTGTGCAAGAACCCTCCGCAACGGTTCGACGGTACGATATTGGCCCAGAAAGCCTTGAGTGCCATCGTGCGGGCGGATGAACAGGTCAGTGCCCGAACGCTTACGGACATCCTGCGCGGCAATTTCAGTCCGGAGGTGACGAAGGGCCATTTTGAAACGCTGAAGACTTTCGGGGTGGGGCGCGATGTGCCGCCGCGCGATTGGCAGGACTACCTGATGCAGATGTTGCAGAACGGTCTGTTCGAGATAGCTTACGAAGAAGGCAACCACCTGAAGTTGACCGAAAGCGGCAGGCAGGTCTTATATAAAGGTAGGAAAGTGGAACTGGCCGTTATCCGCAGGGAGGAGAAGCCGCAGAAGCGCGGACGCAAATCCCTTCGTCCGGTTGCGGCTCCCGTTTTGTTTACGGGCGGTCGTCCGGTTGCGGCTCCGTTGGCGGCAGACAGCCAAGAACTGTTCGAGGCTTTGCGGGCTTTACGCAAACGTTTGGCCGATGCACAAGGTTTTCCGCCCTATATCGTCATGTCCGACAAGGTGTTGCAGAATCTTTGTGAGGCTCGTCCGCAAACAGTGGAGGCATTCGGTACGGTCAGCGGCATCGGTGAGTTTAAAAAAGAAAAGTACGGGAAAGACTTCGTGGAAGTGATTCGCCGTTTCAAGTGATTCCCGTACTGTTCGATAGACTGGTATAATTAGATACCAGCGTTTGCCGTTTGATATTTCTTGCAGAACGTGGCGGTGGAAATCACGCCGATAACTACAAAACCGGCGCCGACCAGGGCTGGGTAATTGTAAGGCAGGCCGTATGTGATGGGAAGTCCGCCACAGTACGCCCCTACGGCGTTACCTAAATTGAAGGCTACCTGTACCAAGGCCGCCCCCATCATTTCCCCGCCTTTGGAAAAACGCAACAGCAGCAGTTGCTGCGGTGCAGACACTCCGAACAGACAAGCCGTGCAGACGCACAGCATCAGTACGGCAATGCCCGGATAGGACGCGAGGAAAAAAGTGGTGAGCAGTCCGAAAATCATGACCGCCTGTACGCCCAATATGGTTTTGCCCGGCGTATAGCGGTCGGCCAGCTTACCGCCCAACAGGTTTCCCACGCACATGCTGCCTCCGGCCAATACCATAAGCATGGTGATCTCGGAAGGGGCGAATCCCGCAATCCGGTTCATGAGCGGGCTGATATAGCTGTACCAGCAGAAGATACCTCCATTCCCGAAAGTGGTCGTAGCCATGATGAGCCAGGGTGCCGCACTTTTCAGGAAGCGGAACTGTCCTTTCAGTCCTGTGTTCGGAAGAGGTTCCATTCGCGGAACCAGACGGTAGAGCAGGATGAAGGTGAGGATGCCCCATGCTCCGTTGAACAGGAAAATCACGCGCCAGGAAACCATGTCGCTTAACCACGTTCCTGCCGGGATGCCGATGAGGTTGGCTACGGTCATGCCCGAGCACATGATGGCGATGGCCGAGGTACTCTTGCCGCGAGGAGCCAGCCGGTCGGCTACGATGGAGCCTACACCGAAATATGCCCCATGCGGCAAACCGGAGATGAACCGGAAGAGCACACCAAGATGGAGGTCTGAGCAAGAAGCCATCAGAAGGTTGCCCGTCAGATAAATCACGATGAGGCCCAGCAGGATTTGATGGAGCGGGCGTTTACGGGCTACTAATACCACAGAGGGGGAACCCACGCAAACACCGATGGCGTAGGCCGAGATGAGATGTCCGGCTTCGGGGATGCTGCATTGCATGGACTGGGGCACGTAGGGCAGAATGCTCATCATGACGAATTCTGCCATGCCCAAGGCGAACGTACCGAACGCCAGGGCGATTAAACTTTTCTTCATCTTAATAGAATCTTTTTACCTTATTATATAATGTATAGCTTGTAGCCGGAAGATTATGGAACGCTTCGCCGATAACGGATGAAAGCGTTGCTGATGCTGCGTGCCAGACGTTTCTGGCCTTTACGGGAGTTCATGAACCGTTCTTCGCTGCGGTTGGATATGAATCCTATTTCTGTCAATACGGCCGGCATGCGCGTATTGCGCAGTACGGCGAAGTTGGCCGTTTTCACGCCCCGGCTCTCCCGTCCTGCTTTCACATACTCTTGTTCGATAAGGCGAGCCATCCGTTCGCTACGGCTTCCGCGTGCCGAAGGATGAATGAACGTTTCCGTCCCTTCTGCCCATCCCCGGGACGAATTGGAATGAATGGAGATAAACAAATCCGCCCGGTAGAAGTTGGCCATGCCTGCCCGGTCGTTGAGACTGATGAACTCGTCATCGGGGCGGGTTTGTATGACTTCCACGCCGCGACATTGTTTGCGAATCAGTTTGCAGACGCGTCGGGCTACTTTTAGATTGACTTCCTTTTCGAGCGAGCGTCGCCCGGAGGCTCCTTGGTCGTTTCCGCCATGTCCGGCATCGACGACCAAAACGAAGCGTTCCCCACGCAGCGAACGAGAAGAGCGGCACCCTGTCGCGACGAGCAGGACGATGAGCAGGAGCGGCCATAATTTAAGAAAGGATAAGTGTGACATGCGCTTTATGAGATGATAGAGGAATCCTGTCCGGCCGCCAGCTTCCGCAATCCGGTTTCATGGGCTTCCAGTTTGGCCTGGCATCCGGCTATTTGTACCAGAATATTGTCCTGTTCGCTTTCCAACCGTGCTATTTCAGTGTTCAGCGCCGCTGTGCGGTCTTCCTTGTCCTGTCCTTGCGAAAGGGCGTTCACTTGATGGGCGGCCAGAGCCAGACGGGCTTCGTCGGCCCGTGCTTCGGCCAGCATGTTTTGCAGCGTGAGGGTTCTGATTTCCTGCCTCAGGGCATTCCAGTCGGTCGTGCTGTTGAATGTCTGTTCCAGTTCGGAGAACTGCACGGGAGAATGCAGGGCATTGTATTTCCTGATCCAAATATCCAGCTCCGAACGCTCTTGGGCGATTTGCGTTTCGAGTTCCTGAGCTGTGTCGTTCATACGTTGGTTGTAACCTTGGTGTCGGGCTGCCTGGGCATGTGTTTCGTCCGCTTTGTGCCGGGCCTCTTCCTTTTGTTCTTCCAAGGAACATAAAGTGTCGAATACTGTTTTGTTGTAGTCTTCTACGTCGCCTTCCCGGAACATCTTGTATAATTGTTCGTGTATTTGGTTCCGGTATTCCGACATCCGTTCTATTTTCCCGTTGATGAAGTCCCGTTGTTTGCACAAAGCCTGTATGTACCGGTCCGTCGTTTCCTGCAAGGTTTGCAGGCGGATGGTCTCGTTTTTGGTTTCGGCCATATCTTTTTTCAGGCTGAACCAGCGTTCCATCTGCTGTTGGATATAAATTCTCAGGTTCTCGGGGTTTTCCGTCCATACTTTATACCAGTTGGAGATGGCCATCATCTTGTCGATTTCCTCGAACAGTTCGCTGTACTGGCCGTTGGTGCGCGACAGGGATTGTTGCAGTTGTTCCACCCGGTAGGCCACGACCTGGCAGCCCGTGTTCACTTCGTTCAGCCGTACGGCGATTTCGTCCTTTTCCTGTTCTTTCAGGGCGATTTTTTCGTTGAGGGCGTTGATGTTGGACTGGTGGTAATTGAACGTGTCCAGTTCTTTCTGGGCGTCCTCGGCATCCACTCCCGTCTTTTCCATGAGCTGTTGCAACATGATGCGCCGCCCCTCGAAGTTCGTGCTGGCGGAACAGTCTTTGAAGGAACGGTCCAGGGCAACGAAGTCTTCCCAGTGCGCCACGTGATCCTGTAATATCTGTTTGTAAGTCTCCAAAGCCTGATGGCACATTTCGATGCGCCCTTCCTCTACGGCTTGCTCTCTTCTCAGCTCGTCCAAGAGGGATTGTTTGTGTTTCAGTTCCGTGGCGGCTTGTTCGAATTCGATTTTGATTTCTCCGATGAGTTTGCTTTGTTCCAGGAGCGTGTCGGAATGGTAGGGATGGTGAGTCGCGCCGCATACGCTGCAACTGACCCCCTCCTGCAAATCCTTCCGTAGTTGCATGACATCCTGGCTTTTGCTGAGGGTATAGGCGTATTTCAGTTCCTCGCATTGCCTTTGAAGTCCGGCCGTTTCCGGTTCCAGTTTGGCTATTTGCGCTTTCAGGGCATCATTATGATGGCGCATGCGCATGATTTCCTGGCTTTTCTCGTCTACGCGGTTGTATCCTTCCGCAATCTGTTTCCACAGCCGCGTGGCGTTCGTCAGCATTTCCTTTTTGCTTTTCAGGTCCATGGCCCGTTGCTGTAGGTTATAGCTGTTCATGCCCACGATACTTTTCTGGTGTACTTGCAGTTCGCTTTGCAACGTGTTGATTTGTGCGTCGATGCCTTGTGAGGAGAGAAACAGTTTGTTCAGCTTTTCGTCTTGTTCGTGTTGTTTCCTGAGTGTCCTTTCGAGCACCGCTTGCAACTGTTCTTTGCGTTTTTTACGGGATTGCAGGAAGTTCAGGCGTGTCTGTATGGCCTCCCCCCTTTCCAACATGTATTGTTGCGATTCCAAGTTCTGCAACTGCTGTTGTTGCTGTGCCGCTTGTTCTTTGTTCTTTTTAAGTTCTTCCGCTGTTTCCTTGCCTTGTTTTTGTACAGTGGAGAGTGCTTGTTCGATTCGTTCTTTGTAGTCGGATAGTTCTTTCAGGTCAGTTTCGTGGAACCGTAAGGCGGCTTGCAGACGGTAGCCTTCGGCCAGCGTTTTTTGTATCTGTTGCAGGTTGTGCCATGCTTCCTGGTATTTCTTGTTCTCGGTTTCCGCCCTTTTTTGGTTTTCCTTGTCTGCCGATAGGGCTTCCGTCAGTTTCTCGGCATGCCATGCACTGCCTTTGCGTATGAACTGGAGCACGTTTTCTTTCGCCTTGATACGCTGGTAGTTGCCTTGTACCGCTTCAAAGGTTTCGAAGCGTTCCAGTTCCTTGATTTCCTTCAGATGAGCGCTGTAGTTCTTATTGCTTTCGAAAAAGGCTTGCCTGTACTTTTCCAACGTGGCGTTCAGTTCCTTGAACTTGTGCAGCCATTCTTTCTGTGCTTGCAAGCCGTTCAGTGTTTGCGTGATGTTGGTCAGCTTGGTCTTGTAGAGCCTTATGCTGTCCTGTATGCGTTTCAGTTCGTTGGGATCGAGCACCTGTTCGCCAGCCTTTTGCCGTTTGGCTTCAGCCTGTGCGATTTGGCGGAACATCCGCGTCACCTCTTCGGGCATGTCTGTACCGAACTTTTCGGCAAACCACTGTCGGGCGGTTTCTTCAGGGGTGAGGTTCGGGGTTATAGTGGACGTGATGTCCGTGGAGACAGTCGGTACGGGCGAGTCAGGTTGCTCTATTTTTTCCGGGGCGGATTTTCGAAAAAACTTCATACGCTTGAATGCTTTTAATCTCGTGCAAAGTTAGAAATAAAAACGGATGCAAACTATATTCCGGCGTATTATCTCCGAGTCGTATGACAAGTTGTATGAAAAAAAAGTGTAATTTTGCGCAGGAATCATAAAAAGGATATAGAATATGGCTACGAAACCCGGAATACCTAAAGGTACACGTGATTTTTCGCCCGTGGAGATGGCGAAACGCAATTATATATTCGACACCATCCGAGGCGTTTACGCTTTGTATGGTTTCCAGCAAATCGAGACGCCTGCCATGGAGAACCTTTCTACGCTGATGGGCAAATACGGCGAGGAGGGAGACAAACTGCTTTTCAAAATACTGAACTCCGGCAATTTTCTTTCCGGAATAGCGCCGGAAGAACTGGGCGAGGCGAACACGAACAAACTGGCGGCCCGTCTGTGTGAGAAAGGACTGCGTTACGACCTGACCGTACCTTTTGCCCGTTATGTGGTGCAGCACCGTGACGAACAGACCATGCCTTTCAAGCGTTACCAGATACAGCCTGTGTGGCGTGCCGACCGTCCGCAAAAGGGGCGTTACCGGGAGTTTTACCAATGCGATGCCGACGTGGTGGGTAGCGATTCTTTGCTGAACGAAGTGGAACTGATGCAGATTGTGGATACGGTATTCACCCAATTCGGTATACGGGTGTGCATCAAACTGAACAACCGCAAGATTCTGACGGGTATTGCCGAGATGATCGGAGCGGCGGACAAGATTGTGGACATCACCGTGGCCATCGACAAATTGGATAAGATAGGGCTTGACAATGTGAATGCCGAACTGAAGGCCGGCGGTCTCAGTGACGAGGCCGTGGCCCGTTTGCAGCCCATCATCAGCCTGAGCGGAACGAACAAGGAGAAGTTGGCCGTGATGAAGGATGTCCTGGCCGGGAGCGAGACCGGTTTGAAGGGCATTGCGGAATGTGAGTTCGTGCTCGACACATTATCGGCTTTAGGACTGCGGAACGCGATGGAACTGGATTTGACTTTGGCCCGGGGGCTGAACTATTACACCGGTTGCATTTTCGAGGTGAAAGCTTTGGATGTGGAAATCGGCAGCATCACCGGAGGAGGCCGTTACGATAACCTGACAGGTATATTCGGTATGCCGGGAGTGAGCGGCGTGGGCATCTCCTTCGGGGCAGACCGCATCTTCGACGTGCTGAACCAACTCGACCTTTATCCGAAGGAGACTGTCACGGGCACGGAGTTGCTTTTTGTGAATTTCGGCGCGGCCGAGGCGGCTTATTGTTTGCCCGTCATGGCGCAGGCGCGTCAGGCCGGAGTGCGTTGCGAGATTTATCCCGACAGTGCCAAGATGAAAAAACAGATGAGCTATGCCAATGCCAAGGCGGTGCCTTTCGTGGCGATAGTCGGTGAGAATGAAATGAACGAGGGGAAGGTCACACTGAAAAATATGGCGACGGGAGAACAGTCGCTCCTGACACCGGACGAGATGATAAATATCATTAAAAAATAATCCTTCGGGGTACAACTTAACGGCCTTTGTTGTTACTTTATAGTCAAACAGCAAAGGCCGTTTTTTATAACCTTTAAAGAAAGGAAATGCCTATGAAAACAAAGTTTACTTTTTTGTGTTGTCTGGCCATGGTTTGGTGCGCTTCGCTGGCGGCTCAGACAGAGTTTTCCAAGACGGGGACATGTTGGTATGTGCCGTATGAACATGATAATATTTTTGCCCATAAAGGATACCATACAAGAATGGACCTCTATCGTTTAGGGGAGGACACGTTGTTGGCGGGTGAAAGTTGGAAGAAGTTGTATTATAATGAGAGGCTTCAGGGTGTTTTTCGCGAAGTTGGGAAGGAAGTGTGGTATAAGCCGTTGCCTGATGGTACGGGGAGAGCCGTGCCCCGTGTGTTTTATGACTTCTCTATGCAGGTAGGTGACAAATTCTATTATGCGGAATATGGCGTTCCTGGAATCTTCCGTAATGAAGAGGAGGCAGAGGCGTTGGGGTTGGATTTGTCTGTCTTGCAGGAGATGACGGTGACGCGGGCAGATACGGTGGAAGGACGCCGAGTGCTTTACGTGGCGCAGACCAATTGGTTGGCAAATGAAGAACGATGGATCGAGGGAATCGGAAGCGAATGTGGTTTCTTTGAAAGGTGGCGTGAGTTCGCAACAGACGGTTCTATCATTAACACTCGATTGCTGTCTGTGGTTGCCGATGGAAAAACGTTGTATTTCAATGGTGAACTTGTGAAGAATGCGCTGCCGCCGATGCTTTCCGAAAGGATGTCATGGCATCAGGAGGATTATGAGGATTATGAGGGGAAAAAGCATGTACAGTACACTTTGGCAGCTCAGGGTTCTTCTGGGCGTTTCTCGTTGTATAGGAATGGTGAGTTTGTAGGTTTCCTTCAAGAGGCGAACCGGAAAATTTATTGGATGGAAACGTTGGGTGAGGAAACGTGGGGAGAGGACGCTTATCCGCGTGTCTTGGCCTGTTGTTATGACTTTTCGTTGGAAAAAGGGGACGTAGTGGTGCGTGTGAGTACAGTGAACGACCGGGTGACGAATTATGAACCTAAAATAATAGAATATGATACGACTTATGTAACAGGCGTGGACACGGCTGACTATAATGGTATAGCTCGTAGGCGTTTGTACTTAGGAAAGGATTCAAATGAGGTATGGGTGGAAGGAATTGGTTCTCTTCGGGGATTCATGGCATGTGAGTCGCCGATTTATGATGTCAGGACTTGGACTTTATATGCCCGTCATAGGCTTATCTGTTGTTATGAGGACGGGGACGGCCTATATCTCCATCCCGATTATTTGGACTGTACCACTCTGAAAGGAGAAAGCGTGCGCTCAGCCAAGAGTGGCCTGTTGGATGTCCGTGTGTCGGATGGTACGGCTGCCTTCTATTGGACGGGCAGCAGACGGGCAGACAGGCTTTACGTGTATGCGGCTGACGGCGGTAAGGTGGCAGATATCCGCATGGATGGAGGGACAGTCGAAATACGTGGACTGAAACCCGGAATATATTATTACCGTTTGGAATTGGAAGATACGGAAGAGGCTGTAGCCGGCAAATTATTGGTTAGATAGAAGTGCAACTTAAAGACAGAATAAAATGATGGGCAAGCGATTGGTATTGTCGGCGGTTTGTTTATGGGGGAGTCTGATGTCGGTTTTCTCACAGGACGCCAAAGTTTTCGATGCCGACAGCTTTAATGTGGCTGTGACGTATATGATGCCGGTATCTTATCCGGCACGTACGCTTTCATACGGTTACGGAGTGGCATTGCGTAATGATTCCGCTTTTGTGTATTTGCCTTATATGGGAAGGGTGTACCAACCGGCAATGAACGACGACGGTCTGCGTTTCGCCCTTCCGGCGAAGGATGTCAAGACCCGTGACGTGGGCGACAAGGGGAAGCGTGTGGAGTTCAGCGTGCGCAAGGTGCCGGTAGTGTATAAGTTTACCGTGACGGGATACAGGAGCGGAAGGGCGGATATTATCTTGATTCCGAGTAATGCGCAGAGTATTTCGTACAGTGGCTATTGGGACGAGGACATTTGACCTTGAATTCGGGCTCGGCAAGAGCGATTTTCAATCTCAGCCAAACGATTTTTCGTTCGGCTGAGATTGAAAAATCGTTTGGCGCAGATTGAAAACAAGGTGTCTGCCGGGGTGTTGGACGGTTTTTTGCGGCTGTTTTCGGGATGAGGTTGAATTGCGTGATTCAGGTTGGTGGCAGGTGGGAGACGGTCAGTCTGTTGTTTTAGGTCCTGCTTGAAAGTTATTGTATTGTTTTCTATTATCTCAACCGGATTCTTCTTAACTTTGCGTTTGAAGAACAAGACAAAAGGGAAAGATATGAAGACGGAAATGGAAAAGATGCGCAGCGGGGAACTTTATTGCTTCGCCGCGCCGGAGTTGCAAGAGAGTTTTGAGCGTGCTGCCACGCTGTGTGCCCGAATGCGGACGATGACCGTGTACGACGAGAATTACCGGAAGACGATAGAAGACCTGATACCCGGCATACCGTCCACTTCTGTGGTTAACCCTCCTTTTCAATGCGACCATGGCACGGGCATCGTGTTGGGCGAAAATGTGTTTGTGAATTATAATTGCGTGATGCTTGATGCCGGTTACATCCGCATCGGGAGAAATACGAAGGTGGGGCCTTGTTGCCAGTTTTACACGCCCCAGCATCCTATCGATTATGTGGAACGACGCGAACCGAAAGAAACTGCCTATCCCATTACCATCGGTGAAGACTGTTGGTTGGGCGGTGGCGTGGTGGTTTGTCCGGGAGTGACCATCGGGAATCGCTGCGTCATTGCTGCCGGTAGCGTGGTGGTGAAAGATATTCCCGACGATTCCCTTGCGGCAGGCTGTCCGGCCATAGTGAAGAAAAGGCTGAACGGGAAAGCCGGTGTTTTAGAACAATGAAATGCTCGTAGACTATGGTTTGTCAAGAAATCAAGGACTTTTTGGCGACGCATGCCGATGCCCGGTATGCTGCTTTTGTGACTTCGTTGATGCCTGGTGCCCGCCCCGTGGTAGGTGTGCGTCTGCCCGTGCTGCGGGCATTGGCCAAAGAGATTGCCAAGGGAGATTGGCGTACTTATTTGGAGGAGGCTGTGGACGACACGTTCGAAGAAGTCATGTTGCAGGGTTACGTGACAGGGGTTGCGCGGATGCCGTTTGAGGAGCAGATGGACCGCATGACAGCCTATGTGCGTAAAATCAACGATTGGGCTTTGTGCGATTCCCCTTGTTCGGGATTCAAATTCGTACGAAAACACCGTGAGGAGGTGTGGGCATTCTTGCAGCCTTATTTATATAGCGGAGAAGTATTTTCCCAACGTTTTGCCGTAGTGATGCTTTTGGCACATTTCGTCACGGACGATTTTATCGACCGCGTGCTGGAGGCCTGCGCGGCAGTGCGTCCAAGCGGATATTACGCGTCCATGGCGGTAGCATGGGGCGTGTCTGTTTGCTTTGCCAAATATCCGGAGAAGACGCGTCCGTTGTTGGCCGGAGGGCGGTTGGACGACGAGACGCAAAACAAGGCCATACAGAAAATCGTGGATTCCTTCCGCGTGACGGAGTGGGATAAATCTTGGGTGCGTACGCTCCGTCGTCCTAAAGTACGGAATTCTTAAACGGAAAATAAGCAAACTGAAATCGAAAAAATGAAACTGAAAATGATAATCGGCGGCTTGGCGGCTGCCGTAGTGGTCTTGACGGGTGGTTACGACCGTCTGCGTGATTATGTGGAACAGTGGACGGGAGACCGCTTTTTACCGGAGGCAACGAACGGACAGGTTTTCGGTAGCAGTCCTTCGTCCGGTTCAGAGGATATGGAACCGGGATTGCCGGAATTGGTCCGGGAACGGAACAGCCAAGTGATTCGCCATACGGGTTATACGGTTTCTTATAATGCGGAGACCAAAATACCGAACTGGGTGGCCTGGACATTGACACCCGAACGTTTCGAGGAGACGGTAAGCCGTTACGACAAATTCCTGCCCGACCCCGAAGTGGTTATTCCCGTGACGACGGAAGACTACAAACGCTCGGGCTATGACCGCGGACATCTTTGTCCGGCGGCAGACAACAAATGGGATGAACAAGCCATGCGCGAAAGCTTTTATATGACGAACGTTTGTCCGCAAGACCATAACCTGAACCGGGGTGACTGGAAAGAATTGGAAGAAGCTTGCCGCGACTGGACGATGGAAAACGGGCGGCTGTATGTGGTGGCTGGGCCTGTTCTCTACCGTGGACAGCATCGGCATATCGGCCAAAGCCGGGTTACGGTGCCCGAGGCTTTCTATAAGGTTGTGTTTTGTCCGGAGCCGTTGAAGGCCATCGGCTTTATCTATAAGAATAAGTCGGGCAACCGTCCGCTTGATGCGTATGTCAATTCGGTGGACGAAGTGGAACGCATCACGGGGATAGATTTTTTCCCGTCTTTGCCGGACAGTGTGGAAGAGGCCGTGGAAGCTGTTTACGACCTCGAAGAGTGGCAGATGCCGGAACGTTGACCGTTCAGGTTCGTGGTTTGAGTTTCTTGCGGCGGTGTTCGCGAAACAGGACTAAAAGCTGTTGGAACAGGAACAACGCCCAAAACATGCAAAAGAAACATACGCCAGAGATGGCACTGTCTATTCCCAACGGAGCAAAAGGAATGGCGCAGAAAGAATACAACAGGCAATAAGTCAGAAGCTTGTGCTCGCGGGAGATGCGCCATAGCCGTTTCCGTTTTTTCCGTGAAGACAAGAAATAAATGGTGAGCAGGGTGGCGAACATGAACACTTTGGTCTCCCACAGTTGGGTGAAACCGTCTGCCGTTTGGGAAGACAAGGCGGTCAGGTCGCTCCATGATGACTGCTTCCAGAAGGTGGACTGTAAAAGGCAGAGTGTGGTGCCGATGGCAAAACCTATGACCATGGGCCAGCAGGCCAGGCGAAACAGCCGGTCGCGCTGCAAATAGGACAGTGTGAGGAAACTGGCGCAGAGCGGAATCGTGATACTGTCGTGCGTATAGCTGCAAAAGATACCCATCAACAACATCAGGAAGTAGCCGTATTTGAAATTTTTATTGGAAATACGGGTATATTGCGAAATGAAGAACGGGACGATGCAAGTGGACGAGAGAGTCATGACGGCTGTTTCGTCTCGGTTGAAGAATTCGTGCGAATCCGGACAGAACAGCAGGACAAACATGGCCGTGCAAAGGATTCCGGTGGCACTTTGGGCGGAGCGGGCGATGTGACCGGTCAGATAGACCAATAGCGTAAACAGCAACGCAGACAACGGATTGATAATTTCCGGCTGCCAGATATAGCCTCCCGTTTTGGGGAGGAAAGCCAGTACGGAAAGGATTATGAGGAATACGGCAAGATAGGTCAGTCGTAGCTTCATCGTTTGTTGCTTTCTGCAAAATTACGGAATATTGTCGGATTTAGCGAATAAAACGGGCGGATTAATGCTTTTTCCTGTACCTTCCCGGAGACATTCCTTTCTCTTTTGTAAATACTCTCACGAAATGGGGGACATCCTGAAATCCCACCAAATAGCAAATCTCGGATACGGAGTTTTGTGAATGCGTCAGCAGGTTGCATGCGGTGTCCAACCGGTATCGTGTGACGAACTGTGAAAAGGTCATGCCTTTGTGACGTTTGAAGTAGGAACAGAACGCGGAGCGGTTCATTCCTATTTCGGTTGCGATGTCGTCTAATGAAATCGGATGGATATAGTGAGCCATGACGTAGGCGCAGATTTGCTGCATGCGCCGTACGTCACGTTCTATCCGCATGGGTTTGCCGACGAATGTGTAGTCTGATGTCGTGAAGAGGATGGGAAGCAACCGGAACATTTCGCATAACCTTCCTAATTCGTCCAATCCATCCATTTTGGTCAGTGCGTGGCGGATAAGACGTGAGCTTGCCGTTCCGAATGTCAATGCTTCGGTCGGGAAGGTCATTCCGGCAAGCCGGTTCCGTAATTCCGGGAAAGTTTCCATACAATTCAATACAAAGGAATGTTTGAAGGCCACCATCCGGTAGTGGACGTGCCCTTTCTCGTCGGCGGACGACGGGGAATAGTTCCAATGGTGGTGCATGGAAGGAGGTATTAAAGTTACATTTCCTTCAGTAAAAGGCAGTAAAGTGTCACCGGCCATTCTTGCTCCGCGCCCTTGCACCACATAGTACAATTCCCAAGCATCATGCCTGTGCAACTTTGCCTCGAGTCTCGTGTCTATATGTTGGTCTATGAAAAAGAAAGAATGATTTTCCGTTTCCGGCAATTCATACGGGATTACCACATCTTCCATATCTGAGATTTTTGTATATGCAAATGTACGACAATTATTTGATACGATAAGGCAAAATCTCCACAATAAAGAACGCTATCTTTGCCATTGTTAATGACAAATAAGTTCAATCTATAAACGAATGACACTATGGATTTCTACGAAGTATTGGAAAGACGTCGCACGTATCGCGATTTCTCTGACCGGAAAGTGAGCGACGAGGTTCTCAAAAGAGTTATCTGTTCGGCATTCAAAGCTCCAACCAACGATCATTTGCGGCAGCTTGAGTTTGTCGTTGTGCGCAGCCGTGAGAACATCTCTAAGGTGGTTGCCCCGCTTGCCAAGAATATGGCCGCGTTTAAGGAGCTTGTGTTCGAGGTGGATGAGTCGGGCGACAAGGATAAGATGGAGATGTTTGCCGACGCACTGCCCAAACAACAGAAAATGTTGATGGAGAGCGGGCTGCTTATTATCCCTTTCTTCCGTCAGCAGACACATCCACTGTTGAAGCCCGTGGAACAGAGTTCGCTCAATTACTTTGCCTCGGCTTGGTGCGCGTTGGAGAACATGTTGCTTGCTGCTACCAGCGAAGGGCTTGGGGCTGTATTCCATATTCCCGTGGGCGACGAGGCTGACAAGATAAAGGAAATAGTGAAAGCTCCGGAAGGTTACGAGTTCATTTGTTTGCTGGCTATCGGATATCCTGCAAAGGGTGCTTTCCTTCCTAAACAAAAGGAAATCCGTATCGAAGACAGGATACATGCTAATGCCTGGTGATAATCGTTGAACGAGACGGGACTTTCAACTGTTAAGTATTTGGTTATTGAACACACTTGTGTGACATAAAGCCACAGAAGTAAGGTTGGCAGAAAGTCTGCCGTTTTTCGGGGGTGCGCGCAGTGAAAGTGTGCCAAAGTGTCAGTCCTGAAGCTTTGGCATGTTTTTCGTATGGATTGGAGTAGAATTTTTAAAATGTACAACTATAAAATTTATCCATTATGAGCATTAAACCATTAGCAGACCGTGTGCTGATTGAACCGGCTCCGGCAGAGACGAAGACAGTAGGTGGTATTATCATTCCCGACACCGCCAAGGAAAAACCGTTGCAAGGTACTATCGTTGCAGTGGGTAAAGGTACGAAAGACGAAGAGATGGTCTTGAAGGAAGGCGATACCGTGCTGTACGGTAAGTATGCCGGTACGGAACTGGAATTCGAAGGCAAGAAATATTTGATTATGCGACAGAGCGACGTGGTGGCTGTGTTGGCATAATTTTTCGTTTTATACATTAATATATAATAGACAAAAGAAAGGAATAGAATCATGGCAAAAGATATTAAATTCAACATAGAAGCCCGTGAACTGATGAAGAACGGCGTGGACCAGTTGGCCAATGCGGTAAAGGTTACTCTCGGCCCGAAAGGACGTAACGTCATTATCGAAAAGAAATTCGGTGCGCCGCATATTACGAAAGACGGTGTGACCGTAGCCAAGGAAATCGAGTTGGCCGATGCGTTTGAAAACGCAGGTGCGCAGTTGGTCAAGAGCGTGGCCAGCAAAACGGGTGACGATGCCGGTGACGGAACGACTACGGCTACCGTATTGGCGCAAAGCATTGTGAGCGTGGGCTTGAAGAACGTGGCTGCCGGTGCGAACCCGATGGACTTGAAGCGCGGTATTGACAAGGCCGTGGCCAAAGTCGTAGAGCATATCAAAGGTCAGGCTGAACAGGTGGGCGACGATTACAACAAGATAGAACAAGTGGCTACCGTCAGCGCCAACAATGACCCGGAAATCGGGAAACTTTTGGCCGAAGCCATGAAGAAAGTCAGCAAGGACGGTGTGATTACCATCGAAGAGGCTAAGGGACGCGACACTACTATCGGTGTGGTGGAAGGCATGCAGTTCGACCGCGGCTACTTGTCGGCTTATTTCGTGACCGATACGGAGAAGATGGAGTGCGTGATGGAGAATCCTTACATCTTGATTTACGACAAGAAGATTTCCAACTTGAAGGATTTCCTGCCTATCCTCGAACCGGCAGTGCAGAGCGGTCGCCCGTTGTTGGTGATTGCCGAAGACGTAGACAGCGAGGCGTTGACTACTTTGGTGGTGAACCGTCTGCGTAGCCAGTTGAAAATTTGTGCCGTGAAGGCTCCGGGCTTCGGCGACCGCCGCAAGGCTATGTTGGAAGATATTGCCGTGTTGACGGGCGGTGTGGTCATCAGCGAAGAGAAGGGCTTGAAGTTGGAGCAGGCTACCATCGAAATGTTAGGTACTTGCGACAAGGTGACTATCTCTAAGGATAACACGACCATCGTCAACGGTCACGGGCAGAGCGAACTCATCAAGGATCGTGTCAATCAGATTAAGAATGAGATTGCCAACTCTACCAGCGACTACGACAAAGAGAAGTTGCAGGAGCGTCTGGCTAAGTTGAGCGGTGGTGTGGCTGTGCTCTATGTCGGTGCGCCGAGTGAGGTGGAAATGAAAGAGAAGAAAGACCGTGTGGACGACGCTTTGTGCGCAACGCGTGCAGCTATCGAGGAAGGTATCATCCCGGGTGGCGGTGTGGCATATATCCGCGCCATCAAGGCTTTGGAAGGCTTGGAGGGTGCCAATGCAGACGAAACCACAGGTATCAATATCGTAAAACGTGCCATCGAAGAGCCTCTTCGTCAGATTGTGGAGAACGCAGGTTTGGAAGGTTCAGTGGTTGTAGAGAAAGTACGCCAGGCTGAAGGCGACTTCGGTTACAATGCCCGTGAGGACAAATACGAGAACATGAAAGCCAGCGGTATCATCGACCCGGCCAAGGTGACTCGTGTGGCTTTGGAGAATGCCGCTTCTATTGCCGGTATGTTCCTGACTACCGAATGTGTCATCTGCGACAAGAAGGAAGAAAAAGCCGATATGCCGATGGGTGCTCCCGGAATGGGGGGCATGGGCGGCATGATGTAAGCCGGACAGTTTACGGAAACCTATTATAATGTGAAAGGGAGAATGCTCACGATGGGGTATTCTCCCTTTTTTATATTTCATCTATAGCAACGGTAGGAACGGTGTGTCGCCGAGGGCGTGGAAAGAAAAAGTACCCGTTTTTCCGGTCTTCTGCGAAAAACTTTATATCTTTGCCCGTACGAAGACCGGGGACGGGCAGGCATGGCCAATCGGGAAACGGTATTTTCATGCCTCTTTGTGCCCGTCTTCCATGGTTAGGGTTTTCCAAATAAAAATGAATATAATATGGGATTGGGAAAATGGATAGGCAGTGCGATGGGATTCATGACGATGGGCCCGTTGGGTGCACTGGCCGGTTATTTTATCGGTTCGTGGTTTGACAAGCAAGCTGTAGGCATGCAAGAGGATTTGCAAGCGGATGAGGCGGGACGAGCCAATTATGAACAGGGGCAGCGAAACAGCTTTTTGTTTTCGATGTTGGTGATGGCCTCTTATGTGATACGGGCAGACCGGAAAATCATGCACAGCGAAATGGAATTCGTCCGTCGTTTCCTTCGTGCGAATTTCGGGGAGAGCGCGGTCGAAGAGGGGGAACAAATCTTGATGAAACTCTTCGATGAGGCCAAACGGTTGGATGGTGTGTCTCCAGTGGCGTTTCGGGATATGATTTTCGATTGCGGCAGACAGATTGCCGCACATCTGAACTACGGCGAGCGATTGCAGTTGCTGAATTTCTTGGTAAGGATTGCGCAAAGCGACGGGAACGTATGTGCGGAAGAGATAACGGCGTTGCGTGAAGTGGCTTTGGCCATGGAGTTGTCAGCCGGAGAGGTGGACTCCATGCTCAACTTGAAAGGCGAATCTTTGGCAGATGCCTATAAAGTACTGGAAATAGAGCCGTCGGCCACGGACGAAGAGGTGCGCAAGGCTTTCCGCAAATTGGCTCTGAAACATCATCCCGACCGCGTGGCGACGTTAGGAGAAGATGTGCGGCGGGCTGCGGAAGAGAAATTCCAGCAAATCAACAATGCGAAAGAACGTATTTACAAAGCGAGAGGTATGAAATGATTAACCTGATAAGCAATATAGGATGAAACTAAAGCGAATTTTGATTTTTTGTGTATGGGGACTTGTGATGGTGGCATCGGTAGGTGCCCAGTCTTTGGAACGCATTACTCCGGGGCTGGAATGGCCGGACCGGAAGGGGGAACACATCAATGCCCACGGGGGCGGCCTGTTGTTCCATGAAGGTAAGTATTATTGGTATGGCGAGAACCGGCCTGCACGCGGGTTTACCACCGAAGTGGGCGTAGAGGTTTATTCTTCTTCCGATCTGGTGAATTGGGAGGACGAAGGAGTGGCTTTGGCTGTTTCCGAGGAATCCGGGCACGACATTGAACGGGGCTGCATCATGGAGCGTCCCAAGGTGGTACGCAATCCTAAAACAGGGAAGTTTGTCATGTTGTTCCATCTGGAACTGAAAGGGAAGGGCTATGCGGCCGCCCGTGTGGGCTTTGCCGAGAGCGATTCTCCGGTGGGGCCGTTCCGGTTTATCCGTTCTTTGCGCCCGAATGCAGGCAAATGGCCGACGGACTTTTCGCGTCGTGACATCCGAAAAGCTAAGAAACTGGAGGAAGCGGACTATAAGGAATGGTGGACGCCGGAGTGGCGTGAGGCGATTCGTGAGGGGTTGCTTTTGGCGCGCGACGTACCGGGCGGACAGATGAGCCGGGACATGACCGTGTACGTGGACGATGACGGTAAAGCCTATCATATTTATTCAGCAGAGGAGAACCTGACGTTGAATTTGGCCGAACTGACGGACGATTATTTAGACTACACCGGACGGTATGTACGTATCGCGCCGGGCGGACAGAACGAGGCTCCGACCATTTTTAAGCGTGACGGCGTGTATTGGATGATTACGAGTGGCTGTACGGGTTGGGCACCGAATGAAGCCCGCATGTTCAAGGCCGCTTCTTTGTGGGGGCCATGGGAGCAGCTTCCCTCTCCTTTTGTTGGGAAAGATGCCAAGAAGTCTTTCCATACGCAAGGCACGTATATTTTTAAGGTGGAAGGCACGGAGGACGGTTTCGTATTCATGGCCGACCGTTGGAATCCGCAGAGCCTGAAAAATTCCCGTCATATATGGTTGCCGATAGATTTTGAAGCCGACGGTACACCGGTTATCCGTTGGGTGGACAGTTGGTCACCGAAAGAGTGGAAGTCGATTCGTTAGGAAAGTGCGGTCAATGTTGGTCGGCTTAAACGAATGAAGTGGAAAATAATGGTTCATTGTCTGTGAATGCAGATGATGGACCATTGGTTTTTAATTAAAATTTATTCTTAGATAAAAAATAGAATATTTATTGTTTGTTTTTTGTGTGATTTATTATATTTGTAGGGTATTAACTAAAAATATTGGACTATGAGAACAAGTAATTTTTTTATGGGATGTGCTTTGGCTGTTATGGCTTTGGTTGTAGGATGTCAATCAGAAGAACAAGTTTCGGAAAACAGCGTAAAAGAAGAGGTAAGAGAGGATGGTTTTGATGAAATTGCTTTTATGAATAAGGTTAAGTTTAAGTCTTTGGTTGATGAGCACCCAGATAAAAGGGCACCGAGCGCTACAGTCAATCCCAAAGATTTGAAATTTTTAAATCTTGTAAGTGTGAAATTAGCTCGTAAGAAACTTGACTGTAAAAGTGGTTTCGGTTTATGTGATTTTAAGTTTTTTCCGAAAAATACGACTGTGAAGGTAGCCGAAAAAGCTATATTCCCAGGCGAATATTTGGTAGAGTTAAAGGAGGATACGTTGAATTCCCGTTATTATATGGAGCTGTTGTTGGATGAAGAGTTTCCTGATGGATTTGATAAGAATGATGCTTGTTTGATAGTTGATGATGACCTTTATTGGGTGAATGATCCCGTAACGGTGCAGGATATGGAAGATTTGTTGAATTCATATAAAATGTATGAGGAAATGAATCGGAGGATTGAATATTTATTTGAAACAGGACAAATAGGAGCCGGTAATATTCCTTTTATTGATTCTTTAGGTCAACATGGTGGGTATGTTATCGAAGTTGTAGGAAAACCTGTGGATAGACCTTGAGGCAAAGTACCTATTAAAGAGAATGCGATGAGAAAGTTAAGTCTGATTTTATTTTTGAATTTGTTCGGCTTTCAGCTTTATGGCCAGGTTGTGAATTTAGGAGACGCAGAGTTGGCTACAAAAATCAAGAAATCTACGAAGCCCTATAAAGTAGTATATATCCTTTGCGACTATTGCGAGCCTTCTTTGGTGCTTTATCCTCAAATCTATAAGTTGCTTTCGGGACGCAAGGATGTGGACTTTTATCCTATTTGTGCACAGAGCAGTGCGGAGGTGGAAGCTTACATGGAAAACCATAAAGTTGGAGGCCCCATTTATGTGGTTAATCAAAACCGGAAGAGAAAATGGTATGCCATTATTGATTTCTACAATCCGATAAGTGCAGCAAGCGATTATCTGACAAAATTCTTAGGGATAGATGCCGATAAGATGGGTGCTTCCAGTTTTGTGGTATTGAATGAGAAAAATAAGGTGATAGCCCAAACGACTTATGAAACAGAAGATAACTCTTGTTTGAATATACTAAAAAAGGCGATAAGGTAATAACCATTCCTGTATATGAGATAAGCCGGTATACCAATAGCTGCACGATTCGGATATTCGTGCAGCTATTTTTATTCGCGGTAGCTTCTTGCTTCTTATTTAAACTTTTTCAATTTCTTCGTCATGGCCGCCATGGTTTTGGGGTCGGATGTGGTGTCAAGCACTTTTTGGGCTTCGGCCAACAAAGCCGGGCGGAGTTCAAGTTGTTTCAGCGTCAGTGTAGGGACGGGACGCGTACGGAGGTCATTCACCGCAATGCTCAGCTCGGACCATGCTTCCAACCGTTCCCGTTCGGCCTGCGTGATGTGCATGACAGAGCCGTGGCGCGGGGTGAAGTCGCCGTGGGTCTTCGTGTTTTGCACGAATGTGAAGTCTTTCAGGTTCGTGCTCTTGCAGAATTGGTAGAAACCCTGTGCGTAGCAATCGTACATTAGGATGTACTCGTCCGAACCGATGAGGGAGAACACACTGGAACCTTCCACCGGATATTGTCCCTCTTTTTGCAGGTGCCGCCATTCGATGGTGTAGGGGCCGGTGGGTCGGGATGCAGTGGCACGCATCACGCCCTGCCGCGTGCGGAATCCTTTGTTCATGACCGAGCGGCCCTCGTCTTTGAAGAACAGCACGTATTCTTTCGCTTTCGGGTTATACACGATGTCCCCGTCTATGGCGGCCGTACCGAAGTCGAACAGCAGTTTCGGCTCCGTGATGTCCGTGAAGTCTTCGTTCACGTAAGAGTAGAACAGCTTGAAGTAAGGCTGCTTGAAGTTCGGGTCTTCCGTGGGATACTCCCAGTCGTGCCGTCCGATGGAGTAATAAATCATATATTTCCCGGCCTCGTCGTCCCAGATGATTTGAGGCGCCCAAACGGCATGCAGGTTTTTGCGGTCGAATCCCGTCAGATTGGGGAAACGGGTGGGGAAGTCGATGGCCGTGTGTTGCCAATGGATGAGGTCGGTGCTCTTCATCAGGATGAGTCCGTCGTTGCTTTGCCAACCCTCGTCCGAGCGCATGTCCGTCATGACCATATAAAATGTTTTCCCGTCCCGTCCTCTTGTGATGTACGGGTCCCGTATGCTTTTCTTCAGGGCGATGGTGTCCGAGGCCACGACCGGACGCCCTTGGTTGAGGGACGTGTAGTTATATCCGTCGTCGCTCAAGGCATAACGTACTTGTTCGCCGTATGGGGAATTGTTGGAGAAGAAGGCGAAGAGGTAACTGCTGTAAGGAGAAGGCTCGGCCGTTTGTGCCTGCGCCGGTACCATGGCCCCGAGGGTGGCGGCCAACATTCCGGTCATCATTCGTTTTTTGAGTTTCATGATTAGGTAATGTTTGAGTTTTGTTGTATATGTGCGGGCAAAGATAGGCAGAATCGGCCGATAAAGGAAGTTTTTACAGGGGCTTTTCGCACGGTGTGGCGAGAATGTGGCATTTTTTGCGTTATGCCTGATTGCCCGTCTCGTCTTTTTTTTGTCACTTTGTGACCGATACAATGAAAACTAATCAATGTGATGAAAAGAAATTTTTTTTGTGGGATGCTGGCGGTTCTGGCGGCTGGACAGGCAAGTGCCGATGTCGTGCCGGAGCAAGTCAGTTGTGTGGTGAAGCCTTTGTATGGGTATAGACAAGACCGTTCGCCGGGACGTATCGTTGCCGTGCGGTTGAAAGGCCCCGAATTGAAAGGCGAAGTCCGTGTGGATGTGGCGTACAAGAAACTGAAGGAGACTTCTACCTTCCGTGTCGATGCGAAGGATTCGGCGGAGGTGGAAATCATGTTGCCTTCCGCCTTGCCTATGGACAAGGTCGCGAATGTTTCGCTGACGGTGCGCGGGACGGAAAAGAAAGTGAAGACGAAAGTCACCGTGGAACCGATGCGGCATTGGACGGTGTACCTTTACAACCATTCGCACGTGGACATCGGTTACACGAACACGCACAAAAACGTGGAGATGTTGCACAAGACGAACGTGTGGGAAGGCATGAAACTGGCTCGGGAAACAGCCGGACATGTGGACGGTGCACGCTTCGTATGGAATCCCGAGGTGACTTGGCCGATTGAACGCCTGTGGATTTCAGAACCGGAGAAACGGGATGAGGTCATTGCGGCTATCAGGCGAGGCGACCTTTGTGTGGACGCCAGTTATGTGAACCTGAATACGAGCATTTGTTCGGATGAGGAGTTGTTTCATGTATTCAAGTTCTCGCGCGAGTTGCAACGGCTGTCCGGCGTGCCTGCCGATGTGTTCCAGCAGTTCGACATCCCCGGCATTTCCTGGGGACTGGTTCCGGTCATGGCACAGGAGGGCATCAAGTACGTCATCTCGTGGCCGAACACTGACCGGGGCGGCAACGCACACTCCCGGAATATAGACGGCATGCCTTTCTGGTGGGTAGGACCCGACGGCCATTCCAAAGTGTTGTTCCTGCAACCGGGCAAGTATTCCAACAGCGGCAGCATGGACAAGGGGAACACGACCGGGCGGCCTTGGTTCGGCCAGCGAGACCCGCGTAAGGTGCCGGCGCGCATCCGGATGGGGAGTGCCAATGTAGACTTTACGGGCAAGCTCGTGGAGTTGGAACGTGACCATTACCCCCTCGATTTCATCGTACTCTCTTGGACATTGTGGGACAACAGTCCAGTGGATGCCGATGTCCCCTACGCCGTAAACGAATGGAACAAGAAATATGCTTATCCGAAGATTGTCATCAGCGGCGGGCATGAAATCATGGCGCGGTTGGAAAAAGATTATGGCGACCGCTTGCCGACCGTGACGGGAGACTATACGGAATACTGGACCGACGGGTTGGGTACGGCTGCCAGGCTGACGGCCATTAACCGCCGTAGCAAGGAGAGAATCATGCAGGCAGAGACCGTGTGGTCGATGCTGGCAGGAGGAGCTTGTGCCCCGCGTGCCGATTTCGATGAAGGTTGGCGTTATATTATGATGGGGTCGGAACATACTTGGGATTTTGAGAATCCGTGGGAACCTTATTTCCATGAAGCCATCGGAAAGGTGAAACAATCTTATTTCCAGGAAGCGGAAGCCCATTCGACGGCCTTGTTGGACGAGGCATTGGGATTGGCCACGGACAAGTCCAACGGAGCGTTGGGGCCGCGCGAAGGGCCGTCGAACGGCGGTATCGCCGTGCTCAACACGCAGTCGTGGCCGCACGGCGGGTTGGTGACGCTGACGGCCTCCGAGAGCCAGAAAGGCAACAAGGTAGTGGATGATGAGGGGAACGCCGTGCCTTCGCAACGTTTGTCTACCGGCGAACTGGTGTTCTGGGCTTCGGACGTGCCCGCTCTGGGCTCGCGCCATTATCGTGTGGTGGAAGGCGATGCCATGCCGGGCGATGCCTGCAAGGTGGAAGGCTACACGTTGGACAACGGTTGCGTGCGTGTCACGATAGACGGCAAGACGGGAAATATCTCGGCCTTGACCCGTGCCGGAGAAGATTACAATTATATCGACGTGTCAGTGGACGGGGGTGCCAATTCGTGCAGTTGGCTGCCGGCCAACGAAAACAAGCCCGAGGCCGACAAGGTGCAGGCCGTCACGGTGACCGAGCAAGGCGGCTTGGTGGTGGAATTGAAAGTGGAATCCACGATGAAAGGCTGCCGTTCGGTGACGCGTACCGTCCGTCTGGTGGCCGGACAACCGTGGGTGGAGACCACCAACGTGGTAGACAAGCTGCCGTTGTTGGACAAAGACGGCATACATTTCGGTTTCGGTTTCAACGTGCCGCAGGGCGTGACGAAGGTGGACATCCCTTGGGGCGTGATGGAAATGGAGAAAGACCAATGGCCGCAGGCCAACCGCAACTGGATAGCCCTGCAACGTTGGTTGGACGTTTCTAACGACACGCATGGCGTGACTTGGTGTGCCTTGGATGCCCCCTTGTTCGAGTATGGCGACCGCACGGCCAACATTTCGTTGGGATGGGGCGGACAAGGGCCTTGGCTGACCCAGTTGGAACCGTCTTCCACGGTGTATTCCTGGGCGATGAACAACCATTGGCACACGAATTTCCCCCTGACGCAGGACGGGCCGGTGGCTTTCCGCTACCGTATCCATCCGCATGGCGGATATGATGCCGTAGCCGCCAACCGTTTCGGTTTGGAGCAGGCGCAACCGTTGGTGCATGTCACTGCGGACAAGAACCCGGACGTGAAGCCCGTTGTGGCGGTAGACAACCGTGCCGTGTACGTCACCGTGCTGAAATCCAAGGGGAAAGACAACGAGATGATTGTCCGTCTGCGTTCCGTGTCGGACAAGGAAGAGACTGTGGCTTTGGACTTCCCGGCCCGCCGTCCGTCGTCCGTGTCGCTCTGCACGCTCGAGGAGCAGCCCGGACAAGCCGTGGAGGGGACGCTGACGATGAGACCCTACGGCATGGCCACGTTGAAACTCGCCTTCTGACGACGGGAGCATGGGAGGCTTTCGGACTCTTCCGGCAGCGTGCGGTACGGGCTTCCGTCCGTGGATGGATGCTTGTAAAGAAAATGCAGGTTTATCACGGAGCTGAATTTCAGTTGTTTAAGCCTTTGAAAAAAATCTGCGGCAAACGGAAAATCGTTTGCCGCAGATTGGAAAATCATTCGGAGCAGAACGGAAAACGTTTCTGCGCCGAATGATTTTTGTATATAAGTTTCGTCTCACTCGCTTTTGTGGAAATGTAGGGGCTGCTCGGTGTTGAATCGGAATTCCCCTGACAGTTCGGTCTGTTATTAACACTCTTTATTGCACCTTTGAAGGACGGGCGAGAGAAAAACGTTACATTTGCAAAAACATATGGCAATAAAGTCTACGCTTATGGCAAACTATATCCGTTTTGATTGGGCGATGAAACGCCTGTTGCGCAACAAGGCTAACTTCGGGGTGTTGGAAGGCTTGTTGACCACGCTTCTGGATGAGAAAATCACCATCAGCCAGTTGTTGGAGAGCGAAAGCAATCAGGAAGACGAGTTCGACAAGTACAACCGTGTGGATTTGTTGGCTTTGGATTCCAAGGGGGAACTGATACTCATCGAGGTGCAGAACAACAATGAGTACGCTTATTTTCAGCGCATGTTGTTCGGCGTGTCGAAGTTGGTGACGGAATACATCAACCGTGGCGAGGGGTATGAGAACGTGCGTAAGGTGTACAGCGTGAACATCGTTTATTTCTCCTTGGGGCATGGCAAGGATATCGTGTACCATGGCAAGACGGAATTTCGCGGCATCCATGAGAACGATATACTGGAACTGACTCCTTTCCAACGGCAGACCTTTAAGGTGGATGCCGTGAGCCAGCTTTATCCGGAGTATTATATCCTGAAGGTGAACGACTTCAACAAAGTGGCCAAGACCCCGTTGGAGGAATGGATCTACTATTTGAATACGGGTGAGATTCCCGAAACAGCCCACGCTCCCGGTTTGGCGGAGGTACGCGAACGCCTGAAGGTGGACGGGATGACAAAAGGTGAGCGCGAAGCTTATTACCGTCATCTGGATAACATCGTCATTTTGCGCAACAATATTTATACGGAGCGTGCCGAGGGGCGTGCGGAGGGGCGTATGGAAGGCCGTGCGGAAGGTCGCATGGAAGGGCGTGCCGAAGGAGAGCATGCCAAGGCTTTGGAGATAGCCCACAGGTTAAAGGCCATGGGATTGTCCGTGGATGCCATTATCGGTGCCACGGGGTTGTCGGCGGAAGAAATAGAGAAAGCCTGATAACCCCTTGTTTCCTAATCAATAGAAAGTCCCGGTCGCCTTTCACAAGGCGGCGGGGACGGATTAACTTATTTCTGGTTTGCTTGTGCACACGTACACGTATTTATTTTTTTCATGTAGTCGAATTTCCATACAGGGTCTTCTTCCGCCCAAGCACGTGGGAGCACGCCCGTACCGTTGGTTGAACCTTCCACCCTGACGAGGTAAAGATCATTGCCTTTTAGTGCGGCTCCCATGTACACGGGGCGACCGTTGCTTAGGCGGACACGGACGGCCACTTCATGGTATTGCCAATATACATCGTTGGTGGATACGAGCAAAGGCATTTTTTTCAGGTATTTATGGAATAAATCATAGAAGCGGGAATAATCGCGCTCATTACAACGGGGTACGACGTACTTGACCCCGTCTGTTCTCCGTCCTCCTCTATTGGGTCCTTGTATAAGGCAGATGATGCGTACGAGGTTGCCCTGATAGTGTACATCTTCTTCTTTTGTGCCTTTACGTCTTGCATAGGCGTTGAAAAGAGAATCGAATTCGGTCACGATGCTTTGGTCGGGGACAGGATCGCTTTTCTCATCTATCAGTTGGTTCATGGTTTGATAATAAAAATACACTCCCTTTGTGTCGGCTTCGAACGACAAGTATTCCATTTGTCCGTTGATGTCAGAGGGCAAGGTCATGATATATTTTTTCTGTTGCACGTGTTGACTGTCGGTCGTTTCCGTGTACTTGTGGAACGTGCGCATGCCGTCCAGTTGTTGGAACATGGCATCAATTTCGGGTTTGAATCTTCGGTATTCTTCTTCACTCTCATACCAATGGTTTACCCAATATTGGGCACCCGTTAGCCAACGGTTGGTTTGGTAGCGTTTGGGGAACATACTGTCCAATTGGTGGTACAAGTTCATGACCGTAGGGTTTTCCTGATAGAATATTTGTGCATGGCTCGAGGTCGTGGAAGCTATGATGGCTATCGTCATCCATAGCAAAGGTTTAATACACGTTTTCATAAGGCGGGATGTTTATTTCATATTGTTTGGAAAATTCGTCCATTCTTCTTTTCTGCTTTTGGAACTCGGCCTGAATGTCGGCCAAGTGTGGCATGGTCTGCTGTCGGGCTGCCGTGTCCGCGTCTTGTAGGGCGGTGTCGGACAGGGGGATTGAGGCTGTTTTGGTGGAGGACGTGTCCTGGCCTGTCGAGAGGACTGCCCACATTTGTCCTTTTGGGGGGCTTGCGGGGAGGACAATCGTGTCCCGGACTGTGATTATTTTGGCGGTTAACGTAGTGGGCACTGGCTTTTCGATGAATACCGTATCGGTTTTCCACTTTACTTCCGTGAGGACGGTAGGGGGTATGGAGATGGAATTTGTAGGCTGTGCGGCTTCCTTTCGCGAGACGGTGGTACCTAAGAAAAAACATGCGGCTGCAACGGAAGCTGCCGCTATCCAACGTACGGCGATGTGTCCTGTGCGACGTATACGCTTCGGTTGCGTCGGAGGAACGGTCTGTAGGGCGGAGGAGCCGGGAATTTCTTCCAGTGGGCATGACTGCATCCACCTCTCCTGTTCTTCTTCCGTGAAAGAAGGTTCGCCTTCGTCGAACTGGTCGAACATGGTTTTGAAGTCGGCAAAATCCTTGTCGGCATCCGGCGAACGGAAATACTCCGTCAGCAGGGCTTCTTCTTCCAACGAGGTCTTTCCCTCCATATAGAGGTCAAGCCATCGTCTGATGTCTTCTTTGTTTGTTGTCATGTTCAATCTCTCCTTACCTTTAGTTGTTCCATCATTTGTTTCCTTGCCCGTGACAATATGGTGCGGACTACGCCTTCCGTTGCTCCGATGATACGGGCTATCTCGCCCATTTCCAGATGTTCCACCTGACGCATGCGGAGCACGGCCCGGTATTTGTCCGGCAGGTTCCGAACGGCACCGCGCATCCATTCCGCATTTTCGTGGTCTTCCATCATCGCCTGTGCGCTTCGCTGTCCGTCGGGCGCGTCATGCCCCGTCAGGCTTTCGTGCGGATGGGTCTTGAGTCGCCGCAGGCGGTCGATGCAAAGATTACGGGTGACGGTCATACCCATGGGAGAAATGTTCTTTTCCCGGTCAAGCCGGTCTCGGACAAGCCAAAGTTTGAGCATGGCTTCTTGTACGATGTCTTCCGCCTCGTCCTCATCAGACAGATAGAAACGCGCGATGTCTACGAGTTTGCCTCGTAGCATGGATGCCGCTATTTCGAATTCTGTCTTTTCCATGAGGTTAATGTTGCAAGGGGCGGAACCGTTTCCGGCAATTAGGACGTGGCCGTTCTTTCCCTTTTTATAAAGAATACGCAGAAGCCGCTCTTTTGTTTCATCGGATGATGTTAAAGAATGTAATAAAAAGAAAGTGAGGGAGGCTGGGCAACAGAATGACAGAAGGAGAACGTTTCTCGTATGTAGATTTTTAGAAGACAGAAGAACAAAAGAACAGAAGCTTGAAAAACGCTTTCCGTAAGGAATCTTATGTCCTTATGTTCTTCTGTCCGAATCATTTTCCCAAAGGAAACATGTCCTTATGTTCTTTTGTCTAAATCATCTCCTCATAAGAAACATGTTCTTCTTTCCGAACCGCATTCCGTATGGAAACAAGAACATTGGTCATTCATTCTCGCTTTCATTCATAAAAGCATGTCCGGTTCATTCCCGAAAAGTTTCTTGTATTCGCTTTCAAAATTGGGCGTGAAGATTCCTTTTCCCATCGCTTCATGGATTTCCGTCGTGCTCCAGAAACGTCCGCCATCTGTTTCCGCACTGGGACGTATGTCCCCGTCGTAGGTACAACGGTGGGGGAAGACCAATTCACGTTCGCGGTCGGATTCAAACACATAGTGGAGGAGACGTTCGGGAGTGAAGCCGGTGAGGCCGAGTTCTTCTTCCGCTTCGCGGCGCAGGGCCATCTCCACGCTTTCGCCCAAGTCCACGTGGCCTCCTACGGCCGTGTCCCATCTCCCCGGTTGGATGTCTTTCCAATGCGGACGCTTTTGCAGGTAAAGTTCGCCCCGGCTGTTGAACACATGCAAGTGCACCACGGGGTGAAGGCGTTTGCTGCCATTGTGGCATTCGCCGCGTGTGGCGGATCCGATGATGTTCCCCTCTTCATCCACGAGGGGAAACATCTCTTCCCGGTTATCTTTTTGTGTAGCTATCATGAGGCTTTGCGAGGTTTAAGGGATGAGCAATGAACTGTCACCGTAGCTGAGGAAACGGAAATCGTGGGCGAGGGCATAGTCGTAAATCGTGCGCCAATCGCCGTGCACGAAAGCCGAGACGAGTAACAACAGTGTACTTTGCGGTTGGTGGAAATTGGTGACCATCATCCGCACGATATGGTATTCGTATCCGGGAGCTATGATGATTTGCGTACTGGTGTGCAGGGCTGTCAGCTCGTGGCGGTTCAGGTAATCCCATACGTTTTGCAGGGCTTGCATTGTGGTGAGTGCTTCCGGACATCCGTCGTCGGGGCTTCCGGAAGGGCGTGTCCGGGCGGCATACTCGTAAGGCATCCACTGCGGCACGTGGAGTTCCTCCTCCGATGCGTCGGGATTTCCGTCCAATGCCACACCTATATAATACAGGCTCTCGAGGGTACGCACCGAAGTCGTGCCCACGGCAATGCATGCGCCGCCGTGCGCCAACAATTTCTCTATCGTGCTGCGATGCACGCAGATGTATTCCGTGTGCATCTCGTGCCCGGCTATTTCTTCGCTTTTCACCGGTTTGAACGTACCCGCCCCGACGTGGAGCGTCACTTCCTCGCGGTCAATGCCGTGGGCATCCAAATCGGCCAACACGCGTTCGGTGAAATGGAGTCCGGCCGTGGGGGCAGCCACGCTGCCTTTGATTTTAGAGTACACCGTCTGGTAGGTCGTCTTGTCGCTTTCCTGTGTCTCGCGGTTCAGGTAGGGCGGGATGGGCAGTTCGCCCACGGCTTCCAGGATCTCAGCCCAAGTCGTTTGTTTGTCGTCCCATTCAAAGTCAATCCAGTGGCTGGTGCCGCGATTCTCGCCCCGGGTAGCCTTCAGGGTGATGCTGCGTCCGCCGATTTCCACAGGGCGGGATAAGCAGCCGCTTTTCCATTTTTTCAGATTGCCCACAAGGCAAAGCCAACTGCAACGACCGGTTTGTTGGAACATCAGCGCGTAGTCGTGCGGACGGACCGGTTCCAGACAGAACACCTCGATGAGCGCGCCGGTATCTTTGTGGAAATGCAACCGCGCCTGTATGACTTTTGTGTTGTTGAATACCATCAGGGCACCTTGGGGCAAATAGTCCGGCAACGAAGTGAACGTGTCCTCGCCCACCGTTCCGTGACGGTACACCAACAGTTTGGATTGATCCCGTTCGGGTAAGGGGAATTTTGCGATACGCTCCTCGGGCAGTTCGTAGTTGAAGTCTTTAATCTGGATGTGTTTGGTCTCTTCCATTGGGATTGATAGCTTTTGGGATGCAAAGTTAGGTATATTTACCGAAGTGGAACGGGTGTTTGGGATAAAAAAGCATAAAGGCGGCAGACAGATATTGTACTCCTTGTGCTTTGCTGTATATTTGTCTGCACGAAGATAGGATGCGGCCCGGCATAGCCCAATCAGAAAATTCCGTTTTCGTTTGCCTCTGCGCCTGTCTTTCGCTATCTTTGCCGGGAATAAAACATGGAAGATATGAAAATCGGAGATAAAGTAAGGTTTTTGAGCGAAGTGGGGGGCGGCATCGTGAGCGGCTTCCAAGACAAAGATATGGTGTTGGTGCGGGATGAAGACGGTTTCGACATTCCGATGCCCGTGCGTGAGTGTGTCGTAGTAGAGACTGACGATTATAATATTGCCAAGGTGAACACCGGTACGCACGACAAGAAGAAACTCGTAGGGGAGCGGGCGGCCAGACAGTTTCGTGATGAAGATGAGGAAGACGACCGTCCTGTGACATTCGTGCCCAAACCGCAGGAACGCCGGAACGGTGACAAGCTGAACGTTTTTCTGGCTTACGTGCCGATGAATTCCAAAGAAATGACCACCACGTCTTTCGAGGCTTATTTGGTGAACGACAGTAACTATTACGTCACCTTTCTTTACATGAGTGTGGAGGGTACGGGATGGCGCGTACGTTTCCAAGGGACGGTGGAGCCGAACACCAAGCTCTTCATGGAGGAATTCGACCGTTCTGTGTTGAACGACATGGAGCGCGTCTGTGTGCAATGCTTGGCCTATAAACAGGAGAAGACTTTTCTGCTCAAACCGGCCGTACAGGTGGAATTGCGGATAGACACCGTGAAGTTCTACAAGTTGCACACGTTCCAACCCTCGGATTTCTTTGAAGAAGATGCCTTGGTGTATGACGTGGTGAAGGATGACGTGCCTGCTCGTACGGTTTTTGTCAATGCAGAACAGTTGCAGGAGGCTTTGCTGAAAAAATCGGCCGACGAGCGTCCGGTACGCCAACCGGCCCGTAAAGCAGAACAACCGAAGAACGGCATCATAGAAATAGATCTGCATATCAGTGAATTGTTGGACAATACAGCAGGGCTTTCCAACAAGGAGATGTTGGACTGCCAGATGAAGGAGTTCCGCCGCGTGATGGACGAGAACCAAAAGAACAAAGGACAGAAAATCGTTTTTATTCATGGTAAGGGAGAGGGTGTGTTGCGCAGCGAACTCTTGAAGGAATTGAAGCGGGTTTATAAGAATTGCACTTATCAGGATGCCTCGTTCCGCGAGTATGGATTCGGGGCTACCATGGTCACGATTCATTGATGTCCAGAGCCTTAAAGGCTCTTAAAAGATGTGTATTTTATTGGGGTTCTGCATGGAAAGGTGTATTTTTGGCATCGAAATTCATGTAGAACCCTTAAAATTAATATCAAAATAATGATGCGGTGTCTTTGGTCTCTGCTTGTTTTGTGTGCTTTCTTTTGTGTGTCCCCCGTTTCTGCCCAGACGTTATTATCGGAAGAAATAAAGGAGGATTCAGTCACCGGCCAAGATGTCGTAGAGAAAGCCAAAGAGTTTATCGGAGTGCCTTACCGTTACGGACAAATGAACCCTAAGCGCGGATTTGATTGTTCCGGTTTCACTACTTATGTCTTTAAGTCTTTGGATATCTGTTTGACGCGTTCTTCGCGTTCCCAGTTTAGAGAAGGAGTCAAGATAGACGACCGCCGCGACTTGCAGCAAGGGGATTTGGTGTTTTTCACCGGTACGCGTTCCAAGAAGACCATCGGGCATGTGGGTATCGTGACGGATGTGAATGAAGAAACCGGTGAATTTGAATTCATCCATGCAGGGCGCAAAGGTATTTGCATTAATTCTTCTTCCGACGGCTATTATGACCGGCGATATGTAGGGGCATGCAGGGTGTTGGGGTAATACCTGCCAGATACGAAGAGAGCCGTTTCCGGAGTGCGCAAAGGCATACGGGAACGGCTCTTTTTCGATATAGAGTGGCTGACGGGTCAGAACAAGTCTACCTCCACCGGGCAGTGGTCGGAACCGAAAATCTCGGTGTGTATGGTTGCGCTTTTGAGTTGCGCTTCCAGTCGTTTGGATACTAAGAAATAGTCGATACGCCACCCTGCATTCTTTTCCCGGGCTTTGAAACGGTAAGACCACCATGAATAGATGCCTTCGCGGTCGGGATAGAAGAAACGGAACGTGTCTGTAAAACCGCTGTCTAACAAGATGCCGAATTTTTCCCGTTCTTCGTCCGTGAAACCTGCGTTTTTACGGTTCGATTTTGGATTTTTCAGGTCGATTTCGCGGTGCGCCACGTTCAAGTCGCCGCAGACGATGACCGGTTTCCGGGCATCCAGTTGCAAGAGATAGGTGCGGAATGCTTCTTCCCACTGCATACGGTAATCCAGACGTTTCAGTCCGTCCTGTGAGTTGGGCGTGTAGACCGTGACTAAGAAAAAGTCAGGCATTTCAATCGTGATGATGCGCCCCTCCTTGTCATGTTCCTCCAAGCCGAGGCCGTATGTGACATTGAGCGGGGCATGGCGGCTGAAGATGGCCGTACCGGAATATCCTTTTTTCTCCGCATAGTTCCAGTAGGAGCGGTAGCCTTCAAACTCCAAATCGAGCTGACCTTCCTGCATTTTTGTTTCTTGCAGGCAAAAGAAGTCCGCATCCAAGGCGGCGAAAGACTCTTTAAATCCTTTTTCACAACAGGCTCTCAGGCCGTTGACGTTCCATGAGATAAATTTCATAGGCTGTAAGTTTGCTGTATTTTTGCTTTTTATTTTCAAAGGTAAGCCTTTTCTTCCGGATGTGCAAACCCCGTCAGAACCGAGCGATGGCCTCTCCTTCTTCTTGAATGTAGAGGAAACGGGTTTGCATTCGTTCCGCTTCCGGACCGAAGGTCATGGCCCTTTCGCGAGCCGGAGGGAAGTGCATCGGGGCAAAATAACGGGTGGGGATATATTGCAACCATTGTCGTGCGCCACGGGCAAAGTCGCTACCCAAACGTGGGTCTACGGGAAACATTACCAGGTCGAAAGCCATACATTCCTTTCGGATGTCGTTCAGGATAGCCAGAAAGTCGCCTTCCCGTTTTTTGATTTCCTGTGGCGTGGATTCGTCTGCCCAATGCCAGTTGTTCAGGTCGCCTGCGTGGAATATGTCTTTGTCTTCAACATGAACAGCCCAAGATACGCCGGAATCAGTGGAACCGAAAGCATGTACCGTGATGAGGTCGTCTCGGTAGCTTTCTCCCCGTCTCAGGTATGCCGTTACGCCTTCCGTTCCGGCACGTCGCCGACGGTAGATGTCGCGGGAGAGGATGACTTTCTTTTCCCCGTGGGGTACGGGCAGGTTCAGGATTTCCGGATTGAAATGGTCCTGATGGAAATGGCTGGCCAGAAAGTAGACGCGTTTATGCGTTGTGGACAGTGTCCGTTCCACGATACTGTTGTCGGCATCCCGCCAGAAATCAAAAATCAGGATGACCGATACTCCTTCGAGCATGAAGCCGCTGTGGTAAATATAAGTTAGAATCATGATTTCCTTATTTTTCGTATCTACAAAAATAAGGAAATCATTTGATAGAGGCCAAGGGGTACGGGGATTAGTTGCGTCTTTTAGTATAAAGTATTGCCGTCCCAACGAAAAATGGCATAAGGATAAAGTTTCTCTTTTCCGTTCCGTACATCTTCTTCCGTTTGTTTTTCCCAGTGGGGCGGGGAAAAAACATTGCCGATTTCAAACGGCCCTGCGGATAATGTACATGGTTGGCCGTTTTCTTTCCAGATGCGCACTGTGGCCAACCGGTTATTGTCTGCGCATTCTTCTTGCCGGGCATCATAATAATAGGTGAGTTCATAACAGTATGCTCTTTTCTTATTACCCCAGCTTTTGGGGGCCATTCTTTCCTTAATGACCGGGTAAGCATAGTTCCGGTAGTAGTCGGGAGCCAAAATCAGGATGACTTTCACAGCCTTGTGGTGCAGGTAATCCATACGGTCAGCCCTGTCCCATGTGGAAAGGTCGGGATTGCCATATTTGTCCAAGTATCGTTGGCATCTCTTTTCCGCTTTTCTCTGTAATCTTTCGCGTTTCTGGCGAGAAAGTGCAAACGGGTTTCGGGTTTTTATTATTCCATATAGGGTATCCGGGACGGTTTGTGCAACACTCGGTTGCGGCATGCAACAAAATGTGAGGCAAAAGGCTATGGCAGTGAGGCCTGTTTTCATGTTGTGATGGTTCTATTGTATTAATATGAATATAAATCGTTCCAGGTTTTGGGAGTTTTACGTCTTTCTATTGTATTATGGGATATGGTTGCGGGATCATATAAATCATGTCCGCCTTCTATATATATGGCAGAATAGTCATAGAGAAATAGTGGTAGCTCATGTCTGTCGCCAAATGACAGATCTCCACTTGAGAAGCCTGTATCTCTTTTCTTTTCGGGTGGGCAGTATGTCATAGGGGTATGGGTGTGGAAATATGCAATGGGAAATTTTGACTTTTCTCCAAGAGATTTAGGAACGATAATTTCCGGATTGCTTGGATTTAATGAAGAGTTAGAACCTGTTTCGCAACTTGAATTGGAATTTCCGTATTCGGTTTCCCCTTTTACAATTTCATACCCTTCGCCATCTAATAAAGAATAAATCCAAAAAGCTTCTTCACATCGAGAGTCTTTACTTGTTAGTAATAATGTTTCATACCAAACTTCTTCCATCTCTTCAGTGAGGGCTTCTTCTATGTCCGAATACCTCGGAAATTGGATTTCTATATCTTCTGTCGGGCTGTCGAAAGTATCTTGTTCTTTTACAACAACAACTTTGAAGAACCATTCTCCTGGTAATAAAAGTTCCAATCTGGCTTTGATACTACTATTCTCTATTCCTCCGAGCTTTTCCCGGGTGAATATTGCTCCTTGTGTGCATGTTAAGGTTCCATATTTGTTTGTGTATTCAGGAGGAGTTCCCAAATTTCCAATGATATAATATGTCGCATTTGCCAATTTTTTAGGATAACTAACATCTGGTTCAATGGTTTCTCCTAATGATGCGATATCTGAATGCAAATCAATATATAAAGAGTCTGTTATATTAGCTCTTTTTTTTGAGATACTTGTTAAAAAGGAGGTGTCTTGTGGTAAATCCTCTGTACATGAAAAAGTCAAGCCGATTAGACACATTATGCAAATAAGTTTTTTCATAAGAGTTTATTTAAACGGTTAATATTACGTTGCAAAAGTATTGTTCTGTTGTATATGTTCCAAAGAAAAACAGAGGAAAAACATTGCAAAAAATGAAGAAATGAATCCAAGTTCATTTTCGGAGCAAAAAATGAATTTAGATTCATTCTTATCTCTATTGATACATTTCCGGAAAGTAAAGTGAAAATTGAACGAATTTCGTTCAGGATTGGTCGATTATTGTCCCACGAATGGATGGAATAGCCTTACCTTTACGGGACTTAATTTTTTAACGGATGGAAGGATTTGCGGAAGTCACAGAAGAACTTATCAATGAATATTTGTCCTTTTTCGGGAAGAACCATGTCTTTTCGGATGCGGAACGTACATTGTTGAACCGTAATTGGACGCAACTGGTGGTAAAGAAGAATGAAAGAGTTGTGACTGAGGGGCAGAAAACGCTCCTGTGGGTAGAAAAAGGCGTGCTTCGTATTGGGAAAAAGGATAGTCGGCACGAGGGGATGGACTGTGTTTGCGGCTTCGCCGTTCCACATGATTTTGTCAGTATGGATTGGTTTTTGCAGGCACCGGAAATGGTATGGAATTTATATGCGGAACAGGATTCCGTGCTTTGGAGATTAAGTGATGGGGTTGCATCGGTGTTGTCTGATAAGGTTGTTTTATGGGATAAAATAATGACCCGTTGGTATGCCCATTATGTCAAGAGGCTTTGGATGAGGAACTGTTATTTGTGCGAGGCCAATGTGGTGAAACGTTATAGGAGGATGATGGAGTGGGAAGGGAAAAGGTTACAAGCCGTATCCTTGAAGCATTTGGCTTCTTATTTGAACATGACACCGCAGACTTTAAGCCGGATAAGGAAAGGAGAGGACGGGTATAAGACATGAGGGTGTGCATCGTATAGCGGAACCGGGGATGTTCCGTAAGGTATGTTTAGAAATATATGTCGGCGGTTTGTTCCCAAACACGGACAAACCGCCGACAGTGGTATTGTGTTGAGGTTATTTAGTAGCCGGAATGACCTTCCATTCCAACACGCCGCCCGACTCACCTTTTTGAAGTTGCGCGGCGATTTTCAGTCCGGTGGTCTTTACCGGTTTGAAGTCGAGACGGTTGTAGGCGTCCTTGGTCGTGGTGTACGGCGTAGTGGCTTCCACTTCTTTCCAACTGTCACCGTCTTTATAATAGAGTTTCCACGAGGCAGGTACACGGAAGTTACCGTCGTAATGGTCGAAGTCCAGCCAGTACACTTCTACACCCGATACGGTGTAAGCTTGATCGAAGTCGTAGGCCAACGTTTCTTTCGTGCCGCGCTTGAGCCACCAGTAATGGTAAGGTTTGGACGTGTCCGACGAACGTTTCGGTTCCCATTGGTCGTTTACGCCCCAAGCCCAACCTTCTGTGGCAGCAGATTCGGGAGCGTCTTTTTGGAGAGGGGCTTGAATCGTCAGCGTACGTGCCCGGCTAGCGATGGTCGGCAAAGGTTCGGGACGGGCATATTCCGGCGATGTGGGAATCCATACGGCCATTTGTGCCGCGCCACGGTTGTTCCATACGGAATAAGGAATGGCTTTGAACGGTACGTCCGTCGCCTTTCCGTCACGTCCGACGGCTTGAGCCATGCCTTCCAACGTGACGATACCGTTAAGCATATCCGGGGCGTAAGTGGCGGAAATCGTCGTTCCGGTTGGAATGAATTTGTTGAAAATCAAACTGTCCGGCTGGTCTTTGTCTTCGATGCAGTAGACAATGGGTCCCCGTTCGATGGCGGCTTTTCCCCGGTCGTCTTCCACTTCGCCACGGGCTTCCACCCGGCGTACGTCCATCGGGAAATCCAGTTCTACCGTGTCGCCTTTCTTCCATTTTCGCAAGATTACGGCATAACCGTTTTCCACACGGAACTCCGCGTCCTTGCCGTTGACTTGTATGGTGTAGCCCTTTCCTTTTCCGGTGTAGTGATACAGGTCGGTCGGTACCGGACGATCTTGTGCCCATCCCGGGATGCGGCATCGCAGGGCAAAGGTCTGCTTCTTTTCAGGATGTACGGTCATGCGGATTTTTCCGTCCCATGGATAATCCGTTGTCTGGCGGATTTCTATTTTATTTTGGGAAGTAGAGAGATGGGCCGTACTTTGTATATATAGGTTGACGAAGACGTCCTTGCCTTGTGTGGCATACATATAATTAGGCACGGAAGCCATGAAACGGGTGACATTGCCCGGACAGCAGGCACAACCGAACCAAGCCTGCCGTTCGTGCTGCCCCATGCTTTCCAAAGGATTGTCGTAGAAGAAGCGGTCGCCGCTAAGCGACACGCCCGAAATGACCCCATTGTAGAGGGCACGTTCCAGTATATCCTCGTACCGGGAGTCACCCGTGGCAAGGAACATGCGGTGGTTCCAGTACACGTTGGCGATGGAGGCGCAAGTTTCGCAATAGGCCGTATGGTTGTTCAATTCATAATCCGGGCCGAAGCCTTCGCCTTGGGCACGGGATCCGATACCGCCGGTGAGGTACAGTTTGCGCCCGGCCATGTTTTCCCAAATGCGCGTAAGGGCATGGAAATAAGCCGTGTCTCCGGTCAATGCGGCCACGTCGGCCACACCGGAATACAGGTAACCGGCCCGCACGGCATGCCCCACTATTTCATCTTGTTCGAGAATGGGTTTGTGGTCCTGGCTGTATGCACTGGGTGCATGTCCGTCGGTGCATCGTCCCGTTTCTTCCACGAAATACCGGGCTGTGCGGAGGTATTCTTCTTTTCCGGTGACTTTGTACAGCTTGGCCAGAGCCATTTCCACGATGGGATGCCCTGAAGGCACATGTTTCTGTCCTTCGTCGGGACCGAATACCTGGCATACCAAATCGGCGTTTTTGATAGCCACGTCCAATAGGGAACGTTTGCCCGTGGCGCGATAGTGGGCTACGGCAGCTTCGTAAAGATGTCCTGAATTATAAAGTTCGTGGCTGTTGATTTTCTCCCAACGGTGTGTCCCCCACCAACCCGACAGACGGGTACAGCGGTTGGTCACACAAGTGGTCAGGTAACCGTCGGATTCCTGTGCGGCGGCTATCAGTGCGATGACACTGTCCAGATAGGCATCCAGCCGTGCATCGTATTTTACGGCCAAAGAGTAAGATGCTCCTTCGATGATTTTATAAGGGTCGGTGTCGTCGAACGAAAAGTCGCCCCGGTGCTCGCCTTCTTTCAGTCCGCCTGCGATGGCGAAGTTGTCGAAACGGCCGTTCTTCTCGCACTCCCGGAAGGCCGAGGGGATGGACACCGTGCGGTTCGTCTCGATGCGCGGCGACCAGAACGCGTCCTGGATACGTACTTGGGTGAATGGCACTTCCATGATTTGTGCCGTGTTTTGCCCGTGGGTGGCGATGGAAAAAGCAGCGGTGCAGAAAGTCCATGCGGTTCGTTTCAAGAATAAGATTTTGTTTCTCATGGGTTAATAATTCTATGGTTTCATGCTGCAAAGATAATTAGTTTTACTAACTTTGCCGTGAAATCAATATTTTTATTTTTTACCTACCATGAAGAAAAAATTGCTGACTGCTATTTTTGTATTTTCCTTGTGGGGAAATATGCAGGCGCAAGATGCGCGCCACGGTTATCCTTATTCTCCCGTACCTTTCACGTCCGTCAAGGTGACGGATTCCTTTTGGGGACAACGCTTGAAGGCGAGTCGTGAGGTTACGATTCCTTTGGCCTTCAGTAAATGTGAAGAGAGCGGCCGATATGAGAACTTTGTCAAAGCGGCTCATCCAAGCGAAAATTACAAGGTAGAAGGTCTTCCGTTCGACGATACGGACGTGTACAAGACGATAGAAGGCGCAAGCTATTTGTTGCAGACCTATCCGGACAAGAAGCTGAAGTCGTATATCGACAGCGTGCTGGCTATTGTGGCTGCAGCACAGGAGCCGGACGGCTATCTGTATACGAGCCGCACGATGAACCCCAAACATCCGCACGCCTGGTCGGGAAGCCGGCGTTGGGAAAAAGTGGAGGATTTGAGCCACGAGTTTTATAACCTCGGTCACATGGTGGAGGGTGCCATCGCGCATTACCAAGCCACGGGAAAATGGAACTTTCTGGATATTGCCATCCGTTATGCCGACTGCGTGTGTCGTGAAATCGGCCCGGGGGAAGGGCAACAGGTTCTTGTGCCCGGCCATCAGATTGCCGAAATGGCCTTGGCCAAACTCTATATTGTGACGGGCGACCGCAAGTATCTGGACGAGGCGAAGTTCTTCCTCGACCAGCGCGGCCACACTTCTCGGCGAGACGCTTACAGCCAGGCGCACAAGCCCGTGGTGGAGCAGGATGAGGCCGTGGGACATGCCGTGCGGGCCACTTACATGTATGCCGGGATGGCCGATGTGGCAGCCCTCACGGGCGATACGGCTTACATCCATGCCATCGACCGGATTTGGGACAATATCGTGGGCAAGAAGTATTACATCACCGGCGGTATCGGGGCTACGGCCAACGGCGAGGCTTTCGGTGCGAACTACGAACTACCCAACATGTCGGCTTATTGCGAGACGTGCGCGGCCATTGGCAACGTCTATGTCAACTACCGTTTGTTCCTCCTGCACGGGGAATCCAAATATTATGATGTATTGGAACGTACCTTATATAATGGGCTGATTTCGGGCGTTTCGCTGGACGGCGGCGGTTTCTTCTATCCCAATCCCTTGGAGAGCCGGGGGCAGCATCAGCGTCAGCCTTGGTTCGGTTGTGCCTGTTGTCCGTCCAATATTTGCCGTTTCATCCCTTCCTTGCCCGGTTATGTATATGCCGTGAAGGATAAGGACGTATATGTCAACCTGTTCATGTCCAACGAAGCCAACCTTGAGGTGGGCAAGAAGAGTGTCGTCTTGGAGCAACAGACCCGTTATCCTTGGGATGGCGACGTGGCCGTGAGCGTGAAGAAGAACAAGGCCGGTGCGTTTGCCATGAAAATCCGTATCCCCGGTTGGGTGCGCGGACAAGTCGTGCCGAGCGATTTGTACCGTTACAGCGACGGCAAGCGTTTGGGATACAGTGTGAAAGTGAACGGCCAACCGGTGGAAAGCGAATTGCAGGACGGTTATTTCACGATAGAACGCCGGTGGAAGAAGGGCGACAAGGTGGAAGTGCATTTCGATATGGAACCTCGCGTGGTGAAAGCACATGCCAAAGTGGAGGCCGACCGCGGGCGTGTGGCTGTGGAGCGCGGCCCGTTGGTGTACTGCGCCGAGTGGCCCGACAATGATTTCGACATCATGAGTGTGTTGGTGAACCGCCGCCCGCAGTTCGAGACGGTAGAGAAACCGGACATGCTGTGCGGCCTGACGGAAATCAAGACCGGTGCGCAGGTGTTGGGCTATGATGCCGAAGGCCGCCTGACGGCTTCGGATGTCGAACTGACGCTTATTCCTTATTATGCTTGGGCGCATCGTGGTTCCGGCAACATGATGGTATGGCTGCCGCAGGAGGTGAGCGCGACAAGCCCGTCCATGCCGGCCACGTTGGCTTCGGAGAGCCGTGTGGACGCTTCGCACAAGACTACGGCCTTGTCTGCCATTAACGACCGTTTGGTGCCGGTGGACGAAAACGACCGTTCCATGGCCTATTATCATTGGTGGCCGAAAAAGAACTCGACGGAGTGGATTACTTACGAGTTCCCGAAACCGTCCAAAGTGTCTTCCTCCACCGTGTATTGGTTCGACGACGAGCCGTGGGGAGGTTGCCGCGTGCCTCAAAGTTGGAAACTGTATTACAAGGACGAACAGGGTGGTTGGACACCGGTGTCGGCAGCCGGCACGTACGGGACGAAAAAAGGCGTGCCCAACACGGTGGAATTCACGCCGGTGCAGACTACGGCCATGAAGCTGGAAGTCGTGTTGCCAAAGGATAATTCGGCCGGTGTTTTCGAGTGGGAAGTCGAGTGAGAAAATAACCCAATGAAGAAGACTGCTTGTCACGAAGCAGTCTTCTTCATCGGGCTTGTGTCGGTATTTATGGATTTTTGTGGATGTCTTTTTTGGGATGCGTGCTGATTTTTGACTTTTTCTATTGTGTTTGTTCCTTGTCTTTTAGTCTTTTCACCTCTTTGTCAAAGTCGCTCTCCAACATGTCCATTTCTCGTTTGCGGTAAATTTCAAATTCTTTTTCAGCTTTTTCTATGGCTTGTTTATGTGAGACATTGCCTTTGCCTATCAGAACTTTTCGTTTATGGGCGATAATCTGATTGTCGAGTGCCTCTATCCAATCTTTCATTGTCATAGGATTCATTTCTAATGCTTGAAATTCAGCGAAGTCCAAGAAGCCGGAAACAAGCAGGTTCAAGCGTTGCAGTTCTATTTCCGACAAGTAATTTTTGGCAATCTTTACATCATCCCGGGTTACATAGTTCCCTTTGAAGTTGGTCATTCCTACAAAAGGTTTTTTATTGTCCACACGGTTGTAGATAATTACCTGATGGTTAACCCTCTTGGCGAACTAATAAGAATTTCTTATAAGTTCGATTTTCATCAAGCTCTCGGTCAGCATATATATTTCTTATATGCATGGAAATATTCTCCTGTGTGGTACAATATATGTCTGCCAACTGATTTTGTGTCAGCCACAAATCCTCATCGGCAAAACGAACCGACACACGGGTTATTTCGTCATCGTCTTGGTAAAGTATTATTTTGTTTGCTTCTTTCATAGAATGTCCTTTTGTTGGCATACATGGCAATGTATGTGTAATGCGTGAAGATGATATTTTTATATCCGTTTCGTGAATGTCCCGGGGAGCAGGGGCATGGCTCCTTTTTGCGTACATACGTAAGCCGAAACGTCCACTGCGAGGTGGTGTGCTTCGCGGACGGTTCCTCCGGAAAGGATGGCGGCCGTGAAGGCGGCTGTGAAGGAGTCGCCTGCGCCTACGGTGTCGGCCACTTCCACTTTCGGGGTGTCTTGATAGGATGTCTCTTCCGGGGTGAATACGAAGCTGCCTCGTGCGCCGCAGGTGAGAATCAAAGCCTTCAGCGCGTATCGCTTCAGCAGCGTCCTGCATCTTTCTTCCTGGCCCGTGCCGGGCAAGGCGAACAGCCGTGTCACGATGTCGAGTTCTTCGTCGTTGATTTTAAGGATGTTGCACTTTTGCAGACTGGTGGAGATAATCTCCTGTGTATAGAAACCTTGCCGGAGGTTGATGTCGAATATCTTGTATTGTCCGTCCCCGTCCGGCATGGTGTCAAGAAACCGGTGGATGGTGGAGCGTGAGGCGGGATGCCGTTGGGCCAGCGAACCGAAACATATGGCTTGCGTCTGGCGGGCCAGTTCTGCCGTTTGCGGCGTGAAGGGAATATGGTCCCAAGCCACGTCTTCCCGGATGTTGTAGCAGGGGATGCCCTTTTCGTCCACTTCCACCTCTACGCTTCCTGTGGGGAAGTCCGTTTTCTCGATAAGTCCTTTCAGCGATTTGTCCCCTAAGTTCTCCAATAGCTCGCTCCCCGCCGTGTCCTTTCCCACGGCACTCACGACCCGGCTGTCTATTCCGAATCGCGAGATGTGGTAGGCGAAATTGGCCGGTGCGCCTCCTATCTTCTTGCCTTCGGGCAGCATGTCCCACAAGGCTTCTCCCATGCCTGTTACGATGGATTGTTTCATGATGATGCGGTTTGATGGTTTGTTTCTTGTATATGCCGACGGCGGCTCCAGTACGGTCCAGTGGCATGACGGTACAAATATACCACTTTTTATGCAGTGGCACGACATGGGCAAAGTGTCAAAATGTTAAATCCGGTTGTCCGAGAATCCGTTATTTCCGTCCGGGAGAGGGAGGGGGTGAAAATAACGGATTCTCGTGCGGAGGTTTTTTGTCGTTTTGTAACGAAAGAAGGTCTTGTACCGTTCTTTTGTCGGTCGTGCCGGAGGTTTGTGCGTACGGTTTTACGGTCGGGAAAGCGGCAAGCCTGTTTCGTTGTCATTCTGTTTTCTGTTTTTGGAGGTGTTTCCGTTTCAATTAGAGGTGGAAAGACGGTTTACGGCTTGTTTTTATTTCCGTTTCCAACGACTTATGAGGTGGTTGGCTTAGGACTTGCTTTCATTGTGCGCACAACGGAAAATCGCTTTCAGTCGAATGAATTTCCGTTCGGCTGAGATTGATTTGCATATATGCAAGTTTTATACAGAGATAAGAGGCATTCTTTGCATGTTTATGCAAAATTTTACTCTAAATTACGGGCTTTGAATCCCAATGAATGGTTGGAATCCGTATGGTTTACTTCCTTTTTGAAGGTTAACCGGAAAGGTGCGCTTTCAAAGTGTCATTTGTATAAGTTTTACGGCCACCGTTTTGCATACGCAAAGGGTGGCCGCATGGGGATGAAAGAGACGGGAAACGTCAGTCCACGATCCGTTTTTGTGTCGTCCCGTCGGAATAGCGGATGATGTGAATGCCATTATTTCTTGAAAAAGTCTTCTTCGATGATTTGGGCGTACAATTCGTCATCCTCTTCCAGTTTTGAGTTTGCTCTGAAAGTAGACCAGACTTGCGAGACGGCTTCTTTTATGCTTTTATATTCAAAAGGCATGGTGTACCTGTATTGTTCTGCTTTCTTGAACCAAAAACAAACTTTCTCAAAAAAGGACGGCCATTGCTCTTGATCGGCAAGTTCTTTCAGGCTTTTTTGGATATGCTCCGGGGAATTGATGGGGGTGTATGGCATGTCATCGTATGAGAGGACCGCCCTGTTGAAGTCTTTGACAGAATAAACCACTATGTGCCGTAATTCACCTCCTCCTTCCGCACTGCGTTGGGCAAACCAATGTCGCGCTTGTGCGGCAACTCGTTCGTCGAATATGAAAACAGACTCTCTGTTGATAGTCTTTTCTGCACTAAGCAACTCTTTTGTATGGAGTATTTTCCTTTCCATTTCGCTTTTAGAAAGGTTGTTGGCCTTTTCATAACCCATTCTCAGTTCCACTAACAGCAAGCGTGGACTACTCTTTTTCTTGTTTTGACACGTACAAATACCGATAACGGCATCGACCGTATTGTTTGCGTGCCCATGGCAGGTTCTTCTTTCGTAATCATCCATGTCTAAACCAATGATATCGGGATTGAAATAGTCTGTGCCCGGATAATCACGGTTAGAAATCTCGTTGAGAGTGGAGGGACATCGGGCATAAAGGCTGTGTTCCCTGACAACGTGGTTATCATAAATCATTGGTTCCATAAGTCCTTATTCTGTCTAACGCAATGTTGAATGATTGGAATATCTCTCCGATTTCGTGATTTAAATTCTTATAAATATATTTGTGGGGAGTGTCTCCCGGAGACGCTAAGAAGAAGTTTGTATGGTCGAGAATTCCCTCTCTCTCGGAAATGGAACGGATGGCAGCCACCATGTCCGGATTGTGTGTGGCCATCATGATTTTAAGACCGATGGTTTTATGCAACAAGACTAACAGCCTGGCATATTCTACAATCCACTGAGGGTGGAGGTGGGCTTCCGGTTCGTCGATGAGTAACAATGTTTCAGGGGTAAGGTAGCCGTTCTCCAGTAATCTTTGGAGGTAGGAGAAAGTCTTGAATCCCGTAGCTGCTTTTGCAAGTTCGATGTTGATCATCCGGTCATTCGATACATACCGGAGTTCTTGTCCATCGAATAGATTATCTTCCGTCAGTATGGTTTCCCCGTTTAGAAGCAGTTTGATTCGTCGAAGTAATTTTTGAGTATCTGTTCCTCCTTCGAGGGGATTGTCCATAGCCATCTTCTGCAATTCGTTCCAGAAAATGTTGTCTGTTTCGCCTGCTGTAAGAGCTATGGGGGTATCGATGTAAATGGCCCGGTGGAGATTGAACAAGCTGGAAACTTGTCCGTTATGGAAGACTTCCACGTCGTCTTCTGTGATTTGGATTGCAGATGGGAATCTCCCTGTTTCTTTGTAGTCTTTGCGGATGAGTTCAAAGAACGCATCAGATGGCCGACTGTTTATGGCTTGATGGAGATTATAGGCCAAACGGTTGGCCAACCGTTGATGGAGTTCATTATATTCTTCAATGGCTTGTGCCGGTTCTTTTTCTTCGGGACTGATGTCTAGGTATCTCAGGATACGTTCCCGACGTGCATTAGACCTGTTATTTTCCAAAAATTCAGAAAGGTGTTCTGTGAAGATTTGAAGTGACTGTAAGAATATGTCATGTGCTTTTTCTATGCTGTTGTCTGAAGTAGGTTCTATTTGATGAAGTTGCTTGGTAGAGTTCCTGTAAATAAAAAAGTTTTTATTCGCAGATGATACATCGTCGTATTTGATAGGACTATACAAGCCCATGTTCCGAGCAGCAAAATACATTCGGTCTATTAATGAACTCAAACTTTTGATATAGTCTTTAAATAAATTTTGTTCGAAATTATATACTTCGTTTACTATGTAGTATAGCCATTTTGACAATGTACTTTTACCGCAACCGTTTTCTCCGGCCAGTACGGTAATACCCTCGATAGTGATTTCCGCCTTTTCTATGGCATGGAAATTTTGTAAGTTATATTTATATGTACTCATTTGCATTTGTGGAATATCATTTGGAGAAACATTTGCTAAGGTATGAAAAAGAAACTATTCGCAGAATAAAAGAACGGATAAATTATGTAAAAAGGTAGAATATATGGAAAAGCATGTTGCTTTCTTAGTATCAACCTGATAAAAAAGAATGGCATCCGAAGTATATCCAACCCGGATGCCATTTCTTTTTGAATGTGAATTCTTCTGTCTGTCTCCATCGTTCCCGTTTATTTCTGCGTCTGGTAAAATTGATTGATAGCAGATAGCATGGCAGACGCAAGGGCGAATCGCTTCGGCCTTTGGAGGGGGTTAAATAAGCGTTGTCGTGTGACAGACATCTTCCAAGCGTCATGTTCTGAAAGGTGCCGCATTCGTCCGTTATGTTGTGGACGAAATAAGCCGACCTTTGTGATAGAAAAGACGGTTCTTAGAATCTGAGTGGAATCATCGCCTAACCCTCGAAGCGAGATGTCGCAGTTTGAACAGGCAGGTTTTCTGACTTATTCCCGTATCAAAAACCTTCCCGACCTCGTGATGGATTTGAGGCAGTGGTATGAGTCTTTCTTTTGATACGCTTTCTGGAAATTACAGCAGCGGGACTGTCCGGGATTTCCACCCGATTCCCTTTTCATCCGGAATGCCGGTCGGCAGACAGGACACCTGTTACGGGACAAAGATAGTGTTTTTGTATGGGCTGGCCAAAGTTTTTCCTTTTTATTTGCTGAGTTTCAATATGCGTGTTTCGGATGTAATAATGTTCACCCGGTGGGTGACAAAAATCAGGGTCTTATCGCCATAATGGTTACAGATATTTTGCCATAGCCGTTTTTCGGTTGCGGTGTCGAGTGAGGAAGTGGCCTCGTCGAATAGTAAAATACCGCTCGGACGCAGTAAAGCGCGGGCGATGGCGATACGTTGTGACTGTCCTTCGCTTAATCCCGTACCTTGTTCGCCGCAACGGCTGTCCAAGCCTTCGGGGAGTTGGAATACGAAATCGGCACAGGCGTGGATGAGTGCGGTTTGCATTTCTTCATCTGTGGCGTACGGATTGCCGAGCAACAGGTTTTCCCGTATGGTACCGCTAAAGAGGGTATTTCCTTGGGGGACGTAGGTGAAGTTGGAGCGGGTACCTGCATGGCATTCGGATTGCCTGCCATGGTTGTCGTATAATATGATTTTTCCCGCTGTGGGATGGATTAAGGAAAGCATCAGGCGTATTAAAGTCGTTTTCCCTGCACCGGTTTCCCCTATCACGGCCGTATGGCTGCCCGGCGGGAAATCGTAGGTGAAATCTTGCAGTATGTGGCGGCTTCCCTTGTCGTATGCGTATGAGACTTGATGGAAGCGTATGCCGGAGGGCGAGCCTATCCGGATTTCTTCGGGATGTTTTTCCAAAGGAATCTCTTCTAATTGCATGAGACGTTCGCCGGCTGTAAAAGCGTTGACGAAAATAGGAATGAAACGGCTCATGTCTCGGAACGGGCCTTGTATTTGTCCTACGAGTTGGATAAAGGCTATCATCATGCCGTAGGTGATCGTCCCCTCGTGCAGTCGGGCGGCTCCCCACAGAAAGGCCACAAGGTAGCACCCCATGAATCCGGCGCTGAGGAAAGACGAGGAGATGGACGAAAAGCGGGTGCGCGTCTTGATTTGGTTGCGTAAATCCTGTTGTATGTTATCTAACCGTTGTACCATAACGGACTGTTGTTCTAATGTCTGTACAACCATCTGGTGTTGTATCGTTTCTTGCAGTATGCTTTGGATACGGCTGTCCGTGTTCCTGATTTCGCGGGTCAGTTTGCGCATACGTTTCATATAGACCTTGCTCAATACCATGAAGAGCGGAATGATGGCTATGGTGAGACAAGCCAATGAAGCATCCATGGAATACAGGAATAAGAACGCACCTACCAACCGTATGCACACGGCGATAATGGAAGGAGCCGTCTCGGTGACGGCATTCACCACGTCGGTGACATCTCGCTCCAGCCTATTCAGAAGGTCTCCGCTGTGTCGTCGGTTCCGGTCTTTCCACTCGCTGTGGAGCAAACGGTCGAAATAGAACCGTTGCATGTGGTTTTGTGCCTTGACTCCCAAAATGGCCTTGACCCAGCGTGAAGCAAAATGGATGCAGAGCTGTGACAACAGGATACCGATGAGTAGTGCGGCGGCTATGGATAAACTTCCGGGGGCTTTATAGGTCGCGATGTCGATGGTCCATTTGGTGGCAGCAATGAACATGAAATCCAACAATACGGTGGAGCAGCCGAGCAGGGTGTTCAGTCCCGTTTGCAACCGGTGGTGGCGCAAGATATTCCACAGCCATTGGAGCAAACGTCGGGTGGAATAGGTTGACGTAGAGGAGCGAAAGGCGTTCAACATGATTCTTCCCTTGGGTCGGTGCCCCACATGAGCTTTTCACGCAAGGTGGAGTAAAACGAATGGTTCTTGCGTTGCAATACCTTTATATTATAAGGAGCTCGGCGAAGGATGAGGCGCGTGGCTTCGGTGCAGGCTTCGCTGCGTCCGTCTATAGCCACGAGGAAATTATGGTTGCGGGATTCTACCGATAGCGTGAGTTCTACTTGGTCGCGGAGTGTGATGGGACGTGCGTTCAGGCTGTGGGAGGCTACGGGCGTAATGCAGAATGTACCGGATTGGGGCACGATGATGGGGCCTCCTACGCTCAAGGCATAACCGGTGGAACCCGTGGGTGTGTTGATGATGAGGCCGTCAGCCTGATAAGTGGCCAGAAATTCACCATTCACTTCCACCCGGATGGAAATCATAGAGGAGTTGTCCCGTTTCAGGACAGCCACTTCGTTCAGGGCGTATGGGTATCCGGAGAGTTCCGGACCTTCGTATTTCACTTCGATGACGCTACGCTCATCAATTTTATATGTGTGGTTGTAGATGTCGTCGATGCATTCGTTGATTTCTTCCGGAGACACATCGGCTAAGAAGCCGAGCCGCCCCATGTTGATTCCTAATATCGGTATGTCTTTACTTCCCACCCGGCTGGCTGCGGCCAGAAAAGTTCCGTCACCTCCCATGCTGACTGCGATGTCTGCCTGAAAATCGCTGTCTGATATCAGTCCGGTAGGACAGACGTCGAAATGAAGTTCCTGGCTGAGGTAGGTATAGAAATCGGTGTCGATATAGAGTTCGGCATCGCGTGCGGCCAACAAGGAAATGAGTTGTTTGACCGAAGCCGACTTTTTAGCTTGATAGATGTTGCCGAACAGGGCGAATTTGAGTCTTTCTGCCATTCTCCTAATATTAATTAAGACTTTTACTGCGGTTATAGAGCCGCAAATATAGTATTTTTTTCTAACTTTGCCCTATTGGTGACAAATTATAATTGAAAGAGAAATGACGAAATTAAGTGTGAACATTAATAAAGTGGCTACTCTGCGTAATGCGCGGGGAGGCAATAATCCGGACGTCGTGCAGGTGGCATTGGATTGTGAAAAGTTCGGGGCACAGGGCATCACGGTGCATCCCCGTCCCGATGAGCGCCATATCCGTTACCAGGACGTGTATGACCTAAAAGCTGTTTTGCGTACGGAGTTCAACATCGAAGGCAATCCGGTGGACAAGTTCAATGATTTGGTGTTGAAAGTACGACCCACACAGGTAACATTGGTGCCGGATGCTCCCGACCAGATTACGTCGAATGCGGGTTGGGATACGAAAAAGAATCTTTCGTTTCTGACGGAAATCATAGGGGAATTTAAGGAAAAAGGGATTCGTACTTCCGTTTTTGTCAATGCCGAAGCGGAGATGGTGGAATATGCGGCAAAAGCGGGGGCAGACCGGGTGGAACTTTATACGGAGCCGTACGCTTCGGCTTATGCAGGAAGTCCGGAGGTGGCTGTCCGGCCTTTTGTGGAAGCGGCTCGGACGGCTCGCAGTTTGGGATTGGGGCTGAATGCCGGCCATGACTTGAGCTTGGAGAACTTGAAATATATGCATGAACAGATAGGATGGATTGATGAAGTAAGCATCGGTCACGCGCTGATTTGTGACGCTTTGTACCTCGGGCTGGAAGAGACCATCAAGCGCTATCTGGAATGTTTGAAATAGAAAGGCCGGACGCGACGGGATGATGGAAATAGACTTGCAAGGATGGTTGACAAGCGTGCTGGCTTCGTGGGGATTAGTGTCGGTAGCCGATGCCTTGGCGCACGGTGTCATGTTGGCCTTATTGGTCGCTGCGGCTTTTTTGGCAGATGCGGTTTGCCGCTGTTTTTTGTTGAAAGCTGTAGCACATTTGGTGAAACGCACGAAAGCTACGTGGGATGATGTGGTATTCGACCATAAGGTAATGGTACGTTTAAGTCGTATGGTGGTGCCGGTGGTGATATATTGTTTTGTACCCGTAGTTTTTGCCGATACGAATGGAAGTACGGTCGATTTTGTCCGACGAATCAGTTTTGTATTTATCGTTCTTGCTTTTCTGGCTTTTGTTCATGCTTTTTTAAGGGCTGTTTATAGTGTCTATAGTGACAAAGAAGCCTTCCGGGACCGTCCTTTGAAGAGTTTGTTGCAGACGCTTCAAGTGGTGGCTTGGTTCGTGGGCGGTATCATCATACTTAGCGAACTGATAGACAAGGACCCCGTTTCGCTGTTGGCGGGATTAGGTGCTTCGGCTGCTGTTTTGATGTTGATTTTTAAAGACACCATTATGGGATTCGTCAGCGGAGTACAGTTGTCGGCCAACGATATGCTGAAAGTGGGAGATTGGATAAAGGTGCCCAAATATGATGCCGACGGGGTCGTGACGGAAGTGACGCTGAACACCGTGAAAGTCCGTAATTGGGACAATACAGTGACCACGGTGCCGCCATACGTTTTAGTCAGTGATTCGTTTCAGAATTGGAATGCGATGCGCGAAAGCGGCGGACGTCGTATCAAACGGTCTGTCAATATAGATATGAGCAGTGTGAAGTTTTGTACGCCGGAGATGTTGGAGCGTTTTCGCAAGATAAGTTTGCTGAAAGACTATATAGAAAGGAAAGAACAGGACTTGCAGGATTATAATGCGGCTCATTCCATCGACAATACCGTAAAGGTCAATGGCCGCCGCCAGACCAATTTGGGTGTGTTCCGGGCTTATTTGACGGCATACTTGCGGAGTTTGCCTTATACCAATCAGGAACTGCATTGCATGGTCCGTCATTTGCAGCCGACGGACAGGGGAATTCCTGTGGAACTGTATTTCTTTTCGACGGTGAAAGACTGGATTCCTTATGAAGAAATCCAGGCCGATGTCTTCGACCATGTGTTGGCAGTGATTCCGGAGTTCGACTTGCGGGTGTTTCAATCACCTTCGGGAGCGGATGTGCAACGCATGGCGTGGCAAGAGAAGAATTGATTTAACTTATAAATATTCATTATTAAATACAGAAGGATGGAAACAGTATATTTGTTTTTTGCCGAAGGTTCGGAAGAAGTGGAAGCTTTGGCTGTGGTAGATATTTTGCGTCGTGCAGGAGTGGAAACCCGTATCGTTTCGGTGACGGGCGACAAGATGGTGACCGGTGCACATGGAATCCGCGTGGAGGCCGATATGTTGATGGAAGAAGTTGATTTTTCCAAGGCCGCTATGTTGGTATTGCCTGGCGGGCTGCCCGGTTCATACAATCTGGCCGGACACGAAGGTTTGGCCGAAGGTATCATGCAGCAGTATAAGGCTGGCAAACCGCTGGCGGCTATTTGTGCGGCTCCTTTGGTCTACGGTCGTATGGGATTGCTGAAAGGACTGAAGGCGACTTGCTATCCCGGATTTGAAGAGAACTTGGAAGGAGCTTCTTATACAGGCAGCCTTGTGGAGGAGGACGGTTTGTTCATTACCGGAAAAGGGCCGGCTGCCTTATTTGAATTCGGTTATGCCATCGTGGCCAAGCTGGCCGGTAAGGACAAGGCGGAAGCCGTAAGAAAAGGAATGTTGTACAACGAGGTGGCTCGATGAAGAAATATGCGATCGTAGTGGCCGGAGGGAAAGGACTGCGTATGGGGGGCGAAATTCCCAAGCAGTTCATTCCGGTCCAAGGTCGACCGGTGTTGATGCGGACGTTGGATGCGTTTCATGCCTATGACGAAAGTGTGGAACTGATTGTAGTATTGCCGGTTGTACAGCAGGGTTATTGGAATGAATTGTGTCGTGAATATGACTTTTGCATTCCTTATCGTTTGGCCGACGGAGGAGAGACGCGCTTTCATTCCGTGGCCAACGGTCTGGCAGGGGTGCCGGATGGGGAAACGGATGCTTTGGTGGCCGTGCACGACGGTGTACGTCCTTTTGTGTCTCGTGAGGTCATAGCGGCATGTTATGAATCAGCTTTCCGGGAACGTGCCGCCATACCTGTTGTCGAAGTCGTGGAGACACTGCGTTGTTTGAAATCCAACGAGACGGAGGGAGACAGTGTAACCGTAGACCGTGCACAATATCGTTTGGTGCAGACCCCGCAAACTTTTCGGGCCGATGTGCTGAAAGCCGCTTACCGGCAAGAGTACCGTCCGTTTTTCACTGACGATGCTTCCGTGGTGGAAGCCATGGGAATTCCGGTGTCGCTGGTGCCGAGCAACCGTGAGAATATAAAAATAACCACACCTTTCGATTTAAAGATAGCCGAAGCCTTTTTATCCGATTGACCGATGATAGACCTTGAGTGTCAAGATATCAAGTTCCTGCCGGGAGTGGGACCGCAGCGTGCCAAACTGCTCGGAGATGAATTGCAAATCCGTACTTTGCATGATTTGTTGTACACCTTTCCTTATAAACATATAGACCGTACGCGGCTTTATTATATCCATGAGTTGACGGCCGATATGCCCTACGTACAGATTCGCGGCCAGATATTGAGCTTTGATACGGAGGGAGAGGGGCGGAAACGGCGTTTGGTGGCTCATTTCACCGATGGGCAGGGAGTTGTGGACTTGATTTGGTTCAATGGCATAAAATACGTTTTGTCTGCCTACAAGACGCGGACGGATTATATCGTGTTCGGGCGGCCGAGTGTTTTCAACGGACGAATCAACATCGCTCATCCTGATGTGGACAAGGCCGATGAATTGCGTTTGAACACCATGGGACTTCAGCCTTATTACACGACCACGGACAAGATGAAACGGGCCGGACTGAATTCCCGTTCCATAGAACATTTTACGGCGACTTTGTTTGAACGTTTGGATGCCGGAATTCCGGAAACCTTGCCACCTTATTTAGTAAGCTCGTTGAATCTGGTGTCTTTGGATGAAGCGCTCCGGCGTGTGCATTATCCGACTTCTGCGGAAGATTTACGGAAGGCGCAATTCCGTTTGAAGTTCGAAGAACTTTTCTATATTCAATTGAATATAATAAAGTATGCGCGTGAGCGTCGTCAGAAATACCGTGGTTATGTGTTTGCCCGTGTAGGCGAGCTGTTTCATACGTTTTATGAAAAGAATCTGCCGTTTGAGCTGACCGGAGCGCAGAAAAGGGTCATTCGTGAGATTCGTCAGGATATGGGGAGCGGGCGGCAAATGAACCGTTTGTTGCAAGGCGATGTAGGCAGCGGGAAGACACTGGTGGCTTTGATGAGCATCTTGATTGCATTGGACAATGGTTTTCAGGCTTGTATCATGGCGCCTACCGAGATTTTGGCGGAGCAGCATTATGTGACTTTCCAGAACTTGTTGTTCGGGATGCCCGTAAGGGTGGAACTGCTGACGGGGACGGTGAAAGGAAAGCGGCGACAGGCTGTTTTGGACGGATTGAAAGACGGCGAGGTACGGATTTTGGTCGGGACGCATGCCGTGTTGGAAGACACGGTGCTTTTTAAGTCTTTGGGCATGGTCGTGATAGACGAGCAGCATCGTTTCGGTGTGGCTCAGCGCGCCCGTTTGTGGACTAAAAACAGCAATCCTCCTCATGTGCTGGTGATGACGGCCACGCCAATACCCCGTACCTTGGCCATGACCTTGTATGGCGACCTTGATGTGTCGGTTATCGACGAGCTGCCTCCCGGGCGCAAGCCGATTCAGACGATTCACCAGTTTGACAACCGGCGGGAGAGCCTGTACAGGGGATTGCGTTCGCAGTTGAACGAGGGGCGGCAGGCATACGTGGTGTACCCGTTGATTAAGGAAAGCGAGAAGATGGACATCAAGAACCTTGAAGAGGGGTATGAGCAGTTGTGCCGCGATTTGCCGGAATATAAGATAAGCCGGGTGCATGGTAAAATGAAAGCTGCAGAGAAGGAGGCCGAGATGCAGGACTTCATTTCAGGGAAGACCCAGATATTGGTGGCGACCACTGTGATAGAGGTCGGGGTGAACGTGCCGAACGCTTCGGTCATGGTGATAGAGAATGCCGAACGTTTCGGATTGGCGCAGTTGCATCAGTTGCGCGGACGGGTGGGACGCGGAGCCGACCAGTCCTATTGCATTTTGGTCACCAAATACCAGCTTTCGGCTGATACCCGCAAGCGTATTCAAATCATGACGGAGACGAACGACGGGTTTGAAATAGCCGAAGCGGATTTGAAGTTGCGCGGTCCGGGCGATTTGGAAGGTACGCAGCAAAGCGGGGTTTCGTTTACGTTGAGGCTGGCCAATTTGGCACGTGACGGACAAGTACTGCAGTTGGCGCGGGAAACGGCCGAAAAAGTGTTGGACGACGACCCGCATTGCGCTGCTTCAAAGAATGATATTCTATGGAGACAGTTAAATAAATTAAGAGATAGGACGGTGAATTGGGGGGTGATTTCTTGAAAAAACGGCCTTTTGAGGAAAAATACTGTTAATTTTCTTGGGCTTTTGTTATGGAAAGATTATCTTTGCCGCTGTTAGTGTTTAGAATACGCTAATTAATATGTTTAATTCAAAAAGTCTATATTCATGGAGAAAACCTTGGTCTTGTTAAAACCTTGTACATTACAGAGAGGGCTTGTAGGAGAAGTTATCAACCGTTTCGAGAAGAGAGGACTGAGGTTGGCCGGAATGAAAATGATGCAATTGACAGATGCGATATTGGATGAACATTATGCTCATTTGCGCGAGAAATCATTCTTTCGGATTTTAAAGGATTCCATGATGTCAACTCCCGTGATTGCATGTTGCTTCGAAGGTATTGAGGCCGTAAATGTAGTGCGGGCGATGGCAGGGGCTACAAATGGCAGGAATGCCCTTCCGGGCACGATTCGCGGTGACTATTGTATGAGTAACCAACAAAATATCGTCCACACGTCCGATTCATTAGAGAATGCGAAAATAGAATTGGCGCGTTTTTTCAAGCCGGAGGAGATTTTTGAGTATGAATCTTCCAACTTGGGTTATTTGTATGCTTTAGACGAATTGTAAAATAAGATAAGCGAACTTTATAATAATAATTAAATGTTTTTTAACTTCAGAAGACTTAAGACAGGAGCGGTCGTTGTTTTGGCCATGTTGAGTATGCCGGTTGCAGGGCAGGACTTGTTGGCTCGCCAAGCACCGATCGACAAAAAGATGAGAGCTGTGGATTCGGTTGCCTTGCAACGTTTGATTGGTGACGAACAGCTTGAAAATCCCGCGTTTGGTCTTTATCCCGATTGGAACAACCAATATGCCCATCGTTATGATGTAGAATTGCCGGAAGAATACAAGATAGACTTGCGGCATTTCTGCATGCCGACGCCGAGCACGAGAATTACTTCTAATTACGGTTATCGTGCAAGTTTTCGTCGTCAGCATAAAGGGCTTGACATCAAGGTGTACATTGGGGATACCATACGTTCGGCGTTTAGTGGAAAAGTACGTATCGTGGATTACGAAAGAAAAGGTTACGGTAACTATGTCGTAATTCGTCATCCGAACGGACTTGAAACCATTTACGGGCATTTGTCCAAGCACCTTGTGCGTGAGAACCAAGTTGTAAAGGCTGGCGAACCCATCGGTTTGGGAGGCAATACCGGGCGTTCAACAGGCTCTCATTTGCATTTTGAAACGCGTTTCTTGGGACAGGCTATCAATCCGGCCGAAATGTTCGATTTCGTAGCGCAAGATGTGACAGGAGACTATTATATCTTCCGCTCCAATAAGAGCAAGGGACAGACCGAGGTGGCTAAGAATACGGCGAGTGCTCGTCCGAAGCCGACAGCTAAGCCCCGTTCTAAAGTACATCGCGTGAAATCGGGTGAGAATCTTTCCGTAATAGCATCGAAATATGGTACGACGGTTGCTAAGTTATGCAAGTTGAATGGAATATCCCGTAAGACTATGCTTCGTCCGGGGCAAATCATCAAATATTCATAAGCATAAGTTTGTAGTTACAATAAGGGAGATGTTTCCGTGCGGTCGGGAGCATCTCTTTTTTACTATTTATCAGGGAGAAAGGACGTCTGTGGCAAGCGGGTTTCCAATCTCCTGAGAATGATTTTTCAATCTCCTGCAAACGATTTTTCGTTCTGCTGTGAATGATTTTTCATTCTGCTGCGAATGATTTTCCACCTTGAGCCGTGCGAAGAGTCAGGTGTTGTGGGGAGTGTGCAGGTTCGCCCTGCTTACAATATGAAAAATGAAGGAATAGGTTCGCATCTTTCAGACTTCTTCTGTTTCAGTTGCTTATGGTGAACTTTCTTATTCGGCAGCCTTCACCTTGTTTTCACCGTTAGCCTTCTTTCTTCTTCGGAAGGATTTGATGTACAATGTGTTATGGTGAAAGAACATGAAAAGGCCGTCCCCGCTCGCGTATTCTACGGTCTCTTTTTGTTTTATTCGATGATTTGTACTACCTTTGCACATTGCATGTTGTGGTATGCCTAAACGGTAAAATATGGATACACAAGGACAATTTGAGCAAATAATGAAGGAGTGTCGGGAACTGTTCGCCAAAAAGTTGCATGATTACGGTGCGGCGTGGCGTATCATGCGTCCGGCTTCGGTGACAGACCAGATATTTATTAAGGCCAATCGTATCCGTAGTTTGGAGGTGAAAGGGGTCTCGTTGGTCGGTGAGGGCATTCGCCCGGAGTTCATGGCTATCGTGAATTATAGTATTGTCGGCCTGATACAGTTGGAGCTGGGCTATGCCGACGCGGAAGACATGACGGCTGAACGTGCCTTGGAATATTACGATAAATACGCGGGGCTTTCGCTCGCTTTGATGTTGAAGAAAAACCACGATTACGATGAGGCCTGGCGCGGCATGCGCATCAGTTCTTATACAGACCTTATCTTGATGAAACTTTACCGGACCAAGCAGATTGAGGCTTTGGCGGGGCAGACTTTGGTGTCGGAGGGAGTGGATGCCAACTATATGGACATGATGAATTATGCCGTATTCGGGCTGATAAAATTGACGTTCGGTGAATAGATTGGGATATAAATTACGTTGGGTTGCCGTGAATGTCAGCCGTTTGTTGCTGGCTGTGACTTTCGTCTTCTCCGGATTGGTGAAAGTGGTTGACCCGCGTGGTACCCAATACAAATTCGATGACTATTTTCAGGCATTCGGTTGGTCGGAATGGATTCCCGGCTTTTTGCCGCTCTGGCTGGCTGTCCTTTTGGCGGTTTTTGAATTTTGTATAGGGATATATCTGTTCTTTGGGATACGTCGGCGTACGACTTCCTGGTTTTTTTTGCTGTTCATGAGTGTGATGACGCCTCTGACGTTTTATCTGGCTTTGGCCGATCCTGTGTCGGATTGCGGATGTTTCGGAGATGCCGTGTCGTTGACGAACTGGGAGACGTTCGGCAAGAATGTCGTGCTGTTGGGCTTGTCCGTGCTCGTTTTTCGTTACCGTCGGTTGATGGTGCGCTTTGTTTCCGAACGCAACCAGTGGATGATTTCCCTCTATTCTATCTTTTTTGCCTTTGTTCTGGCGGGTTTCTGTATCTATTATCTTCCGGTTTTCGATTTCCGTCCTTATCATATCGGAGTAAATCTTCCCCGATCGATGGTGGTTCCGGAAGGAGAGGAGGAGCCGGAGTATCTTACGACATTCGTACTTGAAAAGGATGGAGTAAAGAAAGAATTCACTACGGAAGATTATCCCGAGGACACGGCCTGGCATTTTGTGGAGAGCCGGACGGTGTTGGTGAAAGAAGGATATGTGCCCCCCGTACATGATTTTTCGATTATGACGTGGCCTGATGGAGAGGATATCACGGAGCAGGTTTTGTCGGACAAAGGATATACTTTCTTATTAATCTCTCCTTATCTGGAGTTTGCGGACGACAGCAATATAGACCGTATCAATGAACTTTATGATTATTGCGGCGAACATGGGTATGCCTTTTATTGTCTGACGGCATCCGGTGATGACGTGATTGGGCGATGGCAGGACCTGACGGGGGCGGATTATCCTTTTGGCATAACGGATGAAATCACGTTGAAAACCATTGTGCGCTCCAATCCCGGGCTGGTATTGTTGAAAGAGGGTACGGTGTATAATAAATGGAGTTGTAATAACCTTCCGAAAGAAGAGGACCTGAATGTGCCGTTGGAAGACGGTGAATTGGGGCGTTTGCAGTCGGCATCGCGGATGATGACGACGTTGCGTGTCGTCCTGTGGTTCCTTGTCCCCTTGTTTGTGCTGGTGTTTGCCGACCGGATATGGGTGGGGAGTAAGATGTACAGACGAATGAAACATAAAAATAGAATTATCAACCTTTTAAAAAGAAAAGAAATGAGAAAGAAAATTGTTGCAGGTAACTGGAAGATGAATCTGAATTTGCAGGAAGGTGTAGCTTTGGCTACTGAGTTGAATGCGGCTTTGGCTGCCGACAAACCGAATTGTGATGTAGTCATCTGTACGCCGTTCATTCACTTGGCTTCCGTAGCCGCTGTATTGGATGCCCAGACTATCGGTTTGGGTGCAGAGAACTGTGCAGACAAGGAAAAAGGCGCATACACTGGCGAGGTGTCTGCCGAGATGGTAAAATCTACCGGTGCGCAGTATGTCATTCTGGGACATTCGGAGCGTCGTGCTTACTACGGCGAGACAGCCGAAATCCTGAAAGAGAAGGTAAACTTGGCTTTGGCAAACGGCCTGAAGGTCATCTTCTGTATCGGTGAGGTTTTGGAAGAGCGCGAGGCTGACAAGCAGAACGAAGTGGTGAAGGCACAGTTGGCCGGTTCTTTGTTCGATTTGACGGCAGAACAGTTCTCCAACATCATTCTGGCATACGAACCGGTGTGGGCTATCGGCACGGGAAAAACGGCTACGGCTGAGCAGGCAGAAGAGATGCATGCTTTCATCCGTACGACCATTGCCGAGAAGTTCGGTGCAGAGGCTGCCGAGAATGTTTCCATCCTTTACGGCGGAAGCTGCAAGCCTTCGAATGCAAAAGAGATTTTTGCAAAGCCCGATGTAGACGGTGGTTTGATTGGCGGTGCCGCTTTGAAGTGCGCAGACTTCAAGGGTATCATCGACGCTTGGAAAGCTTAATCGGAGTAGATAAACGGAGTCATTCCGAGGGCGTCTTCGTGTCTCGGAATGGCTCTCTTTTATGGTTTTATATTCAAATGACTATATGATGAAAAGACTCTTCTTATCGTTGTTTTGGTGTGCCGTAAGTTGGCTTCAGGTTTCAGCACAACAGAAGTTTGTGGACAAGCTGGTGAAGCCTGTGAACGGGCAAGGGACGGTACGTGTGATTCAGGATGCCGAGATTACCCGGATGGTAAATGGCGGAGGGGCAGAGAAGGAATCTTCTGCTTCGCTTGCAGATTCCGGACGTACATCCCAGTCGATAACGGAGAGCGGCAATTCATCTGTAGGCACTAAGCCCGTACGTAAGATGAAGGCCAACGGTTATCGGATTCAGGTTTATGCCGGAGGAAATTCCAGAACGGCTCGTCAGGAGGCACAACGGATGGCTGGAAAGGTGAAGAGCTACTTCAGCGACATGGCTACTTATACGCATTTTCAGAGTCCGCGTTGGATTTGCAGGGTGGGTGATTTCCGGACGTACGAGGAAGCTAATCAGGCTTTGCACGAATTGCGCGCCACAAAGCAATTCGATGAGGCGTTGATTGTAAAATCTGTAATTCAAATACCTTATTAAGCGGATGGAACGTCAGGTTTATAACGAAACGGTACAGCGGGAATTAGAAACCCACTATAAGGCTGTTTTGGCTTTGTTGGGGGAAGATACCGAACGTGAAGGATTGCAAAAGACGCCTTATAGGGTGGCTAAAGCGATGCAAACGTTGACGCGGGGATACGCCGAAGACCCGAAAGAAATTCTGAATTCGGCCAAGTTCAAGGAAGACTACCGCCACATGGTGATAGTGAAAGACATTGATTTCTTTTCGTTGTGCGAACATCACATGTTGCCTTTTTACGGGAAAGCACATGTAGCTTATATACCTAATGGATATATTACGGGTTTGAGCAAGATCGCCCGTGTGGTGGACTGCTTTTCCCATCGTCTTCAGGTACAGGAAAGGATGACGCTGCAGATTCGGGATTGCATACAAGAGGCGTTGGATCCGTTGGGCGTGATGGTTGTAGTGGAAGCCCGGCACATGTGTATGCAGATGCGTGGAGTGGAAAAGCAAAACTCGGTGACTACGACCAGTGATTTTACGGGAGTGTTCAATCAGGCCAAGACGCGGGAGGAGTTTCTCAACCTTATTCATCGAGATTCTCTATAACAATCCGTAAAATTAAGAATAAATAGCTGACATGATGATGAAATCAGATGTTTTGGCACTGTAGTTGTAGTTTACTATAATAAAGTGAAGTTGTTTAATTTTTAATATATACGAATATGATTTCAGACAAATTGCAGAAAGCTATTAACGAACAAATCGTGGCCGAGATGTGGTCGGCTAACTTGTATTTATCCATGTCTTTCTATTTGCAGAGAGAAGGTTACGACGGCTGTGCCACATGGATGAAGAAACAGTCTCAGGAAGAATTGGAGCACGCTTACGATATGGCGAACTACGTCATCAAACGTGGCGGAGTGGCTAAGGTAGACAAGATAGATGTGGTTCCACAGGAGTGGAACGGCGTACTGGGTGTTTTTGAGAATGTGTACGAGCATGAATGCCAAGTATCCAAGCTGATTGAAAATGTTGTGAAAGTGGCTTCCGAAGAGAAAGACATGGCTTCTCAGGATTTCTTGTGGGGATATGTGCGCGAACAAGTGGAAGAAGAAGCTACGGCGCAAGGTATTTTGGAAAAAATCCGTAAAGCCGACAAGGCTGCTTTGTTGTTCATTGACGATAAGTTAGGACAGCGGGTATAATTAAAACATAAGATTAGTAAGATTAAAGGCCGTTTCTGTAAGTTTGCAGGGCGGCCTCTTTTCGTGGGGTGAATTTGCCGGTAAGGCGTTTTCGGGATGGTCTTTTTAAGGAATAGGGTGCCCGTCGGCAATTTCTTCGTGTTAAATTTGGTTATATTCTTCTCGCGATATAACTTTTATTAAACTTCTTTGTTTACATTTGCAATACCCAGTTGGCCCGAAGGGGTTAGCGGGAGGTTTATTTAATAAGAAGGCGTTTTCAAGCGTCTATCTTCGGCTCGTCAAATCTCGCAAATTTGAACTGTCTGTCGGAAGATGGAGCAACGGGAATGTCTGCGTGGTATGTTTATACTATGCGTGCCGCAACCATACGTCAGAGTGTGGGTGTGTGTCGTGTTTTATATATGTACCGGCGTGGGCTAACTGCGTTGCTTATCTTGGCAGATGGGCAATGCGAGAGCCTGACGAGCGAGATAAGCAAGAACAGCTCCCCACGCTTGAACCGAAGTGTGATTTATATCAGCCTGATATACAGTTGCTATATATCGGATTTTATTATATTTGATACCGTTAAGTTCCCGTTTATTATTTGTTTTTTCCCAAATCAACCACAAGCTACCATATCTGTTTTATCACTATTTCACGTCACTATGAGAGAGTTTGTATCGGTATTGATAGTCTCTAAGATGGGTATGATTGAACCCACCCCATAATAGTTTTATCGAAAATATTTTTGCCACATCCATTGCAAAATCAAATAAAAGTATTACCTTTGTACTCGATATGACCTCCCACGCTTCCCGTAGAACAGCGCACCCGGGGAGGTCTTCGAGTTTTTATATAGTAGCTTCTGATAAAATTGACTGACAAAACTGATTATACAAAGAAGCCGTTGACCCTCGCCGAGCAAGTTGTAAGACTAAAACAACGGGGACTTGTTTTCGATGATGAAAGCGAGGCAACCGATTATTTGTTCAATATCAGTTACTACCGACTTCGTGCATACACTTATCCGTTCCAAGAGAACAGTGAAGATTCTGAACACAACTTTACTCGCAAAGATATTCACTTCAAAGACATAATAGACCTTTATTGTTTTGACCGCAGACTACGTTCACTTATTTTCAATGCTATTGAAAAGATAGAAGTGGCAGTGCGTACAAAAATCGTACAGGTATATGCCGAAAACACAGGTGATAGCCATTGGTACAATGATGAAAGTTTATATCGTTTCGGCTACGATGATTTAATGGATCATATTGAAGCTGACGTAAGCCGCAGCAACGAAGATTTTATCAAGCATTACAAATCAAAATACAACAATCCTCCGATGCCGCCAAGTTGGATGGCACTCGAAGTAGTATCGTTTGCTACATTGAGCCGTTTGTTCCAATCCTTAAAGTTGGATAACCGCAAAGAGCATATTACGGAACAATTCGGTTTGAAGAAAGTGGCTATATTGGAGAATTGGCTACACGCTATTTCCAATCTCCGCAATTGTTGCGCCCACCACAGCCGTACTTGGAATCGTCGTTTTATGGTTAGTGTAACATTGCCATATAACACTCTTTATCCGTTCATGGATAGAACAACAATCGGACAAATACGTACAAACAAACTGTTTGCTGCACTCTCTTGTATCGTGTATATTCTTGATATTATCAGCCCCGGAAGTGATTTCAAAAAGAATATCAAGGAATTACTCAAATCCGATTGTCGTCTGCTAGATCTTAAAGATATGGGATTCCCAAAGTATTGGCAATCACTTCCTGTTTGGCGAGAAAAATAGCAAACTTTACGTTTTTATTACGCAACTAAATAGTTTGCCAAGTGAGTGTTTTGGCAGTCCTTGATTTGTCAAGCTATCGGGTCTTATTATTTTTTCACTTCTCCCTGCTCAAGACGTTTTATGGCATGATATAGAGCATAAGCCGATGATTAGTACATCTCCTCGCTCGCATACATATTTTATCGCAATTATGCAACTAAATTCAATAAAAATCACTACCTTTGTAGCGTAAAACATTTCTGCACAATGACCCAACAATTAACGAACGATTTCGTTAAGCCAAACTAGCAGAGTCGAACTTGTTCGAGTTATGCCATGGCGAGAAATCGCACTTAAATATACGAAACTCCGACATCGTCTTATAGGCTTTGGTCAGCCTCGCAGGGATGGTGTCGGAGTTTGTTTTGTAAATTAATAGGCTTCTTCCATAAAAAGGGGGCCGCAATAGAAAGAAGTAGGAAAAAGCCATTAGGCTTAAATGATATGATATGTTCAAAGTAATTTGGGACTCGGAATATAATGGAGTGAGACTTACCATGTCCTCAAAAGGCGACGCAATCAATGTGTCGCCTCGTCCTGTATTCTGGGAGGAGCTCGACCTACTTGGGCTTAACAAGAAAGGTTGGATATACCCTCACGTGGATGAGCCTTTGTTATGGGCTTGCGATAGACGATATTTTTATAAAGGGCAGTTTGTTCTTGAAGTAAAAGGAGGTAATATCTTCGATGCACCTACTGTTATCCAGCAGGAGGGATACGAGGCTTTGGTTTTATCTCCCGTTGATATGAAGCATCTTCGGACTGTCAATGAGGACACCATGTTCATTATTGAACACGAAGCGATGGATTTTATTAACCAAACCTATCGCCGCTACAAAAACATAAAGCAAGTAGCAAAGAAAAACCCTGATGTGGACTTCCAGCAACTTGCGCAGAGTTTGGGCAAAAAGACCAATGAAGAGCATGTTGTTATCAAGGAGGATTGTGATTCGTTTGATATTATGCCCATGAGTAAAGCTGAGGAATTAGGTAAAGTTCCCATATATCAAACAAGTACAGATATTTTCATATCCTCTTTTAGTGGAGGCAAAGATTCTCAGGTTGTTCTTGATTTAGTTTCAAGAGTGATTCCATCTGATGATTTTGTAGTTATCTATTCCGATACAGGATATGAGCTTCCGCCGTCCCTTAAACTTTATGAACAAATCAAAGAGCACTATTGGGAGAAACATCCAAATCTCCGTTTCTATACCGCAAAAAATCATCAATCCGTTTTACATTATTGGGATGAGATAGGCACGCCAAGTAGAATACATAGATGGTGTTGCAGTATTATGAAGTCAGCTCCGCTGAGTCGTCTCTTAAAAGAAATAGTAGGAAAAGGCAAACAACCCAATGTGCTACTTTTTGATGGAGTACGTTCAGAAGAAAGCGCTAGTCGTTCCTCTCGTTCAAGGATTGGGAAAAATGTTAAACACAATAAGATTATCAATGTTAGTCCTATTGTTGAGTGGAGTGCAATAGAAGTTTATTAGTATCTATTATTAAATAAACTTCCTATAAATGAGGCTTATAGGAAAGGACTTTCAAGGGTGGGTTGTGTAATCTGCCCTTATTCTTCAAGTTGGAGCGAAGATTTGTGCGGTCAACTATATCCAGATACTCTATCCCCCTTTGTGGAAAAAATAAGAGATGGATTGGTTAGAACAAAAACTACTGGTGTCGAAAATTACATCCGTACTGGCAGGTGGAAAATGAGGGCTGGTGGTCGATATTTGCATTGTGACGCTAATGTAAACTTTATGAGTACCGCACCCGATTTTCAGGCTGTTATTACCGCGCCTAAAGAAAATTTATTGATGTGGATGCGTGTCTTAGGTAAAATGAACACTAATCACAACGACAATATCACAAATATAGATTTGTCTCACAAAGATAAAATCTACAAATGTATCATTGAAGATAAAGGAAATACACTTATCCTAAGTGTAAAAGGCATTGATTTAAATGACGTTATCTTCGTGAGTCACCTCAAAAAAGTTTGTTACAAAGCAACCTATTGCGTTCATTGCGAAGTCTGTGAAGTTGAATGCCCTACTGGCGCACTTTCTGTTGTTCCAATTGTTTCAATCAATAAAGACAAATGTGTACATTGTATGAAGTGTATTGACTTTGATGGCAAAGGATGTCATGCTGCAAGTTCAATCAGTACATCGGACACAAGTATTATGACTAATCAAATTAAAAATATGGCACAAGGTTCTAAATCAGGAATAAACCGTTATAATGACGGAATGGGAATGCGTTCGATTTGGGTTGAAAAATATTTCAGCTCTTACAACACTTTCTTCGATAACAACGACCACGGATTAAATCCGAAATATCAAATTCCGCCATTCATTAATTGGCTAAGAGAAGCGTCTATATTAGATACAGACAGCAAAAACATAACAGCTATTGGTGAAATATTGGCGAAAGTTTTTCCAAACAATCCTAATGTGGTTTGGGAAATAATTTTCATTGGGCTTTGTGAAAATTCAGAAATTTGTTCGTGGTTTCATAGCTCAATAGACTTCAATAGAAAATATTCAAGAGAAGAGCTTGATGTTATTATTCAAGATTCATACCCCGACTTAAAGGATAGAACACTACGTAACCCATTAAACTCTCTTTTGAATACCTTCAAGGAAAGTCCTCTTGGCTCTTCTATTCCAGTGGGTACGCTGACAAAAGAAAAGAACAAACTTACCGTTGCTCGCATACCGTACAACGACATTTCATTGGTCGCTGTTGCGTATTCTTTATATCGTTATGCTGAACGTCAGAAACGCCACTCGTTGACCGTATCTGAGTTCTACGATGACGAGCAGAAAGAGGGTATATATCGCCAGTTCGGTATAAATCGCAAAACATTTGAGAAATTGTTGCTGAGTTTACAAGAGGAAAGCAACCACGTTCTCAATGTGGAACTTAATATGGGTTTGGATAACATCATCCTTAGAGAAGACTTGAAGCCAATCGACATTCTTAAACTAATGTTATAAGGCAATGAAGTATGCTGACTATATAAAAATGCAGGATTTTCTCCCTGTGTATGACATGGCGGACGAGACTCCCGAGTTGTGGAGAACTTTCATTCCCACAAAGCAGTTCTGCGATTTGCTCCAAAAGAGTATAATCGCAATCACTTCCAACGAGGTAAGCAAACGCCGCTCAATGTGGGTGCGTGGTACGTTCGGAACCGGTAAGAGCCACGCAAGTAGCGTTATTCGCCACTTGCTGTGCGACCCTGCGGAAAATGTGGAGGATTACTTGGCAAACATTCCAAACGAGGTAACAAGGGCGCAACTTGCAGCCATTCGCAAACAGAAAAGATATTTTCCCGTTGTGCTGAAAGGTGTGGAGGGCGCATACAATATACCGCGCTTTTCGCTTTCCATTCAGCGGGAAACAAAGAAAGCTCTTGTGGCAGCTGGTTATCCTGATTTGGTTGTGCGTTCCGACTTTGACGAAGCTATTCGTTGGGTTGAGAGTCATGAGTCTCGCATACCAGAGCTTTTGGAAAACAATGATGAATTGGCTTCCGAAGCATCAAACTACGACAAACTTCTTGCAAAGCTGAAAAACAACGACATCGACATCTTTATGCACTTGGAAGAAGCGTTGGCAGCTGACAAAACCTATCTTACAAGCGACAGCATAAGCGATTGGCTTGTTGAAGTGGGTAAAGAAATAGAAAATGCAGGTATTGCAAACGGCATCATCATTTTCTGGGACGAGTTCACGAGTGTAATGGACACCCTGAAAAGCGACCGCATCAACGTTCTTCAAAATATAGCCGAGAAATCGCAAAACAATAATGTTTTCTTATTTCTTATCTCCCACCGTACCGAGAGTTCAAGCATTGATGCAAAGGGTAAGGACATCACAAGAATGAGCGACCGCTATGATCTTGTGGACTACCAAATGGACGAAATTTCCACCTACCTTATACTTCGCCATACTTTCAATATTAAGCACGATAAAGTTACAGATGTAAGCTCGCTTAGTTATATGAAAGCTATCAGCGATGAAGTCTATAACTATTTGTGCGAAAGTAATTCATTAGAGGAAAAGGAGCATATCAAGTCACTGTTCCCGCTTCACCCATATACCGCCTTTTTGTGTTCAAAAATGGCTAATATTATGGGGTCAGCAAATAGAAGCGTATTGCGTTTTATGAACGATGCGAATTATGGTTTTGCCAAATTCATAAACGAACCTACCAACTTCGACCAAAAGATGATGCTTACCGCAGATTGGTTGTGGGACTTTTTCTATTCGGAGTTTCTGAATGAACCACTTTGCGCAGCGTTCACAAATGTATATAACAACAACCTTGCACGTGTCGATGCAATGGGCGATGACTACGCCAGAGTGTTCAAGGTTATCCTTTTGCTCAACGCTTTGACCGTCAAGTTTAAAAGCTCGCCCGAGAAATATGCTCCCAATGATAAAAATCTCAATTTCATATTCTATGGCGACCGTTGCTATGAGAATATGGAAAAGATACTTGCATGGCTTGATGAGAACAAGATTATTGCGAGGGATATCTTCGGCGAGTTCAAGATTTCCGTTTCTTCATACAATCCTGCTGAAATAACCAAGGAAAAACTTTCAGTGTCAAGCAGCTTCAAGACAGCTGTTGACTATCTCAAATATAATGCTACCAGCAAGAGCGAAATAGAAGACACGTTCCTTGTGGGTGAGCGTTTGATGCGCAAGTGCGAGCCACAATTCTATGCTTGTGAAGAACAAGAAGCTGTATTAAGAAGTAAACTTAACAAGTACACAAGAGAGAAACCGAACTATCTGCATGTCGCATTGTTCTTCTCAATTACCGATGAACAGCGCGATTTGATGGAAAACCGCATATTGAGTTTCTCGGGAGAGTTTGAGAACACCTTGTTTATCATACCTTCGGAAGTGTTCACTCCGACCGCACAATCGCATTTCATTGATGCGGTCGCACAGGCTAATGTAAGTCGTTCGCACTTCAATACTGACGATGCAAGCCAGTTTGAAAATGCTGCTAAAGAATACGTTGCAAAGTGGAAAAACCGCTTGAATGGTGGTACATACACAATGTACTTCAACGGCAACCGATTTAGCGAGGGTATTTTTAGCAACATCTATGGCGTTATAAACAAGAAGTTCTCTCCGCAGATTTTTCCTGCCGGAATGGAAAGCGTTAAGGCTCTGCATAATGAATCCATGACTTATTTTGCCAACAAGAACTTCAAGTCACTCTCGCTTCAAATGCTTCAAAAAAGGACTCGTGATGAACTCCTTTCTTTCAGCGGAAACGTTGTTCCCACGAAGTTGATCTTTGTAGAGGGTGAGAATAACTTGATAACGGACACCTGCGAACTTACCGAAACAGCTAAAACAGGAAACTCTTGGCTCAACACCGTTTGTTCTGAGGTGGATTCTTTGATTGAGATAGCCAAAAAGAAATACACCGACCGATTCTCTCTAAGCGACATTTTAGTGCCGCTTATGCGTCCGCCTTATGGTTTCTTCGCAAATCCTGCCAACTATGCAATCCTCAGTTTTGCATTACGCAAACATAAGGAAGATTTGTTCAATCCGAGTACTTCTCAACCCGTAGGAGATGAGAAACTCAATGATATGATTGAGATTCTTCTTAAAATGTGGAATAACGGCAGTAGTGAAACCAGTAACAAACTTTTGCTTCGTTTCGGTTCTGTGGAAGAGCGTGAACTTACAATTATTTTGGGCGAAGTATTCAATCTTAGTATTGTCAAAGGCGTAAGTATGGACGACCTAAAGAGCCTCACTTATGCCAAATGGTGCATTACCGAATTCTGCAAGCAGATAGCTAAATATCCTCTCTGGTCATTGCTCTATTGCGACAAAATCAAAGAAAAAGAGAACTGTAAAAAAACGATTAAAAACTTGATTAACTTACTTAATCAAGACAGTTACTCGCTTCCTAAAATCAAGGAACTTAAACGCGACATAAAGAAAGAGCAGATTGACCTTTATAAGTTGCTTACTTGCGAAGCAAACTATAAAGAGGGCTTCGATAAGTTTATTCTTTTAATAGAGGATGCGGACATTGAACCCGATTGGATGGACGAACTTTATGAAGAATTGTCTTACCTGCAATCTGATGTTGCTTTCAGACGCGAAGAAGACATCAGGTCGTGTGTATATAAGTTCTGCAACGATAAGCGAAAAGAAAAAAAAGAAGATTTCCAGGACGACAACGATAATGATAACGGCAACGAGGATAATAGCATAATCGACAATAAGCCGCAGGATACAACTGTTCCAAAAACAAACGAGGAAATGGTTAAACAAGCTAAGAACCTTGTTAAGGGACAGACAATGCCAAGCATGATGTGGCAAAAAGTCGTTTTGGATATGATAGAAAACCACCCCGAAGTATCTTCGTTTATTATAGATTATTTAGGCAGCTAAAGAACGATATTATGGATACGTCAGAGAAAGTCAAAGTACTGAAATCTTTTGAAGAACTCACACAAGAGATTACAAAGGATAAAGAAGAACGTGATATTTGCGCTCTTAGGTATGCTGTGCGTTTTATAATGCTGAACAATTTCAACGAGTTCCAAAATCTTGCCAAATTTATGGCAAGTATTGGAACTGATTCATTGGATTTGGAAGACCTTATCAGTTCAGGTGAAGACGATGAATGGATAACAAAGGACACCTTGAAAGACGCAATTAAAAATTGCAAGAAATCTACCTTTGTTACCCCATTCTCGGAACTTGTCAGATTTTATAACGATGATGATTTCAGAGGGTTCTTCAATGAGATAATGCTTTTGGAGGATATACATAATCCTCAGAAGCGTATCTATATTCCTCTTATTGGACTTCAAAACAGATTTACTGATTTTCTCAACCATTTTGCGCGCATCCAAGAGAGTGCTCCGATTTGGAGATACGATGCGCAATCGCAATCGGTAGAAGTATATTTCGCCAAATATAAAGACTTTGTGCTACCCAACGGGGCGGTGCAATGTCAACTGGATTCTTTGCGTGATTGGCTTAAATTCTGGAAATCGCAAGCACCGCAGGAGAGAATTGTCTGCACTTCAAAACCTATTGCGGCAAAGTATAAGTATTCTAAACCTGACAACATCTTCAACTTCACGAAGATAGCTAACGCCTATGAGTTTATGACGCAGTTCCTTGGGCTTAGCTTTCCTTTTCAATACCAAGAAGTAGACAATTCAAATTGGGATGAGTTATTGCAGCATATAGACAAACAAAACTTATCCACGTTCTCATTTGAACATTTTGTAAAAAGGTATTTCAACCGCGTTAAGTTCGATGCTTCCGATGTCATTTCCGAATGGGTAAATACTACGACTAAGGGCGATTTTCCTCGTTGGTTACTGAAGAACTATGTTCAACATACCCATTTTGCAGAATCTTATCCTTATGTTAGTTTATGCTTGGATAATGTTACCGATCTATCTGATGAGTACATACTTATCAATATGATTGCGACACGTATATTATACGATTTACCGAGCAACAAAAAGTCAGACTATGCAATAGAGCGTAGAAATATCATTATTGAGAACAAACACCTCTTTGAAGAATTGCTTACGCAAGATGACCAGTTATGGTTATTTGATCAAATCAAACATGTTTTTCAACAGCAGAACAACTTTGATTTTGCCATTCAATTGTGTACCGGGGTGTTTGACTTTGAGAAAAAACTTCTTATGGGGTGGTCTGTTTATAATCCAAACAACCAAAAGCTCAAAGATGCTATAACGGAAATCTATCCTGAATATGCTGCATACTTGACAACCAACAGACCGTCTCATTTTAGTCCAGACACCTATTGGGTTATTGACTATATCAATGCCTATAAGCAAGCCAAAATGGAAGATAAGTATGTCGATGAGATATATTCGTTTGTAAAGACAAAGAACAGCACATCTTCTACTTTCTACAATTGGTTTTATGGCTTTGCCAGCTCTCACGATGTCTTGGCAGAGATAAGTAACAAAGATGACCTAAAACCCGACAAAGTCTATTGGATAGACGGTCTTGGTGTCGAGTTCCTTTCTTATATCTTACAATTAATTGAGGAGGAAAACAGTAATCTTAAAGTCGTTCGCTCTCAAATAACTCGCTCAGAACTTCCTTCTTCAACCTATCACAATAGATTCGATGGAGATAATGTTATAAAGTTTGGCGAGCTTGACGAATTAGGGCATAATGCTCACGGTTACAAACAATTTGACACCCTCAGAGAAGAGCTAAGTATCATAAAATCAATTATTAAGAATATACTTGGTTCTTGTAAAAAGGGAAAATGCACTATTGCCATTGTTTCTGACCACGGTCTTAGCTGCCTTTCAAGGAAAGCACCGTCCAAAAAATATGACGGCAAGTTCGAACATGAGGGACGATATATAAAGACAACTGAAGAAGCAGTACACGACACCGATTATATCATCCATAAAAACGATACGGACGGTCTTATATATAAAGTGGCACTAACTCATTCTTCGTTGTCAAAAGTTCCTACGCATCAAGTACACGGAGGTTGCACTCCTGAAGAAGTTCTTGTTCCGTTCATTGTATTGTCTAACAAGGATGCAGCAAGCTATATCTCTTATCAGATTAGCATTCCGAGTCCTGATATTATGCTGTCGAACCCGAATGTTGTGGTTTCAATTATTCCACAACCTACTAAAGTAACCCTTTCTTGTGAGGGAAAAACATACGATATGAAAAAGGACGGCACTTCTTGGATCGCCAAAATAACCGACATAGACGAGGGTAAACATATAATAGATATTCAACCAGAAGGTGCAGAAATCACCCAGTTGCCAATAAATGTAATTGGCATCGGAGGCGATACTAACATTGATAATCTTATGGATATTTAAACATGAGCATAATAGGTGATAAAATAAAGAAAGTTTTTGGCTCGGCTTCTGTTTATAAGGATCCAGCCAATTATGAAGTCTTTAATGGGCGGAATCTTCCGTCGTTCGTTAAAGACTACCTTATATCCACACATATTGCAGCCGATGGCTCATTTAAGCGTGCGGCACTCTCCAACTTCCTTGATGCACATATTCCAAGCGACAATAGTGCAATTTTAGCACGACTTCGCCGTGGCGAAACCCTTACTCTGCTTACTCGTTTTGTTGTTACTACAAGTTTGGCTCAAAACAAGACAAGTTTTCAGATACCTGACATGGGCATTAAGTCAAGCGACACATTAATCCCTGATTACCTAATTGACGAATTTCCCGATGACCTTATAGACGGAGAGAAATGGGGTATTCTGAAAATTGTTTATATCGCTCCAGTCGAGGGAGAAAGAGGGCATGTCGAAATGGTTAAGTTTAAGCCATTCCGCCCTATGCAAAAATTGGATATGAACTATATCAGAAGTTGTAGGGAACAATTTTCATTCGAGGAATGGGTGGATGTTTTAATTTCTGCAATGGAATACACTCCGTCCGCTTTTGAGAACCTGACACAAAAGTTAGAGTTCCTTGCTCGCCTGCTTCCTTTCTTAGAGCCTCGCCTTAACTTGATAGAGCTTGCACCTAAGGGTACAGGCAAGAGTTATGTTTTTGGCAATTTGTCTAAATTCGTTTGGCTTGTCAGTGGTGGTAAGGTTTCTAGAGCCAAGTTGGTTTATGATAAATCAACTAAAGCACCTGGCATTATGCGATTCTATGATATGGTCGCTTTTGATGAAATTCAAACGATTTCCTTTTCAGATAATTCTGAAATGCAATCATTCCTCAAAAACTACCTTGAATATGGTCGCGCAACGATTGACAACTACGAATTCATGTCGGAATGTGGATTGATGCTATTAGGAAATATACTTTTGACAGACAATAATGAACCTGTCAGCTACAAGTATTTTGACGCTTTGCCTGAAGTTTTTAGAGAGTCTGCGCTACTTGACCGTTTCCATGGAATGATTGAGGGCTGGTTGCTGCCTCGTGTTAATGTTGATATGGCACTTCAAGATTGGACACTCAATGTTGAATTCTTTTCTGAAGTGCTTCATCAGTTGAGAACAGAATCTGTATATTCTCATATTGTTGACGACTTGGTTGTAGTTCCGCAAGGAGCAGATATGAGGCATACTAAAGCAGTTAAGAGGATTGCAACAGCATACATGAAACTCTTGTTTCCTCATATTACAAGTTCAGAACAGATGAACCTTAACGATTTTAACATATTCTGCTTGATACCGGCAGTACATCGTAGAGATATTGTTCGCCAACAATGTAGTAATATAGATGCAGAAACTTCATTCTCTAAACCAATTCCTAATTATACTGTAAAGGGATTGGTGCAACAAGAATAAGACCATATCATCACCCACATTGCAAGCCCCGACATTTGCAGTGCCGAGGCTTGTATTATATTTGTAACCAAGATCGCGTTTCGGTGGCTACAGTTTCCACTCCACGCCTATATCTCTCCTACGGGCTTGCCTGTTCGAGGATACTGTGGCTCAGGCTGGGTTGAAGCGGTAATATATAATGGGGAGCGCACCATAAGCCGCCAAGGTTGGCGGTAGTACATAGATTGTATCAGCGGATTTTCTTGATAATCATATCATCGCCTTATAGTTGAGTGTTTCTTGGGGTATTTATCATTATCTCCCCACAGTAGTTCAGAAGATGAACCGCCGGAGCCTGTTCCGACATGAGTTTGTGCTGGGCCTCCTGCGGAAAGTTCAAATGCAACTCCAAGCAGATTGGTTTGCGCTTCATTGACCTGCTCCCAAGGTTCGAATACAGCATTGACGAGTTCGTGAATGGTGGCTTCACCGTAAGCATTCAGCAAACCGCGTATTATAGGCCAATATAGTTCTTCATACCTTTGC
>OHWF01000035.1_pt1 | contig 105295 bp, 88 predicted proteins | sample 1579681 | NCBI WGS metagenome assembly OHWF01 (sample SAMEA3882554, study PRJEB24775) | human gut metagenome | biome: human-associated habitat; feature: intestine environment; material: feces | place: Netherlands | collected 2009/2010 | reverse complement strand
GGAATCATTCACCAAAATATAACTGATGAATAACTTTTTGATGGTAATAAGTGATGATTACAAAGGATTTTAACTACTTTTGTAGTAGAAATTCCAATGGTTATTGAAGCTATAAAACAAATTTGTCGTTTATGATACCGCAATTTGAAGAAATACGGATACAGGCATTGAAAGAATTAAGTGCCGGGATAGTTATGAGAGCTAAAGATTTACGCATTCCTTTGGCTAAGCATTTTGGATTGACCGATGAGGAAATGAATGCTTGGTATCCTTCTGGTAATGGCGAAATATTCTTAGATCGTATTTCGTAGGCTTTATCGTATCTTTTTATTGCAGGTCTTGTAGAAAAGCCCCAAAGAGGTGATTATAAAATCAGCGAAAAGGGACTGTCTATGCTTTCTTCATGTACGGAGAAACAAATAAATGAGTTCATCAAAGTAACAGTGAATGCGAAAACTCCGAAGAAAGGTTCTAAAAATAAAGATGCCAACAATGCTTCTTCCCATTTGGAAAATGATGATGAACGTACACCGGAAGAAGAATTGGCTGATTCTTATGATAGGATAAAGCAGAATGTGCAATCTCAGATTCTGACAACTATATTAAATAAAAAGCCACAAGAATTTGAACGCTTAGTTGTGAAATTGCTTCAAGCAATGGGGTATGGTGGTGAGGTTAAAAACTCAGGTGTCGTAACGAAACTTTCTAATGACGGTGGTATAGATGGTATTATTAAAGAAGATATTTTAGGATTCAATCATATATCCATACAGGCAAAGCGATATGCTTTAGATAATAATGTTCAACGTCATGAAGTTCAGAGTTTTGTAGGAGCTGTTGCCGGAACACCATCCAAAAAAGGAGTATTTATCACCACCTCTGATTATTCTAAAGGTGCGATGGAATATGTGGAAAGCCTTAATGGATCACCAACTATTATCCTGATAAATGGTCAGCAATTAACAGAATATATTTATGACTATGGCTTAGGATTGCAAACAGAGAAAGTCCTTAAAGTCATGAAAATGGATATGGACTACTGGGATGCAATGGATAATGCCTGATGGTATTGCGCTATGCAATTTTTCTATCCAGCTTAATCTTACATACAGATTCTGTGTGCGACATTTTACGCTCAATAGTAGATATTTCCGAATCACGGAGGGTATGAGCAAATACTCTCTTTATAAATGTGGCTGTCTGTAAGCGTGGCTTGCCGAAAGCCTTACCGATATTCCATCCAAAGTGCATGATGTCAATGGTCTTTAACTGAGAATCAACCTTTATAGGTTCGGCTTTAGGCAAAGAATCTGACAGGTAAAATTCTGTCACATATCCACACAAGCGATTAAGTGCCATTTCATCAAGGTAGGATACTAAGGTCTGTTTAGTGTATGTGATAACCTTATTGAGTTTTTCTTGTGAGGCGCGTTCTTTCTCTGCCATAGCGTTTGCACGAAGAATCTCGTATTCTGATGGCTGGTCGGATTCTTCGATAGATGTGTTGTTGGTAGAAGGTGTGGTTTCCTCCTTTGGAAGTTCTGCCACATCTTCGTTGAGTTCAGACCATGATGGAGTAGAAACTTCTTCTGTTATGTCAGATGTAGTTTCGATTTCAATTTCGGGTTCAGGTTCAGAAATGATAGGTTTTGAATTTATAGAACTTCCGGCAAGTTCCGAGTTTGTTGCTGGAGCTTCTACGACTACAGCCTTGTTGCGATAGCATTCAAATCTCATAAAGCACTTTTCTATTGTAGGTGAAAGGAGTTGTCTGAATACCATTTGCAGATTGAGATAGATAGCCCCCATGATAATGGAGCATACCACCAAAATAAGGTAGCTGCTGAACTCGTCCCAACCATAGTGAAGTACGGTTTGGCGGGCTAAAACACCAATGATTGCGATTGTACCAAAAACAATCAGATGCAATGTTATATGTTCTATCTTTTTCAGCTCCATAGTGGTATGTATTAATCGTTTGTGTGCAAATATATAGGATTAATTTTTGAGAAAATCCATAGTTTTGCCTGTTAATGGGCCTTTGACGATATATTTCATCACCTTTCACCACGTTACACTCCTAATAATAAGCGCATTGCAAATTTCTTGTTTTGGGATGAAAATAGTTGGGTAAATAGGCTTGTGTGTCTTAAAAACAAAAATTATCTGCATCATTTTGGGGAAACAATACAGATAATCAATAGGGTATAGAGATGTAGCTTATTAGCAATACAATGTATGGTTTGTACCCTTGCTGAGATATAGCAGGAGGTTGTAATCTTGTTTACGAGCGACTTTGTTTATTAGCCATTTCCTAAATGCAGTGGAATGCCCGGTGTCTATTTGATAAGATAAGGCTATAACCATATCGAGATTATACACATCGGCATTGTTCCCATTCTCCAATTTGATGTACTTACAAACTTCGTGGCTCTTCAAAATATTGGTTTTCAAGATTCTTTTGATTGCTGCATGGATAGCTCCTGCCGTTGTATAAAACAAGTCTGCAAGTTCCCAAGTGGTCATCCATACTTCGCCATCAGAAATATGGATGCCTTGCCCTTTGTTGGTTATGATTCCTCGTTTCATAGTTACAATTTACTTGAGTGATATTTTATTGGCTGTTTCTCGCTTCTTGGAATTGACCAAATCGGCATATATTGGAGTTGTGGACACGTTCTTATGCGTTAGCATCTTTGATACTGTGTAAATATCTGTACCCAAGGATATTTGTATGACCGCATACGAATGTCTGAATCCGTGGAAGGTTATCGGTTTCGTTATTCCTGCCTTTTTGAGCCAGCTTTTCAGTGGGTAATTAATCATACTTCGCTTCAAATCCTTGAAAACTTTGCCTGTTCCGGGTGTGCCGCATAGTTCGTAGGCTTCGTAACTGATGGGGAGTGTCGCTTCCGTCTGGGTTTTCTGTGTTCTGATACGTAAACAATAGCCTTGGTCGGGGACGATAGTGAAGTCTTCCCATTGCAGGTTTAGAATATCACTGATGCGTAAGCCTGTTAGACAAGCAAACAAAGAGGCTGCTTTCAATACGGGGATGTCGCAAGGAGTGGCAGCGAGTTGTTTTACTTCGTCCAACGTTAGATATTCTTTCTTTACATCTTGTGGTTCTATTTTATCAAGATAGTCATTGATGTTCTCCCGAAACCATTTGTCCCGATAGGCAATCTTCAACAATCCTCTGAAAGTAGAGTAGTAGCCGGATGCTGAATTGAGGGATATGGGGCGGTTGCTGTGTTTGAGTTGCTTGGCGTTCAACAGGTACTCACGAAACTTCTTACACAAGTCCACATTTACATCGCCAAAGGTGCATTGCCCCTTGACGAAATTGTAGAAATGCTGATAGACGAATTGCCATTTCAGGTCTTTGTTCCGGCACATCTTCTTGAAGTAGGCGAGGAAGTCGGCTTTCTGTTTGGTTTTGTCCAAGAAACCAAACTCTTCATTGATGAGCGATTGTACCCGGATGCAGCGGATGGCCTCTGCCTTGTTCAACATATCGTTGTTGAACTCCCGTTCCATTTCGTTCTTTGGATGGGCATAGATGTAGATGCCGAGGTATTCCCTGCGGCTCATCTGCATCGTTTCGGGGTTACGGACTGCCGGATAATAATCCAGATACAAGGAGATGCGATTATTCCGAATCGCTCTCTGACGGACTGTTACTTTTGTACACGTGTGTGACATACTGTTTAATATTTAGAGTTTTACATTTGTTTGGCGCAAAGGAATAAGGTGATTCAATGGTGGGTACATTCACCGAAAAATAACTTATTCAATCTTTGGGGCAGCAAGTAGTTTATCCAATTCAGACTTGGAGATAAGCGTGTATTTGCCTTTCTTCACCTTCGGGATATTATGGTACTTCACATAATGATAGAGTTGGTCACGGGTAAGGTTGAACTTCTCCATCGCTTCGGCTACCGTATAATATTGCGGTTCTTCGGGGGCTGTAATGCCCTTGGCTATATCCACATGCTTCTTGGAATAGTATACCATGATACCCTCTTTCTTCTTGGGAATGGCATTCTTGGAAACGAAACAGTAGATGGCGGATAAGGTCATGCTGAACTTCTCCTGCATTTCTTTGGTACTGTACCATTCAGTAATATCAGGATTCGGTGCTTTCTTGGCGAAGTAAGCGTCTATATGCTTTTTGCTCCAGTAGGTCTTGCCACGGTTGAAAGTTCGAGGGATGTTGTTCTTCTTGGTTACCACAAATATCCATGACTCGTTTACATGGTATTTCTCTTTGACTTCGGTGGTGGTGTAGAAGTCGGTGATAGGGGCTTTCTCTTTTGTTGGTGTATGGAACTCTGTCGGATTATTGAATAGCACATCAATATCCTCTTTCTTCAAAAGGAATTTGAAGCCCAATCGAATGCCCTTTAATTCACCACGTTTAATGTAACCATAAACGGTTGGTCGGGTTACTCCGAGATAGATTGCCGTTTCGGTAATTGTAAGAAAAGGCTTGTCTTTGATTCTTTCAATAGGCTTTTCCTCAATCTTCTTCTCCACTATTTGATTGTTTGCTTTGATGGCTTCATCACGCTTTCTCTTTTTATAGAGTGCGTTGGCGCATTGCTTGGAACAACACGCAGTAGTTGTTTTCTGGGCGATAAACTCTTTACCGCACCAAGCGCAAATTCGCTTAATTTTCAGGTTACTGCTCATTTTAATTCATCTTTATTTCTCCGTTATTACTGTAAATTCCCGTAAAACCGTGTAAAATGGCGTATAGTTTCTCTACTACCTTTCCACAGGATTTTCAGTCTTTAACAAGCGAGCAACAAATGCGGTACAAAAATGAGCTGAAAAAGCCCTATAAACGATAACCATCGCTTATAAGGATAAAAAGAAAGGCGCTCAAAATGAACGCCTTGATAATCGTTGATGATATATGCTAATCGTTGGTAATCACCTCTCACTTACCGATGCAGAATTTCATAAAGATATTCCCCAATACCTCATCTGCGGTAATTTCACCACCCACAATTTCGGCCAGATGGAAAAGGCATTCACGTAAATCCTGGCTGATGAAATCACCGGAAAGATGAGTTTGGAGTCCGTTTTGTACGCGGTGGATATCTTCGAGAGCCAGTGATAATGCCTCGTAGTGTCTCACATTCGTGACGATGAGGTCGGAAGAAGTTAGTTCGGGTACGGAGGCAGTCTTTACAAGGAGATTTTGTAGTTCTTGGATACCTGTTTTTTCTTTGGCAGAAATAGATAGCGTGACAGTGTTTTCTGGCAAGCCGGATAGCTTTGTTGGAACAGCCGATACTTGGTCTGATTTGTTCAACAAGATGATGAGCTGTTTGTTGGAGCAGAGAGGGAGGATACGGGGCGAAAGTTGTCGGATTTGTGCTTCCGCACAAGTATTGTCTACGACCCATAGGACAATTTCCGCTTGTTCCATCTTATGGAAACTGCGTGCAATCCCCATGTTTTCTATCGTGTCGTGGGTGTCACGTATGCCGGCGGTGTCGATAAATCTGAACGTGATGCCGCTGAGGTTTACCGTGTCTTCAATCACATCGCGTGTAGTGCCGTGTATGTCGCTTACAATCGCCTTTTCTTCGTTGAGCAGCGTGTTCAGGAGCGTGGACTTGCCTGCATTGGTTTCACCGACGATAGCTACGGGTATTCCATTTTTAAGGACGTTTCCCACACTGAATGAGCGGACCAATCCACTGATGACCTTTTCTATATCCCCGGCAATGGTCTCCAATTCACTACGGTCGGCAAACTCCAATTCCTCATGGTCACTGAAATCCAATTCCAGTTCCATCAAAGAAGTGAGGTGGAGCAGGCGTTCGCGCAAGGAGGACAGTTCGCGGCTGAAACCGCCCCTCATCTGGTTCATAGCCATCCGGTGGGTGGCTGCGGACGAAGAGGCTATCAGGTCTGCCACGGCCTCCGCCTGACTCAAATCCATCTTTCCGTTTAGGAAGGCACGTTGGGTGAACTCACCCGGACCGGCCGCCCTGCATCCCTTCCGGATGAGCAGTTGCATGACCTGTTGCAAGATGAAAGACGAACCATGGCATGAGATTTCCACACAGTCTTCGCCCGTGTAAGAATGAGGTGACTTGAACAAACCGATCAGTACTTCATCAATGATCTCCCCATCGTCTTGCCGGATGTGTCCGAAAGCCATGGTGTAAGCCTTGCGTTCGGAAAGGGGGAGGGGATGTTTACCTACGGGAGTAAAAATACGGTCTGTTATGGCGATGGCATCTTTTCCTGAGATGCGGATTACGCCAATGGCACCTCCTTGTGCAGTGGCAATGGCACAGATTGTATCTTGCGTGTTCATGAGAGCTGTTTGCTATTTCAGAAACTCCCCGTCGCGTCTGTAGTGCAGACGGACGGAGAGGGATATGAATGTTTAATAGGTCATCGGTACAGTGTGGCGGCCATCAGGTTGACCATTTCTTCCAACCCCTTACGGTCGGTTTCGTCGAAACTGTCCGCTTTGTCACTGTCTATGTCCAATACTCCTTTTATTACCTTATTATATATGATTGGAATCACGATTTCAGAACGGGATTCGCTACTGCATGCGATATGTCCGGGAAAAAGATCCACATCGGGCACTATCAGAGGGCATGCCTTCTCCCATGCCGTACCGCAGACACCACGTCCTTTCCGGATACGGTAGCAGGCAATGCTTCCTTGGAACGGCCCGAGTGTGAGTTCCTGTTCGGATTTCACCAGATAAAATCCTACCCAGAAGAAGCCGAACGCTTCTTTCAGTGCAGCCGCCGTGTTGGCCATTACGCTTATTTCGTCCCGTTCTCCTTCGATAAGCGCGGCGTAATGTTGGAGAAACAGACGGTAGCGTTCGCTTTTGTCTGATTCCGCAGAGGGTTTGAAATCGATGTTCATACCTGTATGAGAGTTTAAATCCGGTCGATAACCAACTGAATCAGATCGTCGATTTTGTTTTTGTAACTGGGGTCAGCTTCTCCGGCTACCCGGTTGGCTATCACCATGCAACATGTCGTGGCCTTGTGCCCTATCAGACGGGCCAATCCGGCCAATGCGGAACTCTCCATTTCGAAATTGGTGATTTGAAGCCCGTTGTAAGAAAAGCTTTCAATCTTCTCATTCTGACGAGGGTCCGCCAAAGGAATGCGAAGCTGACGGCCTTGCGGGCCGAAGAATCCACCGCAGGCTACGGTGATACCCCGTACCATATCGTCGGCAGCTATGCGTTCTATCAGTTCCGGATGTGCGTCGATGACGTAAGGGGCAGGGGCGCACAGGTTTCCGCTCCATCCCAAATGATTAAGCAACGCGCGTTCCAACGGTAGGTCGCATACAGCATTGCGCCCTTCATAGAAGTTCAGCAAACCGTCGAAACCGACTGATTTTACGGAACAAATGAATGTGCCGACAGGCGTATAAGGCTGAAGCCCGCCGCATGTACCGATGCGCACCAGTTCCAAGCTGCGGAGCTTTTCTTTCTCCCTGCGGCTGTTGAAGTCGATGTTGGCCAAGGCATCCAGTTCGTTCATGACAATGTCGATGTTGTCGCAACCGATACCGGTAGACACTACTGTAATCCGCTTTCCCTTATATGTCCCCGTAATCGTTCGGAACTCGCGGCTGGAGATGTCACACTCCTGAGTGTCGAAATGGGATGCCACGGTAGGGACACGCCCCGGGTCGCCCACGAGGATGACTTTATCTGCCAGTTGTTCCGGTTTTACGTGGAGATGGAAGATGCTTCCGTCCTCGTTGATGATAAGTTCTGATGGTGCAAAATACTTGTTCATAAGCGTTATGATTTAAAAGATAAACATGATTATTTCTTGCGGGATTGTATCTCCAGATTGCGGATGGTTTTGGCTTCCGCATGCAATGCGGCTTCGGCCTTCTCACATTGTGCTTCAAGCTGAAGGATTTGTTGGCTCAGCGTTTGACGTTGCGCGTCGTTGCCGGTGGCATACCGGTCGCGCAGGTTTTGCAGTTGCTGTCGACTTTTGTCCAGTTGCGTACGGCTCTTCTGCCATGCGGCCATTTTGTTACGTGCTTCCGGAGATTTGAAATCGTTCAACAAGGTGTAAGTGTTGCGGTTGTCTATGACAAACTCGAAGTCTTTCTGCTTCTTGACCACCTTGGGCGCGCTCAGTGCGGCTTGTAGCCTTTGTCGTGCCTGCGCCACGGCTTCCTTGTCCCCCCATGTCTCCGCGATACTGTGGATAAGGGCCAGACGGCATAGTTCATCCTCCTCGTATATATTGGCATCATACACCTTGCGGATGTCGTTCGGGATGAAGATGTAGATACACACCTTGTTCTCCGGTTGGTTCCGGTCGGACACGAACCATCCCAGTTGGTTGAACTCGTCAATGGCCAGCATGTAGTCGTTGGCGGGGGAATTGAAAGGCATGCCGAGATTTTCCGGATAGAGGAATTTCTTTTCATCCATGTCATAGCGTGTCACGAATATGTCATATCCTCCGATGCTTTCCTCTCCTTGGGCGGCATAGTAAAGCGTGATACCGTCGGAAAGCATGAACGGATAGTTCTGCGCATCATCTCCGTCCAACTCGTCCAATTTATGAGGAGCTGTCCATTGGCCTCCCACAAGGTCGCTGGTAAACAATCTCAGGTATTTGTTCTCATCCGGTTGAGCGAAATATATCTTATTGCCCAATTCGGACAGATAGACCGTACAACCGTTTTCATCCGTACGGTGGAAAAATGTGCTATACGGACTGATCTCCCCGCTTTCCGGACTGAGTTTGATGTGGTTCAGGAACGTATTCTTGTCTACGACCAGACTGTCTATGATCGTCACCCGTTCCGTAGCTCTCATCATGGAGCGCAACCGGGCTATTTCCTGCAATTTTCCTTCTTCCACGTCGGTCGGTTGCCGTTTGCGTTTCAGCTTCTTGATGTCCTGATTAAGGAGTTCTTCCGCCTCGTCAAACTGGTAATGATTCATATAATATTCAGCCGTCGGGGCTGGTATGGCCTGCCCGTTCTTCTGCGCTTGCGAAGGCAAGGAAAGCAAAAGGGAACAAAATGCCGGCAATATATATTTCTTCATGTTCAAACTGATGGTTATACCTTATTGATTCAAAGGTAGGGATTTATTCTTTATCCTGTATCCTTTTCTAATAATATTTAACGTGGTAGGAGCGGTTTGGAAGGAGAGGGGAGGGCGGGAGAAGAAAAACGGGGGCGCATCATTTTGAAGTGCGCCCCCGTTCTTTAAGTGCAGTCGTTTTACTTGTTCACGTCCCAGATGTCATTCAGCTCAAGGCTCATGGGCGACGTGCCGTCGCTCTCTTCTTCATGGATGTTGGAGAAGCTGAGCAGGGCTTCCTGGGTTTCGATTTCCATTACGTTTGTTTCCGGTTTGCTGTACTTTTTCATTGTCATTTCTATTTTGAATGTTATTTTATGATGTATTTTTTGTCCTTGATGATGTATATGCCCGGGGCGAGACCTTCAAGAGCCCGGCTTCTTTTTATCCGTTGGCGTATCATTTGTCCGCCCGTACCGTACACGTTTACGAGTTCGTCATTTTCTTCTTTCGGTGAATAAATGCCGTCTGCTCCATCGAATACGAGGCGGAAGGCATTCACTTCGTTGGAGAGGGCATTGACGTAGCAGCGGTACGGGTTGATGATGGTTTCCACGGCCCCCACCCTGTAGAATCCCACGCCATAGGTGTCCTTGTGGTTCTGCATGACATAGTTTCCTTCGGGCACTTTCATCTGTTCAAACACGCCAGTCATGTAAGGAGTGGAGTAAGAGGTTTTTAAAGCCCGGTATTTACCAGTGAAATGGTAAATGCCCTCCGGCCCTGTCACGACGTAGGGTATGTTAGCCTCGATGGAAGGTGCCTTCTCCAACATCAGGGATTTGTTGCCGGAGATGCCGTTGCAAGCGTACACTGTCATGCCGTCGGGTATCGGGGCATCGAAGGGGAGGATCATCGTACCGCATCCTTCCGAGGGGAGGCTGTAGTCTATTCCCGGAAAATCCGTGCCGCCGGTTACGGTGAACTCGCCATACTCGATGTGGTTCAAATCCACGGCAGCCAACGTGTTCCCGTCTTCCAAGTAACGTACGAATCGTACGCCGGTCATTTCCACGTCGTACGTGCCGTTGATGGTCGACGGGTCGGCCACCAGTCCCACCGTGAAGATGGGATAAATGATGTTGCCCTCCGCGTCGTCGGGATACATTTCATAGTTGCTTGTCGAGGTGCAGATGACCTTCAGCATGCCTTCTTCAGGCATGTTGCAGTCTATCTGGTGCGTGCTCGTGGCACGTTCCGAGAGGGTGATGTCGTTGACGTACTCACGCCCCTGTTTCACTTGGTTCACCTTGAATCCCTTGGGCAGGGTAATCGTCATGTTGTAGGCGATGTAGTTCACGTTCGGGTCTTTCTCGCTTACGGTGAGGTAGGTCACGGTTTTCCCGTCCGCCGTTACCGTCACGTTCTTGTCCATCCACACTTCCAGTGCGGCGGTTTGTGCCGTGGCCTGCGCTGCATAGAGCGCAAGCCAGGCCAGAAGTAATTTTACGGTTTTCATTTCATGTTTTTTATTCTGGTTCTTGGTTCAAGCATTGTCCTTGTCTTGATGATGGTAGACAAGTAAATTTGCCGGATGAGCGACACGTCCATGGCGTCTATTATTCCATCCTTGTTCGCATCCGTGGCATCGAAGTTCAGGTGTACGTCTTTGCCTAAGTATTTGCCGATGGCCAGTGTGGCATCCAGCACGTCCACCACGCCGTCGCCGTTCGCGTCGCCGTTTTTGAATGTCGATTGCGATATTTCACGTTCGAGGACTTTCGGTTCCACGTTCCCGGCCGAATCGGTGGCCACCACGCAGAAGCCGTAGTTGATGCCGCTGAAGCCTTTGAACTCATATTGGTCGTTTTCCACGTCCTCGGCCACTTTTATCCACGGTGCTTCTGTGCCTTCCTGTGCATACAGGTCGTACTTCCACACGCCCGAACGGTTGTCGCTCGCCTCGAAGAGTAGCACTACGGTACTGTCGTTCCGTGCCTCGCAGGCCGCGATGGTGCTCGTCGGTGCGATGGTGTCCACCACGTTGGTTCAAGTCGGTGTGATGATAGGGGCTTCATTGTCGAATACGATGGCAGCGCGGTTTGATATTTCCACACCGTCCGGCAAGTCGGCTTTCAGCTTAATGTCGAACGTTACTTCGCCTTGCCCTTCTCCATCGTAGTTCACAGGTAGGATGCCCATCATAACGTGGTCGGTAGGCTCCATTTTCATGGGGTCGAGCGAGATGAAATCCCAACGGGCGATACCCTTTTTCGTGTCATAGTCGAGGCTTACTTGCGCCAACACGTTTATCGCGGGACGCATGTCTATGGTTTTCACGAACGAGGGTTCACCGTCAAGCATCACGTCTTTACTACCCAGTTTGATTCCTGTGGGGGAAAAACTGGACAAGTCAAGGTAAGTGCCATCGAGCGTATCGGTCACCACGATGTGGTGGGCTGAAGCATTGGCTATTTCCGGGTCATTCTCAAACTCAATGGTATAATAGGCATCAGTTACGCCTTTGCCGATGTACTTGCTTTCCGATGGTGCTTGATAGCCCCGGATGTCGTTCGGGTCACCTGGCATAAGGATGTCTATCGGTTCTGGGTCTGGGTCGGGACATCCGTCTTCGGCTGCTTGGTTCATGGCATCATTGAGTTGTTGCAGAGCCTCGTTGGGCATATGGATGCAGTGTTCCATTACCATGCGCATGATATCTTCAGGAGAGCACAACTGGATGATATCGTAGTGGGAAATGCCGAAACGGTCGAGGTCCTCACCGTAGATGTTGTTCATTCTGCGTGCCCAGTGGTTGTATTGTGCCAAATGTGCACCTGCCAATAGTGAGATGTTGCCCCACTCGATGCCACAAATACATTCAGCCCAGTTTGGTAATACCTGTGAGGCTATCTCGCATGGGTCTATTTCGCACATGGGATTGGGGCGTGCTTTTGCCTTCACCGCCATGTTTGCCATTTCGGGTGAGGTATTTAAGCTCCACGGTTGGTAGTTCCAAGCATACATATTGAATTTTGTATGTGGCCCGGCCACAAACCCGACTTGCAACTCCATGGTAGAGTTGGCTTCCAGATTCGGAATCAATGTAGGCAACACGAAACCGTTGATACCTTTGCCTAACAAGTTGTCAGTCTGTATGAAAGTACCGGATCCCGTTTCCTCCTCCGGTTTCTCCATGCAGATGGCAAAGTTCAGCGCACTCACCTCGTCGATGAGTTCGGGATGGTCGAAACCTATGTATAACGGCACCATTTGGTAACTTACGTTTCCGGTGTTCTTTACGGAGACGGTGACGGGATAAGGTTTGGCCGTGCGTGGCAGCGGTTTTATCTCGATTTCGATGTCGCCGTAAATCGGTTCGGCTATTCTTAGTGCTTTTTCCACGGTGAGCTCTTCTCGTTTTCCGTCTTCCTCGAACTCCAACACCAAATTATAATCCCCTCGGGGCATGGATGGGTTGGCGATGTAACATTCCAATGTGGCATTTGAGATGTCGTCCACCACGATAGTGTCCGCCGTGAGGCTTTCTCCGTCAAGTACGAAGGTGGCGCGTTTCAATTTGTCGAATCCGTTACCTAACAGTTGGACGTGGAAGTAGCCGGATGCGGCTCCGATTTCATCCGGTGTATGGGTGAGCACCGCATACTTGTCGATATGCTGATAATCCAATGCGATGTCGCCGCCCTGGGTGGCGGTCACGTCGTGCAGGGCCACGTAGTACGTGCCGTCCTTGTAGGCATGGCAACCGCCGTAGCCTACGGATTCGGCTCCCGAGGCCGTGTACACTTCTTCACCGTCGGGGGCGAAGATTTGTACAGTGCAGGCCTGGTTGCTCCGGATAGCCAGGCTGTCGCCGATGGCAGTCTCGACGCTGTACCACAGGATGCCGTCCTTTTCCGGCTTCTTGTGGCGTGCTTGCCCTTCAGCCCCTTCGAGCGGTTCCACACCGGTCACCTTTCGGCTGACCTTGTAGTCCACGAACTGTTCGGTGGCTTCGGTAATCCGTCCCGACACGTCGTAGAAGCGCATGTGAAAGTCGTTGCGTGCGTAGAGCATGGGCTGTCCGTCTTCCACTTCGAACTGGAAGCACGAGCTGCGTATGGGGCAGGTCTCCACGGGCAACAGGGTGACGAGCTTGAACGGGGCGGTCCGTTGCTCCAGTTCCGTCACGTGCATTTGGTCTTCGTTGTCGTTCAGCCAATAATTGTATTGGGTGATACCGTTGCCTCCCAACGGCGTTTTGAAGAAGAAGGCCGTCAGTACCCGAGAGCTTGTCCCGTCGTTGCCCATGAGCATGTAGGACAGGCGGTGGAAGCCGTCGCTAAGCCCGGCTACATCGAGGTCGAAGTGGAACAGGTCGCCGTCCAACCGTCCCGCCTGCGTCCGGTGCGTGTCGCTGTCGATGGAGTAGTAGCACTGCATCGAGGCCTTTTCCGTCGTGGTCATGGTGCGGTAGAAGAAGCTTTCCTGCACGTTCGTGGCCACGCCGGAGGGTGTCACGACGAGTCCTTGCGCTTTGTGCAGCCCTTGGGGAATGGCCGAGGCATCGAACTCCCAGTGCACGAGTCCGCCCGCAGACGGCACTTTTTCCTGCTTGTACAGTTTGTTGTCCACCGTGAAGAGGCACGTCAGGTAGTCCACGCCCTCCGTCTGCGGCACCTTGATGAACATTTTCGTGTAGGGGATGGAGGCCGAAGCCTGTCCCTCCACTTGGGCGTGCAGGGTGTGGAACCCGTCCTCCATCTGACTTACGTCCACCATGAGCGGTGCCCCGGTGTAGTGTCCGGCTTGCAGGAGGGTGCGGTCGTTGTCGGCCCACAGCCGGTATTGCAGTTGTCCCTCGATGGGGAGTTTCCAGAAGATGGCGTTGCGGGGCAGGCCGGTGTGCGCCCCTTCGCCGTAGGCCATGTGCAGGGTGTGCAGGCCCTCCGCCAGCGAGGCCACGTCGATCAGTGCCGTGCCGTCGGCGGGCGTGAGGGGCTGAGCCTTCCCGCCTGCATGGTCGAACCAATAAGTGAACGTTTGCGGCCCTTTCTCGGGCAGCTTCATGAAATACCGCGTCACGGGCGTGCTCCACGCCGTGTCCTTCACCTGGAAGTGCAGCGTGTGGAACGTGTACGCCAGTCCCTCTAAGGGCACGTCCATCCGCCAAGACGGCGAGGCCGAGGTACCGGTGCGTTGGGTGGTCTCGTTCCCGTCGAACCAGTAGCGGTAATCGTATTGGGCCTGTCCCCTTGCCGCCCAATGGGCACATAAGAGGCACAGGATGAGGATTATTCTTCGCATAGGCGTGGCGGTAGGTTAGTTGGCACTGTTTACCTCGATGTCCACGCTCAGCTTGCCGTCGGCAGTGGATTTGGCAGCCACGTTGAATTTCGTGATTTGCGGGTTGGTGGGCGTGGGGTCGTAGGGCAGGCTGCCGCCGTGTATGCCTACTTCCGTGCCGTCCGTGCCTTTAATCAGTGTCCTTACCGCATCCGTGAGTTGGTAGTCGTTGTCGTCGTTGTAGGCCACGTTGAGGAAGCTGACGCGTTCGTCATCGGGGGAAATTGTCACATTGGTTTTGTTGGGACAAGCTATGTTACTATTGCTTGTCAACCATAGATTATTATAAAAAGTTGTTGTAGAGAATCCTGTATTATTTTTATTAATGATACAGTTTTTGTATTCAGAATGTTGTAGCTCCGAATTGTTCACATAGCAATTCGTGAAAGAGAAAACAGAATTGTTAGAGTTGCCCTGATAAGGATTCATGACCACGCAGTTCAAGAAAGAGGCAGAACAATTTGTGGCTAAATTAAAGCCTTCTGCTATCCTGCAATGAATGAAATTCAAATCTTTCATAGTAGAACTATTACTGTTGTAGTTGACATCCTTGAACCTGCATTTCAAGAACATGGCATTCTTCAACGTGCTGACCGTCACCGTTTGATTGCTGTAGATGCCTTCCATGGTCAAGCGGTGGGAGAGGGTGTCGCTCACGTCGATGTTGAAGTTACTGGAAATCACTGTCGGCTCGGTGTGAGCCACGGTGTCTACCGTCATGCCGGCACCGCGCAGGGTAATGGCTTTCTTGATGTCCGTGCCGAGGAACGAGCCGGAAGAAAGCGTGATGACATCCCCATGGTCGGCGGCATTGTAGGCTTCTTGCAAGGCACTGCTGCCGTAGTAGGTCGAGATGGTACCTTCATGGTTCAACGTGGCCAGCAAGGAGGACTGGGCGGAAGCTCTCCAAGAAAAACATACGACAGAGAGCAGGGCGAAAAAGAATTTTTTTCTCATAACAATATTTTTTTGCGCCTATGGACTCCCGGATTCGGCTGTCTACATTTAAGAATTATGGTGTGGCTTGAAAATAAAAAAGGCATGGAGTCTGTTCAATACCTAATCTCCCAAAGCTAAGGCCTTCGCAATGCCTAATTTATCCGAGATAAGTACCAAACAGTCCACGCCCATACGTATAATCTCCTCCACACAGAGCTACGCTGCTCCATCAGTTGTGGTGCAGCATGCTCTGCCGGGGTAAGATAATAATCGTACCACGAGGACATTTTCTGTTACTTGATCTTTAGATAAATACTGGAAGTTGCGAAGTTCTAGCTTTGTAAAGATCAGCGCGTGAAAACGCCCATTTTATATCAAGTGTCTCTCCTCTTCACGGTTTGGTGTCCATTCCGAAGATATGACGTTGCAAAATTATGAAAAAAGCGGATACCGGCAAACTTTAAGCCCTTAAAAAGAAGAGATTTCTTTTTTCGCGGCATCTCCGGGTGGTGCCCTGTATCGTGTTTGCCATGTCAATGTAAGGGCACACGAATGTCCTGTGGGCAGAAGTGGACTTCGTTCAGGATGGAAAGAAAAATGACCTTTTGACTTCGGAAAATCGTTTGGCGCAGAACGGAAAATCAATCTCAGCCGAACGATTTTCCGTTCTGCGGCAAACGATTTTCCGTTCTCAGGAGATTGATTTTGATGTCGTATGTCGTTGATTTATAGTGAATAACAGAATGAAGTGACGACGGTAAAAAATCTGTATATAAGCTTTCGTCCTATGCGTTTCAAGTTTGGGGCGCACGCAGGCCGTTGCGCGGCAGGCAGAGGGTGAACAGACTGCCTTTCCCCACGGCGGAATGCAGGGTGATGTAGCCGTGGTGCTGGTTGACGATTTGCTTGCACAAGGCCAGTCCGATGCCCGAACCGTTCGGCTTGGTGGTGTAGAACGGGACGAAGATGCGCTCCTGTGCTTCCACGGGGATGCCTTGTCCGTAGTCCTGCACGCTGATTTGCACTTCGTCTTCGGTCGTGTTCCGGCGCAAGTAGATTTTTATTTCGTTTTCGGGGCTTGGGGATGCGTCGCGTGCGTTGGTAATCAGGTTAATCAAGACCTGTTCGATTTGGGAGCGGTCGGCCTGGAACGTGAAACCGGGATAAGGTTGGTCGAAGGTGAGATGCATGCCCTCGAACAACTTCTTCAGGTCGTCGAAAAGCTCGTCCACACGGATGGCTGCGTATTGCGGAGGGGGTACACGGGTCAGTTTGCGGTAGTTCTCCGTGAACTGGAGCAGGCCTTTGCTGCGGTGGTAGATGGCCTCTAAGGCTTGCTGCATCTGGCCGTACTGTTTGGCGGAAGGTTCTGGCGTGGGAGCCTGCCGGGTGAGCGTCTCGCTCAGCGACAGGATAGGAGTGAGGGAGTTCATGATTTCGTGGGTCAGTACCCGGGTGAGCGTCTTCCACGATTCCAGTTGCTGTTCTTCCAACACGTGGTGTATGTCTTTGAGCGTGAAGAGTATCCGTGGGCGGTTATCCAAAGTGAAGCGTGTGGACGAGAGCAGGAGGTCTTTCGTCTGCCCGTGGCGTTCCACCGGTACTACGCACGCCTCCGGTCCGGACCGCCGCAACCATTCCTCCGGCACGCACCGACGTGTACCGACTTGTGCCGTAGCCGCCCGGTTCATCCATTCCACGTGCCCTTTGCCGTCGCACGAGACGATGCCGGTGTCCACGTGGTCGAGCAGGAGTTGGTAATATTTCTGGCGGGTGGCCTCGTCGAACAGTTGTTGCCGGTATGCGGCGAGCGTGTGTTCGATTTCCCGTTCCAGGCCGAGTGCACGAGCGGATTCCTCCGGAACGAAACGGGGAATCTCTTTCAACCCGCTGTGGCGGATGCCCCGTATGAAAGAGCGCAACAGCCGGATTTGGCGTGTCTGCCGGTGGTGGAGGGAAGCATACAGGCCGACGAAGGCCGCGACGCACACGGCAGCGGTGAGCCACAGTTGCTCCGCAGCGCAGAAACAGGCAGCGGAGGCCGTCAGGAACAGGCCGGCACCGCAGGCGGCTGTCTGCCAGGAAGGGGGTATTTTCATAAGCCTAATTTTTCGAGTTTGCGATAGAGCGAGTAGCGCGTGATGCCCAACATCTGGGCGGCGCGGCTCATGTTGCCTTCGCACAGGCGGACGGCTTTCTCCACGGCGTTGCGTTCCAACGCTTCCAAGTTGAGTGTCTCTCCATCGGCCACGGGCGGTGCCGGGGCGTGCAACAGGAAGTCGTCGGCATGGAGGGTATCGGCGTTGCAGAGCACGACGGCGCGTTCGATGGCATGTTGCAGTTCGCGCACGTTGCCCGGCCAGGCATACCGTTGCAGCTTGCCCCTTGCGTCGCGTGCGATTTGCCGGATGTCCTTTTTGTATTTCCGTGCGTACGTCCGCAGGAAATGGTCGGCCAGCAGTTGGATGTCCTCACCGCGTTCGCGCAGGGGCGGGATGTGGATTTCCACCGTGTTGATGCGGTAGAACAGGTCTTGCCGGAACGTACCCTCCGTCACCTGCGCGTGCAAGTCGGCGTTGGTGGCGCATATCAGGCGCACGTCTATCGGAATCTCGCGCGTGCCGCCGAGCCTCACGATGCGCCTTTTCTCCAAGGCCGTGAGCAGCTTGCTTTGGGCGGCGGGGGAGAGGTTGCCCACTTCATCGAGGAAGAGCGTACCCCCATGGGCCAGTTCCAGCCGTCCTTTCTTTTCTTTGCGGGCATCGGTGAATGCCCCTTTCTCGTATCCGAACAGTTCGCTCTCGAACAAGGTTTCCGGCACGGCACCCACGTCGATGGTCACGAACGGTTCTGCCGCACGCGACGAATGGGCGAGAAGATAGCGGGCCACTACGTCCTTCCCCGTGCCGTTCTCACCCAACAGAAGCACGTTCACGTCGGCCTCGCGCAAGCGTCCGATGGTGGAGACGATGTTCCTCATGCCCTCCGACTCGCCGATGAGCAGGGGTTGCGGCGTTTCCCGTTCGGCACTGAGGGCTTCCACACGCTCCTCGAGCCGTCCCACCTCCGTCTGTGAGCGGCGCAACTTCATGGCGGCGTGGAGCGTGGCCAGCAGCTTGTCGTTTTCCCAAGGTTTCGACACGAAGTCCGTAGCCCCGGCCTTGATGGCCTGCACGGCTTTGTCCGTGTCGGCGTAGGCCGTCATCATGACCACCACGGCATGGCGGTCCAGTTTCAGGATTTCCTGCAGGCAGTCCATGCCCTCCTGTCCGCTCACGGTGTCGCGGGTGAAGTTCATGTCCAGCAGTACGATGTCCGGCCGGAAGTCGGTAATGAAATGTACGATACGGTCGGGCGAGCGCATGACCTTGACTTTCTCCGCATAGGGTTCAAGCAGGAGATGGAGGGCGAAGAGCACGTCTTCGTTGTCGTCTATGATGAGTATTTTTCCTAATGCAGGCATAGAATATGGTATTTGATGCGAGGCAAAGTTACGCAAAAATGTGTGCGGATGTGCATTTTCGCACATAAAAAGTGCAAATCCGCACAACTTGTTTTCCGGTGTGGATGGGGTACGCGTCTGGAATACAGTTGTTTGCATTTTTGGCACGCAAATTGGATATGATTAGTTGTAAACGAATGATAAAAAGACTTATGGACATCAGAATGCGGATAGGATGCGTGGCATACGTGGCGTGCTGGGGCATGGGGATGGCGGCACAGCCTCTTCCGCCCACGGGCGGCTGGGGACTGGACGACGTGGTGCTCCAGGCCTGCCAGTCTTCGCCCGACGCGTTGGCCGCACGCCATACATTCCGCTCGGCCTATTGGGACTATCGCTCGTTCCGGGCTGATTACTTGCCTTCCCTCACATTGACTTCCGGGCCGAACCTCGACCGTTCCATCAACCAAATCACGATGGAAGACGGGTCGGTGCGTTTCGTCGAGCAAAACCTGTTGAACACCGACCTGTCCCTGCGCGTGCAGCAGAATGTCAGTTGGACGGGCGGCACGTTGTCCCTGGAATCCTCCCTCTTGCGTACGGATTTGCTGAGCGACCGCACTTTTTCATGGAAGAGCGTGCCGGTCAACATCGGCTACAGCCAGTCGCTTTTCGGGTACAACAACCTGAAGTGGAGGCGGCGCATCGAACCGGTGCGCTACGAAGAGGCGCAGCGGTCTTATCTGGAGACGATGGAGTTGGTAGCCGCACGGGCCGTGGACAAGTTCTTCGCGTTGGCCATGGCACAGAGCAACTATGCCACGGCGTGCCAGAATTTCGCCCATGCCGACACGCTCTACCGTTTCGCACAGGGGCGTTACCAGATTGGCACGACCACCGAGAACGAGATGCTCCAACTCGAAATCAACCGCCTGAACGAGGAGACCAACCGGCTGAATGCCCGTATCGAGATGGACGAATGCGCCTTGGACTTGCGTTCCTATCTGGGTTTGCATGAAGGCGACACCTTGCCCGCGATACGGATGGTCACGGAAGTGCCCGACGTGACGGTGGAGGAGGGGGCTGCCTTGCAGTGGGCGCATCTCCACAGTCCCGACATCCTCTACATGAAGCGGCGCAAGTTGGAGGCGGAAAGCAACGTGGCGCAGGCCAAGGCCAACGCCGGCCTGAAAGCCGACCTGTATCTCCGTTTCGGTCTGACGCAGACGGCGGAGAATTTCTCTTCCACCTACCGCCATCCGCTCGACCAACAGGCGGTGAGTATCGGTATCACCTTGCCCATCCTGGACTGGGGAAAAGGGCGCGGACAAGTGCGCGTGGCTCGTTCGCAACAGGACTTGGTGGAGACGCAAGTGGAGCAGAGCCGCACGGACTTCGACCAGAATATCCGCAAGTTGGTAGGGCAGTTCAACCTGCAAGGGCTACGTGTGCGTGTGGCGGCCCGGACGGACAGCACGGCCTTGCGCCGCAGCGAAGTGGCACGTCGCCTGTATGTGTTGGGAAAATCCAGTGTGCTCGACCTCAACGCCTCTATCGAGGAGAAAGATGCCGCGCGCCGGAATTACCTGAATGCCCTGCACACTTACTGGAGCCTTTACTACACCCTGCGCAGCCTGACGCTCTACGATTTCTTCGAAGGCCGCCCGTTGCAGGTGGATTACGGGCAACTGGTGAAAGACTGAACTCATTCGTGTAACGCTTATACCTTATTATATATGGATATACAACTCAAGAAAAAACCGTGGTTCGTGCGCCACAAATATTATGTGTTGGGAGGCGTCGTGTTCCTCTCCTTGGCAGCCTATACGGTGGCCTTGTTGTTCTCGCCCGAGAAACAGCGCGTGTCGGCCGATACGTTGGGACTGGCCGAAGCCGTGCAGGCCGACTTTCTGGAATACGTGGAGCAGGAGGGGGTGGTGCAGCCCATGCTCTCCTTGCGCGTGAACAGCCGGATAAGCGGCTACGTGGAGCGCATCGTGGCCGAGGAGGGCGCACGGGTGCGGCAGGGCGACACGTTGCTGGTGCTGTCCAATCCCGAGCTGTTGGACGAGATGGAGGTGCAGGAGAATGCCCTGCACAAGCAACTCATGTCCTACCGTGAGCAGGAAATCGAGATGGAACAGAAGACTTTGCTCCTGCGCAAGCAGGTGTTGCAGAACCGTTATGAGTTGCAACGCATTTCGGACAGCTATGCCCTGAGCCAAGAGGAGTTCCGCATGGGCATCAAGAGCAAGGCGGAACTGGAGGTGGCGCGGCAGGAGTACGAGTACAAGACCCGTGCGGCGGAACTGGAACAGGAGAGCCTGCAACACGACTCGGCGGCTACCATCGTGCGCCGTTCGCTCATCCGTAACGACCGGGAACAGGAAATCCGGAAATTCGAGCGGGTGAAGGCCAAGCAGGAGTGGCTCGTGGTGCGCGCCCCCCTCACGGGGCAGTTGAGCAACCTCACGGTCGTGCCCGGCCAACAGGTGCAGGGCGGAGGGGAAATCGGAGAAGTCAAGGTGCTCGACCGCTATAAGGTGCGGGTCACTCCCGGGGAGTATTACATCGATCGCATCGTAAGCGGACTTCCTGCCAAGGGCACTTACAAAGGCAAGCCGTATGCCATGTCGGTGCGGCGGGTCGTACCGGAAGTCAAGGACCGTATGTTTACTGTAGACTTGGCTTTTACGGGCGAGGTGCCTCCGTCCTTGCGCCTCGGGCAGGCTCTGCGCGTACAGATAGAATTGGGTAACCCGGAACGGGTGCTGACCATCCCTCGTGGCGATTTCTATTCCGTGACGGGCGGACAGTGGATTTATAAGGTGGTGCCGGGCGAGAACCGTGCCGTGCGCACGTTCATCCGTTTGGGGCGGCAGAACCCCAAGCAATATGAAGTGTTGGAAGGCCTCCGACCCGGCGACCGTGTCATTACGTCCGGTTACAGCCGTTATGGCGACGTGGAGGAATTGGCATGGGACGAATGAAACCAAGGAAATAGTTTGAAGCTATGGGAACAATAAGTTTGTGGGTTCAGAACCTGAAGCAGGCCTTGCGCAATCTGCGCAGCCACGGTTGGCAGGCCGGAATCTCTGCCACGGGTTTGGCCGTGGGCATCGTGTGCCTGACGTTCAACCTGAACTGGCTGTGGACGGAAACGAACTACGATTACTTTCGTCCGGATTACAAGGACTTGTATTTGGTGCAGCATGATGATACGGCCAGTTTGTCGTATTCTAATACTTATACATGGCCTTACGTGGTTTTACCGGTGGCTATGCAGTTGGACAGCCTGTTGGAAGGGAAGGCGGAAGTTGGTTTCGCCGGAATGACGGTGAACGCTCAGATTTATCCCGATGGGCGGGAAGAAACGTATTTTTATGCCAGCGGTTTGCTTTCGTTTCCTGGGATGGTGCGTGCCTTGGGGCTTACGGTGCTGTCCGGCGACCCTGAAAAAGCATTGGCTACTCCCGGGCATGTGGTGTTGACGGAGAGCCTGGCCCGGAAGATTTTCGGTAAGACGGATGTCGTGGGACAGACTTTTGAGGCTTCCGCTTACAGAATAACCGGGGCGCAGACCGTGGGGGCGGTGGTGGCCGACAACGAAGGCGATTCGTATTGGGACTATGAGATGTTGTTGCCGCCTAATGTGCAGGAGTGGGAATGGGGATGGGATGGCAGCCAACTTTACAGTGCCTGCATTCGCACGGACGACCCGGCGGCTGTGGAGAAAGCGTTCAGCCGGATTTACCTGCCGTCGGATAAAAGTCACTGGAAGTTCCGGCTTATCCCCTTGCGCACGGCGTATAAGACGGGTTACGGTGAATCTTTCCTGCACGCTTATTTTTACCCTTTGGCGTTCACGCTGATTTCCGTCTTGTTGCTGTGGAGTGCCGTAGTCAACCTCTTGGCGGTGTACACTTCCGTTTTTCTGGGACGGGTGCGCGAATACGCCTTGCGCCGCAGTTTGGGAGCGTCGGCGTGGCAGAATGCCGTTTGGATGCTGACGGAGATTATGCCCGTTGCCTTGTCGGGCATTTTGTTGGGCTGCGTGGCCTTGGAGTGGTTGGCGCACGAAGGCCAAGTGCCCGGCAATCTTTCGCATGTGTATGTCTGTTTCGCCCAAGTCGTGGGGGCAGTGCTCGTGTCGGTGGTGGCCGGGACGGGTTATCCCGTACACAAGGTGCGCCGGGCCTACCGGCTTACATTGGGCGGAGAGGTTTCCGCAGGCCGTTCCCACGCTTGGCTGTTGGTGGTGCAATGTTTCGCGTCGGCTTTCTTGTTGTTCATCTCTTTGGGCATGCAACGCCAGTTGTCGGGGATGATGAACCAAGACCTCGGCTTTGAACGGGAGGACATATTGCGTTTGCACACCGGACGGAAATACTGGCTCGGCGAAGAAGAGCCTTTTAATTTCAAATCCATATTTTACGACTTGCCGCAGGAGTTCCGGAAGGAGGCGGCTGCCGGTATCACGGATGCCATAGCCTTGCCTGCGGATATTTTCAACCGTTTTTCGCGGAGGCGCATCAACCTGCTGACCGAAGAAGAATGGAACGGGAAGAAGGATGACAGGTTGACACCCGAAAACGAAATAGATTATATGGAGGTTCCTTATGCGGCTTTCGACTTTTTCCACCTGCACATTGCGAGAGGTGCGCGGTTGGAAGAACAGCCGGAACAGGACGGTGTGGAGCCGGTCATGTTCAACGAGGCGGCTTGCAGGAAGTTCCGGGCGGGAGACTTCCGGAAGGTGAATCTTTATGTCGGCTCCGATGATACCGGGCATAATATAATGATGTATACTAAGTGGACTAACCATATTGCCGGAAAGTTGGAAGTGAAAGGCATCATGGATGTGCGCCTGAGCGATTTCCACGAAGAAGAACGGCCATTGATGTGGGTCGGTATCCCCGACCGTCACGAATGCCGTTTCGTGGAACACGATGCGGTGTATGTTAAACACGCGCCGGGACGGCGAGAGGACGCAGAGGCTGCCATACGCCGCGTGTTGCGGAGGTTCGACGTACCCGAGGATAAGATTCACCTGATGCCGTTGGAGCGATATATGGCAGACAGCTACAAGGAAGAGACTTATTACGCCGGTTTGCTTTCGGCCTTGACGGTGTTCAGCGTGTTGGTTACGTTCTCCGGTGTGTTCTCCATGCTGCTCTACTCCTTGCGCCTGCGTCGGCGGAGCATGGCCATCCGCCGGGTGATGGGCGCGGGTTTCCGGGATGTTTTCCGGTCTCAGCTCCGGTCTTATTTGCTTTATGTCGTGGCGGGCGGCGTGTTGGCCTACTTCCCGGCGGCATTGCTCATGCACAAATGGATGGAATATTTCCACTATGGCGAAACGCCGGGCGTGGGACTGATGGCGGTCATCGTGTGCGGTATATGCGTGGTGGTGTCGCTCATCGTTTACGGACAGGTGCGCCGTTGCATGAACGAGAAGCCGGTGGAAGTGCTCCGGCCGGAATCGTAATAAGATATAACTGTTTTTCATTTTCCGGGACTGTCCCTGTACGGATGCTTTCTGTGCAGGGACAGTCTTTTTTGTGCAACAACCGGGGCGGCCGTCACAGGATTTTCAGGGCTATCCGGGCGCATGCTTCCGCATCGGCCAAGGCATGATGGTGCTGCGTCAGGTCGTATCCGCAGCGGAGGGCTACTGTTTGCAGTTGATGGTTGGGCAAGTCTCGGCCGAATGCAAGACGGGAAGCACGGAGGGTGCAATGGAACGAGTAACCGGGGTATTCCATGCCGTAGGCTTGGAAGGCGGCTTTCAGGCATCCTTCGTCAAACGGACGGTTGTGGGCCACTAAGGGCAAACCTTCAATCAAGGGTATGATTTCGCGCCACACCTCTGGGAAAGGGGCGGCATGGGCCGTATCCTGAAAGGACATCCCGTGAACCTGCGTGTTCCAGTAATTATAGTAATTGGGATAGGGGCGTACCAGACGGTAATGCCGGATGGTTATTTCCCTGTCGCGAACCACCACGAGGCCTACGCTGCAAATGCTGGAGCGTTGCCCGTTGGCGGTTTCAAAGTCTATGGCGGCAAAGTCTTTCATGTCGTAGTGCGCGGAAGTGTACGTTTGTTTGCAAAAATAGCAATAATGCGTCAATTTACGGCAGGGGATGCCATAAATCGGTGCGGAAACTTGGCAGGGCGGCCTTGTTTCGATAATTTTGTTTTGAAAAATCCGTAACGGGCATCCTTGCTTGGGGTAAAAGCAGGATAAGATTTTTGTTTTAACAACCTAACAAACCACATTTATGAAGAAATGTGTTTATGCAGTATGCGCTTTGCTGTGGGCAGGCTGTACCGCCTCCCGTTCCGCATCGGACGGCAGCAAAGACCGGGAACAAAAGGAAACTGTGCAAATCGACAGCCTCGCTCCCAATCCTTTCATCCGGCATATCTATACGGCCGACCCTTCAGCCCACGTCTGGGCCGACGGACGTTTGTATGTCTATGCCTCCCATGACATCGATCCGCCGCGCGGTTGCGACCTGATGGACCAGTATCATGTGTTTTCCACCGACGACATGGTGCACTGGACCGACCACGGCGAGATTCTCCGCGCCTCGCAAGTGCCTTGGGGACGCAAGGAGGGCGGCTTCATGTGGGCACCGGACTGTGCCTACAAGGACGGCACGTATTATTTCTATTTTCCCCATCCCAGCGGAACGTACACCAATGACAGTTGGAAAATCGGGGTGGCCACGAGCATGGAACCGGCTGCCAACTTCACCGTGCAGGGCTACATCGAGGGTTTGGATCCGATTATCGACCCCTGCGTGTTTGTGGACGACGACGGGCAGGCCTACCTGTACCAAGGCGGGGGCGGCACGTGCAAGGGCGGCCGGCTGAAGGATAACATGATGGAGATAGACGGTGCGATGCAGACCATGGAGGGACTGGTGGATTTCCACGAGGCTACATGGGTGCACAAATACAACGGGAAGTATTATCTTTCGTATTCCGACAATCACAATCCCGGACAAGAAGGCGTGGAGGGGTACAACCGTATGCGCTATGCCGTGAGCGGCCACCCGCTCGGGCCGTGGAAGTACATGGGCATTTACATGGGTGGTTCGGACTGTTTCACCAACCATGGTTCCATCGTGGAATACAAGGGCGAATGGTTTGCTTTCTACCATTCGATAGCCTTGTCCGGCAATCCCGCGCTGCGTTCCGTCTGCGTGGACCGTTTGTATTACAATCCCGACGGCACCATCCGCATGGTAGAGCGGCGCAAGTGAGACGGACGCTTGTGAAGTCCGGCGGCTTTTTGAGAAATAAAGTTTTACTGTAATCAAAGATGAATGTATGAAAAAGAGTATATGGGGCGTATGTGCCCTTTTGTTGACGGCGTGCGTGGCGCAACGCCATTCCGCCGTTACAAGTGAAGCCGGGGAAGGAAAAGAGACGATAGACAGCCTGGCACCGAATCCGTTTATCCGCCATATATACACGGCCGACCCCTCAGCCCATGTCTGGGCCGACGGACGCTTGTATGTGTATGCCTCCCATGACATCGCACCGGCTCGCGGTTGCGACCTGATGGACCAGTATCATGTGTTTTCCACCGACGACATGGTACATTGGACAGACCATGGAGAAATCCTCCGCGCCTCGCAGGTGCCTTGGGGACGCAAGGAGGGCGGTTTCATGTGGGCACCGGATTGTGCTTACAAGGACGGCACGTACTATTTCTATTTCCCCCATCCCAGCGAGACCGATTGGAACGGAAGTTGGAAAATCGGGGTGGCCACGAGCAAGGAACCGGCTGCCAACTTCACCGTGCAGGGCTACATCGAAGGAATGGATCCCCTCATCGACCCTTGCGTGTTTGTGGACGACAACGGACAGGCTTATATTTACAACGGCGGGGGCGGCACGTGTAAGGGCGGACGGCTGAAGGATAACATGATGGAACTGGACGGCGCGATGCGGACCATGGAAGGGCTGGTGGATTTCCACGAGGCTACGTGGATTCACAAATACAATGGTGTATATTACCTGTCCTATTCCGACAACCACGAACCGGGACAGGAGGGTGTGGCAGGATGGAACCGCATGCATTATGCCATCAGCGACCATCCGCTCGGGCCGTGGAAACACATGGGCATTTACATGCAGCCCACCCGTCCGGAAACGGGTGTCACCAACCATGGTTCCATCGTGCAGTACAAAGGCCAGTGGTTCGCCTTTTACCATAATAGCGCACTCTCCGGCGACCCGTGGCTGCGTTCCATTTGTGTGGACCGGCTCTACCACAATGCGGACGGTACCATCCGAATGGTGGAGCAGCGTTGACGTGGAGAATTTGTCTTGTTTTGTGATCGTGCATTTTGCGGAAAACGCAAGGGGAATGAGGTGGAAAACGAGGTGGAAAATCGTTCGCCTTAGATTTGAAAATCGTTTGGCGCAGAACGGAAAATCGTTTGGCTGAGATTTGAAAATCGTTCGGCTGAGATTGAAACAGCCGTCTCCGGAGAATCGGGGGCGGCTGTTTATCGTGTTGTTTTTCAGTGTCTTATTCTACGAGTTTGCCTTCCTGCTCCAATGCGTTCCACAGGGAGTAACGGGCTTCGGGGTTGAGTTGTTCCAACTGTCCGAATATTTGCCTGATGTCCGAACGGTGGGAGTCCGTCTCGTAGGGGCAGAGCTTCTTTTGCTTGCGGTAGCCTTGCAGTGCCGCCCAGGCTGCGAGGTCGCGCTCGTGCACCATGCACAGCGGACGGATGATCGTCATGGGGAACTTGCGCATTTGCAACCGGGCGGGCATCGTGCCGAACTGGCCTTGGAAAGAAAGGTTGAGCAGCAGCGTGTGCAGGATGTCATCCTGATGGTGGCCCAATGCAATCTTGTGGCAGCCCAGTTCCTGCGCCACGGTGAAGAGCATCTTCCGGCGGTTCCACGAACAGAGGAAGCAGGGGCTTTTGCGCGTGTCGGTACTTGGGTCGAACGAGGTCTCGCGCACGATGAGGCGCACGCCGCGTGCGGCGGCGAAGTCCTCCAAGTAGGCCGTGTCGCTTTCGTAGTCGATGTTGGCCATGCGCACGTGCAGGGCTGTGAGCGTGAGCTTTGGGCGGTGGATGCGGGCGCGGCGCGACATGAAGTCGAGCAGGGCGAGCGAGTCTTTGCCACCGGACAGGCCGATCAGGATGTGGTCGCCGTCGTCCAGCAAATGGTATTGGGTCAGTCCTTTGCTGAAATGCCGCCAGATACGGCGTTCCAGGAGTTGTGCTTCCGTGGGTTGCATGCTTTTATGGGAGCTTGTGGTTAAAGGAATACGAAATATACGGCCAGCACGAGGCAGAAGAAGGCGGCCAGATGGTTCCAGTGCAGGGCCTGTCCTTGGAACATCACGGTGGCGATGACCGTAAAGACGATGAGCGAAATGACTTCCTGAATCACTTTAAGCTGCATCAGGTTGAAAGGGCCGCCGTTGCCTTCGAAGCCAAGCCGGTTGGCCGGTACTTGGCAACAGTATTCTGCGAAAGCTATCATCCACGAGAAAAGGATGACGCCGATAAGCGGCCAATGGGACGATACGCCCGTTTGCTGCAACTTCAGGTGGCCGTACCAGGCCAGCGTCATGAAAATGTTGCTGCTGATGAGCAGCAAGATGGTGTAGACTGCATTCATGTATACGTTTTTTTTCGGGCGCAAAGTTACGAAAATAAAGTCGTTGCTTGTGCCGCGCGGGCAGAAAAAGGAGATTGAGGCAGCTAGTTGCGCAATTTGTAATAAGGTTATTAGTAATAAAGTTGTTACTAAACGGGAAAATCATTATCTTCGCGATGGGTTAAACAGAGGATGATTATGGAAAATAAGCCATTTGTTTTTGGTGTGGCCACTTCGGGTGACAATTTTACCGACCGCAAGAAAGAAACGGCCCGTTTGTTGTCCAACTTCCGGCACGGTGTGAATACGGTGTTGATTTCTCCGCGCCGTTGGGGGAAGACATCTTTAGTCCGTAAAGTGTGCCGTTTGGCTCAGTCCGATACGTTGAAAGTAGTCTATCTGGATATTTTTTCTTGTCGTAGCGAACGGGAATTTTACGATGCTTTCGCGTCGGCTGTGCTCAAACAGACTTCTTCCAAACTGGAGGAGTGGATGGAAAATGCCCGGTTGTTCCTTTCGCGGATCAGCCCCAAGATTTCGTTGGGCACGGAGCCTATGACGGATTTTTCCATCTCGTTGGAACTCAATCCCAAGGCAGACGATGTGGACGATATCCTGCAACTTCCGGAAAAGATTGCGCAAAAAAAAGGTATCGATGTAGTCGTGTGCATCGACGAGTTCCAACAGATAGCCGAGTTTAAAGATTCAAAGGCTTTTCAGAAACGCTTGCGTTCGGTTTGGCAATTACAGAAATCGGTGTCGTATTGCCTGTTCGGCAGCAAGAAGCATCTTATGAATGAACTTTTTGAGAAAAAGAGCCTTCCTTTTTACAAGTTCGGCGATACGGTATATTTGCCCAAGATCGGGACGGAGGATTGGGTCGATTACATTTGCGGACGCTTTGAGGCTACGGGCAAACATATTTCCGCCGAGTTGGCCGGGAAGATATGCCGGGCCGTAGACAACCATTCTTCGTATGTGCAGCAGTTGGCGTGGTTGGTGTGGATTCATACAGACGAGACGGCCACGGAACAGGATTTCGAGGGAGCATATCAGGATATCATCGCCCACTATTCACTATTTATATTCAGTGAAGCCTTGTTTTATATATAATCTTTGTATATCAGTTATTTGTATATGTATTCATTTGATTTGAATACTCACGAAATTCCACGGTTTTAGAAAATATTGGTGCTATTTGATACTATATTTCGGGATATATTTTGTACCTTTGCACCATGTAACCAAAGGATATATCGCGTATGGATTTCATCTTCATCAAATCATCCAAGGCAGGGAAAGAGGACTTCGGTTCTATCTATGCCCGTGTGCGTACAGGCAAGGCTAACATTAAAGTCGTGACAGGATTCACCATCAAGCAGCTTGAATGGGAAAAGTACCGTTCCCTGCAATACACCTCGTCAGCCCTGATGTCGAGCATCGGGATAAAGTACGGGCAGTTCGCCCAAGTCCTCGCAAGGATAAAGGCAGCGTTCGAGGCGGACGACTTCAATCCCAAGGAAGCCAAGAACATCATCGAGAGCGTGAAACACGATGTGCTTAACGGGATGATGCAGATTGTGGAGGTCAAGCCCAAGGGCAGGATGCTGTTCGAGGATTTCCTTACCTCTTATATAGAAGATATGGAAACAGGACGGCGCACCAAGAAAGGGCGTACCGTTAAAGTTTCGGCTGCTTACCTGAAAGGTCTGCGCTTGATTTTAGGTCAAATCCGCAATTTCCAAAAGGAAACCCACCGCAAGCTCGGACTGGATGACATGACAATGGAAACACGCAACAGCCTTGTCGGTTACTGGAAAGAGCGAGGACTGATGCCCAATGCCATCAATTCTTACATGACTGATGTACGCACGGTGGCAAAGGCAGCCTACGAGGACAAGCTGACCAGATGCGATGATTTCCGGCATTCCGACTTCGTGCCGAAAAAGGAGGAAGTGGATAACATCTACCTCACACCTGAACAGATACAGGAAATGCTTGACTTCGACCTTTCCACCAAGGAGGCGGTTATAGCTAAGTGGAAGTCTCTGGAAATAGATGAAGATGAAAAGCAGCTACAAATCTCCAAATGCCGCATTACCCATATCAGGACATTGGAGCATGTAAGGGATGTGTTCATTGTGGGCTGTCTGACCGGGCAGCGTGTTTCCGACTATTCAAGAATATGCAAGGACATGATAACGGAAATCGGAGGTACGGAGTTCATACTCATTACCCAACAGAAGACGGAAAAGAAAGTCTATATTCCTATCGACAAACGGGTGAGAGCCATACTCGACAAGTATGACGGCAAGCTACCATCGATTCATCCCAACGAAATGAACAAGCTGATAAAGGCTATCGGGCTGTTGCTCGGCTGGACTCACGATTGCGGTTTTGACGCGAAGCGGCTCAACCCCAAGCGTGGGCGGAGGTTCTGCGACATGCTCCTTTCGCATACGGCACGAAGAAGTTTTGCCACCAACGCATATAAGGCAGGTGTTCCATTGCCTTCCATCCAAGCCATCACGGGACACAGCAGCGAAGCGCAACTGCGCCGCTACCTGAAATTGGATGCGGAGGAAAAAGCAGTCATAGCGTTAAAGGACTTCAAGGGTATCATTGAATTATAAGGAGGGTGCTATGGAAAAATCAAGATTCGATGCCATCAGCGACCTGTTCAGACTGTCAAACATTATCAGCGACAGCCTGAAACTTGCGGAATCGCTTGCTGATATGGCTTCCGGCAGTGGCGGAACAGACTGCAAGGATATTTGCAGAAATATCAAATACGACCTGAAAACCATTCCTTTTCTTTTGGACGGCATCAGGGAATACATAGCCGAACATGAGGACAAGGGGCTGGCACGGAAATTCATCGGGCTGCACGACGACACGAAGCGGCTCCATGACCTTTGTTCAAAATATGCCGAACTGGACAAGGCGGCTTTCCGTACAGGTGTGGCTTACCTGAGCATGGAAGCCATAGGGCAATACTTCTTCCCCGAAAAGGAACAGCCGAAAGTATCCGACACCATTTCAAAGCCCATGACACGCGCCGAGGCCACCGATTGCATAGACACCATCAATGCCGCCATACGGAAATGTTCGGAAGTTGCGAAGGGGAACAGAGGGGAAGAAATGTATGCCGTGCTTGCCAAAGTGGACAAGGCGAAAATCCAGTCCGTCAAGGAATATATCGTCAATGCCAACGACAAGGATTTGGCGCAGCTCTTCACGGAACACTTTGCAGAGGCCGTCCGTCTTTCCATGCTACCCCAAAATGCGAATGTCAAAGCGCAGTCTGCTGGAATAAAGATGTTCCATATCGCTTTGACGATGGGGTATGTCAAAAGGAATGTACTGCATGAAGGCACATCCAAGCCAACAGACCATTGTAAGGAAGATGTATCATCCGGTTTTACCGCCACCGATACGGTGCACGGCGGAGCGTTCCATACGACCGCCCAAGTTCCTGTTATGAGGTTGTACTGCTTCCTCACCACCTTTACCGTGCAGAGCGGGCCCGACAAGGGCAAACCCGTACTGGACGGCAACACCATTTCCGACAAGGACTTCATTCATGCCGTCATGCGAGCCGACTATTCCAAGATATACAGCAACTGTGTGAGAGGTAAGATGCGTTGTGTCACCACCCTGTTGTCCAAAGCCTATTTCAAGGATTGGAAAGGATACAGGTCTGCCGCAGCCTGTTCTATGGGGCTGACACCCGAAAGCCTCGCCAAGTATAACGTGGAGAAAACCTTTATAGCGAAGCTCAAAGAACTGCTCCCCATGATAAAATAGTGATGTAGTCCACAAGTGACTACAACTCACCACAACCCACTACTTTGCACAAGCCGTTAAACATCAGTTGTTTGACGGCTCTTTTTATATCCGTTCATTTCACAGAATACCACAAATTCACGGGTTTCATTACCATCGTACCTTTGCCGCCATAAACTTAAAATCAACGAATTATGGCAGATAAGACAGAAATGGTACTGGTATCACGCGATGAGTTGCAACAGCTCATCGGTGCAAGCGTGAGGTGTGCGTTTGAGGAATACCAGCAGGTACAGACACCACAGGACACATCGGAGTATTACACCATCCGGCAACTGGCAGAGAAATGGGGCGTGAGTATAGCAACCATCTGGCGGCACGAGAAACTGGGTCACATCAAGGGGCAGCGTATCGGGCGGCGCGTCCTGTTCCCCAAAGAGCAAATAGACCGCATCAAGAGCCTGAAAGCCACCAGCAGGGATGCGGATAAAACCGACAAGGGATAATTTGTAGAACGCACAACAAAAATCATTCGAGATTATGAAGAATTTGAAACAGCTTGTTTTGCCGTGCTACAAATTGGAAATGGCAATGACCGTGGAAGCATGGTACTTCCTGCATGGGAGTACAGATGGAGTTTGCAACCTGACCTTTTTTCTTTCCCTCTTATCAAAAATGACGGTTTCAGAAGTGCAGAATACCAAACGGGGATTAAGCTATGCCCTCCATCCCGGACAGGCGGACAGCTCCATGCTGGTACTGGCCAAGGAATGGGGCATTGGGCGCAAGGCGGTTTCCCGTCTGTTGGAGGACTTTTCGGAACGCGGGCTTATCCGTGTTGATTCCAATCCTGTAACCTCCATCATGGATATGGTGTGCGTGAAGTCGTGGATGATAGCTGGGCGGCTCATCGAGAATCCGAAACACCGCCAGACGGTCAAGGCATACGAAGGGGTCAGGATATTCCTTTTTAACGGTCAGAGGCTGGAGACATTGCGCCGCAGTTCGCCGAGGAAGAGAAAGGGAAAACCGTCAGAGGAAACGGAAACCGCAGCCCCCACAGCAGTGACGGCTACCGAAAGCGTTGCGGAAAATACAGCCACAGATGCCGACAACACACCTGTTTTAGAGGATGGCAATGCCTTACCCGGTTCAAAGGACTGGAAACAGGCACAGGAATGAAGCGGCAGTAGTGGTACGCGATAGCATTTTAGGAGTGGTATTTTTTAGGGCTGGCAAGTTAATGTTTTCGTCCACGAAAACCACGCCACCGATGGCGAACCCACCACACAGGAAACGGCAAGCCAGGATTACAAGCCCTAAAAAACAGAATGGTAACAGATAAAAGAAAACGGATATGACATATCAGGAAAACAGGAACAAGGGAGGCCGCCCCAAGGCGGTAAAGGGCAAGACGCGGACAAAGACCCTGTCCACGAGGCTCACGCTTGCCGAATGGAAGGCGGTCATGCGGAGGATAACCGATGCCGGGAAGAAGCCGTCACACTTCCTGCGCGAACTGTTACTGTACGGCAAGGTCGTGGCGGCACGGACGCAGGAGGACAGGCAGCAGATAAGGATGCTGGAAGGAGGGTGCAACAACCTGAACCAGTTGGCGAAGATGGCACATCAGCAAGGCTTTCCCGGAACGAAAAGCAAAATCATGGACTTGTTGGACGAGTTCAACAAAATCATCACAAGGATATGATGGGCGATTTGAAGAAACGGGCGAGTTTCGCCAAATTGGTGAACTATGTGAACAACCCGAAAAAGGCACGGCTCATCGACAGCAAGGACGTGAGGCTTGACGACAACGCCGCCATTGCAAGAAGTATGCAGGGACAGGCGGACGACAAGCCGGGGCGCAGGCTGAAAAATCCCGTGTACCACATATCACTGGACTTTGCCCACGAGGACACACCCAAGCTGACGGACGACATGATGGCTGAAATCGCCCGTGAATATATGCGGAGGATGGGAATAACAGACACCCAATACATCGTGTGCCGTCATACGGACAAGGAACACCAGCACCTGCACATCGTGGCCAACAGGGTGGACAATAACGGGAACACCATCAGCGACCGTAACGATGCCATTCGGAACGTGGCGGTATGCAAGGCTCTCACAAGGGAGTACGGCCTGCATTTCTCCAAAGGAAAGGAGAAAGTGAAGCGTGACCGATTGCGTGGCAAGGACAAAGTGAAATACCAGATATATGATGCCATCAAAGCGGCTTTGCCCCATTGTAGCAGTTGGTCGGATTTGTGCGGCAGACTGGCAGGGCAAGGTATAGGGGTGCATTTCAAATATGACAGGAGCAAGGGCGAAATCGTTGGCGTATCGTTTACCAAGGACGGAATTTCATTCAGCGGCTCAAGGATAGACCGGAGTATGGGCTTTTATAGGCTTGACAAGTTGTTTGGAAGCCGTATTGCCGAGGGTTTGGAATGGCAACCACACTCCCAAGATAACGGGGGCAATGAACGGATGCAACCAGTCCGGCAAAATGTGGCAACCGTCAATTATACAGCGCACACTTTTATAGGGCAATCGTCACCAACCGAGACAGCAACGGACGGCAACGGTGGCAGTCCTGTTGAATCCGGGGCAAACATCGTACAAGTAACCATTGGCGCACTCATGGAGCTGTGCGTACAGCCACACCAAGCCAAGGTGTCATCCGGCGGCGGAGGTGGAGGAAACGAAAGCGGCTGGGGCGAGAACGACAACGAAAAAGACAAACTTAAACCAAGAAGGAGAAGAAAATGAACGACAAACAGAATATAGCCGACCTTATCGGAGCGTTGGCGGAAGACATCGAGGAAATCAAAAAGAAATTGGATGCACAGGGCGGCTCGGACAAGGACGAGGCACTAAAAAGACTGGCTGTAAAGCTGGAGCCTGTTATACGTTTCTTTGGTGGTAATGCGTCCGAAAACATCAGCGAGATTTTCGGAAGTAAGGAAGCCATAGAGAAATCCAAGAAATCATTGTGTGACGGGGTGATTGTGAGCATGGAGGAATATACCGATGCCACCAATAAGGACATGTGCAAGCGTGGTATTCCTACTATCAATGATTTGCTTCGCAAGATACTGGAAACACAGGCTGAACTTTTGAAGAATAGTAAGCAATCTTCGGAAAAGTTGCAGCCAAGCCAAGGCTTCATGCCGAAACTTTGGCAGGCTATTCATCCGAGCAAGGCATTACACGCGATAAGGTGGCTATGGGGCAAAATCCCAGATGGCTGGTACAAGAATCCTTATGCGTGGACTGGCATCGGCTGTACGCTCGTTTTCTTTACCCTGTTTACCGTCAGTTGGGTACAATGGCATGAATACCGGGATGAAAACAGACGGCTGAAAACGGTTGCAGACAAGCATCAAGTCACCTGTATCATGCTAAACGAATTGTCTCCAAAATTGGCGATAACAGTCGGGGGATACGGAAAATTGGTGGAAACGGTCGGTGTGGATTCCACACTGGCCATCTTCAACCGACAGGTCAAGACAATGAGAGAAGTGGAAAATCAATTTAAATAACAATAGTAAAGTGAATGGCATCTATCAAAGTAAAATATCGTCCTTCCACCGCAAGCGGCAAGGAAGGCAGTATATACTATCAAATAATACATGGACGCATAGTCCGCCAAATCAAGACGGAATACCACTTGTTTGATACGGAATGGAATAAGGGTATTTCTTCCGTGAGAATCATGCCTGAAATAGGCGAGAGCAGGAAAAACTATCTTCGTAAAGTGGCAGAACATATCGATTGGGACACCAGACGGCTGAAAGCCATAGTCGCGCAATGCGACAAGCAAGGCGGTTATTCAGCAGATAGTATCGTTGAGAAATTCAACAGACAAGTGAGCGAACAATCGCTGTTCAGTTTTATGCAGGGTATCATCGGGCAGTTGAAGCAGCTCGGTAAAGTCCGCACATCAGAAACCTACACTGCGGCATTGGCCAGTTTTATGAAATTCCGTGAGGGGCAAGACATACTCTTGTGTGAAATAGACAGCAATACTATGATGCTTTATGAAGCCTGGCTCAAAAGCAAGGGCATCTGCCCCAACACGACCTCCTTTTACATGCGCATACTCCGTGCCGTTTATAATCGTGCCGTGGAGAAGGAACTGACGGAGCAGAAACACCCTTTCAAGCACGTTTACACAGGTATCGGGAAAACGGTAAAACGCGCCATCCCGTTGAAAACCATCAAGCATATCAAGGAACTTGACCTTCTCCTGAAACCGCATCTGGAGTATGCAAGGGATATGTTTCTCTTCTCGTTCTATACCCGTGGTATGTCGTTCATAGACATGGCTTATCTGAAAAAGTCGGACTTGAAGAATGGAACCATCACATATCGGAGAAGAAAGACCGGGCAACAACTTACCATCAAGTGGGAGAAATGTATGGAAGAAATCATCGCCAAGTATGGAACAAATAACTCTTCCCATTATCTCCTGCCGATAATCACCAATCCGTGTTTCGATGAACGGGCACAATACCGTAATGCCATCTGCCGTATCAATGTGGCATTGAAGGAAGTCGCAAAGCTGGCTGGACTGCACATACCGCTTACAATGCACGTGGCCCGCCATTGTTGGGCTAGTGTAGCCAAGAGCAAGAATATCCCCCTTTCTGTCATTAGTGAGGGCATGGGACACGATTCGGAAGAAACCACGCGCATCTATCTTGCATCACTCGACACAAGCGTGGTGGATAAGGCAAACAGCCTTATTTTGAAAGATTTTTGAGCGGGTATTTATGGTGAAGTGTGTTGAGCGAAAAAACGAATCTCTTGATAAGAGTTATAGTTGATATTGCAAAGGTACGCATAATATTTCAAACACCTTGTTTAATCCTCATTTATAATGGTATATGGAAGGCAATTTGTGTGAATTTGCTTTGCAAATCCGACAGATTTTACCAATACAGCACTGAGTATTAGAGTTCGTTCCTTTGAAATAGCTCTCTTATCAAGAGATGAATTTCAAGGAAATGCTACATAAATTTCGTACCGAATCATTCACTGAGAAGGAGAAAGGTACAAAGTTCGAGCGATTGATGCGCTCATGGTTATTAACAGACCCACGCTATAATGAGCTTGAATCGGTCTGGCTATGGGAAGATTTTCCGGGGAGAAAAGATTTCGGAGGTGCTGACACAGGAATCGACCTTGTGGCCAAGACTGAATTGGGTGACTATTGGGCTATCCAATGTAAGTGCTATGCTGAGGATTCCATCATAGACAAGCCTGCTGTAGATTCGTTTCTCGCTACTTCCAGTCGCACGTTCACAAACGAGGAAACATTCCAAACTGTTCGTTTTTCAAATCGCATTTGGATTTCTACCACAAATCATTGGGGAATTAATGCAGAAGAGGCTATCCGAAACCAAGAGCCTCCTGTTACGCGCATCGGTATGGCAGACCTTAATTCATCGCCTGTGGATTGGCAAAAACTGATGGACGGTCTTACCGGAAATTCTGCACTTGTGGAAGGCAAGAAGCCTCGTGAACACCAGTTGAACGCCATATCCAAAGCATACGTTCATTATATTGCAGATGGCAACGATAGGGGTAAACTCATTATGGCTTGTGGAACAGGTAAGACCTACACTTCACTGCTCATTGCGGAACAGTTGTTTGGGGACAATGGCTTGGTGTTGTTTATGGTTCCGTCCATAGCTCTGTTAGGGCAGTCGCTTAACGCATGGGCGGCAGATGCAAAGAAACCCATTAAGGCTGTTTGTATATGTTCTGACTCCAAAGCCTCACGCAAGACCACCAGGAATTTTGATGACACGGATGACAGCGTGGTTGACCTTGCTGTACCTGCATCCACCAAGTCACAATCCATTGCATCTCAATTAAAGAAATATCGTAATCATGACGGATTGGTAGTCGTGTTCTCCACCTACCAATCCATTGATGCCGTGTCTGCTGCACAACAGGAAATTTTATCTGAGACAAATGGGGGATATGGTGTGTTTGATTTCATCATCTGTGACGAGGCACACCGCACTACCGGCGTAAAAATAGCTGAAAGGGACGAGAGTAACTTTATCAAGATACATTCCAATGACAATGTACAAGGCAGGAAACGCCTTTATATGACTGCTACACCGCGTTTGTATGGAGAATCTGCCAAGATAAAGGCATCGGAAAAGGATTGTATTCTTTGTTCGATGGATGATAAAACTCTTTATGGAGAGGAATTCTATCGCGTGAATTTCTCATACGCCGTACAAAATGGATTACTAACTGATTACAAGGTACTTGTCCTTACCGTTAGCGAAGATGATGTGCCGGACAACATAAAACATGACATCACCAATTCTACTACTGAACTGAATTTTGATGATACATCCAAACTCATAGGAGTAATCAACGGATTGTCGAAAATGATACATGGCGACGACCATAGCACATGGGATACCGACCCACGCATGATGCGCCGTGCCGTGGCATTCTGTTCAGCCATAGGTAACGAAACAAAAGCAGGAACTTCAAAATACATGGCTTCGGTGCTGCCGAGAATATCCGGAAAATATGAAGAAAATCTTGACTCAGAAAGTCTTTCGCATACCGTTTCTGTAACGACACGGCATATAGACGGTTCTATGAACTCACAGGAGCGTAATGGAATCCTGCAATGGCTGGCAGATGAACCCGAAAACGAGCGTGAGTGTCGTGTTGTGACCAATGTGCGCTGCTTGTCCGAAGGTGTGGATGTACCTTCTCTCGATGCCGTATTGTTTCTTTCTGCCCGTAATTCGCAGGTGGATGTGGTGCAGTCGGTTGGTCGTGTAATGCGAACATTCCACGAGGGACAACCAGATGAAAAGAAATATGGATATATCATCATCCCTATTGTAGTGCCATCCGATATTTCAGCGGAGGAAGCTCTTGACAACAACAAGACTTTCGATGTGGTATGGGCTATCTTGAACGCACTCCGTTCACACGATGACCGTTTCAATGCGATGGTAAACAAAATAGCTCTCAACAAGCAAAAACCGAACACGCAGACCGGGACACCATCTGTTACCATTGGTAGGCCGGGGTTGGGCGCACACGATGGAGAAATGGAGGCACAACAAATTGAAAATGCAGAAATTACCCGACAGTTGGAACTTCGTTTCGGTGAATTACAAGATGGAATGTATGCCAAACTTGTAGAAAAATGCGGCGACCGCCTTTATTGGGAGAATTGGGCAAAAGAGGTCGGGCTCATTGCGCACAAATTCATAGAGCGTATTTCCAAACTCATTCAGTCTGGCGTACACAAAAAGGCGTTCAATGAATATCTAAAAGGATTACAGCGAGACCTTAACCCATCGGTAGATGCCGCACAAGCCATTGAAATGTTGGCGCAGCACATTATTACCAGACCGGTGTTTGACGCCCTGTTTTTTGATTACCAGTTTGTCAATAACAACACCGTGAGTCGTTCCATGCAACGTATGATTGACCTATTGCAAGAACAGGCTTTTGAAAAAGACACTGAAGTGTTGGAGAGATTCTATCGTTCGGTAAAGACCAATGTAGGCGGTATTGACAACTTGGAAGGTAAGCAGACAATTATAAAGAACCTCTACGAGAAGTTTTTCAAAGGTGCGTTCCCACTTACAGTGGAGAAACTGGGCATTGTTTATACACCAGTGGAATGTGTGGACTTCATCATTCGTTCTGTGGATGACATTCTGAAATCTGAGTTCAATACTTCACTAACCGAACAAAACGTACATATCCTTGACCCATTCACAGGAACTGGCACTTTCATCACTCGTTTGTTGCAATCCGGTCTTATTCGTCATGAGGATATGGAACGCAAGTACTTAAATGAAATTCATTGTAACGAAATAGTGCTGTTGGCCTATTATATTGCTGATGTGAATATCGAATCGGTATTTCATGACATTGCCCACAGGGAAACTTACTTGCCATATAGCGGAATCTGTCTGACTGATACGTTCCAGTTGGCAGAGAAAAAACACAACGAACTTTTTACAGAGTTTTTCCAAGACAATTCCAAGCGAGTGAAAAAACAGATGGCTACACCCGTAAGGGTAATTATAGGGAATCCACCGTATTCCATAGGACAAAAATCAGCCAATGACAATGCACAGAATTTGTCTTACCCGTATCTTGATAAACGTGTATCAGAAACGTATGCAACGAAAAGTTCAGCCACTCTGAACAAATCTCTTTACGACAGTTACGTGAAAGCTTTTCGTTGGGCTTCAGACCGCATCCTGCAGAATGAAGGTGGCATTGTCGCATTCATTAGCAATGGCGCATAGATTGATGGGGCTGGGCAGGATGGTATGCGTCGTTGTCTTGAAGATGAGTTTACTTCTGTTTATGTGCTAAATCTGCGTGGAAATCAGCGTACATCAGGTGAGTTGTCACGTAAAGAGGGTGGCAAAATCTTTGGTAGTGGCTCTCGTACACCTATCACAATTACTTTCCTTGTAAAAAATCCTGCAAAGAAAGAACAGAAAGCCGTTATCCATTACCATGACATAGGAGATTACCTTACTCGTGAGCAGAAACTCAAGATGGTAAAAGATTTTCGTTCCATTTCTTCACAGAATTTAGAATGGCAGATTATCACGCCTAATGATAAGGCTGATTGGATAAATCAACGTGATGAGGTGTTTGATAATTTGATTCCATTAGCTCCTGAAAAGAAATTCGCTTTGAACACACAAAGTGTATTTAGTACTTATGCTATTGGAGTAGCAACCAATCGTGATGCTTGGGTGTCCGGATTTTCAAAAGATGAGGTCGCAAACAATATGCGTTCTATGATTGATTTTTACAATCGGCAAATGGGGGAAAATAAACTGTCAACAGATGCAACAAAAATAAGTTGGACTGTGAATCTGAAAAAGGATCATGAAAGCAACGTAATACATAATTATAGAGAGAATACTTTTGTAGAATCTTTTTACAGACCATTCAATCGAATTAATTTGTATTACCATCGACCATTCATAGAACGACCTGGTTTGTGGAAACAATTATTTCCAACCGATTGCCACAACAATCTTGTTATCGCAGTAAGTGGAGTTGGACAACAAAAGCCATTTGCATCATTGATTACAGATAGTATTTCTGATTTACAGGTAGTTGATAAAGCGCAGTATTTTCCTCTTTATTGGTATGAAGAAAATAAGAATCCGCAAGCAACACTTTTTGATGATGCAGAAACAGACAGATATATTCGTCGGGACGGAATAACCGACTGGATACTGAAAGAAGTCCGTAGCCGTTTTGGAGGTTCAAAAGCCATTACCAAAGAACATATATTCTACTATGTGTATGGGCTGCTTCATTCCAAGCAATACCGTGAACGATTTGCCGATGATTTGAAAAAGTCATTGCCACGTATCCCCATTGTGGATAGTGTACAGGATTTCATGTCCTTTTATAAAGCAGGCAAAGAACTTGCCGACCTGCATCTAAATTACGAACAAGGCATTAACGAGCAGGTAGTGGGACAAGATGATGATTACCTGTTTTGCGCTGCAATGCCTATGTTTGCACATCAGACTTGTGGGGTTAAAGTAAATGGCGATATGAATATTTGGCAAAACGACTGGACGAATGAAATCTATCAATACTTTGCCGTTGATAAAATGAGGTTTGCTAAAGTTCGTGACGAAAACGGAAAGCTCGTTGCCGATAAGACGCGCATCATCTATAATGACCATATTACCATTGAGAACATTCCACTCAAAGCATACGAATATGTCGTTAATGGCAAATCCGCCATCGAGTGGATAATGGAACGCTATGCTGTAACCATCGACAAAGCATCCCAAATCAAAAACAACCCCAATGACTGGTCACGAGAACACGAGCAACCTCGTTATATTCTTGACCTATTACTGTCGGTTATTACGCTCTCTTGTAAAACGGTGGATTTGATGAATACTTTGCCAGTATTGAAATTTTGATTTTATCGTTTTGGGGGCTTTGGTGTTCGTGAATCAGTTTTTTCGTTGGAGCATTGATTTTCACAATGAGAGACATTGGAAAATCAACTCCAACGATTAAAATCTCTCTTTCTCCTAATATAGGAAGGGGTGGAGCATCATTCCAGATTCTTTGGATACAAATAGGTGGAAACTTACAAATAATTCTTGTTTTCGCACCAAATTCTTAAGAAGTACTAATCTGTAAAGGCTAATTCTCCTTGCAGGTTGATATTACGAATATCAATGTCCACTCCTGTCAAGGCTCTCATAATTTCATCATCTGCTATAGACCTAGGTACTGCAAATGCTAGAAATTGTCTGGCTCTGGAACAAGCCACGTATAGCATTCTCTGACTTTCCGTCATAGCTTTAACAGCATTACGAGGAAAATCATTCAATGAAACACTTTGTCCCTTGCTGTCAGATGATAGGAATAGAAGTACTGCATCTAAAGACGCTCCCTTTACCGCATGTATCGTATCTATACTTTTGTGGAATTCGCTCCTCATATCGTTGGATTGATGATATTGTTCTACAGGCACATCAGCCATTTCTTTCATTTTATACCCTCCTTTCTTTTGACATGGAACAAAAATAGGTTTTTCTTCAAGTTCCCAATAATCATGTAGTAATGTGCATGTACGTTCTGACCATTCCTTGAAACTCAATGAAAATGCGGGTATTTGTTTTAAAAAACCAAATATCCTTGCATTCCAGTCCACATTATATTCAATTTCGCGTACAAATTCACGCTTGGCTTCGGGAGTATTACCAGCCCAAAGTTCTGCTAATACAAGTCTTACTTTTCTGAAAGCATAATCCATGTCGCCCGAATCAAAAGCGAAGGCGGCATCTATTATCAAATAGGGCAGATGTTGTCCCACTTTCCAATATCTGAAATCTACATCCTTAACGCCAGCTAATTTTTTACATTTTTCTACTCCACGTGCTAATATAATTCTGCTTGGCAAATAATTATCCTCACAAACTTTGTAGAAGTCCCGAATAATATCTCTGACATTTTTATCATCATACTTATATACAACGATAGGAATTCCTTTATCCTCCACACTATGTGAAGTAATAGGCGGTACATCACTTGATTTTAGTTTGCTATACAAGTCTATTATACGTTGATTAGAACGTCTGCATTCAGATAGCGGTAAAACGTTCCATTCGTCCTCCGCCATCATGCTTTGCAACAACTCTGGTCTGGCATTATTGAATCCATAAATGGACTGGCAGATATCTCCCACAAACTCAAGATTTTGTAAACCGGCTCTTTTTAACAGTTTGAAGAATTCAAAATGCAGTTCGGAATTATCCTGTGCCTCATCAACAATGGTATATGGAAAACGCCTCACAAGTGCTCTGGCTATATTTTGATGATGTTCCAATATATCACATGCTATCCACAATGCATCGCTACTTGTTATAAAACCTTTCTCTAAACGATATGTAAAAGCTGCCTCACAATAGGCAACTTCATTCGCATCTGTTACTCTGTTGTGATTCCATTTAAAAACCGTCTTGTCTTTTGAAACCAATGATGGATTCTTACGATGCATTAACTTCGCGTAAGTTCGGAATGCCATCACAGGGTATTGCTGCAATTTACCATTTATCGGAACATTATTGTAATAAATCTTGTCTAATATTTCAATCTCGTTTACTACTATTGGTCTCTTTTTACATGCGTTGCACAGATACCAAAACGGCAGCACTACATATTGCATGATAAAACTGTCAATTGTCAGCACTTCATTGGGAAAAGTCAATCTTTCATCATGCATCTCCCTATATTTTTGTTTTAACTCGGCACAAGCTTTATTAGTGAATGATAGACAGGCAAACCCTGTATGTTTTCCGTAATGCTTTTCACAATAACGTGACACGGTCAAAAGTTTCTTGACTATGCTCGTTGTCTTGCCGCTACCAGGACATGCAGTTAGTATGGTATAACCACGTGCATCAAGATATGCTTGCCGTTGCGGTGTTATATCGTAATCCATATTCATGGTACTAAATGAGTTATTGCATCTTGGATATACTTAGGCAAAGTGAACTTAATGTCACCTCCTTTCTCTTTTTTCTCTAGCAAGAATGAATTCAGTGTTTGAGCAAATTCTGCCTTACTTGGCAGACATTTCCACATTAGCAAAGCAACATTCTGCTGCTCCACTTCGCTCATGTCTTTATTTTCAAGTCCTGCCATGTAAAAATTCACCTTGCTTATATCCTCTGGATTTTCCTGCTGAATCAGTTCGTAAAGCCAAGTTTCTTTTGTCATTTCTTTATCAACACAAACATTTGCCTTGCATATTTGGTATTCCAGAGTTTTCTTTCCTGAATATATCTTAACACCTACCTGCCCATGCGTCATAGCTTTCATATTGTTAATGCGACCATTAACATCATCATTATTAATACCCTCTCTAAGAGAATGCAGTTTTGCATAACTATCCTTTACTAACTCATCCAGATTATATTCCTTATACTTAGATTCTGTAAATTGATCCTCGTCTGTTACAAACGCTGCTTTCATTGGCAAACGCTTCGCTTCATTAGAAGAATTAAACAACATAAGGAACTGGTAAAAAGCCGTTCCGTCTGCATCAACTATCTCAATCTGGTTGTCAATCAATGATTTATTAATCAACTTAGAAAAAGTCTCGACCAATTGACACTCTGATATTCCTTCAATAAACAAACAGCCCGAAGAGAATAACAATTGCGAGCGAGTGACATCAAAATATCGCGAAATCATCTTTCTATAGGTTACAACTTCTTCTTCCTTTAATAGCCTATTGTAATTGGCAACATTACGGATAATATTTTCAGAGTGTCGTTCTTTGAAACAATTACCCACATGATAAGCAGCATTATCATTCAGCAGAATAATATTCTCCAATGGTATCCTAGACGTTAAAGTCGGTGAATGAGTTGTGATAAATGTTTGGCTATTTTCATTGTCATCAGCATTCTTAAGAAAGTTGTACAAATTCACCTGAAGTTGGGGATGTAGGTGGGCTTCTGGTTCTTCTATCAGCAATGCATATATACTCACATTATCTTCTGTATGACAATCTTTAATATCACTCAATACAGAAGCTATATATATTAAGTTGTTATACCCAAGACTATTTTGAGTCAGCACAAATCCTTTCTTGTTAGCAACAGAATATGGCAAAAAAGGTTTGATGATATTAACGATATACTCAATTCTGTTCTGTTCTATGTGTAGCTCCACATTCTGTGGAGCTAATCTGTTTATCCTGTTCAGGTTATCGTTTATACCATTTTGTGTTTCCATCACTTCCTGTCTCTGCAAAAGTTGCTCGTTTGCGCTATCCACTATATTTCTCACATCTTCTTCTGAGCCAGCCCTGTCAATCTTTCTTTTAATGACTCTTCCTAACAGGTTGTTGCGTGTACTCATCAAATCGCGCGTACTATCGCGTAATGCACCGAGATAATATGGATGAAAATAATGAAACGTATTCCAGTCTGCACGGAGGCCATTCTCTTCTTTACCAGTTAAGTATGAAGAATAGATTCTTCCCTTCTCCCTCATCTCGAAGCTCAGATGAACCCTAGCAACCATAGAACCATCTTCTTTTCTGTCTAGGTACTGATAAAATGCCCCTTCTTGTTGTGCTGATAATCCTTCAAATAAATAGCATATATCTATCCTTGTCGAGGTTGTTGCCACTTTAGTCCCATCAGGATTTTGTGTAAACTCAACATAAAAATCTTCTTTTGTTATTTCTATATCTCGGTTCGGTTCTCCCCACGCATAAAACAACCTGATGGCATCCATCAAAGATGTCTTCAACTGCCCATTAGCCCCGATAATCACATTCAATTTCTTATCGAATTCTACCAACAGTTCCTTGATTCCACGAAAGTTCTTTATATAAATCTTGCTTAGATACATAAGTCTGTTATATTACTTGATTATTCAACAATTTAAGCACCTTATGAATTTCGGAATATGCCATTAAATCCTCAGGTGATTCTTGACAGAGTTGGCACAACTTCTCAGAATTTAACATCGCCCGTTCCAAATCACCATTCTCTGTCAAGTATTTGTAAAGATTTGTGCGTATAAAATACCGTTTCGTCTTTTCATACCCCGGCATGTACTTCTGTAACTCAGGAAGCAGTTGCTCGTAACTCTCGTATCGCCGACAAACCATATTAGGCAGAAAGTGAAGCAAGAACCAGAATTCTGTGCATGGATTAGTTTCTACAAACATCACTCTTCCGGCATATTTCTTTTTCCCATATTTTTTCTTTGCTTGCTGATACAACTGCATTTCAGATGGGAATTGGAATAGTCTGTCCATATCAAACAGGCAAACGATAAAATCATATTGCTTGTTCAAGTAAGATTCTACCAGTTTCAGGATATGTTTGATGTCGCTATGCTGTGGAAAATCAGGCGCAACCTTGAAAGGATAGCGACACGCCACCCTCAAAGAGTCGAAATAGAACCACTCGGTCTCTCCTTCGCCTATAATGGCGATACTTTTGGTTACTGTTCGTCCCATATTGTCAGTCGTTTAAGTTGATATACTGACTGCCAAGGAACGGCAGTTTTACTAATTTACCTTGTTTATAGGCATTATATGGAGAGAGATTCTTATGTAGCCCCAAAGAGGACAAACGCACTATTTTAGTTTCGCCCAATTCGTCTTTATCGGTAAACCAGATTGTATCTCGGCGAATGAAATCCTCATTGAGAAGATTGATGTCGTGCGTTGTCAACAGCATTTGCGATGTTCCTTCACCATTCGCTAAAAAGACTTTTATGAAATAAGCCAACAGTTCGTAATGGATGCTTGTTTCGACTTCATCAATAGGAACAAACCGATTGGTTTTTAGCAAGAAATTCAAAATTACAGCCATACCTAAAAACCTCATTGTACCGTTGGATTCGTATTCTTCCGACAAATCATAAAGTTTGTCACCAGCCTTGTGTTTGAATGTCAATTCGGTATTTGTGATTTTTCCCTTTCTAAGCATATCGGCTTTTGCTTCATCTCCAATAGGGGCGTTTTGAATCAGTTGCTCCAGTTCTGGGGTAATCAACTCCTCCTCCTCGTGTAATGCAACATCTTCTATGTTGAAGTCAGAGGCTTTCAGGAAGTTTAGGATGAACTTCTTCAAGCCGCCCGATTCGTCTTTATCCAATCGTGATTTGACATAGCCCGAAAGTAACATTCCCGGTGCTAGTACTTCTTTTACTTGTTTGGCAAAGTAATCGTACACATCATTTAGCTTCGTCCGCTCCACATTACTTTTACCAAATGCAGCAAGCACACTGCAATTATTAATAGTGTTACCGGAAATCACATCTTGGCTTTTCTTTGTCATTTTCAGGTTTACACCGAAATCTATAGTAGTCGAATCTGTTGCTGCATCATAACTGCGGCTGTACAATTTGGTAGGTCGGATAGAATCATATACAATCAGCGTCTCGGAATGGATATATTTTGCATCCAATTCAAAAGTAAGGATATACCTCGACTGACCGATATAGAACACCATTGACATCTTCGTCTTTTCATTTCTTGACATATCGTCTAACATGAAAGGAACAACCCCGGTTTTCTCGTTTCGGTCTTTGGGCATCCTAAGTACAAGCATCCTGAAAAATTCAACAGCATTCAGTATATTGGTCTTGCCGGAAGCGTTAGCACCATATATGATGCCCACCTTTAGCAACTTTATCCCATCTTTAACTTCATACGAATATTCATCAGACATAAAAGTATCTGACGAAGGCTCAAAGCTTATCTTTTGTGGAGACTTTATTGAGAAAAAATTTTCAATGGTGAATTCTGCTATCATATTCGTTGATTTTATCTATTACACGGTGCAAAGGTACAAATAAAATCCCATACAACAAATTATAATCTATGTTTTCGTAGGAATACTACAAAGAATAAATATAAAATTCACTTTTGCGCGTGTTTTTAGAAATAAATTCAAGCCAAGCCCATTCCCAATTCTATGAACTATTATTTGTTTCGTTGTTTGTATTATTGCAGTGGCTAAATAGTGGTACTAAAATGATACTAAATTAAAAGTTATCCGCCTTTTTGTTATTGTAATATCTTATATATTAGTGTATTAAAAAATATTATATCTTGTCGACCAGAATACGCCGCTGTTCGAAAAGCAGACAGAGAGCCTCACTGCATATCAGATGAATTTTTTGCGGGCCGTACTGGAGGGTGTGCACAGGGAATTCACTACGCGTGCCGTTTTGCAGAAGTACAAATTGGGCTCGTCGGCCAATGTGAGTATCGTAAAACGGGCATTGTTGAAGAAAGAACTTATCGAGATGGAAAAACGTCAGGTCGTCATTCCGGATCCGGTGATGGAGGAATGGTTGAGGCGGGAACTGGGTTTGTAATGCCAAACTGGGGAAGGAGGGCGTTGTGCACGGTGCGCTAACGAATCAGCCCGTATGGACCGTGCGATCCATACGGGCTGATGTATGTGATGTGATGCAGGTTATTTCTGCAAATACTCATGCATGCTGCTGGCTGCCTTCCGTCCGTCGCCCATGGCGAGGATGACGGTGGCACCGCCGCGCACGATATCTCCTCCGGCAAAGATGCAGGGAATGTTGGTCTGCATGCCCTCGTTCACCACAATGGTGTTCTTGCGGCCCAACTCCAAACCTTGGATGGAAGTGGGGACAATCGGGTTGGGGGATACGCCCACGGCTACGATGGCCATGTCGATGTCCAGCGTTTCCGTGGCGCCCGGTATCGGTTCCGGACTGCGGCGACCGCTGGCATCCGGTTCGCCCAGTTGCATCTTTTGCAAGACCACCTGCTTCACCGCGCCCTTTTCGTCGGCTATGTATTCCAACGGGTTGTGCAGGGTGAGGAACTCGATACCCTCTTCCTTGGCGTGCTTCACCTCTTCGAGGCGGGCCGGCATCTCGGCTTCCGAACGGCGGTAGACGATCATCACCCGTTCCGCACCCAGGCGTTTGGCCGTGCGGCAGGAATCCATGGCCGTGTTGCCACCGCCCACTACCATGACATTCTTGGCCAAATGGATAGGGGTGTCCGTATCCGGATTAGAGGCGTCCATGAGGTTGACGCGCGTCAGGTATTCGTTGCTCGACATGATGTTGATACTGTTCTCGCCCGGAATACCCATGAAGTTAGGCAGTCCTGCGCCGGAACCTACGAAGATGCCTTTGAAGCCCTCGTCCTCCAATTCCTGCACGCTGATGGTTTTGCCCACGAGACAGTCTTTTTCGAACTTCACGCCGATTTTCTCCAGGTTCTGAATCTCCACGTCCACAATCTTGTTGGGCAAGCGGAACTCCGGAATGCCGTATTTCAATACGCCGCCGATTTCATGCAAGGCTTCGAACACCGTCACGTCATACCCGTATTTGGCCATGTCGCCGGCGAATGAAAGTCCGGCGGGTCCGGAGCCGATGACGGCCACTTTGATGCCGTTTGCCGGAGCACATTCGGGAACGGACATCATGCCGCTCTCGCGTTCGAAGTCGGCAGCGAAGCGTTCCAGATAGCCGATGGCTACGGCCGGTTCGTTCATCTTCAGGTGGATACACTGGCTTTCGCATTGTTTCTCTTGCGGACAAACACGTCCGCAGACAGCCGGGAGCGCGGAAGTGCTCTTCAACACGCGGGCGGCATTGAGGAATTCGCCCCGTTCGATGTTCTTGATGAACGACGGGATGTTGATGCTTACCGGGCATCCTTGCATACAGGTCGGGTTGGCGCAGTCCAGGCAGCGTCGGGCCTCGGTCATGGCCTGCTCGGCACTGAGGCCGATATTCACTTCTTCCGTGCGCGTGGTGGCGCGGTACACGGGATCGAGTTCCGGCATGACGACACGCGGGATGGCCGTGCGTTCTTTCGGCTTCATGGCCTTCCGGATTTCTTGCCGCCACGGTGCATTACGGTCGGTCAGCTCGCTGAGCGGAGTCGTAGTATCCATTCGGGAAGCATCGGCCGCACAGGCTTTTTCAGCTTGGCAGTCCGTATTTTCGGGCGTGCCTCCGGCTGCTTGTGCAAACCGTTGCATCTCTTCCGTCTCTTCCTTTTTAAAGGCGCCCATACGCTTGAGCATCTCGTCGAAATCGACCTGATGACCGTCGAATTCGGGGCCGTCCACACAGACAAAGCGTGTCTTTCCGCCCACGGAGATGCGGCAGGCACCACACATGCCCGTGCCGTCTACCATGATGGTATTCAGGGACACATCAGTCGGGATACCGTATTTCTTAGTGAGCAGGCAGCAGAATTTCATCATGACCGCCGGGCCGATGGCGAAACATTTGTCCACCTTTTCACGCTGGATGACGCTTTCTATGCCTTCGGTCACCAGTCCTTTGCGGCCATAACTGCCGTCGTCGGTCATGATGATGACCTCGTCCGAACTCTTGCGTACTTCGTCTTCGAGGATAATCAGCTCTTTGCTTCGTCCGGCCAACACGGAAATCACGCGGTTGCCCGCTGCCTTCAGGGCTTCGATGATGGGAAGCATGGGGGCTACGCCTACTCCTCCTCCTGCACATACCACCGTGCCGAATTTTTCGATATGTGTGGCTTTGCCCAACGGACCGACCACGTCGGTGATATAGTCCCCCTCATTCAGGTGGCACAGACGGGTGGAAGAAAGTCCCACTTCTTGTACTACCAGTGTGATAGTGCCTTTGACCGGATCGGCACCGGCTATGGTCAGCGGCATACGTTCCCCCTTTTCTCCAACGCGGACAATTACGAAATGACCGGCCTTCCGGGCTTTGGCTATCAGCGGGGCTTCGATTTCAAACTTGAAGACCTTTTCGGAAAAGCGGCTTTTGGATACGATTCTGTTCATTGCTCTATTCGTTTGGATTTATAATAATAGGTATGGCTCAGCACGGTTGGTCGTCCAGCATTTCAAAACCGCAATAAGGCACGAGGCATTTCGGCATGCGGATGCCTTCGGGCGTCTGGTTGTTCTCCATGATGGCGGCTACGATGCGCGGCAGGGCAAGGGCCGAACCGTTCAGCGTATGACATAGTTCCGTCTTCTTGTCCTCCGTACGGCGGTAACGGCATTTCAAACGATTGGCCTGGTAAGTGTCGAAGTTAGACACCGAGCTGACCTCCAGCCAACGTTTTTGTGCTTCGGAATATACTTCGAAGTCGTAGCAAATGGAAGAAGTAAAGCTCATGTCGCCTCCGCAAAGCCGAAGGATGCGATAAGGAAGTTCCAGTTTCTGGAGCAAGCCTTCTACGTGTGCCAGCATTTCCTGGTGGGACTGTTCCGAATGTTCAGGTTTGTCGATGCGTACCAGTTCCACTTTCGAAAATTCGTGCAAGCGGTTCAGGCCACGCACATCCTTACCATAGGAACCGGCTTCACGACGGAAACATTGCGTATAGGCGCAATTCTTGACGGGCAGATCCTTTTCGTCTAAAATGACGTCGCGGTAGATGTTCGTCACAGGTACTTCGGCCGTGGGGATAAGATAAAAATCATCCAGATTGCAGTGGTACATCTGTCCTTCCTTGTCGGGCAACTGTCCGGTACCGTAACCGGAGGCTTCGTTGACTACCGTAGGAGGCATGATTTCTTCGTAGCCTGATTTGCGTGCCTCGTCGAGGAAGAAGTTGATGAGGGCACGTTGAAGCCGTGCGCCTTTTCCGCGATAGACGGGGAAACCCGCCCCCGTGATTTTCACGCCGAGGTCGAAGTCTATCAGATTGTACTTCTTGGCCAGTTCCCAATGTGGGAGAGCGTCTTTCGGCAATTCCGTTTCCATGCCGCCCATTTTCACTACCACATTGTCCTCCGCACCGTTGCCTTCCGGTACGATGTCGTATGGGATATTGGGGATAGCGCAGAGCAGGGTGGTGAGTTCTTGTTGTGCCCGGTCCATGGCTTCTTGAAGGGCTTTGTTCGTATCTTTCAGTCGGGCTACTTCTGTTTTGATGGATTCGGCTTCTTCTTTCTTTCCTTGTTTCATCAACGCACCGATTTGTGCGGCCAGTTTTTTGCTTTCCGACAAATTGATGTCTAATTGTGTTTGCGCTTCGCGGCGTTTTTTGTCGGTAGCCAACACGTTTTCGATAGCTTCCTTGGCTCCTGAGAAATGTTTTTTCTCCAGACCTTTGATGACCCATTCGGTCCGTTCGTTGATGAGTTTTAATGTAAGCATACTACTATTTATTTTATAATCCTACTTTCCTGTGAGTTGCAAAATTAATTAAAAAAAAGGTAGGGAGCGCAAAAAAAGCCCGAAAAACTCCTTATTTCTTTGTCAAATGGCGAAAAGAACGGCCGTAGGACGAGAAAAGTGATACGGTAGTAATGGCCTTGCATTCCCGTTTGCTAACATATTGTAACTGTTTTGCCATAAAAGACAAACGAATGAACGGGATTTCTTGATATAAGTCAATATTATTTCTCCATACGTGTTAAAAGAGGTCTTTTTGCTTGTATTCGGGAGGAAACCTCCGTATCTTTGTATTGTTTTTAGGAGAGGCCATGAAGGCCAAGTATATATTAAAGGTAAAAAGATTGAATTTATGAAGAAGTTAATGACTATGGTTAGCGCCATGATGATGGTGGCAGCCGTAAATGCAAGTGAAGTAACTACGGTAGCATTCAACGAGGCTCGGGTAAATGTGCCGGCACGTGTACGTTTCGTAAAAGGGGATAACTATGGTTTCAGCGTGGAAGCCAAGGATTCCGTGATAGCAAGGGCCGTGCGTTGCAGTGTGAAGGACGGTGTGTTGAGACTCAGCTTCGGTAATGCGTTGCAGCCGGGTGAATCTAAATTCGACGCCAAGAAGGGCGTGTATTACTATGGTGTCAATCCGACCAACCAGGTCTTTGTAGGTGAGAATGGAGAAGATGACATGGTGATTACGGTCGTAGCTCCGGACATGCCTAAGTTCAAGACATCTTCCGATTACGTAGCAGTGACGGTGAAAGCCGTGGAAGAGGCTGGAAATAGCCGGGCTGCACTGACGATGAATGAGTAATGGATGAAAGTCACCTTCGGGTGGCGGTCATATAAAAATGAAGTCCTCTGAAAGTTTTTAATGGAACTTTTGGGGGACTTTCGTTTTTATCCCTATCTTTGCAAAACACATCCATTACAATTAATCTATGTGGACAGAACTATTGAATTCTTCTTATTTTGCCTTGTTTCTCATTGTGGCCTTGGGGTTTATGCTGGGGCGTGTTAAAATTCGCGGAGTTTCCCTTGATGTGTCGGCTGTTATTTTCATTGCTTTGCTCTTCGGGCATTTCGGGGTTTCTATTCCAAAAGAATTGGGCAACTTCGGATTGGTGTTGTTCATCTTTACCATAGGTATCCAGGCGGGTCCCGGTTTCTTTGATTCTTTTCGCACGAAGGGCAAGACGTTGATTCTGATTACTATGTTGATAGTGGCTTCGGCTTCGTTGACGGCCGTAGGATTGAAATATGCTTTCGACCTTGATACTCCCAGCGTGGTAGGGTTGATAGCCGGTGCGTTGACCAGTACGCCGGGACTTGCCGTGGCCATCGACAGTACGAACTCGCCTTTGGCTTCTATTGCATATGGTATTGCCTATCCGTTCGGAGTCATCGGGGTGATTCTTTTTGTCAAGCTGTTGCCGAAGATATTGCGTGTGGACCTTGAGCAGGAAGCCCGTAGGCTGGAAGCCGAACGGCGTAGCAAGTATCCGGAGTTGCAGACTTGCATATTCAAAGTGACGAACCCTCAGGTCTTCGGACGTACTTTGGCACAGTTGAATGTGGGACGGATGACGGGTGCTGTGGTGTCGCGGGTCAAATCCGGAGGGGAGATTCTTATTCCGATGGGACATACATCTTTGCATGCCGAAGACTGGGTGCAGGCTGTGGGGAGCGAGGATGCACTTTCTCAATTAGGCGTATTGCTGGGAGAGCGTAAGGAGGGCGAATTGCCGTTGGTAGAGAGTCAGGATATCCAGTCTTTGCTGTTGACCAATAAAAATATGATTAACAAGCAGTTGGGAGACTTGAACTTGCATCAGAACTTCGGCTGTACCGTGACGCGGGTGAGGCGGAGCGGTATAGATCTTGCCCCTTCACCCGATTTGGCCCTGAAGTTCGGAGACAAACTGATGGTGGTGGGTGAAAAAGACGGATTGAACGGTTTGGCTTGTATGTTGGGTAATAATGCCAAGTTGCTGTCCGATACTGATTTTTTCCCTATTGCCATGGGAATCGTATTGGGCGTGTTGTTTGGTAAGCTGAATGTATCGTTCGGCAACGGAATGTCTTTTTCTCCTGGGTTGACGGGAGGAGTGCTTATCGTGGCTTTGGTGTTGAGTGCGATAGGAAAAACCGGTCCTATATTATGGTCCATGTCAGGGCCTTCCAATCATTTGCTTAGGCAGTTGGGATTGCTTTTGTTTTTGGCTGAGGTAGGTACTTCTGCCGGTAAAACTTTAGTCGAGACATTCCAGAGTAGCGGTTGGCTACTGTTCGGTGTGGGAGCAGCTATTACGATAGTGCCTATGCTGGTATCTGTCGTGGTCGGACGTTTGATTTTTAAGGTTTCGGTGTTAGATCTCTTAGGAACGATTACCGGAGGGATGACGAGTACACCGGGACTAGCTGCAGCAGACTCTATGGTGGACAGCAACATTCCCGGTGTGGCATACGCTACGGTCTATCCCATTGCGATGGTTTTTCTTATCTTGTTTATTCAAGTAATAGCCATGACATTCTAAGAACGTCGAATTCCATTTCTATGGAGACTGATGAAAGAAATAAATAATTATAGATTATAGACGGAAAAAGTAAGATGAGTGAGATTTTAATTATTATCGGATTGATTTTGTTGAACGGAGTATTTTCGATGTCGGAAGTGGCCATGATTTCAGCGCGGAAGTCTCGTCTGTCCACGGATGCGAAGAAGGGGAGCAAGGCGGCACAGAAAGCTTTGGACCTGTCTGGTAATCCCGACAGATTTTTGTCTACCGTACAGATTGGTATTACGCTGATTGGCATTTTGACCGGTATTTATTCCGGTAATAAGATAGCTACGGACTTGACGGATTTTATGCTTTCATGTGGTGTCTCTTCTGCTTATGCTGCCGTATTGGCGCAAGGTACGATTGTGGTGGTAGTGACCTATCTTACGATTATTTTCGGTGAACTGGTGCCGAAACGTATCGGTTTGAGTGTGGCGGAAGCCGTGGCCAAGTTGATGGCACGACCTATGAATGTGTTGGCGATGATAGCCTCTCCTTTCGTTTGGTTGCTTTCCAAGAGTACGGAACTCATCTTTAATCTGCTGGGAATAAAGGGAGATGACGGAAAAGTGACCGAAGAAGAAATCAAATCTATCATTAAGGAAGGGGCGGAAGAAGGGGCTGTAGAACCCGTGGAACAGAACATCATGCAGCGCGTTTTCATGTTGGGAGATTTGAAGATAGGTTCTATCATGACGCATAAAAGCGATGTGGTATGGTTGGATACTGCAATGTCGGCCCGGGAGATACAGGAGGTGCTGAAACGGGATTTATATGAATCTTATCCGGTGGCAGACGGTGATTTGGATCATGTGAAGGGAATGATTTGGCTAAAAGATTTAGTGATGAAGTTGAGTGACGAAGACTTCAAAGTCGGTGATTTGGCACGGGAGGCAGTATATTTTCACGAGGGAATGAGCATCTATAAAGTTCTGGAGCAAATGAAGGTGAGAAAAATCAGCCGCGCATTGATTTGCGATGAGTTTGGTGACTTTGTGGGAATGGTTACTTTGAAGGATATATTTGAAGGACTTGTGGGAAGTATGGATAATGAAGAAGATGAACCGGAAATCATCAAACGTGCAGACAACGGAGGTTGGCTGGTAGACGGCCAATGTTCTTTATACGACCTGTTGTGTTATTTCGACTGCGGTGATTTATATGAAGCTTCCGGATATCATACGCTGGCCGGTCTGATACTCGACCGCTTGCAGCGTATTCCTCGTAGTGGAGAGAAGTTGGAATGGAATAGTTTCGTATTTGAAATCATGGACATGGACGGAGCGCGTATTGACAAAGTACTGGTGACAAGGTCGGTCGGTTGAGACTGACTTTTGTACAAAGGATAAAATAAAAGCCATTCCTTTGGGAATGGCTTTTATTATGCTGTTTGTAATAAACTCGTTATTATGCTTCAGCTTTAGCTTCTACAGAAACAACGCTTCTGTCTTGACGACCTTTGTAGGAACCTTTCTTGAAAGTTACTACACCGTCTACTAATGCGTAAAGAGTATGATCCTTACCCATACCTACGTTTGTACCGGGATAGTGAACTGTGCCACGCTGGCGAACAATGATGTTGCCGGCTACACATTTCTGTCCACCGAAAATCTTTACGCCTAATCTCTGTGATGCTGATTCACGGCCGTTCTTAGAACTACCCACACCTTTTTTATGTGCCATTTTCTTCTAACTTTTAAGGATTAAGCAATAACTTGTTTAATGGTTACTTCGGTGAACTGTTGGCGATGGCCATTCAGTTTACGATAACCTTTTCTTCTCTTCTTGTGGAACACTAATACCTTGTCGCCCTTTACCAGCGGAGAAACAACTTCGCAAACCACCTTTGCACCTTCTACGGTGGGAGCGCCTACGGTTACGTTACCATTGTTGTCTACCAACAACACTTTCTCAAATTCAACAGCTTGGTTAGCCTCGGCGTTCTGAATGTGGTGTACAAACAGCTTTTTGCCTTCTTCAGCTTTGAACTGCTGACCGTTAATTTCTACAATTGCGTACATTTTAATGGATTAAACGGGTTTTTCCATGAGGCGGATGCCGTTGTGGCTTCACTTTTTTGAGCCTCTCTGGACTAAATCGGCTGCAAAGTTACGAATAACAGTGCATTCCGCCAAACTTTTCAACAGTTTTCTCCGTATAAAAATGGAAGAATGCACTGTTTCTACTTATATGTATTGCCTTTTATAACTTGTGTTCTGCCAGATAACGTTCTGCCTCGATGGCCGCTTTACATCCGCTGCCTGCGGCTGTGATGGCCTGGCGATAATGAGGATCGGCAACGTCTCCGGCCGCAAAAACACCGGGTACACCGGTGCGTGGAGAGTCGCCCTCAGTAAGGATATAGCCGGTTTCATCGGTTTTCACCCACGGTTTAAAGATATCCGAGTTGGGTTTATGGCCGATGGCCAAGAAAAATCCGTCTATAGCAATGTCGTAATGTTGCTCGTCGGCTTCTCCTTTGCGTTTTACCACGTGTACGCCTTCCACTCCGTTTTCGCCGAACAAGCCTTCTGCGTTGTGTTCGAATAGTACCTCTATTTTAGGATTTTCCAGTACGCGTTCCTGCATGATCTTGGAAGCGCGGAGGAAAGGTTTGCGCACGAGCAGGTAAACCTTGGCTGCCAATCCGGCCAAATAGGTGGCTTCCTCGCAAGCCGTATCTCCGCCGCCCACTACGGCTACAGTTTTTTTACGGTAAAAGAACCCGTCGCAGGTGGCACAGGCACTGACCCCCATACCGGCATATTTCTTTTCATCTTCCAGTCCCAAGTATTTAGCCGTGGCTCCGGTGGCAATGATAAGGGCATCGGTTTCTACAGTACTGTCGTTATCGAATGTGATTTTATAGGGGCGTTCGCTTAGATCCGCTTTAATGGCAATGGCATTACGGATGTCTGTTCCGAAGCGTTCGGCCTGTTTGCGTAAGTCTTCCATCAGGTCCGGACCGGCTATACCTTCGGGATAACCCGGGAAATTTTCAACTTCTGTCGTGGTGGTCAACTGGCCGCCGGGCTGTATGCCCTCGTACAATACGGGGTTAAGGTTGGCACGGCCTGCATAGATGGCCGCTGTATATCCGGCAGGGCCGGAACCGATAATTAAGCAACGAATATGTTCCATAATCTTTTGGGGTTTGTATGTATATATAATTAATGTATAAGCAGACTTATCTCAGGTCTATGATTTCAGCCTGCGGATAATCTTTCGGGTTGAATTCGAAGTCTGTAGCTGCGAACGATTGTCCGGTATGCAACTGTTGGATGGAGATACGTGTCCACTGTCCTTTTTTACGTTGTTGCATACGGATGCACATCAGGCTATGGTTATCCTTGTTGATATCCAGGATGATCGTGTGCGGACTTTTCTGTTTGTTGCGGGCGGTCAGCGTGATTTCATAACAGCTTTTTCCGCGCAGGGTCGTTTCCTTGAGTTGATAATGATATCCTTCTTTGTACAAGTTGACGAACGTGTAGGGATTCATGCTTTGCTGTTCTTCCGGAGTCGGTACACTTACATTGACTTCGTCGTTGGCTTTCATGTAACTCCATTGCGTTTCGCCGTTGTACCAGGTAATCATATCCGGTGTGGTCATTTGGAATTTATTGCCTTGAATGCACATCGTGCCCGTGGCGCTTCCTTGTACGTTGCCTTCGGTGAAATTGTCAGCTTTAAAAGTAGCTTTGACACCGCCTTTGCTCGTAAACAGGGAGGCTGTTTCGTCCAGTATCTTTCGTGCATCGGGTGTTTGCTGCGCCTTTGCCGGGATAAGGGCAAGGCACAAAGCTACTGTCCATAATATCTTTTTCATCTTTTCAGTTTCTTTATCAGGTTATCTTAAATTGTTCAGTCTCATCTCCAAGTCGGTATCGTCTATACACAGCACTTCCCGGGGCTTGCTGCCTTGTGCCGCTCCTACGATACCTGCTTTTTCCAGTTGGTCCATCAGACGTCCCGCACGGTTGTATCCGATAGCGAATTTACGTTGTATCATAGAGGTGGAACCTTGTTGAGTAGCCACGATAAGGCGTGCGGCCTCTTCGAATAGTGGGTCAAGATGGGTCATGTCTACAGCACCTGCGTTACTTTCTTCCCCTTCCATTTCCACTTTGGGTAGTTCGAACGGGCCGAGGTAACTCTGTTGTTTGGCGATATAGGTCGTGATTCGCTCCACTTCCGGTGTATCGACGAAAGCACATTGTACCCGTACCGGTTCGCTGCCGCTCAGGAAAAGCATGTCGCCTCGTCCGATAAGTTGGTTGGCTCCCGGGCGGTCCAGAATCGTACGGGAGTCGATCATGGCACTTACTTTAAAGGCCATTCGTGCTGGGAAGTTTGCCTTGATGGTACCCGTAATGATGTTGGTGGTCGGGCGCTGGGTAGCGATGATCATGTGAATTCCCACGGCCCGGGCCAATTGTGCGATGCGGGCGATAGGCAGTTCTATTTCTTTTCCGGCCGTCATAATCAGATCTCCGAACTCGTCGATGACGACTACGATGTAAGGCATGAAACGATGCCCGTTTTCCGGATTGAGTTGGCGGTTCTTGAATTTGGCGTTATACTCTTTGATGTTACGGGCACGGGCTTTTTTCAGCAAGTCGTAGCGCGTGTCCATTTCACAGCAGAGACTTTTCAGCGTGGCCACCACCTTTTGTACGTCCGTAATGATAGGCTCGTCGTCTCCGTCGGCAATCTTCGCCAGGAAATGGTTTTCGATGGGTGAGTAGATGCTGAACTCCACCTTTTTCGGGTCTACCATGACGAACTTCAGTTCTGCCGGATGCTTCTTATATAATAAGGAAGTGATGATGGCGTTCAGGCCGACAGATTTACCCTGTCCGGTGGCACCGGCCACCAAAAGGTGAGGCATTTTGGCCAAATCCACCATAAAAACCTCGTTCGTGATGGTTTTACCTAATGCGATGGGCAGTTCGTAGTCCGACTCGCGGAACTTCCGGCTGTTCAGAATACTTTCCATCGACACCATGCGGGGCCGTGCATTCGGCACTTCTATACCGATAGTCCCTTTGCCCGGTATGGGAGCGATGATACGGATGCCCAGTGCGCTCAGGCTCAATGCGATGTCATCCTCCAGATTTTTGATACGTGAGATGCGTACTCCTTTTGCCGGGGTGATTTCGTACAACGTGATGGTCGGTCCCACCGTAGCTTTTATGGAAGATATGCCTACACCGAAATTCTGGAGCACTTCAATGATTTGGTCTTTGTTTTTGTTTTGCTCTTCCATGTCGATGGGCGCATCTTCATCGTTGCGTTTGTCCAACAGTTCGAGCGTAGGGTAATGGTAATTTTCCAAATCCAGCTTCGGGTCGTAAGGTTCCAAGGCTCCTTTACCGCTTGCGTCGGCAAGTTCCTCTTTTTCTGTTTCCACGATGTCCAGTTCGGGAGTTGCTTTTGGGGAATCGGACTGTTTGTCCGGATCATCCGTTTCTTCTTCTTCGTTCGTTTCGTCCTCTTTCTCTTCCTTAAGCGAGGCGTCCATGTCGAAATTTATGGTGGTTTGAACGGGATACTCTTCCTCCTCTTTTATGCAGTCGGCAGTGTCGTCGGCGGTTTCCGGGGCGGCAGAATCTTCAGCCGGTTCGGTTTCCCCGTCTGCTGCTTTTGCCGGGAGTTTCGACTTGATGTAGTCCACCGGATTCAGGATTCGCCGTACCAATTGTATCGTTTCGCTGCTCAGGTAAGCCAGGTAGGCGACAGCGGTCAGGAGCAGTGCCATAAACGTGCCCACCTTGCCGATACGTTGGTTGAGCCAGTTACTGATAAATAAGCCGTGGTCGCCGCCGGGGTTGATGAAGTTCCATCCACTCAGACCTTCAAACGTTTGTTGAAAGAAATAGGAGCAGGTGACAGAAAGCCAGATGATGAGTATGGAACAGTTCAGAAACCATTTCCAAAGCCTGACCTTATAGGCGCGGGTCAGTTTCATGGCTGCAATAATCAGAAAAACGGGAAGGATGAAGGCCGAGAATCCGAAACAGCGGTTTATCCAATAGTTGGCGCAGTAGGCTCCCACGGCCCCGGCATAATTCAGGAATCCCTCCATTGCCCCTTGTTCTATGAGACATTGGTCCTCCGCGCCGGTAAACAGGTGGGAGGTGAAAGACAACAGCATGAAAAGAGCCAGGATTAAGAGTACCAGTCCGAAAAAAAAGCGTATGGTTTCCTTATGGCCTACCGGTTCTTCTCCCGCATTCAGCACATGTTCTTCCGCTTCTGTCTTTTTTTCGGGCTTTTTTCCTTTTCCTTTCTGTACTTTGTTTCCTAATTTGGTTGTTTGTATCGTCGGATTTTTTTTACTCATCTTGGCTTGTCGGTATGAAAACAACTACAAAAGTAAATGAAAATCATCAATTTTGCTATTTTTTCGCTCAAATTTTTGTAGCTTTGCGGTTTTTAGAAAATGATGAGAGAGCACCATGAATGTGAATGATAAGAAAACGATAGTATATTCTCGGAATACTGTGGAATTTGTAACCGTGGCAGCCGAATTTTGTGCCTATTTGGAACAATCGGAAGGGAGGAAGTGCCGGGATTTCACGGATACCGTATTAAAACTCTTGCCTTTACTCTATTTGAAGGCTGCCTTGTTGGAGGATATTGAGGGCGCAGAGGACTTTCTTCCCGAAGCTTTCGTTTCGGAGCAGGATTACGAATTTGTCCGTCTGACACTTTCTGCCTTATTGGGCGAGAAGGACGATTACCTGGATTTTTGCAATGAGGGAGTGAAATTCAGCGACGAGCCGGCCGTAAAAACAATTTCAGAGGATTTGGCGGATATTTATCAGGCATTGAAGAACTTTGTGGAGACCTACCGCATCGGCTTGGAGGAAAACATGTACGAGTCCGTGGCGGAAGTCCGGAACGCGTTCGTGCTGTATTGGGGGCAAACGTTGACGAATGCCATGCGGGCTCTCCATCGTGTCAGGTACAGTCCCGAAGACGATGAAGATGAGGAATTAGATGTAGATTAACCTTTTCAAAATAAGATGAAAACACTGTATAGTAAGTTTGACAAGAAACTTATATCGGCTTTGCCGCGTGCCCTGTTCGAGGGGCGTATTTTTGTGATTCAGACGGAGGCGGAAGCGTCTCGGGCTGTAGATTATTTGTTGGCTTCGGCTGTTTTGGGAGTAGATACAGAAACGCGCCCTTCTTTCCGCAAGGGATGCACGAATAAGGTAGCTTTGTTGCAGGTATCTACCGATGATACTTGTTTCCTGTTTCGTTTGAATCATATCGGAGTGACCGAAAGTGTGAAACGTTTGTTACAGGACGAAAATGTCTTGAAAGTCGGTTTGTCGTTGCGTGACGACTTTGCCTCGCTCCATAAGCGTGGCGAGTTCGAGCCTCGGGCCTTCCTGGATTTGCAGGATTATGTCCGTGCTTTTGGTATTGAGGACATGAGCCTGCAGAAGCTGTATGCCAATATCTTCGGGCAGAAGATCAGTAAAGGGCAGCGTCTCACCAACTGGGAGGCGGACGTGCTGACCGAGGGGCAGAAACTGTATGCGGCTACCGATGCTTGGGCGTGCATACGGTTGTATCGGGAACTGGAAACATTGAAAGAAAATAACGACTATGAACTTGCCGTAGTGCAGGAATCATAAATAAATGAGGGTAAAGACTATGTATAAGAATTTATATTTAAAAAAAGGAAAAGAAGAAAGTCTGGAGCGTTTCCATCCCTGGATTTTTTCCGGAGCCATCCATCATATAGAGGGAGAGCCTGAAGAAGGAGAGGTGGTACGTGTGTTGACGTCCGAGGGCGATTTTATAGCCGTGGGGCATTGGCAAATCGGTTCCATTGCCGTCAGGGTGCTGGATTTCGAGGACAAAGCGGTGGACGGATCCTATTGGGAAGACCGCCTGCGAGTGGCTTACGACTTGCGATGCGCTATCGGAGTGGCCGGACATGAAAAGGGAAATGATACCTATCGTTTGGTGCATGGCGAAGGAGACTGTTTGCCCGGGCTGGTGGTGGATGTGTATGGAAAGACAGCCGTCATGCAGGCTCATAGCGTGGGCATGCACGTGGCGCGTCACGAAATAGCACGGGCACTTGTGGCCGTGACGGGCGGAACAGTGGAAAACGTGTACTATAAGAGCGAAACCACTCTGCCTTTCAAGGCGGAACTGGGGCAGGAAAACGGTTTTATCGTGGGCGGAAGCACGGAAAACGTGGCGGTAGAGAACGGCTTGAAGTTTCATATAGATTGGTTGAAAGGCCAGAAGACAGGATTCTTCGTAGACCAACGTGACAATCGTTCGCTGTTGGAGCATTATGCCCACGGGCGTGCCGTGCTGAATATGTTCTGTTATACCGGAGGATTCAGCGTGTACGCCATGCGTGGCGGAGCCACGTTGGTGCATTCCGTGGACAGTTCGGCCAAGGCGATAGACCTGACCCGCGCCAACGTGGAACTGAACTTTCCGGGCGATGCCCGCCACGAGGCGTATGCCGAAGACGCTTTCAAGTATTTGGATGCGATGGGAGGCCAGTATGATTTGATTATTCTCGACCCTCCGGCTTTTGCCAAACATAAGGATGCGCTTCGGCAGGCTCTGAAAGGCTATGCGCGTTTGAACGCCAAGGCTTTCAGTAAAATCAAGCCGGGCGGCATCTTGTTTACGTTCAGTTGTTCGCAGGTGGTAAGCAAGGACCACTTCCGTACCGCCGTTTTTACCGCCGCTGCGCAGAGCGGACGTCGCGTGCGTATCCTTCACCAGTTGCATCAACCGGCCGACCATCCCGTTAATATCTACCACCCCGAAGGGGAATATTTGAAGGGGTTGGTACTCTATGTGGAGTGAAAAACAAGGGTCAAATGAAAAATAAAGTTAAATACCATACATTTTTTTGTGCTTAGCTATTGCGTGAATGAAAAAAGCCGTATATTTGCACTGTGTTTTTCATGGTATTAGATTTAAGGTTAATGAAAGATTGGTTGTCGAGATGACAACCTTCTTTTTTTTAAGGGGGTACATCCGTTCGGGTGTGCCCCCTTTTCAGTCCGGAGTGTATGAGAGGGAGCGGTTCCGAAAAAATACGATTCTTTTTTTGTTTCCGGCGTGATTTTTCCGTATGTTTGTTCCGTTAAATAGAGAATATCATGAAAAAAACTTGGATTTTTTTGCTTTTGGGAGCTTTGTGCCACGGGTGCAAAGATAAGAACCCCAGTTTTCGCCTTCCTCCCGATGCTGTGGCCGAAATTTCCGTGACTTCCTTGTCGGTGGATACCTTGTGGTTGGATACGGTGCCCACGTCTTATATGATTGAATCCGGAGTTTGCGATGACTATCTGTACGTGGTGGATAAGAAACTTTGTGTGCTATACCGTTATGAACCCACGGGACGGTTGCGTGATAAGAAACTGGGGGTGGGACATGCCCGCAATGAAACGGAAGTAGGGCAGGTGTACGGATGTTGCATGCTTGACGGAGGTGGAATTTTGCTCAGTAATTCCAGTGGGTGGTATTATACCTATGACAAGGATTTCCTTTTCAAAGACCATTTCTTTATTTCCTACAATGGACGCAAGGACAAGGACCAGTTGGACGAAAGCGTCTTTTCAGATCCGCTGTATTACGTTCACGGGTCGGACATGCACTTCCGTTCCCATGGGAATAAGATTTATAGTACAGTACATGATTTGTGGGGGTATGATTATTTGGAAGATACGGGGATTTATCTCGACAAGGCTGCTAACATACGGGAAATAGACTTAGGAAAACATGGCTTCGGGCGATTGTTGGCATTCGGCTATCCTGAGAGTTATTACGACAAGCCTCTTACCAAAACGCTTTTTGCTCAACTGAATTTCGATATTGCGGACAATGGGGATTTTTACGTGTCGTTCGAGGCCGATTCTTTAATGTACCGTTACGACCATGATTATAACCAGTTGGCCTGTTTCGGCTTTGCCGGACGGGACATGGATTTGAACTACCTCCGTTGGGACAGTTATGACCAGCCTTGGAAGGAAAGGTTGGCCGAGCGTATGTCGAGGGGCTTTTATAATGCTGTGGAATATGTGGACGAGACGGGATTGTTGTTCCGTTCTTACCGGAAAGGCGGCGGTTCGGCTACGGACGGGTTGCAGGTTTACCGCGATGGAGTATTGGTAGGCGATGTGGACGTTCCTCAGGGATTCCGGATGGCCGGTTATGTGGCTCCTTATTATTATTCCTATGTGGTGCCCGACGAGGAGGGAGAGCGGCTGTATATGTTCCGTTTCAAATGGCCTTCCGCACCGGAAGAATAAGTTCCGTGCTCTTGCCGGTGCTTTTCGCTCTTCTTTATTTACATGAATCATTCTGCTGAGAATGGAAAATCAATCTCAGCAGAATGAAAAATCGTTTGGCTGAGAACGGAAAATCGTTTGGCGCAGATTGATTTTATGGGTTGTGGAGGATGCCCGATGATGTTCTTTAAAGCTTTTCTTTTAATTCATTTCGAGAGGGTTAGGTATACTGCACGAGCGGAAATCTTGTACCTTTCTTGGGGTTGATTTATATTTACATCCGATGGTATATGATAGAGTGTATGTCGATGAAACAAGTTTGGATTGGAATAGCAGTTTGCTTGTGCCTGTCGTGCACGCGGATGCGAGACGGGCAGGAGGGCGTGGTGCTCGATTTGACGGAGACGGGGACGGATACGTTAGGATTCTGTGACGTTTTCGAGGTGGTAGGTGTTGTCCCGTTGGAGACAAAAGACGAATGCCTTTTGGGGTATGTGAGTAAGGTGGAAGTCGTGGATGGAAACTATTATGTGCTGGACGGCCAACGGAAGGCGGTGTTCGTCTTCGACGGACAAGGGACGTTCCTGCGTCGCATCGGAATCGTGGGGCACGGGCACGGTGAATACGAGCGTGCCTCGGATTTTACGGTAGACCGCGACCGCGGACGTGTGGTCATTCTCTGCGGCCCCCGGGAGGTATATATGTATGATTTGCAGGGAAGGTTTGTCGGCAAGAAAGATGTCAGTCCTTGGTTGGTCTGGAAAATAGCCTCTTGTCCGGAAGGCTTTGTCGGCTCGACGGAAGACGGCACCTACTCCGAAGGCGAGATGGCTTATTTGTTTTATGCTTTCGACCCCGAATTTCATGCACGGGGCAAGTGGGTCGGAGTGCGCCGGGACTATGCCATGTCGACGGCCTATTTCCCCTTGCAAAAGGCCGGCGGCAAGGTGTTCGGCTTCGATGGCGCGAGGAATGCCGTCCACGTGTGGGACAGACAGGCCGACAGCGTGAGAACGGCATACGCCGTCCGTTTCGCTTCTCCTATGCCCGGAGGCATGAAAGGTCAGGAGGAATACATGCGGAACATGTTTCTTTACGACGTGCTGATGGGAGGCGCGTGGGGCGGCGACGGTTTGGTGTTGTTTTATTTGCACGAGGCCCGTCAACACGTCGCCGTGTTCGCCCCGGACGGGGAGCGGCGTGTGTCGGGGCCGTACCGGGATGTCTTTCCGGACTTGTACGTCGGGCGTGAGGGAGAAGTGCTGGTCGTGCCTTCCGCTGCGCGGTTCCTGGAACTTGCGCGTCGGCATCCGGATGCGGTGCCCGGCGCGCCGGTGTCGGAAGACGGCAACCACGTGGTGCTGCGTTGCAGGTTGAGGTAATCCGCGGTTTGGGATTTTTTAATGGATATTTGTGTCGCTTTTTTTGTCCGCACCGGCATGGAAACGGATTTTTTTGTGTAAGTTTGCATATCATAATAGACTGTGGAATACATAAAACGTGAGAGCTATGAAATTAAAGATGCGCTTGACGGTGATGAACTTCCTGGAATACGCCGTGTGGGGGGCTTATCTGACCTCGATGGGAAGTTATTTGGTGAAAATCGGTATGGCCGAGAATATCGGTTGGTTTTATTCGGTTCAGGGCATCGTGTCTTTGTTCATGCCCGCGCTGATAGGTATTATTGCAGACCGTTGGATGCAGGGGCAAAAGGTGTTGAGCCTCTGTCATTTTCTGGCGGGCGTTTTCATGCTGGGAGCTTCGCTTTATGGGTTTGAAGCCGGCGCGGAAGCTTCATTTTCCACTTTGTTCACTCTTTATTCGTTGAGCGTGGCTTTCTTTATGCCCACTATCGCATTGGCCAATTCCGTGGCTTATTCCGCTTTGGAGGGAGCCGGTCTGGATACGGTGAAAGACTTCCCGCCGATACGCGTGTTCGGTACGGTCGGTTTCATTTGTTCCATGTGGGCCGTAGATTTGGGCGGTATGCAGGAGAATGCGGGACAGTTCGCCTTTTCCGGTGTTCTGAGCTTGTTGTTGGCGGCTTACGCCCTGACCCTTCCGGCATGTCCGGTGAGCCATGCGGCGGAACGCAAGAGCGTGGTGGAGGCTTTGGGGCTTCGTGCCTTTACGCTGTTCCGGCAAAAGCGTATGGCCTTGTTTTTCATCTTTTCCATGTGTCTGGGCATCTGTTTGCAGATCACCAACGGTTTTGCCAGTCCCTTCATCTTCTCTTTCGGGGGGATTCCCGAATATGCGGATACGTTCGGGGTACAACATGCCAATATCCTGATTTCCATATCGCAAATCAGTGAGACATTTTGTATTTTGTTGATACCGTTCTTTTTGGGGCGTTTCGGCATCAAGCGGGTGATGCTCATAGCGATGTTGGCGTGGGTGTTCCGTTTCGGGTTCTTCGCCTTGGGCAATCCCGGGTCGGGCGTGTGGTTGTTTGTCCTGTCCATGCTGGTTTACGGGGTGGCTTTCGACTTTTTCAATGTTTCGGGTTCCTTGTTTGTCGACAAGGAGACGGACATCAGCATACGCAGTAGTGCGCAGGGATTGTTCATGATGATGACCAATGGTTTGGGTGCAACCATAGGAACGTTGTCGGCTCAGGCCGTCATCAATCGTTTTGTGTACGCTTTGCCAGAAACGGCCTCCGGACAAGAGGTCATAGCCGGGTGGAACACCTGTTGGTATATATTTGCAGCCTACGCTTTGGTCGTAGCAGCCTTGTTTGCCATATTTTTCAAGTATAAACATGTAGTTAAAGATGAATGCGGAAGATGAATGAGGCGATAAAAGAACTGAAAGTGGTGACCGTGTCCAAGTGTACGGAAGACGGTGCTGCATACATAGCTGTCCTGAAGGAAAAGGACGGTGAACGTATCTTGCCGGTCTTGATAGAGAGAAGCGAGGCTTACCTCTTGTTGATGAAGATGAAAGGGAATAAAAAGAATGCTTTGCCCTCTTCCATGTCCGACATTATGCGGGCGGCTTTCATGCAATGCAATATGAGCATAGAAGAAGTGCGCATAGCCACTGTGGAGGGAGGCGTAACCTATTGTCACGTCCTTTACCGGCAAGAAAGCGTTTTTCACATGATTCGTTATTGCAAGGCGTCCGATTGCCTGATTCTGGCCTATACGTTCGATTGCCCGATTACCATCGGCGAGGCGTTGCTGGAGCACCAGTATATGCGCGAAGTAGGAGACGGAATGTATTCCATCCCGGTAAATTCGGTGAGCGTGGATGCATTGAAAGAGGCGTTGAAAAGGGCTGTGGAAGACGAGAACTATGAACTGGCCTCGCAGTTGCGTGACGAAATAGAACGACGAAAATGAAGGAAATCCGTTTTTTTTATGCACCGGACGTCGCGGTGGATGCCGAACTGCCGGTAGATGAGGCCGCGCATTGCTTGCGGGTCTTGCGCTTGCAGGCGGGCGATGAGATTCGTCTGACCGACGGGAAAGGAATGTTTTATAAAGCCGAGATTACGACGGCCACCGGAAAACGTTGCCTCTTTAAGGTCTTGGAAGCCGTTCCGCATCCCAAGGAGTGGGGCGGGCACCTGCATTTGGCCTTGGCGCCTACCAAGAATATGGATCGGATAGAGTGGTTGGCGGAGAAGGCTACCGAGATCGGCTTCGACGAGTTGACGTTTTTGGATTGCCGCTACTCGGAGCGCAAAGTGGTCAAGACGGAGCGCATAGACAAGATTTTGGTGTCGGCCATGAAGCAGAGCCACAAGGCCCGTAAACCGCTGTTGAACGGGATGGAGGATTTCAAGCGTTTTGTGGCCCGCCCCTTCGCCGGACAGAAGTTCATCGCACATTGTTATGACGAAGCCGATGTGGCCGGTGTGGCCAAAGCGTCCGAAGACAAGGCCATGGACGGTGGAAAGCCTTTCCTGTTGGACGAATTGGATGCCGGACAGGATGCTTTGGTGCTGGTGGGGCCGGAAGGGGATTTTAGCATCGAAGAGGTGCGGTTGGCGCAGGCTCACGGTTTCCGTTCCGTAAGTTTGGGCCGGAGCCGCCTGCGTACGGAGACGGCGGCGTTGGTGGCGGTTCATCTGATGCACATCCGCCATGCCCGCATGTAAAAGCTTGCAAGATTAACACAATACTGAGATAAAATGAAAAAGAAATGGATATGGGGCGCGGCCGTGGTGTTGGTTTTGGCGCTTTCACTGGGGCTTTACAGGTTTTTCACGGCAGACGATTACCGCCGTACCTTGCCATCGCGTCCCTTGGCTTTGGCAGCCGTAGACTGGGTGCGCTTGTCGGAAGAAAACGACATGGGCATGCAGGATTGGAAGAAACTGTTGCCGGAAGGACTGGAACCCGGACAGACCGGAATCGACTGGTCGAAGAAAATGTATGCCTTTGTTTCTTCCAAAGAATACGTGGGCTTGTTGGCGGCCGTCAGCGACGAGGCAGACTTGCGGCGTTTGTTGGATGAGGCCGCAAAGAAAGGCCGGTGCACGCCTGTGGAAGACTACCGGGGCTACTCTTGGACGGTATGGGACGGCAGTTGGATGGTGGGTTTCGGTGACGGTGCGTTGCTTATGATGGGGCCGGGACTGAAAGCCGACATGGATGCGTTGCGCTATGACATGCTGGCTTGTTTCAGGCAGAAAGAGGCGGAAAGCGGGATGTCTTCGCCCCTCTTTGCTGAGTTGGATCGTAAGGATGCTTCTTTCCGCGTCGTGTCGCGGTTGGACGTGTTGCCCAACTTTCGCGGTGTGGAATTTTTGGAGGGCTTGCCCGAGCATGCGAATCTGAGCGATGTGTATGTCTGTGCCGGTTTGAACCTCTCTCCGCACGGGGTGACCGTGGAGGCGGAAATCAGTTCGCAGAACAGTGACATCAATAAGTATTATGAACGGTTGGCTTTCTTGGGCAAACCGTTGGACGGCGAATTTGCCGGACGGGTGCCGGAGGATGCTTTGGCGTGGGCTTGCGTGAATGTGGACGGCGGCTCTTTGTTGGAGATGTTGCGGCAGAATCCCGTGGCGCGTACGTTCCTGATCGGGCTGAACATGGGTGTGGATGCAGACTTGATTATTCGCAGCATCAAGGGGGACGTGGCTGTTACCGTTCAGGCTTCCGCTTTGCAGAATCCCGGTAATGTCCTCGTGACGGCTCATCTGGCAGAGAAAGACTTTTTGAAAGAAGCCGCATATTGGAAGGAAAGCGCTGCGCGAAACGGCGCTTGGACTTTCCGTGATTTCGGAAACGGCCGCTTTTATTTGGCAGCCAATGGCGTACAGACTTATTTCGGGGTAGAAGGGGAGACGCTCTATGTCACGCCTGAAGAGGAAATGACGGGTTGGGTAAGCAATCCGGAGACAGGGACCCTCTCGGAATGGAACAGCCGGATAAAGGACAGCCGTTTCTTCTTGTGGGTGAATTTGGAACAGGTCAAACGTGACCCGATGATGGGTGCGTTGTGCCGGGAAAGCGGCGTGGACGAAGGCCGAAAGATATTGGATTTGTTCGATGCAGTAGTGCTGAGGTCGTCCGACGCCCGCCGTCTGACATTGGAGCTGCATACGCGTGGGAATCGGAATCTATTGAAGGATTTATTGAAATAATGGACAAGATAGAATTGAAGAATGCGTTGCCGGAGGTGTTTGCCTTACGGGACGACATCCGGAGCGAGATTTGGCACCGGGAAGTGACGTTCGAGCGGGGGCATTTGTATTTGGTCGAGGCAGGTTCCGGTACCGGCAAATCATCCCTTTGCAGTTATATCATCGGTTATCGTAACGACTATCAGGGTATCATCAGCTTTGACGGGAAGAACATCCGCAATTATAAGGTGAAGGATTGGGTGGAGCTACGGAAACGTTCGTTGAGTCATTTGTTTCAGGAACTCCGTTTGTTTCCCGAGTTGACAGCTTACGAGAACGTGGCGATTAAAAACAACCTGACGGGATTCAAGAAGAAAAAACAGATAGAAGCTTGGTTCGACGCGTTGGGCATCGGAGACAAGTTGCATGCTCCGATAAGCCGCATGAGTTTCGGCCAGCAGCAGCGGGTGGCCATGATCCGGGCTTTGGTGCAGCCTTTCGATTTCTTGTTGGCCGACGAACCGATAAGCCATCTGGACGAAGAGAACGGAAAGACGATGGGAGAAATCATGATGGAGGAAGCCCGCTCGCAGGGAGCGGGTGTCATCGTGACCAGTATCGGCAAGCATATCGCATTAGACTACGAAAAGACATTCAGGTTATGAGTTTGGTTTGGAAATTATTGCGTCGGCACGTCAGCGTACCTCAGTTTGCAGGTTTCTTCTTTGCCAATTTGTTGGGTATGCTCATCGTCCTGTTGAGTGTACAATTTTATTATGACGTCCTGCCTGTTTTCACGCAGGGCGACAGTTTCATCAAGAAAGATTATCTGATTGTCTCCAAGCGGATCAGTATGGTCAGTACCTTCAGCGGCCGGAGCAATGCGTTTTCTGCGGTGGACATCGATGAAATCAAGGCACAGAAGTTTTGCAAGAGCGTGGGGGCTTTCACTTCAAGCCGATATAAGGTGAGTGCGAGCATGGGCGTGGAAGGCATGGCTTACATGAGTACGGAAATGTTCTTTGAATCCGTGCCCGACCGTTTTGTGGACGCAGACCTGAAAGACTGGCACTTCGCGGAGGGCGATCCCGTGGTGCCCATCATTTTGCCGCGCAGCTACCTGACGATTTACAATTTCGGCTTTGCCCAAAGCCGTTCGCTGCCTAAGCTTTCGGAAGGAGTGGTCAGCATGCTGGACTTGAACGTACGTTTGCGGGGCAATGGCCGGGAGGGCGTGATGAAAGGACGGGTCATCGGTTTCAGCAATCGGCTGAACACCATCTTGGTGCCCGAGAGTTTCATGAAGTGGAGCAACAGGCTGTATGCCCCGGACGGGGATGCCGATCCCACACGGCTTATCGTTGAAGTGTACAACCCGGCAGACGATGCCATCGCGCGTTTCTTGCAGCAAAAGGGATATGATACGGAAGAAGACAAGCTGGATGCCGGAAAGACCACTTATTTCCTGAAAATCGTGTCGGGTGTGGTGATGAGCGTAGGACTGCTCATCAGCGTCTTGTCATTCTACATCCTGATGCTGAGCATTTATCTGTTGGTGCAGAAGAATACGACGAAGCTGGAGAACCTGCTGCTCATCGGTTACAGCCCTTGGCGGGTCGGCCTGCCTTACCAGGTCCTGACGGTAGGAATGAACGTGCTGGTATTGTTGCTGGCCATTGGGCTGCTGGCGTGGCTTCGCGGTTACTATTTGGATATGATTCTATTGTTGTTCCCCCAGATGGAGGAGGCAAGCCTTTGGCCTGCATGTGCCTTGGGAGGGATACTCTGCGTGGCGGTCAGCGTGCTGAACGTATGTGCCATACAGCGCAAGGTGATGGCCATTTGGAAACATAAAGACTGAAATACATGGAAGAGTTGTTGCGATTATACGAAGACTGGCGGGGCTGTGCGCCGCAAAGCGTGGAGCGGTTGTCCGGAGCCGGAAGCAATCGTACGTATTACCGGTTCCGGGATGCCGTAGGGGCTTCGCTGATAGGTGTGGCGGGAACGTCGCGGGAAGAGAACGAGGCTTTCATTTATTTGGCCGGGCATTTCGGGCAAAAACGGTTGCCTATGCCTAGGGTTATGGCCGTTTCGGCGAGCCGTTTGTGCTATTTGCAGACTGATTTGGGGCACCGCAGCTTGTTTGACGCGCTGTCGGACGGCCGAGAGAAAGGCGGGCGTTACGCTCCAGAAGAGAAGGAACTGTTGCGGCGGACGATAGCAGAACTGCCACGCATCCAGTTTGTCGGGGCGGAAGGCTTGGATTTCGGACGGTGTTACCCGATGGCTTCCATGGACAGGACGGCTGTTTTCTTTGATTTGAACTATTTCAAATATTGTTTCCTGAAGACTACGGGACTGGACTTTAACGAGGTGAAGTTGGAAGAGGCGTTTTCGGAGATGGCTAAGGATTTGGTGGGAGACCCGGACAAGCACGCGTTCCAATACCGGGATTTCCAGGCGCGCAACGTCATGTTGGACAGGGACGGGCAGCCCCGTTTCATCGACTTCCAAGGCGGGCGGCGCGGGCCGGTGGAGTATGACGTGGCCAGTTTCCTGTGGCAGGCTTCGGCACATTATGCCCCGGAGCTGCGCCACGAGCTGATGGCGGTGTACCTCGATGCGGCACGGCTGTACACGGACGTGGACGAAGGACGGTTCCGTGAACGCATGCGGCTGTTCGTCCTGTTCCGCACGTTGCAGGTGTTGGGGGCATACGGTTTCAGGGGGTACTTCGAGCGGAAGAAGCATTTCTTGGACAGCATCGCCCCGGCCATACGGAATTTGCGCGAGTGGCTCTCGGAGGGCGAGTGTCCTTATCCTTATTTATATGACGTGTTGAGCCGGATGGTGGAATTGCCCGCTTTCCGGACAGAAGTTTCCGCACGGCCGGACGAACCGTGCGGAAAGGATACGGGAATGGAGCGTGCAGCCGATGTGCTCCGTGCGGACATCGGGCCGGCTTCGGTTTCCCGGTACGATGGCCGGGGGCCATTGGTCGTGCGCGTGTTCAGTTTCTCCTATAAGAAGGGGATTCCCGAAGATACCAGCGGGAATGGAGGCGGTTATGTGTTCGATTGCCGCAGTACGCACAATCCCGGAAGGTATGAACCGTACAAAGCCCTGACGGGCTTGGACGAACCCGTTATCCGTTTTTTGGAAGAGGACGGAGAGATTCTGACGTTCTTGGACAGCGTCTACAAATTGGCGGATGCCCATGTGGCGCGTTACCTCCGGCGCGGTTTTACCGACCTGATGTTTGCTTTCGGATGTACGGGCGGCCGTCACCGCAGCGTCTATTCCGCCCAACATCTGGCCGAGCATCTGCATGCGAAGTTCGGCATAGAAGTACGGATATGTCATCGCGAGCAAAATATAGAACGGATATTGCCTCCGACGGAGCTATAGCGCAGCGCACGTCATTTTCCTGTCTTTATACATTCATCAAGTCGTTCAAGGCTTCGCTCATGCTGGGATGAGTGAAGATGAAGTCGCGCAGGAATGTGTAATCCATTCCGGCCTTCATCGCTATGGCCACGCTGTTGAGCACTTCGCTCGATTCCGGTCCGAAAAGCGTGCAGCCCACAATCTTGTTTGTGTCGGCGTCTATCACCACTTTAAACAGCCCTTCCGTTTCGCCCAATGTGCGGGCTCTTGGAATACCTGCTACGGGCAGCTTTCCGATTTTTACATTCAAGCCCTTGCGGAGGGCTTCTCCTTCGTTTAAGCCGATACGCGACAGAGGCGGGTCGATGAATACGGAATAGCCTACCGGGTCGCGGTCGGCTGTAGAACGGGCGGAGTCTCCGAAAAGGTCTTCACGGATGATGCGGTAATCATCCAATGAGATGTAGGTGAACTGCAATCCGCCTTTCACATCGCCGATGGCCCATACGTGCGGATTGGTGGTCTGCAAGCGTTCGTTCACTTTGACGGCTCCGCGCTCATCCGTTTCTACTCCGGCTGCTTCCAGATTCAGCCCTTCCGTGAAGGGGCGTCGGCCGGTAGCCAATAATATGGCGTCGGCTTCCAGATGGAAAGGTTCTCCGCTGACAGCATCACGGACTGCTATTTCTTTTCCCGCTATACTCTGTACTTTAGCATTCATCCGGAAGGTGATACCTTTCTTTTCCAGTACTTCTTTTACGATGTCTGCCACGTCCCGGTCTTCCCGCGGAATCAAATCGGCATGTCCTTCGAGCACGGTCACTTGCGAACCGAAAGAGGCATACATCGAAGCAAATTCCAGTCCGACATACCCTCCACCGATAACAGTCAGTTTTTCCGGAAGCTCTTTCAGTTCCATGATAGAAGTGCTGGTGAAAACGTGCGGATTGCCTTTGATTCCTTCTATGGGCGGAATGATGCTTTCCGCTCCCGTATTGATGAAGATGCGAGGAGCTTGCAACGATTCTTTTTCTCGCCCTGAGAGGCTTACCTCCACCTTGTCTGGGCTGGTAAAACTTCCCGTTCCGGTATACACTGTGATGTTCGGATGATGGGTCAAGTTATCGTAATTCTTTTGGCGTAATAGGGAGACAACGTCCTCCTTTTGCCTGATGGCTTGGGCATAGTAGTTCTTTTGGTCCGTCCACGAAACGCCATGCGGAGCCAGTTTGGCTGCATGAACCAAGGTTTTTGTAGGGATACATCCGATGTTGATACAGGTACCTCCGTACATTTTGTCCGAACGTTCTATCATTGCCACTTTATGCCCTCGTCGAGCCAGTTCGGCAGCCAGCGTCTTTCCGCCTTTGCCGAATCCTATGATAATGTCATCATATTGTTTCATCATACTGTCTTTTTTATTTGGTTTAATACTCCTTTGGCACTGTCGGCCAGCACCACGATGGCGCCGGCCAGTATGGCCGTATCCTTTATCACCAGTCGTCCGGCTCCGCTCAACAGTGGGAATCCGTGTTCGCCGCTTCCTAAATCGGGCACCCATACCTCGGGAGTGGTCACAAGGAAAGACAAAGTGCCCAGTGTCATGATGATGGCTAGTCCGGCTCCGGCTAATCCGAGTTTAGGGGAGAAGATACCCAGAAAAGTAAGGATACCGATAGTCATAATCAGGATGCCTAACCCGCGGGAAAAAACATACGTACGGTTGGTCTCGTGCCACTGGTGTTTGGCTGGGTCGAATTCGCCTTCTTTCAGTTTGTATTCCTTATATTCGGGTGCATTTTCAGCATAGAAAAAACTCATGAAAGGGCTGTTGGCTACAAAGGGTACGATACCTTCCGCTTCGTAGTTCCAGAATTTCAGACCGCCGATCCATACGAAGATAATCAGGATGGCTACACGAATCAGGTGTATGCCCAGCTTTTGGGAAGATGCAGCCCATGTAAGAGTGGCCACAAACAAGGATTTTAATTTTCTCATAGTCTGTAATGTTTAGAATTTGACTTTGCAAAGATGCGGATTTCTTCCGTTTGCCGAAATAGCAATTTAACTGTTAGAGTTGGCTATACTTCCTTTTTCTCTTCTCTTCGGAAGTCGGAGATGCTTTTTTGATTCATTTTCTTGAAAAAACGGCTGAACGTAGCCAAATCTTCAAATCCCAGTATTTCGCTGATTTCCTTGGCGCTCTTCGAGGTATAGAGCAACAGGCGGCGGGCTTCGGCATCTACCCGTTCGTGTATGATGCGCAGCGGTGAGTTCAGTCCGTAGAGCGAGAAGAGGTTGGAAAGGGTCTTGGGAGAACGGTAGAGCATTTCCGCATAGTCCTGCACCTGCTTCTTTTCTTTGAAATGGTTGTCCACCAGCACGTAAAACTGACGGATGATGTCGAAGCCGTTTTCCCGCTCTTGGTCGACTTCCAATCTCAGGCGCGCCATGCGGGTGCATACGATAATGAACCGTTTCAACAGTATACGGAGCATTTCCTCTTGCAGGTTGTCGCGGACGGTGCATTCTTCACGCAGAGTTTCAATGATATGCTCCAGGAGTCTCGATTCCGTGAGGGTAAGTTTCAGCTTCATGACGTTCGACGAGCCGTGGAACAGAAAGCCGTTGCACGACACCTCGTTGTCGTGTCCGTAGATACAGTAGAAGTTACTGTTGAAGAGCAACGACAGGTAATCGCCCTCTGCGCGCAGCATGTCCACGTGGTGCAAGGGAGACAGCGAGATGATTTCGTTTTCTTTCAGATGCATGACTACGTGGTCTATTTCGATGTCCAGGCTTCCGTGCCGCACCCAGATGAATTTGTAGAAGCTTTTGTTACGTTGTAAGCCCGCGTCTTCATGAAAGCGGGAAGTCAGGGCGATGGTTCCGTCCAAACGGGTCTTTAACTGGAATTCCATATCGTCGGTTTTTAGTTCATCAGGTAAATATAGGTTTATTTCGCGGACTGAAAAAGGGATGGAGACGATTTCTTCGTTCCATCCCTTCATTTTCAGTGTCAGTATAGCAAGTCATGCTGTCAGGCAGACCGGACTTTACGGTTTTGCGTTTAAAAGAACCTCGTCTATCATTTTTTTAAGTTCCGTTTTGGGCATGGCACCTTGAGTGACGGTCGGTTTGCCGTTCTTTGGAATCCACAACAGGGTGGGGATACTGCGTATGCCGAACGTGGCTGCCAGTTCCTCTTCCTTGTCCACGTCTACTTTGTAGATGTAGATTTTGCCGTCATATTCCTTAGCCAGCTCTTCCAACACCGGGGCAAGAGCCTTGCACGGGCCACACCACGTAGCGTAGAAATCTACGATACACGGTTTGTCACCTTCATATTTCCAGTCGTTGGGATTGGTCTCGTAGTTATATACCTTGTTTAAGAACTCTGTTTTGGTTAAATGAACGATTTCCATATTTGCTCCTTTCTTATTTTGGTTTTTACTTTCTTTGTTGTTGGCGCATGCGTTGAGGCCTAATGCCAGACACAGCGCGGCGATAATGGGCTTTATCAGTTTCATAATTCTACGTTTTGTGAATACTTTTATTGAACATTGCAAATATCCGATAAAAATCCGGATAATCGCATAGCAATTCTACCGGAAAAGTTAGCAAAACCTCCCGTTAGGGATTTTTGGCTTATTTTTCCGCTTACGGAATGGGTATCGGGCAGAGGAGGAAGTGGCGGTTGCTTCCGAAGTAGAAACTGTTGATATTTTTATCTATTCTTAATCGGCTGTGTGTCAGTGTGTAGAGACTTGCTGAAAAATCTGCGCCAAACGATTTTTCAATCTCAGGCGAACGATTTTTCGTTTGGCTGAGATTGATTTTTCGTTTGCCGCAGAACGTTTTTTGTATATTCTTTTGTTACATCTTGCCTGTCAATATCTCCTTGCGCAAGAATCCGTAGACGTAAACGGGACTTTGGAAATAAAGACCGGACCTTGTGTCCTTTAGTTTGGCGTAGGTTTCGGATTGGTATAGGGCGTCTAACGCTCCATGCAGTGACATTTTCTGTTCGTCTACTAACATGACGACTAAGTCACGTGCCATACATTCTTTCATATATTCAATCTCGCTCATATTTTTTCTAAAAGGTCTATGGCACGTTGCGTGCCGAAAAAGTATTGGAAAGTGATGCCTTTCATGAAAGCTAATTTTTTGAGAAAGGTGTCGAAATCTATGTTGCCTTCCATGAAGTTGCGGATTTGTACTCCGACTTTGTCGTTGGCTATAGGGCCATATACAATGTCGTGGGCATGTATGTTTTCCTTTTGTGTGTTTCTTCGGTTCGCTAAAACGAAATTGGCCCATTCACGAGAATATTTTTGGAAACATAAATAATTCAAAGTGCCTGAAGAGAGCATACTTTCGTCAAATTTAAAGGAGTGTACGATTGGTGTACCTCCTAATTGTATTGATTTGAAAACCGCAAAATCATATGCTTGGCTCTCACTGTCGGAAAGATAGAATCCTTTACCGAAATCTTTTCCCTTGTGGGAAGCTGACAAGTCGATAGTCGAAAAATTTATGTTTGTTCCGTGATACAAAATCATACTAAAGCCCCTCCGTGGCGTTGGCAAAGGGCGGTCAGGCCTTCGATGATGTCATCGAAGCTTTGTGTGTGTGCCACGTCGTACTGGTTTTCCAGGAAGTCGATGGCTTTATAATGGTTCAGGTAGCGGTAGGCTTGCTCTTCTTCCAACTGATGTCGCTTGGCAAATTCGTGGATGGCGATAACGATATATTCGGCCATGTCTTTCAACTTTGCATCCATAGTGTATCGTTTTTACAAAAATACGGATTATTCCGTGGATGGCCAATGTTTTTATTCTTTTTTTGTTCGGAAGGATAAAACGTGTGAAATGTGATGTCTTGAATGAGATTATATCAGTATATTTGCAAATATGAAAGCCATGATTTTTGCAGCGGGGTTGGGAACCCGCCTGAAGCCTTTGACGGACACGATGCCGAAAGCACTTGTCCCGGTGGGAGGAAAACCCTTGTTGGAGATATTGATTCGTAAACTGGTGGCTTCCGGATTTGCGGAGATTGTGATTAATGTGCATCATTTTGCCGACCAGATTATACGCTTTGTGGAGGAACATGATGCTTTCGGTGCGGATATTCGTTTTAGTGACGAGAGCGGGAAGCTTCTGGAAACAGGAGGAGGCATCAAGAAGGCCATACCTCTTTTATTGGAGAGCGGTGTCGCGGAACGCCCGTTTCTGGTACACAACGTGGATATATTGAGCAATGTGGATTTGCAGGATTTTTATCGGCACGGGGCAGGAGCGGCGGCTTTATTGTTGGTGAGCGAACGGCAGACGCAACGTTATCTGTTGTTCGATGAGGAAAACCGTTTGGTAGGGTGGACGAACGTCAAGACCGGAGAGGTGAAGTCGCCTTACAAGGGGCTGGACGTGGAGGTTTGCCGGAAGTATGCTTTTGCCGGTGTGCATCTGTTTTCTCCGCGGTTGTTCCCTTATTTCGATGCGTGGCCGGACAAGTTTTCCGTGATTGACTTTTATCTTTCGGTGTGCGATCGGGAGCCGATTTATGCTTATCCTTCTCCCGGGCTTAAAATACTGGACGTGGGGAAACAAGATGCTCTGGAGAAGGCGGAGGATTTCTTAACGGGAGAGTGTTGTCAGTCTCGATAATTTGTTGTACTTTTGCGCACAAAATCAGATAAAAATCTTTTTATGCAACAGAAAATCATCATTCTTGATTTCGGGTCACAGACTACACAGCTTATCGGACGTCGTGTCCGGGAGTTGGATACTTTCTGTGAGATATTGCCTTATAACAAGTTCCCGAAAGAAGATCCGTCGGTTATCGGTGTGATTTTAAGCGGTTCGCCTTTTAGCGTATATGATAAGGAAGCGTTTAAAATCGACTTGGACGAAATTCGCGGGAAATATCCGATATTGGGTATTTGCTATGGCGCGCAGTTCATGAGTTATACTTTGGGCGGCAATGTGGAACCGGCCGGAACGCGTGAGTACGGTCGTGCTAATTTGGCTTCGTTCGACAAGGAGAATCCTTTGTTCAAGGGATTTGAGGAGCATTCCCAAGTGTGGATGAGCCATGGCGATACCATTACGAAATTGCCCGAGGGCTTTAAGGTGATAGCTTCTACCGACAAAGTCGTGAACGCCGCTTATCAGGCTGAGGGAGAACCGCTATGGGGTGTGCAGTTCCATCCGGAAGTGTTTCATTCCGTACAGGGAACGCTGTTGCTGAAAAACTTTGTAGTGGACATTTGCGGCAGCAAGCAGGATTGGAGTGCGGCTTCGTTCGTAGACACTACGGTGGCCGAGTTGAAAGCGCAGTTGGGAGACGACCGGGTGATTCTCGGATTGAGCGGTGGTGTGGATTCTTCCGTGGCCGCAGTGTTGCTGAACAAGGCTATCGGTAAGAATCTGACCTGTATCTTCGTAGACCACGGGATGTTGCGTAAGAACGAGTTCAAGAATGTGTTGCACGACTACGAGTGTCTGGGGCTGAACGTGATTGGCGTGGACGCCAGTGCGAAGTTCTTCAAGGATTTGGAGGGAGTGACCGATCCGGAGCAGAAGCGTAAGATTATCGGCCGCGACTTCGTGGAGGTGTTCGATGTGGAAGCTCGGAAAATAACCGATGCCAAGTGGTTGGCGCAGGGAACGATTTATCCCGACCGTATCGAGAGCCTGAATATTACGGGAAAGACCATCAAGAGCCATCACAACGTAGGCGGTTTGCCTGAGGAGATGCACCTGCAACTCTGTGAACCGTTGAAGTGGTTGTTCAAGGACGAGGTACGTCGCGTAGGGCGTCAGATGGGAATGCCGGAACATTTGATTACTCGTCATCCGTTCCCCGGACCGGGATTGGCCGTGCGCATCTTGGGTGATATTACGCCGGAGAAGGTACGGGTTTTGCAGGATGCCGATGACATTTTCATCCAAGGGTTGAGAGACTGGGGATTGTACGACCAAGTCTGGCAGGCCGGTGTAATCCTGTTGCCCGTGAAAAGCGTGGGCGTGATGGGGGACGAGCGTACGTATGAACGCGCTGTAGCCCTGCGTGCCGTGACCAGTACGGATGCGATGACAGCCGATTGGGCACATTTGCCTTACGATTTCATGGCGAAGGTGAGCAATGATATAATAAATAAGGTGAAAGGAGTGAATCGTGTATGTTACGATATCTCTTCCAAACCGCCTTCGACGATAGAATGGGAATGACAATCGTATACCGATATATGGTTGATAATAGCCTCAACTTTTGCAGTTGGGGCTATTTTTCATGTCGGAGTTATTAAAATGAAATAAAAATCATATCAGAATGAACAGATTGGGCATAAAGGTTTTGTTGTGGTGTGCGCTGCCTGCTTTGACTGGTAGGGCACAATCCGACACGACGTTGACTTATCGTGTCGAGGCCTCTGCGAATGTCAGTTCCGGAGATTATGCACCGTTGTGGTTTACGGCCAATCGGAACGGTCTGTCGAGCCAGAAACCGAACAGTGCTTATTTGCGTGCGGGGCTTACTTATCGTAAATCTTTTAATCATGGTTGGCGGATTGGAGCCGGGTTGGATTTGGCTGCGGCCGTGAACAGTCCTTCCGAATTTATCGTGCAACAGGCTTATGCAGACTTTTCGTGGAGAGTTCTTAATTTGAGTATCGGGAACAAGGAACGCAATCCGTTGGGGAAGAACCCGCTGTTGAGCAGCGGCGGAATGGTGGAAGGAAACAATGCGCGACCTGTTCCTCAGATAAGGGCAGAGATTGCGGATTATTATACGGTGCCGGGAACGAAGGGATGGTTTGCTTTTAAAGGCTATATCGCTTACGGACGTTTTACGGACGACCGTTGGCAGCGTGATTTTGCGGGGGCAAACCACCAGACTTACGTGGAGGACATTCTTTATCACAGCAAGGAGTTGATGTTTAAGGTGGGAAACAAGGAAAGGTTTCCTTTGGAAGCTGAAGTCGGTATGCTGATGTCGGCTCAATTCGGAGGAACGCAGCATACCTTCTCTTTGAAAGACGGTGAGTGGAAAGAGACTGTGTACGAGATGCCTCATGGATTGAAGAATTATGCCAAAGTCTTTTTTGCCCAAGCCGGGGGAGACGGCACTACCGGGGGAGATCAGGTGAATGTGGAAGGCAATCATGTGGGCAGTTGGAACTTTGCGTTGAATTATTATTGGCACGATTGGAAGTTCCGTGCATATTATGAACATTTCTTTGACGACCATTCACAAATGTTCCTCCAATACGGACGTTGGAAAGACGGGCACTTAGGATTTGAGATTACTTTGCCCAGAAACCGTTGGGTCAATACATTGCTTTGGGAAGGATTGGCCACGAAAGACCAGTCGGGTCCTATTTTGTATGACGGAGACGAACGTTTTCCGGGAGCGGCTTTTCCAGGTATGCAAGTGAGTGCTTGTGACGATTACTACAATAATTTCTTTTATCAGTCTTGGCAACATTATGGTCTGGGTGTCGGTAACCCATTGTTGCCCGGACCGATCTACAACCGCGACGGTAGCCTTAAGTTCCGGAGTAACCGCGTGCGTGCCAATCATTGGGCTTTCAGCGGGACACCGTCTGATGAGTGGGCCTATCGCGTACTGATGTCGTATGCGCTTCATTGGGGAACATACGTCAATCCTTTGGATAAGATATGCAAACAGTTCAGTTCGCTGTATGAAGTGACGTATTCGCCCAAGGCGTTGTCCGGATGGCATTTTTCCGTTTCGGCGGCCGTGGATCATGGTGATTATCTCGGTAATAGCGGTGGCGGTATGATAACCATAAGAAAGGAGGGGATATGTATAAAATAAACAGTTTGGTTTTTAAATGGATTTGTTTCTGTCTGCTTGTTCCGTTCTGTTTGTCTTGTACGGATAAGGCTCCGGAATATCCAGACTTGGAAGGATATTGGAAACAAGAGTGGATAGAGGATGAGGCTACGGACGGGCAATCGGAATGTAATCGCCTTTTTTGGGCATTTCAGCTCGGAGTGTCCGAGATTCGGGATTTGGGCGGAAACGGTTATGGGACGTACGTGTGCAGGTATGATTATAATGAGGGAGCTGCTACCTTGCGTATGTATAATTTCAGGGTAAAAGGGAGCCAGTCTCAAGAAGCGGATGTGGATAAACTGAAACATTTCGGTATACCTTCCGGAGATGTGACATTTGAGGTCGTACGGCTCGACGGTGACCATATGGTGCTACGCTCGGGAGGGACTTCCTTGTATTTTCGTTCCTTTTAATTTTTTCCTCTTTTATATGCTCTATTTCAAAAGAAATTCATAAATTTGCAGTGCGCAAGCGGAGGGAGGAAAGACTTCAAAATGCTCATGCTGCAAAATAGTAGAAAAGAGTTAAATAACTTATATTAGAACCTTTAATTTTAAAGATTAAGTAAAATGATTAAAGTAGGTATTAATGGTTTCGGTCGTATCGGCCGTTTCGTATTCCGTGCTGCTCAGAACAGAAGCGACATCCAGATCGTAGGTATCAATGACTTGTGTCCGGTAGATTACTTGGCTTACATGCTGAAGTATGACACTATGCACGGTGCTTTCGAGGGTACAATCGAAGCTGATGTTGAAAACAGCAAGTTGATTGTGAACGGCAAGGCAATCCGCGTAACTGCAGAACGTAATCCGGCTGATTTGAAGTGGAACGAAATCGAGGCTGAATATGTAGTTGAGTCTACTGGTTTGTTCCTGACTCAGGAAAAGGCTCAGGCTCATATCGATGCAGGTGCTAAGTACGTAGTTATGTCTGCTCCTTCTAAGGACGCTACTCCGATGTTCGTTTGCGGTGTAAACTTCGACAAATACGTAAAGGGTACTCAATTCGTTTCTAACGCTTCTTGTACGACAAACTGTTTGGCTCCTATCGCTAAGGTTTTGAATGACAACTGGGGTATCACAGACGGTTTGATGACAACTGTTCACTCTACTACTGCTACTCAGAAGACTGTTGACGGTCCTTCTATGAAGGATTGGCGTGGTGGTCGTGCTGCTTCTGGCAACATCATCCCGTCTTCTACAGGTGCTGCTAAGGCTGTAGGTAAGGTTATTCCTGAATTGAACGGTAAGTTGACCGGTATGTCTATGCGCGTTCCGACTTTGGACGTTTCTGTAGTAGACCTGACTGTAAACTTGGCAAAGCCGGCTAAGTATGATGAAATCTGCGCCGCTATGAAGGCTGCTTCAGAAGGCGAATTGAAGGGTGTGCTGGGTTATACTGAAGATGCAGTGGTTTCTTCTGACTTCTTGGGTGACACTCGTACTTCTATCTTCGATGCTAAGGCTGGTATCGCTTTGACTGATACTTTCGTTAAGGTGGTTTCTTGGTATGACAATGAAATCGGTTATTCTAACAAGGTATTGGAATTGATCGCTCACATGAAGAAGGTTAACGGTTAATCCCGTTTTCTACGATAAAATTGAAGCCATCTTCCTTTTGGGAGGGTGGCTTTTTTCGTATCTTTGCTTTTGTTATTATAATATGGTAAACGGCGATACGATGAAATATGATCTTATTACGATATTAGGGCCTACGGCGTCGGGAAAGACTGCATTGGCTGTAGCTTTGGCCTACGAACTGAAGACGGAGATAATTAGCGGAGACAGCAGGCAGGTGTACAGGCGTATGGATTTGGGAACCGGAAAAGACTTGAAAGATTATGTTGTCGATGGTCACTTTGTTCCTTACCATTTGATTGATATCGTGGAGCCGGGTACGAAATATAATTTGTTTGAGTATCAGCGGGATTTTTTGAAAGTTTATGAAGCGTTGAAAGCGCGTCGTATGCTTCCTATATTATGTGGAGGTACAGGTTTATATATCGAGTCCGTGTTGAAAGGATATAATCTGATGCCCGTACCGGAAAATCCGGATTTGCGTGCAAACTTGGCTCAAAAGAGCCTTCCCGAACTGACAGAGATACTGAGTTCATATAAGGTGCTTCATAATACGACGGATGTCGATACCGTAAAACGTGCGATACGCGCGATAGAAATAGAAGAGTATTATCGTTTGCATCCTACAGAGGCAAGGGCTTTTCCCGAAATCCAGTCCTTGGTCATAGGAGTGGACATAGAGCGGGATTTGAGACGTAATAAAATAACGAAACGTCTGAGACAACGTTTGGACGAGGGGATGATTGATGAGATAAAAGGACTGTTAGACGAAGGGATACCGGCGGAAGACCTGATATATTATGGTTTGGAATATAAATATCTGACACGGTATGTACTCGGAGAGTTGACGTATGAGGAGATGTTCTGTGGATTGGAAACCGCTATCCATCAGTTTGCCAAGCGACAGATGACTTGGTTTCGCGGAATGGAGCGTCGTGGCATCAAGATAAACTGGTTGGACGCAGGTTGGCCGATGGAACAGAAAATCGGCCAGATTAAAGATTGGCTGTTGCAGTGAAGATTTAGAAGAAGATTCAAGTAGAGAATAAATAGTTTTGTGTATATTTGTGCGTTTTTAGTGAATTGAATTATGGAACCATCAAGATGGGGGATTATATATTGTCCGAAAGACGGTGTCCGTCATATACATAAAGAGTGGGAGGCTATACGCTCATATTTGACGGAGAAAGGCGTACTTTATGATTTCGTGCAGAGTGAAGGGCCGAAATCCGTAGAACGCTTGGCGGCTATGCTTGCTTCCAATGGTTACACGACGATTGTCATTGTGGGAGGCGACGCGGCGTTGAATCGTGCGTTGAACGGAGTGTTATCGCAAGGAGAGGAGGTTCGTCGTAGCGTTGCTTTCGGGGTTATTCCTAACGGATGGGGAAATGATTTTGCACATTTTTGGGGTTTCGAGGAAGATAATTACAAGCAAACGATAGATTGGCTGATAAAGCGAAGAATCCGTAAGGTGGACGTAGGGTATTGTGTGCCAGAGCGGATGGAGGACAGCCATCCCCGTTTCTTTTTGAATTGTGTGAACGTCGGTCTGGTGGCAAACATTATGAATATCAAGCACAAGACACGCCGTTTTTGGGGAATGCTGACCCTTTCTCATCTATCGTCTATGTTTTTGTTGCTGTTTCAGCGTATGGAACACAAGATGCATTTCAAAGTGAATTTGGATGACATCGACAAAAGTGTGATGACGGTATGTATCGGTAGTGCCAGAGGCTATGGCCAGACTCCGAGCGGAGTTCCGTACAATGGATTATTGGATGTTTCAGTCGTGTCGCATCCGGAAATCAGCCAGATGGTGGAAGCTTTATGGATGCTTTTTCGTGGGCGCTTTTTGAATCATAAAGCCGTGAAGTCGTATAGAACTAAGGAAGTGGACTTTTTTGATAACGGAAAGGCAATGATTAGTTTGGATGGAGCAGTATGGGAAAATGGTTCTACGCCCATGAAAATAGGTATACATCAGGAATGGGTGAATTTCATTATACCGGGTTGAACGGCTCGGAGCCGACAACCATGAGAACTATCCTATTTTGGATATCTTTTCCAATCTGTCTTCCGATATAATTTTGATTTTCCGGCCGTCTATCGCAATGATTTTCTCTGAAGCGAAATTCGTCAATGTGCGAATGGCGTTGGAGGTTGTCATGTTGGACAGACTGGCCAAATCTTCGCGGGATAGATAGATGCTGAGCGTGCAACCATCTTCTTCCAACCCGTAGCTCTCCTTCAAAAAAAGAATCGACTCGGCCAACCGTCCCCGTATATGTTTTTGAGTCAAATTGACCGTACGTTCGTCGGCTATACCCAAATCTACAGATAATTGTTTGATGAAGAACCACGCCAAGTCGTTATTGTTACTTACCAACTTCGTGATGGTAGTCATAGGAATCATGGCTATCGTTGAGGCTTCGAATGCGGCTGCAGCAGTCAGAAATTCCTGATGGGCAAAATACGCACGATAAGCAAAGTATTCTACGGGCTTGATGACGCGAATGATTTGATTACGCCCGCTGACACCGTTCTTGAATATTTTTACCTTTCCGGATAAAAGACACATAAGTTGAGTCGGGAATTCACCTTCACTGTAAATCGCTTCGTTTTTTCTAAATGTATAAACCGTGAGGTTTTCTGTTAAATATTCGCGTTGTTCTGGGGTGAGTGGTTTACATAAATCAGAGATTTTTTCCAGAATCTCTTTGTTGTCCATTTCCTTTTTGACCATAAATCAAATCTGCTGCAAATTATGTTTTACGACACAAAATTACTAAATCTTGATAGATTCATGAAATCTTAAGATTATAAAAACATATTCTACAGCATATTTTTATGAATTCTTAAAAATATGTTATCAAAAAATTTCGTGCATAATTGGATTTTTATTATTTTTGGGTTGCATAAATAAAAACAGAGACAAAATAAACAGTAAAGTGAAAACCTTATATATAATTTCTAGACTATGAGTTACATTCATTTTGATAAGACTCTGATGACCAATTTGGAGGAAGCGTTACCCAAAGAGATTTTGAGGTCTAATCGCTCGGGTGCTTATTCTTGTTCTACTATCGTGGATTGTAATACAAGAAAATATCATGGTTTGTTGGTCGTCCCGATACCGGAATTGGGCGATGAGAATTATGTGTTGCTGTCTTCGTTGGACGAGACGGTGGTGCAACACGGGGCTGAGTTTAACTTAGGGCTTCACAAGTATCAAGGGAACAATTTCAGTCCGAATGGTCATAAGTACATTCGAGAATTTAATTGTGATCAGGTGCCTACTACAATCTATCGTGTAGGAGGGGTGGTTCTGAAGAAAGAAAAGGTGTTTCAACATTATGAAAACCGCATTATCATCCGTTATACGCTTTTGGACGCCCATTCCGAAACGACTTTGAAGCTCCGTCCATTTCTGGCATTCCGTTGTGTGAGGGAGTACACACATGAAAACACAAGGGTGAACCGGGACTATCAAGAAGTGTCGAATGGTATCAAAACTTGTATGTATGACGGTTATCCCGAGCTTTACATGCAGTTGAACAAGAAAAACGATTTTGTTTTTCAGCCGGATTGGTATCGTGGAGTGGAGTATCCGAAAGAATTGGAGAGAGGATATGCCTTTAATGAGGATCTCTATGTGCCCGGTTATTTTGAACTGAAGATTAAGAAAGGCGAGAGTGTGGTCTTTTCCGCCGGGTTGTCTGAGATAAAGACCACTCAGTTGAAACAGATAGCAGATTTTGAAGCGAAGATCCGTACTCCACGGGATAATTTCTATCATTGTCTGGTAAATTCTGCACATCAATTCTATTATCATGTAGACGGAGAGAATTATATTCTGGCTGGTTATCCATGGTTTAAATGCTGTGCTCGTGATATGCTGATTGCTTTGCCGGGATTGACTTTGGTCAATGAAGAGGTGGAGCAGTTTGAAATGTGCATGAAGACGGTGGAAAAAGGCATTCGGGAATTTATGGCCGGCGAGCCGTTGAGCGTAAAAATACATGAAATAGAACATCCGGATATTCTTTTGTGGGCGGTTTGGTGTATTCAACAATATGGTAAGATAGTTTCTTTGCAGAAATGTGTCGAGAAATATGGCCTTTTGGCCAAGGACATCATGATGTATCTGAGTACAAGCTCTCATCCCAATTTGAAAGTCAGAGAAAACGGATTGGTATACGCTCAGGGGAAGAGTAAAGCCGTGACTTGGATGAATTCTACAGCAAACGGCCGTCCTATTGTACCGAGAAGCGGCTATATCGTGGAGTTCAATGCCTTATGGTATAATGCATTGAAGTTTAGCGAGGAGATATGTCAGATGGTAGGGCGTAAAGAAGAGGAGGCTCACTTTGCTGCCATGGCTGTGAAGGCGGAACAGGCGTTTAAGGATGTGTTTCTGAACCAATACGGATATTTGTTCGATTACGTAGACGAGAAAGACCAAGAACAGGATTGGAGTGTCCGCCCCAATATGATATTTGCTGTGGCGCTTGACTATTCTCCTTTGAGCCTTCCGGAGAAGAAAACGGTTTTTGATATTTGTACAAAGGAGTTATTGACCCCCAAAGGGCTTCGTTCACTGAGTCCCAAGAGCGGAGGATATAATCCGATGTACGTCGGCCCGCAAGTCCAGCGTGATTATGCTTATCATCAAGGTACGGCATGGCCTTGGCTGGCTGGCTTTTATATGGAAGCCTGCTTGCGTCTGTATAAAAAGAGCCGTGTAAGTTTTGTGGAACGTGTGTTGGTGGGCTTTGAAGAGGAAATGTTTTCGCATTGCGTCGGTACCATACCGGAACTGTTCGACGGGAATCCGCCTTATCATGCTCGGGGAGCCATATCCTTTGCGATGAATGTGGCTGAGATTCTCCGTGTAGTGAAATTAATCGAAAAATACGATATATAAAGATAGGAGGAACTGAATATGAAAGTATTAATGTTTGGTTGGGAGTTTCCTCCTCATATTCTTGGAGGACTCGGTACGGCAAGTTATGGTCTGACGAAAGGTCTTTCTTTGCAGCCCGATATGGATATCACTTTTTGTATTCCGAAACCTTGGGGAGATGAAGACCAAAGCTTTATGAGGATTATAGGTATGAACAGCGTGCCTATCGTTTGGCGTGATGTGGATTGGAATTATGTAAACAGCCGGGTGGGCAGTTACATGGACCCGCAACTGTATTATGATTTGCGCGATCATATTTATGCCGACTTTTCATATATGTATGTGAATGATTTGGGCTGCATGGAGTTTTCCGGTCGCTATCCGGACAACCTGCACGAGGAGATCAACAATTATTCCATCGTGGCAGGAGTTGTAGCCCGGCAGCAGCAGTTCGACATCATTCATGCACACGATTGGCTGACCTATCCGGCGGGCATCCATGCCAAGCAAGTCAGCGGGAAGCCATTGGTGATTCATGTGCATGCCACGGACTTTGACCGGAGTCGTGGAAATGTGAATCCCACGGTCTACAGTATTGAAAAGAACGGTATGGACCACGCGGACTGTATCATGTGCGTGAGCGAGCTGACGCGCCAGACGGTGATTAACCACTATCATCAAGATCCGGCAAAGTGTTTTGCCATGCACAATGCCGTGTATCCGTTGGCACAGGAGCTTCAGGAGATTGTGGACCAGAGGAAACCTTACTCGGAACGCAAGGAGAAAGTCGTGACTTTCTTGGGGCGTATTACCATGCAGAAAGGACCTGAATATTTCATCGAAGCGGCCAAGCGAGTGTTGGACCGTACACACAACGTACGTTTTTGCTTTGCCGGTAGCGGTGATATGATGAACTCCATGATTGAGATGGCGGCAGCCTACGGGATAGCCGACCGTTGTCATTTTCCCGGTTTTATGAAAGGGAAACAGGTGTTCGAATGTTTCCGTGACAGCGATGTGTATGTGATGCCTTCCGTGTCGGAGCCGTTTGGAATATCCCCGCTCGAGGCGATGCAAAGCGGAGTGCCTTCCATTATCAGCAAACAATCCGGTTGCGCCGAGATTCTGTCCAAGTGCATCAAGGTGGACTATTGGGATATAGATGCCATGGCCGATGCCATGTATGCGCTTTGCATGTATCCCTCTTTGCATGAATATTTGCAGGTGGAAGGAAAGAAAGAAGTGGACGGCATCACGTGGGAAAAAGTAGGCCAACGCATCCGGAAACTTTATGATGAGACAATTCAAAAATATAAATAATCTAAAATCCTAAGACATGAAAACGATATGCCTTTATTTCGAAATTCATCAAAATATACATTTGAAACGTTATCGCTTCTTCGATATCGGTACGGACCATTATTATTACGATGACTATGAGAACGAGTGCAGTATTACCAATACGGTCGAGCATTCCTATCTGCCGGCTCTTCAGACCCTCCTCCAGATGATTAAGGAGAATCCCGGTTTCTTCAAAGTGGCTTTTTCCATTTCAGGTTGCGCCATTGAGTTGTTGGAGAATTATGCACCGACGGTGATAGAGTTGTTGCAGGAACTGAACGAAACGGGGTGTGTGGAGTTCTTGGCGGAACCTTATTCCCACGGCTTGTCTTCCCTGGCCAATGAGGAAAGTTTCCGGGAGGAGACTTTGAGAATGTCACGCAAGATCAAGGAACTTTTCGGTAAGTCTCCTAAAGTATTCCGCAATTCTTCCTTGATATATTCCGACGATATCGGGAGCACGGTGGCTTCTATGGGATTCAAAGGAGTATTGACGGAAGGAGCCAAGCATATCTTAGGCTGGAAGAGTCCGCATTTTGTGTACCATTGTGCGCAAAACCCGAACCTGAAACTTCTTTTGCGGGATTATAAATTGTCGGACGATATATCCTTGCGTTTCAGCAATTCCACTTGGAGTGAATATCCGTTGTTTGCCGATACCTATATGGATTGGATAGCAGCAGTACCGGAAGAGGAGCAAGTGATTAATATCTTCATGGAGTTGTGCGCATTGGGTATGTTCCAGCCGCTTTCGTCCAATATACTGGAGTTCCTCAAGGCTCTGCCGGCTTGTGCCAAAGCCCGTGGAATCTCTTTCTCGACCCCGTCGGAAGTGATAGACCATCATAAGTCGGTGGATGCGCTTGAAGTACCTTATCCAATGTCGTGGGTTGATGAGGAGCGCGATATCAGTTGCTGGTTGGGAAATGGCATGCAGCGCGAGGCCTTCAACAAGCTGTATAGCGTGGCCGACCGTGTGCGCATTTGTAACGACCGCCGTATCAAACAGGACTGGGATTATCTGCAAGCCACCAACAATTTCCGTTTTATGACTACGAAATCCAGTAGCTGGAACATGTATCGCGGAATTTATGATTCTCCCTACGATGCCTTTACGAACTATATGAATATCCTCGGTGATTTCATTAACAGGGTGAATGGCATGTATCCTCGCGATATAGACAACGAAGAGTTGAATTCACTGCTTACGCTGATTAAGAACCAGGGAGAAGAATTGGAGGTGAAGGACAAAGAGATTGCACGTTTGAATGCCCGTATGAAGAAGTTGGTTCCCGAGGAAGGCGAACCTAAGAAAGCTTCTACGCGCAAGTCTTCCGCTAAAAAATAGTGTTTGCGTGGGCTTCCCCGGAGATACCGAATCCGGGGAAGGGCAAAGGCATGAAGGCCAACTTGCTGTGAAAAGGAGCAAGTTGGCCTTTTCCGTGTATGTCGGGGACGGTGTTCCGTTTGTCCCAAACTTGGAAGGCTGGAGCCTTTTTGTCAAAATATAGTTTTTTTATAACTATTTGGATTATAGTGTAGTTACATTCTCCTGAGATTCGTATTCCGTTCTCCTGAGATTTGAAAATCGTTTGGCTGAGATTGGTTTGCCGTTTGGCGCAGGATGATTTTTGGGCATGCCCGTGTCTGTTTTTCCGAAAAGGGTGGGGTAAAGAGGGTGTGGGAGAAGATAAAAAGAACAGGCGGAAGGCTTATTACCTTTCCGCCTGTTCTTTTTATATCTTGCCAGAAGTCTGACACATAGATATGGGTCAATTGAATGTGCTGTAAATCACCTGGATTTTGAGCTTGTCCGTCGCGCCGCCCACCAGCTTTGCGCTTCCCAGTCCCATGTCATGCGTTACGCTGACGATATTGTTACTGTTGTCCCGGTTGGTTTCAACAGGAATGAGTACCACTTTGTTCCAGTCCTGATGCTGCTGTTCCCAAGCCTCCGGTGTGATGCCGGCTTTGGCAGACTCTTCGTTCCTCTCTCTCTTACAGTATGATACCAAGTTGCTGATGTTGGAGAAAGTATAAGTATTATAACTGCTGTTGAAAGATGTGACGTAGGATGTTTTCTCGTCCGGCACTTTCCCTTCTTCAAAGAACGTGTACATGTCTTGCTTGCGCACCAACAACAGGGTCTGGGGAACCTCGAAGGCCGATTCCTGGTTTGCGGCATTATAGCGATACAAGGAGAATTGAGCCTGACTGATGCTGTCGTTGAGGTGTCCTTGGTAGATTTCGTTTACAGGAAGTGTGATTTCCGTAAACACTCCGGCGGGAGTTTTCAAGTAAGTGCATTGGGTGTCATGTTCTATCAATTCGGCCAGACCATCATTTTCCACGTAAGTATTCTGCAAGACTTCGGGAGTAGCTGCAAAACGGCTCATACCCACGTAAACCGTGTCTTTTTCAGCGTCTTTATACCTGAAATAGAGATTCATGGCTCCTACTCTCATCTTAACCATCGTACCGTCCCCGTCCGTCAGTTTGAAATAAAAGCCGGGGCATACGTGGTGTATGAAATTATATGAATTCTTGAAAAAGTCCTTGTTCTCGTAGTATTTCTTTATGATGAATGTGCCGTATTCTTTAGGCAGCACGATACGTATGTTCGGAGTGTATGAACTGCTTTCCAGATAGTCGTCCGACAATGTGAAATCCTTTGTCGTGAAGACCTTTCGCGTAATGGGACCCGTTGCGTGGCGGTTGATATACCGGCTGAAATCGGCATTGCTGTAATACGTAGTGTCCTCGCGCACGACGTTTGCAGTGTCCAGTTCATATACATCGACCTTCATCGGATTATTCTCGTCTCCATAATACTTTTCATAGTATAATCTTATTTCAATGGAGTCCGCCTCGATTTCTCCTTGCTCGTTCTTGACCATCAGGTCGTAAGCAGGGAATTCATAGTTTTCCAACGTGCTGAACTGGGCCAGAAATTCGGCTTTGATTTGCATGTTCGTTTCCGGGTCGGTCATACGTCCCAGATAGGAGCTGTTGCTATTGCTTAAAACGGAATCAGCCAATAGCGACTGTGTACTTGCTTCATACACCGAAGTGGAAGCGTTGATGTTATCGGAATCCGTGAAAATACCGATGGTATCGGTCGTGTCGTCACAAGCCACGCTGCATAATCCGATCAACGTGATGAATGAAGTTTTGAATTTCATGTTTGCGGAGGATGATAAATGTTTTTAGTCTTCGCTCTTGCCCTGGCTCCATACTTTGTCGTAGAAGTCGGCAAAAGCATCGGCATCGGCAGCACTGACGTTTTCCAACACCGGAATCTGTTTGCTTTGTGCGTATTCGGCAAAGGCTTGGAACTTGTCCGTATCGGGTACGGTCAGTCCGTCGGAATAATTGATGGCTAATTTGTTCAATTCGTCGTATGTCACTTCCGGGCTGAAGTCTTTGAGAACAGATGCGTTCACGTCCCTGAACGTTATGCAATTGCCGAAGTTCGTGCCCATCGACTGTTTCAAGCCTTCGGAAGACATGGAATATACGATTTTGCTGTCGCGGAATGAAGGCTCTTCTTTATAGGCGGTCTTGACATAGAGGGGGACCAAAGCCGACATCCATCCCTGGCAGTGGATGACGTCCGGAACCCACCGAAGTTTCTTTACAGTCTCCAATACGCCCCGCGCATAGAATATGGCCCGTTCGCTGTTGTCCTCATATTCGTTGCCATCTTCGTCGAGAGCCATCTGGCGTTTCAGGAAATAATCGTCGTTGTCTATGAAATATACTTGCATCCGGGCGGCCTGAATCGAAGCCACCTTGATGATGAGCGGATGGTCGGTATCGTCTATGATTAAATTCATGCCGGAAAGACGAATCACTTCGTGGAGCTGGTTGCGACGTTCGTTGATATTTCCCCATTTGGGCATAAATGTTCTGATTTCTCGTCCTTTTTCCTGTATTTCCTGAGGAAGTTCTCTACCCATAGCAGCCAGTTCCGAATCGGGAACATAAGGCGTCATTTCTTGAGTAATGAATAGTATTTTCTTTGCCTTCATTGTCATGTTCACTTTTTCCTTGGCACAAAGATACGAAAAAAGTTTGGCATTATTGCCTTTTTCAAGGGAATAGAGCTTAATTCTTTCATTAATTTCACGTATTTATTTGGCTAATGTTTTTGCTATGTGGTATTTTATATGTTATTTTGCAGAGTTTTTTAGGGAATGCAGTTTAAAATCAACCACAAATGAAGTTAATTCATACAATTGAAGATTTGCAACGCAACTTGACAGAGGCGCGTGCAAAGGGTGAAAAGATTGGATTGGTGCCTACGATGGGTGCATTGCATGAGGGCCACGCTTCCTTGGTGAGACGTTGTGTAGCAGAAAATGATGTGACCGTAGTGAGTGTGTTTTTGAATCCTACGCAGTTTAATGATAAAAAAGATTTAGAGAAATATCCTCGGACGTTGGATGCGGATTGCGCTTTACTGGAAAGCGTGGGGGCTGATTTCGTCTTCGCGCCGTCTGTGGAAGAGATGTATCCGGAACCGGATAGCAGGAAATTCAGCTATCCGCCGGTGGATACGGTGATGGAAGGGGCTTTCCGTCCCGGACATTTCAATGGCGTGTGCCAGATTGTGAGCAAATTGTTTGCCGTCGTGGAACCTGACCGTGCTTATTTCGGGGAGAAGGATTTCCAACAAATTGCCGTGATTCGTGCCATGGTCGAAGATTTGCATCTGAAGGTAGAGATAGTGCCTTGTCCGGTTGTCCGTGAAAAAAGCGGTCTGGCCATGAGTAGCCGTAACACCTTATTGACAGATGGGGAGAAGGCCGTAGCGGCCCATATCTTCGGCATTCTTTCTAAAAGCAAGAATTTTGCTACGAACCATACTTTGAAAGAGACCCGGCAATATGTGGTGGATTCGTTGAATGCCATAGTGGGACTGGAAGTACAATATTTTGCCATAGTGGATGGCGGGTCTTTGCAGGAACTGGACAGTTGGTCGGATTCGGATGACATCGTAGGGTGTATCACCGTTTTCTGTGGAAGCCAGCCTATTCGTTTGATAGATCACGTTAGATATAAAGAATAAGATTAAAAGCAAAAGGGTATGATGATCCAAGTGCTGAAGTCGAAGTTGCACTGTGTGCGTGTGACGGAGGCTAATTTGAATTATATGGGGAGTATCACTATTGATGAGGACTTGATGGATGCGGCTAATTTGATTGCGGGAGAAAAGGTCCAGATTGTGAACAACAACAACGGTGAGCGTTTGGAAACCTATATTATAAAAGGTGAACGCGGTTCGGGGTGTATTTGCCTGAACGGCGCGGCTGCCCGTAAAGTGCAGGTAGGAGACATTTGTATTATCATCTCATACGCCATGATGGATTTTGAAGAAGCCAAGACGTTTACTCCTACTGTCGTTTTTCCGGATTCTGCGACTAACCGCTTGGTGCGTTAAGGATTTGCGATAGGGGAGGGCGTGCATTTGTGGAGTGCCGCCATCGTTCTTATATAATTGTTCCGGCCGACTGTGTCCGTAAAGAGACGGTCGGCCGGTTTCTTGTTTGTTTCAGGGTGTTCCGCATTGTTGTGAGACCGTCTTTTTTATAGTTCTCTTGGGGCTTTCTACACCTTATTAATATAAGTGAAATGGGAATCCTTTCTTCTTATTTTTCCTATCTTTGTGAAAGATACAAAATATTCGTCAAGGGTTTGCCATGTGGTTGTCGAAGTTTTCACGGGGATTTTCGACATTATTCTATTTAGATAATTATGAATCGAATGACATTACAAAATACTTGAATCATCATGCACTCTATGCAATTTAATATCCGAATTTCTTCTAATTGTATCAACTGTATCCGATGCGTTGCAGTCTGTCCTTCTCATGTATTGGTGAGGAACAGTGCAAACCGGATGGTTGAAGTAGGTTCGCTCGGTCGGTGCATCGGTTGCGGACAGTGTGTTGCTGTTTGTCCGACACACGTTTTGCACCATTCCGCCTATCCGACGGAGAAGATACATCCGTTCAAAACGGAAGATTGTTCGACAAGTGAATCTTTTGTCTTATGATATTAATTTTACGAAGTAAGTTATTCTCAAATTTTGAACAACAAGTTTGTATTTCGATGCCATCATTTGGAAACGTAATTTTAGGATGTTTTCCATGTATATGGCATGTTTCATTTTCTAAAATCATGAATTTCTTTTGTTCTTCTATACTGAAATGATTTGTTAGCATATCTATTCACTTTTTGATTTAGAGGGCAAATATACAAAGATAATATGGATTACCAAAAGAATCTAATAGTTTAGTATCTAATAGATTAAGTGAAATAAAGTATATAGTTGGCTAATTTCATTTTTTCTTGAAAAATAGCCAAGACACATTATATTTTGATTTCTTGGTTTGTTCTTGAATGCTTTTCTATACGATAGCAAATACTCTATTGATGCTATATAGTGCAAATCGTTTCCGTATCTTCGGAACGAGGATATGTTTTATTCGTCATAATTTTCTGCCTTTAGTATTGTTTGTATTTCAGATAAAAAACGGATTGTACACCAAGCAATATCACGAACAGATATTCTGCAGCCCAATAAACTGCTAATGGAACATTCCAATGGCTTAGTCCCCATAAACAAAACAGGTAGGCAATCGTAGTTATCACTTGAAAAATAAAAACTGTTCGTGTCGCTCCTGTTCCGGTCACGGCATTCAAATAGACATATCCGGGTAAAGCAAAGAAGTAATTTAACAGCATTACCACAAATGGTAACCATGCTACTTGCACGATTATCGGATTTTCCGTATAAGCCCCAATAATGTATTGGTGGAACAACAAGGCGAGGACGATCAGCGGAACACCTACCGCATATCCCAAACGAATAATCCGGTGACAAAGCGGAAAAACATCTCTCTTTTCCCCCGCTCCAATCAGGTTACTGACCAAAGAACTGGTAACCCCCGACAGAGCATTGACAATGACGGCAAAAAAGGCAGAAACGCTTCTTATAATATTCGACACCGCCAATTCCGTTTCCCCTAAACGCTCGATAGCCAAGAAGAACAGAAACCAAATGGCGACACTCATAAAGAATTGAAACATGCTCCATACCGAGATAGAAAGGACTTCTTTCAATACGGTTATATCTATGTTCCAATGCAAACCATACAGATGTCTGTTGATGTGTCGAAACACATAGACAGTCAGGACAATTAACGAACACAATTCTGCAAAAGAAGATGCAATAGCTGCCCCTGATATACCCATGTCGAAGCCGAATATCAGAAGCCAGTTCATAGGGATATTTACCAGCACGGCTGTAAAAGCCGCTATGTTCAGGGCTTTTGTCTGTGTGATGCCTACCAAGAATGAACGTAAGGCAAGAAACGGAAAAGAGAAAAACAGTCCCCAAATGCGTCCGTCCAAATAACGGATAGCCGCATTATAGACATCATCCGAAATAATCAGATGTTTCAAGAGAATAGGGGAAAGTGTTTGGGACAACAGGCAAAGAACAGCCGCCAGCGACAACAAAAAAGAAAAGCCTTGAAAGAAAGTCTTCCCTGTTTCTGAATACCTCTGTTCCCCGTTACGGCGGGCAATTATCACTTGCAGTCCCAAACTAAACCCGAAGCCGAGCATATAAATAGCCAAGAACCATATTCCGGCAAGGGCAGATGCACCCAGTTCCACATCACCCACATGCCCCAAGAACAAGGCATCGGTAATATTTATCAGTTGTTCTATAAGAATGCTCATCATCACGGGGAAAGCGATGAGCCATATATTTTTATAGGTATAATTCATTTGTTCAAACCAATATGATACAATAAGCCATGCCACTTTAAGCAGCATAACAATTTTATAGATTTGTAATAAAGGACAATGACAAAACAATAACAGGCAAACTTAAACGATAAGCCTGTCTATTGCTGAATAGCGTTAATCGAGGGTGCTATTCGTTGAGCGTAGCTATATGCACAACTGCCATTTCATATTGTTGAACAACTATTTCTTTTTCTGTTAGTTCTGCAAAGATAGCGTTTTTCCCTGAACTTATATTCTCAAAGTATCAATTTCTTTCTGTACCCTGTCCAAAAAGTAGGAAGCGTGCGCCCCGTCCATTTGCGTATGGTGGAACTGGAAAGAAACGGTTAGTGTCGTTTTCAATAGGTGGAGTTTGTACTTGCCCCAAATGAGAAACGGATTGTTGAATATACCGCTATACATACCGACTGCCCCGTCTATTTCATATTGCGCCAATGCGGAAGTGCCGATAACCATATTTTCCGTCAAGTCATGGTTCGTGCAACTTTCGGCGACTTGTCGGGTATATTGCAGGTAATGTTTGTTGAACAGGTCTAAATCATCATTGAAAGGAATGTCACACGAACTTACTTCGCCCTCTTTGTTGGCGACAATGGTATTTACCGCTATGCTGCCATATTGTACCAGTTTGTCGCCCACGGGGAGCATATAAAATTCTTTCACTCCGCTTGCTGCCCTGCCGATACAGTAACACATCAGCATGTTGAATTTCATACCTGTTTTTCGGCTGATTCTTACAAGACGTGACACATTGAGTGTCTTAAAGAACGTCACCATTGGCATAGGTGCGTTCATCCACATTTCAAAGGCGTATGCCCGGCTGGTTTCTTTAGGATTTACTTCTTTCATACTTATGCTATTTTCATTTAATGAATTAGGCAGCAAAAGTAGGGGAAGCATTTGAACCCGGATAGAACAAAAGAGACATTTATACAGGGCTGGTGAACAAATCAGAATAAGGATTTGACACTTTCAATAAAGATGTGGGTGTATATCCGCTGAACTTCTTGAATTCCCGTATGCAGTGTGATTGGTCTGCATAACCACTTGCGTAAGCTATTTGCGCTTGGTTGATTTCGCCTGATTGGTGCTGCATCTGCTCCAGTGCTTTTTGAAAACGAACAATACGGGTGTATTCTTTGGGATTGATACCTACCAATGAATTGAATAGTCGCTCAAATTGCTTTTTACTTAGGCAGGTAATAGAGGATAGTTCGGTTACGGGTGTTGCGGGGCAACATATATTTGTTTTATGGCCGCAGTAATTCTTTTAGTCTTGTATGTCGCATCAGATAACGTATCTGTAATTTGTGACAACAGCCATTCTTCTATATGATTTATACAACGGCTGTTATCTTCGCAATCGAATATCCGTGCAGCCAGTTCATTTAATTTTTTGCTTTCAATGTCGTAACCTGAAACTTCCTGATTATAAAAGAGTGATGTCGGTACATTCAGGAATGTACTCATGGCATGAGGTTGAAATACGACCACTACCATTTCGATATTTTCATCAGCATACAGATGTGATGAGAAATTAACCTGACCGCTGATAGTAAACCTGTTTTGTGAGGTATTCAGTTCGGGAATATACAACGGGGTTCGCTTGTGAAAGATGATTTGTGGGCAACCAATAGGAAAGGTTAAGGTATTCAGAAGTCGGTTGCTTTTGAATACCCAATAATACCTGACGTAAGGTTGCAATAACTTACAAGGTTTGTAAAACTTGAACTCATCTTGAATCATTCTGCAAAGGTAAGGCTTTTAACTGTTTTGTATTTACTATTGGTACTTTTTAATGCATATGAAGATGGGAATTATTAAGTTTATAGTAACATAACGAGTTCCACATCGTTCAAGCATAGAAATATATCTATAACCTTTTATTGCAATGAAGCATACATTTATTTGTATGAAGCTCATCTCCTTACAAATAAAATATGTAAATTTGCGCCAAGTATAAATTACATAAAGAGCGTAGCATATGGATAAACATTTTTCCATACTTCATATATCAGACTTGCATAAACCTAAGAATTGTAATCTTGATACTTTGTTCTATTCACTCCAGAAAGACTGCGAAGCTTACACCAAAGATGGTATATGTAAACCGGAAATCATCGTTATTAGTGGCGATCTGGTGGAAGGCTCAAAAGAAGACAATGCAGAGAAGATTATTGAATCGCAGTACGTTGAAGTTGAACAATTTTTAGAAAGATTAGTAAGCTATTTCTTAAATGGAGATAAAAGTAGAATGATTATAGTACCCGGAAATCATGATTATTGCTACAAAATTTCAGAGGAAAGTATGACTTTATCACCTGAAGAGAAAGCAAAAGAAGATCTGAAGCAGTTTAGGATTGCAGAACCAAATATAAGATGGAATTGGGAGCAGAGAAAGTTCTATCATATTACAGACTGGAAGCGATACTCAACACGATTTTATCTGTTTAGTTCATTTTACAATAATTTTTTTAGGAACATTAGAGAAACACCTACTCATATAGAGAAAGATTCTTATATAATAGAACTCCCTTTGTATAATATTGCTTTTGTCTGTTTTAATAGTTGTTACCGACTTGATCACCTGAACCCTATAGGCTGTATTTGCCCTGATGGGATTACAAAAAAACATGATAGATTATCGGAGCTAAAAAATATGGGTTACTTGCTAGTGGGAGTTTGGCATCACCATATTTCTGGACTACCAGCGGAAAACAATTATATGGATTATCGTATACTTAATGCTATGATGCAAGAGGATATAAAAATGGGATTGTTTGGACATCAGCATATGAGTATGGTAGTTCAAGAGTATAGTGATATCACGTCAAAACAGAGTATTCTATTGATTAGTAGTGGTAGCCTTTATGGTAACCATAACCAATTAGTAACAGGTGTCCCACGTCAATATAATATTATAGAACTATCGCTCAATCAAGAAAATGTGATTATCCAACTGAATGTCAGAAAAGACCATAGTCAATATAGTTATGATATTCCACAATGGATTCAATCTCCTATTGGAATTACGAATTTGCCTCAGTATAGACACGAAATACAAATAGAAAGGCCACGGATAGAATATATTATAGAAGACATTGACAATAATGTGCGACATACAAATAACTACGAGGATGCATGTCAGAAACTGATAGCAATTGGACTAGATAATGAATTGGTGTTGAATTTTTTTTGACAACTATATTTCGAAGGTTAACAACAATTCTTTTTTGAAAAACATAATTAAAAAACCATTAACAGTTATTCAATACATGGCAGTTCTTAATGCTGCAGTTTCCACTAAAGATAAAGACTGGATTGCAGATATATTATCCAATGAACAGTTTCAGAATGGAACAAATTCATTTGTGAGAGAATTAAAGGAAAAAGCAAAAAAATAATATAATCATGAAAGAAAATATAAAATACAGCTTGATAGGGTTCTTGAAGTACTATGCAGTCAAATTTATGACTCACCACTAGCTCTATTACGTGAAAATGTGCAAAATGCCTATGATGCCATTTTAATGAGACAATATATAGACAAATCAGAAACTTATAAGCCTCAGATTAATATTTACATCGATAATAATCAGATTATTATCAGCGATAACGGTATCGGCATGAATTCTGAATCACTGAAAAAGAATTTCTGGACAGCTGGCTCTAGTGGTAAAAACAATCGTGAAGCACGAGCTGCTGGAGTCGTTGGTACCTTTGGAATAGGAGCGATGGCAAATTTTGGCGTTTGCTCCGAGTTGAAAGTCATAAGTAAAGCATTCGAAGAAACTCGAACCTACACTACTATTGTAAAAAAAACAGAATTATCTCTTGAAGAAGATTGTATTCATATTACAGATGATCAAGACCATAAGGAAGACTATGGAACTACAATTATTGCTACGTGGGAAAATGGTTTTAGTTTGAGTTTGGTTGAGGCAAAAAATTATCTGATCCCTTATGTGAAATATCTTCCAATTCCTGTAAAAATTAATAACGAAGTCATTAGTCAAACATCTGTGGCTATTTTATCAAGAGGGGATAAGACAGAAAATAGGGAAGGGAGCATACAAGAAGCGTCAATTTCGTTTAGATATAAAATATCATTCAATACTTATAGTAATGTGTTGCCCCAAATATTTATTGATAATATTATTCTCAATGGTGAGGAACAAAAAGGTTTTGTTTATTTGGAAACATCCGCCCCTACATTATATGGTTTGAGAAATTATTTTGGATTGGCCCCTATTCCAATAACGTCTATTTTTAATTTTGGCGGTGTAGTCAATCTGGCATCATTGACGCCAACGGCTGGTCGAGAAGCAATTAGCCGTGAAAGTATTAATATGGTAGCTATTGTTGTTCACAAGGCTGATGATTTGGTGGCAAAAGCTATTGCAGAAAACGATGTGGCAGATCAATGTCGGGAGCTACTTCTTTACATAAAAAATATAGGTCAGTTTGAACTTGCTGAAAACATACAGATATCGGTTTGCGGATCTGAAAACAGAATAAAACTTGGAGACGTTGCTCCTATAGTTAATGGAAAGGAAGTAAATTACTACGAAGGCAGGGACAAACAAATTCAGAATAATCATTCTGATGAAAACCATATATTACTCCTTCCAGCAGACGATAATGTACGCCGTCAAGTACAAATTTCAGTATTGAAACGAAAAGGGATACAATACATTCCGGACAAGATTGATATAAAGACATTCAGTACACTTGAATTGGATCTACCGGAAGTTTCAATCGCAACTAAGATTAAGATTGTTTTGGCAGATGATTATCTGATGACTGATGCAACTGTCAAGTTTGCACAGATTTCTCATAATCTTGCGAGTACTGTACAACTCGATAAAGGTAAGGTTGTGGTTTATTTATCTCGAAATTCGCCTGATATAAGTTATCTGACAGAGATATATAAAGACAATTTTGCTCTCTTTGAACCCATGATCAAGGATTATGTAAGAACTAAATTATATACTAAATTCGCTCAGTATGTACCATCATCAACCCGTGACGGCGCTGAGGCTCTTTATAACATATTACAACGGAAAAGAGAGCTTTACACGATTGAGTATTCAGAGCTAGGCGAGATGGAATCGGTAATGAAAGAGTATTTAGATGGCAAGATTCCGTATAAGGAAGTATTGAAGGCTGCTACTACAATCAAGAACAAACAAACACAGTCTGTGACCTCTAAACAAGTTGGTGACATTAATGAAGTTATATCTGTAGGTGCAACAGACATCTCTCCTCGTCAACATGATGAAGAGGATAAAACAGGAATGACTCTTGAACCAATGCCTCCAATATTACGTCTTGATGTCGATACAAAGTTTAAGGTTCTTCATACGGACGATAAGAGCTATAATCTGTCTGGATACAATACTTTTTTGTCTTTATCGGATCGTATGTTTCGTGAGAACTATGAATTTTTTCTCCAACCACATACAACGAGAATCATTTGGAGTATTCATAAGATTATCTATATATTTACACACGCATCAAACAATCTGACATTATACTATGATATAGATTTGATTAAGAAATTGAATGGAGATGCTACGGGTGGTCGTATGATACAGACAGCAACGATTGTAACTAAAGAACGGATTTTCATACCTATAATCCCAGAAATGGATGATTATTTTAACATCAAAGGAGGTCAGTTGAAATTTTCAGTTAGATTCGACTCGGTGGTTTAATAATAATTATTGTATAAATAATGGATATTAAGTAATATGTTTGTGCCGCGAATTTTACAGTGTTATCAATAAAGAAGTTTGCAAACAACATAACCATAGATATATTTTTAGGTGACTATTTACGACAATACCCTAACTAACTTTGCTAATAATACCGTTCAGAACAGAAGTTTTGGGCGGTATTTTGCTATTCACAGATAGTTGTTTGGAGCAACCAAATTTCTACCAAAGTTATATATACCAAACGCAGTAAAGTTTGGTAATATGAATATTGGTAAATTTAACTCCTTATATGACCTTTTGGAAGCATTTCCTACAGAGGAAAGCTGCATCAAGTATCTGGAACAGCAACGCTGGGCAAACGGTATTCCCGTTTCTCCTTATGACCCTACGTCCAAAGTATATAACCGTGGCGATGGAATGTACCGCTGTAAGAATACGGGCAAGAACTTCAACGTCAGAATAGGAACAATGTTTGAAGGCTCTAAATTACCATTGAGAAAATGGTTCGTGGCTATATATGAAATTACATCACGCAAGAAAGGTATTTCATCAATCGAATTATCCAAGAGAATATCCGTGACCTATAAAACTGCGTGGTTTATGAATCAGCGTATTCGTGAATGCTTTGGGATTGTTATAGAAGAGAAACTTGACGGAGAAGTAGAGCTTGATGAAACTTTCGTAGGTGGTAAGAATAAAAATCGGCACTATAACAAGAAAGTAAAGAAATGCCAAGGTAGGAGCTTCAAAGATAAAGTTCCCGTCATGGGTATGCTTCAGCGTGGCGGCAAGGTGGTTT
>OHWF01000016.1_pt1 | contig 138894 bp, 102 predicted proteins | sample 1579681 | NCBI WGS metagenome assembly OHWF01 (sample SAMEA3882554, study PRJEB24775) | human gut metagenome | biome: human-associated habitat; feature: intestine environment; material: feces | place: Netherlands | collected 2009/2010 | reverse complement strand
GTCCGAAAATCGTTCTCAGGAGATTGAAAAATCGTTTGCAGCAGAACGGAAAATCGTTTGCAGCAGATTGTACCGTCATTCTGTTTTTGCTTTTTCACGAAAAGAATGGCATGGTTCACGAATAACACCTTTTAAGTTTGCACGCCGTTTATAGATAGTAAGTAATTTTACCCCACAAAAATTAGGTGGGTGCTATTCCTATTTATATAAAGGTAAAGGCATCCGAATGGCTTAAAAGAGACTTTAATAATTTATAGAATTTAAAACATTAAAAGTATGAAAAAGAAGACACTGGTTTCTGTTCTTGCAATGACATCTGCTTCTATGGCAGCCTATGCCAATGCAAATTTGGATCAGATTAAGACAGAAGTGGATCAATGGGTGGGAGCGGAAAAACCATCGTTGGTGAACGGTGTGTTGACATCTCCAAATGGTACCACGATTTCTCAGTCTTTGGGTTCCCTTTTACCTGGTACATACAAGTTGTCGGCTACTACCTTGATGAATGCTAAGTTCTTGGTGAACGGCAAGGCGTTGACAAACGGCGAGTTCAAAGTGGAAGGTACTGCGACATCCGAGGTCACTCTTGCCATTGAGGCTGTCGAGACGGGAAAGGAATTCCGGGTTGGCGGTTTCAAGTTAGAACTGGTATTCGATTTTGCCGGAGCACAACGGACATTGCTTAATGCAGCTTCGAAGGCTATTGCAAAAGTGAGCCAAGAGGATGATGCGGATAAATATGCCGAATTTAATAAACGGTATAGTGATTTAACGGTAAAAATCAATCGGGTGAAAGATGATGCTGCCGCTGATTTCGCTGCTTATACGGTGTATGGTGAGTATAAGTTTTACCTCAATGGCGTGGAAGGAAGTACACTCATGTCAGAGGTCAAGGCACTTGATACGGATATCGAGGCGCATTTGGCCAACTGGAGAGCTTATACGGCTTCGAAGGCTGTCGGTGAAGAACAAAATACAGCTTTGAAAAGCGCTTGGGATACAAATATTGGCAATTTGAGTGATGCAGACGGAGTAAACAGTAAGCAAAGTGCTCAGGACTATGCCAAGGTGTTGTCCCAGAGCGAATATAATGCTGCAAAGAAAACAATCGATGCTTTCCTTGTTGAAGTTAAAGGTTATTATGATAATGGTACTGCTGCTACTGCATGTACGCCAGCATTCAACAGTGAATTTGCCAAAAAGGCATCGGACGCTATAAAAAAATTCACCGATAAGTTGGTGAATGTCGACAAGAACCATACGGCTTATGACGAAGTGTTGGGGAAAATCAACTCTACTAAGGCTCATTATAACGAACAGTTGCAGGCCTTCATGAAAGTAGCGGTAGACCCTCAGGATTTCTCGGGCTTGTATGAGACGATGCGTACTGAGGCTCACAATGCATTTAACGAAGTGAACCTGGGCATTGTAGCTGTGGAGAGGAAAAACGGAACGAATGAGAACCATCAGACCGCAGAAGAGGGATATGAGGCTAACACGCACGCTTTGGACAGCTTGTACGAGAAAACAGACGAGGTGTGTAAATTCTATACGGACAGCATCCAAAACAATGACAATATATACAAGGCTTTGATTGCCGAAAGGACAGACGGCAAGAGTCCATGGGCATTGCTTGCGGAATTGAAAAAAGATGCGGTGGTTTCCGAAAAGTATAAGTCCGATTTGGAAAAAGCCGAAGCCAATCTTAAAGCAATCGAAACCGAGGTTGTAAATCAATACAAGAAGTATACGTTGGATGCTTATACCCAAAAAGGAGGTGCATACGAGAAGGCTAAGGAACCGGTGACAAAGAGCCTGAATACCATCATTGAAAAAGAATACCAATCTTTGCCGAACTATCAGGCTAAAGTGGAATTGACCGCTGTGTTGGATGTTCAAACGGCTGCGTTCGATAAGGCCAAGACAGAAGTGCATGCCCTGAAGTATGGCGACGTGTCGGTGGGCGACATCTATAAAGATACCGATGAGAAGAAGTTGCAAGAGGAGATAGATGCATTCTCTTCGTATATAAAGAAAAGCTTTGATGAAGGGACTTGTGCCGATAACAAAGATACGAAGAAAACTGAAATAGAATCTCTTAAGGGCAAAATCGAGGGCTATGTGAATGCTGCCAAGGCCGTCGTGAAGGTTTATGACAACGCTGCAAAGACTATCGCCGATATTCAAGCAGAAATCAAAAAGCTTTCGGACAAGGTCGGGAATGGCGACGGACGTTATGTACCGGTCTATACCGGAACGGAAACACCGGACGAAAATATAGATGATTTACCAACTTATGGCGGCAAGTTAGACGAAATGAACAAGACATTGTCCGACCTTCAAACAGCTTTGAAAGCCGCAACGGCTGCCAAGGATGCCGATGGGGATACGCATGCTAATGGCATGAACAATGTTTTGACGGAGGCAACCAATGCCAAGGGAAATGAAACTACAGGTATCACGGGCGAGGTGAAAACCTTGGTAGGAACTTTCGATAAGCACAAAGAATGGTATGACCAGCAAGTAGTCGTAATTACCATCAACCGTTTGAAGAATCAAATCACTGCGGATATCAAATCTGTAAATGATGATTTGGATGGACTTTCGGTGACTGCGGAGATTTACGGGTCTTTTGCAAAGAACTTGCTTGAAAAGCAGACGGTATTGTACAACTCTGTAGATAAAATAGAAGAAACGGTAACTGATTTGGACTACACAAGCGAGGATAAGCAGGCTGAAACTTTGGCTGCCTTGTCTGATGCCAGTGCTGAGATGGCGAAACTTCTTGAGGATGTCAGTGCCTTCATTGATGAGGTCGGTGAGGCGAAGGAAATTCACTCCAAGAACAACTCCGTCCAGGCAAGTCTGACGAAGGTTGCTGATGATATTGCGGGAAATATCGGTAAGATTGATGCGAATTGGACTCCTATCGATGACAAGGATGTGTCGAAAAAGCATTTTGATGACCTGAAGGGAAGTTATACCACGGAGCTTGGTAAGCAGGAGACGGCGATGGACAACGCGTATAAGGGCGATACATTGCACAATGACAGTGCCGCTATTCACGAGGCGATGAAGGTTATTGACGGCAAGGTGAAAGCGACATTGACCGAATTGGAAGTGGCCAGGAAGAACTTGGCGGCTTACGAAAGATTGGCCGTAGAAACCAAGAAGACGGATATCCACAACTTGATAGTAGCGGAATTGGGCGAACTGTCAAATTTGGCATTGGGCAATAGTGAAAACCATTACGTAAATGGCCTGTTGGGCGAGAATACCAATCCGAAAGGCACGTATGTGATAGAGTTCGATAATTGGGTGGCTAACGTGAATGCGGCTTGGAAGAGCCATTACAACGACAATAGTGCCGAAAGCTGCCAGACACGAGAAGACAACTTCAAAGAGGACTACACTGATATTTGTGAAAAGATAAAGCAGGTATCTAAGGATGCTGAGACAAATATCAAAGTGGATAACACACTGGATACAGAATACGCAACTGTGAAAAATTCCGTGGACAGTTTGTATACCATATTGACTGTAGGTGACCCGACTACGGCGGCCAAAGCCTTTATCGAACAATTAGAGGCGGAGAAGAGCAAACTTGAAAATCAAGTTGCGGAGGATATTGCCACAGCTTTTGAGAAGGGTAAATCCGATGAACAATATGGAACCATACATGGCGTATTGCAAACCATCAAAATGCAGGTGGTTACGATCGGCGCAAGTCGTGAGCAAGGCTACGTGGATGCTGTGAAAACTGATAACCAGACCCGTTACAATAGCTTTAACAGTGCCGTCGAGGATATGCGTAATTGTTATATCGAAGCTGTGAATGTGATAGGACAGGTGAGCAAGGTACAGACTCCGGCACTGCTTAATGTCGTTAAAAGTGCGGTAGAAACAGCGAATACAAGTATCCAAAACTACCTTCAAGAAATCAACAACATCGAGAACGAAGCTTTTGCTGCCTTTAGCGAGGCTCAAAATACAGACAAGATGTTGTTCGACCCTGATAAACAATATGAGGCCGACGTACGGGCATACGAAGGCAAGATTGACCAGATATTGAATACAATGGATGCAACTGTGCAAAGTGCTACGCAGACGTTCTTTGCCGGTGAATATGCAACTGCGCAGGGACTGTATGACGCTGCTTATCAAGAATTGGTCGATGCCGATTATGTTACGGCTGATGAGGCGTTTGCCAACGTTCAGGCTGTTCTCGAAAAAGCAGAAGCTATCAAAGATTTCGTTCCGGGTCAGTTCAATATCACGAAAGTGGACGGCCTCGTCTCTGATTTCGCTAATTTCGAGGCTTGGATTGCGGATGGAAAAGAACCTGCTGCAGTGTACGAATGGGAGACATTGCATACCGATACCCTTGAACAATACAACAGCCATTTGGCAGAATTGGAAGAATGGTATGAAAATGGTGCTTATCTTGAAGGAGTCGATGGAAAGAAATTCGTTGATGATATCAAGGCAACCCGGCCTACGTTGACAGAAGCAGAAAAGACGTATGCTGATAACACGGGTCATATTTATGGTGATGTCATGACTGAGTTGCATGTGAGGTTAGGACAGTTCGGTACTCCAATGTATAATGCTTATGTCAGTGGAAAGACGGCACATAACGAATATGTGACTAATAATGACGTATATAACGGTCTTATTGTGAAGGTTGAAGCCTTACAGACACCGTTGGATGAGGCTGCGAAGTATGTCGATGCCTATATCCTGACAGACGCTTGCGGTGTGGATGCTTTGCAAGCTCGTATCGACAGGCTGATTAGCGATTTGGAGACCAAACGCTACAAAGGTGGATTGGATAACGCTTACAAGACAACTGCCGAGAATGAATGCAAGAGTATCACGACTTCTATCGAAAGCGTTTATCAATCGGCCAATACGAAAGAACAGGCTCAAATACTGGCAGAATTCAATGTCTTGCAGGCCGCTTGTGCCGACGCACAGAATAAGGTGAAAGGCGATGCTGACGCTGAGGCAGAAGTAAACGCTTTGTCTACAGCTATCAAGGAAAAAATGGCTGCCTTTACGAAGGATACCGCTAATGACGGTGCAATCACCAACGCAGAAACTAAAGCCAAACAGCCGTTATTCCTGGCTTATGAGACTTGGATTGCAGACATGCGTACGAAACTGGCAACTTACACGGATGCTGCTGCCACAGAGAATGCTTACACAGCTCTTATGGACCGTGCAGGCGAAGTGGAAGGAGATGTGAAGGCTGGCCGAGAGACGCTTGCTGCCTGTCATGCCAACGTACAGGGTAAATTCGAGGGCGATATGGCCGGACTTGAAAGTGATGTGGTTGCCGTGAAAGACGGTATAGAGCAGAACAAGACGAACATGTTGTTCTATCAAGACAAGTTGAATCACAAGATGGATGTTATCTTGTCTGATTTGAAGACGTTGTTGTCCGACATCGCAAAAGATCAGGAACGTTATACGCTCAACGATGAGGCTTACGAGGCCCGCAAGGCTGATATGGCTCATTTGAATGACTCGCTCACCACTGTAGTAGACAAGCTGACCGGCTTTGAGTATTACAAGGTAGACGAGAAGGCTAATGCAGAAAGTATAGCTGACATTACGGCCCATATCGGCAAATACGGTAAGGCCATGGATGAATACTATGCTGATATCGAATTGACTGACGTAGACGCCGAAAATGATCTTAAAACCATTATGGATAAAGTGCTGGAGCGTATCGACTCTTTGGACTGCAGGGCTTCCTTCATAGAATATACGGGCGTGATTGATAAGGCACTGAGTGACAGGATTGAACTTGTTAAGTCTGTGAACAGTCATACGTTTGTTGTCGAAGTTGAAGATGCCTTGAACGATACGTTGGAGCTTGTCAGGGAAGATTTAGGCAATATTAAATCCTATAATGAGGATACCAATGACGGTTACGTCAGTGTGGACATCAATGGTAATGATGTTACTTCGACGCCAATTCACTACGTAAAAGAAGCCCTTCCGCAAATTCAGGCCGCACTTGCAAAGCAGGAAGAACGGATGGCAAACGTACGTGAAACGATAGAAACCGAATCATTCATACGGGGTGACGTATTGCGTGACGGCGTTGTCGATGTACTCGACTATACGGAATTGATGATGTATGTGCTCGACCCGTCTAAGGCTGAGGCTATCGCGGGTACGATCAAGTGGTATGCCGCAGATGTGAACGACGACGGTCGGATCAACGTGGCCGATCTAACGAAGCTCACGAACAAGATTATGGATTACAACACGATGGAGGTCAGTCAAGTGGCACCTCGTGTACGTTTGGCAGAGCTTGCGATGACGCAGACCGAAGAAAGCGTAGAGATGAACATGGAAGAAGTCGGAGGCACGAAGCGTGTAGCCATCCTTCTGAAAAACGTGAACCCCTACGTAGCTTGCCAGATGGACGTGACGCTTCCCGCAGGCGTAACTTTGTTGGGAGAATCTTTGGGCGGAAGTGCAGACGACCACCAGTTGTATTCCAATACATTGGCCGATGGGACGACGCACCGCATCGTGGTAAGTTCGCTCCAGAACAAAGAGCTTAACGCAAATGGCGAAGCCCTGATTTATTTGGAAGTATCGGGTCGTGCTGCTTCTAAGATGACCGTAGGCAATGTGCTTGCAGCAGATGTCGATGGCGTACTTTACAGCATCGGTGGCAGTGGCGAAGGCGGCGTAACCGGTATCAACGGTGTGCAGGCCAACCCAAGCATGAAAGAGAAGATATACTCTGTGGGCGGTCAGATCATGGACAAGTTCACAAGAGGTATCAACATCATCCGTAATGCTGACGGTTCAGTGAAGAAAGTTTTGAAGAAGTAAGTGAATAAAGTCTCTGTGCGTAGGAAGCGTGGCTGCCACGTAAGGTGGCTGCGCTTTCCTTCTAAAGGAGCTTAATGTAGAATAATAAAAACAGAACGTATGACAAAGAATACAAATACTTCGATGCGACGGTTTGCGGCGAAGTGCCTATGGATATGGGGCATGGTGATGGCTTTTGTGGCAAGTGCTGAAGCTGAGAACAAGGTCACCATTGATAATTTCAATATCAAGGTGGACGAAGAGAAGACGATTTCTGTCTATTTGGAGAATAGCGATCCTATGGTGGGTTTGCAGATGGACTTCAAGCTTCCCAAAGGCTTGGATTTCGTTCCGAATAGTGTACAACGCGATGAGGTGCGCTTGAGCCGTTCTTCGCACAGCATTTATATGAATGAGGTGCAAAGTTCCATGGAGGATATGGCTAAAGGTATCAAGACGGTGCGCCTTCTCATTCAACCCAATGGGGTGTACAATATTGCAGGCGACCGCGGTGCCGTGGCTTATTTCAAAGTAAGGGCAAATGAGAATATGGTAGAAACCAGTGAAATAGTGTTGGATAACATTGTGGGCAGCAGTTCGGAGTTTGACGAAGAGACCGGTAACATCAAGGGGTATCACCTTGATTCCTATACCGCACATGTGAGTCCGAACGTGGGCTTTTTCTATCTTACCGAAGACTCTATTTGCGTGAAGAACGATGGTAGTGTTAAAAAAGTAAGCTTGGGCTTGCGTAACTATACGAGTGTCCGTGGTATGGAGGCTGTGTTGTCGTTGCCCGAAGGACTGTCATTGGATACGGAGGCCAACGGTGCACCTAAGTTTGAATATGGTGAACGTTTACCACAGAACTTGTCTATCTCTTCCAGTATTTTGGAAGACGGTCGTACCAAATTGGTGCTGAGTGGTCTGACGAGCGAAACGCTGAAGGGAGATACGGGTGTGGTATTTTCTTTCTTTGTGAAAGCTTCTGAGACTTTCCAAGAGGTTGCTGAGCTTTCATTGGATGAAATTATTTTGTCGGATAATGCAGGACATGGCATTAATATGGAGGGTGAGTTAGTTATGAAGGTGATTAATTCTTTCATCGCCTACTATACTCCTGCCAATGACTCCATACAGGGCCTGCGTACGCGTTATGAGGCTGCCGTAGAGAAAATCAATACTGAGGCTGCCAACGTGAAAGACAGTGCGATTGTCGTGAATGCCGTTCAGGAAGTGGCTACCCGTATTGAGGATTTGCAGAAGTCTGTGAACGAGGCTTACGCCAATGAAACGCTCGCGACTATTTATGATGAGGTGTTGGCTCCTGTGGTGGAAATCGACACGGCTATCGTGGATATGGTGGAAATGGTGTTGGACTATCAGCAGAAAGTTACTGCCAATGAAGAAGCTTACACTCGTTTGACTGCCGACATTGCCGCCGTTCAGGCTAAGTTGGACGCTGCGAAGACTACGATAGAAACGGATTATGCCGAGGTGGCAGAACAGTTCACGGCCGACATTGCCGCTTTGCAGGAAGATGTAGATTCCATCAGCAACGGGGTGAAGGGCTTGTACGATGAAGTGAAGCTGACGGTAGAAAGCCAGATTGATGCAACGGCCATCGAAGCCGGTATCGAGAAGGTATTGGCAGATGCTAAAAAAGCCCATGAGGGAAGTAGCATTGCCGGAGTGAAAGGTCCTGAAGGTGCTGAATTGCTGGGTATCTATACCGTAAGCGGCAAGCGTGTGGCTGCTCCGCTGAAAGGGCAAGTCAACATCTTCAAGTACTCCGACGGAGCAGTGAAGAAGTTTTATATGAAATAATAGGTTGGTAGTTGCGTGTGCTGCGACAGCACGTGCACTAAAAAGGAGAACGCATAGGGAATGATTTCCTCTATGCGTTCTTTTTGTCTTATAGGGACTTCGGTTTTACCGTTGTCCCTTGAAATCTTTTATGATACCCTGGCAAATCCAGTCGGCTAAGGCCTGACGGTTGGACGGGATGACGAGGCGTTTCCGGTCGCGTTCGTTTTGTATGTTGCCCAGTTCCAGGAAAGCTGCCGCCGGGTTGGATTTTTTTAATACGTAGAGCGAACGTTCGCTTACCGTACCCCGGAATCCCCGGTTCGGTTGGTGTTTGTCGTATTTCCGTTCAAAGGTTTTATGAATGTTTTCCGTCAGCCGTTTTCCTAATTTGCTGCCGGGAGAGTGGTAGAAGAATACATCGACCTGGTCTTTATGTCCCCGGCTGTCCACGTGGATGAAGATGGCACGTTTGTATTTCTCTTTATCCTTGTACATCAGTCGGTTGATAGCATCGCACCGCTGCTGTAGACGGGCTATCTGGTCGAGCGGAATCGTTTGTCCGAGGCAGGTCTCACGGTCGCTGTTGGACAAATACCGGTCATCGCGGATGCCGTCTTTCTCATCCTGAATGATGATATGTACCTTGGCACCTTTTTCCATCAATGCACGTCCCAACCGCAGGATGATGTCGTAGGCATACTCGTCTTCGTGCAATTCCCGGTTTCCTACTTTTCCGATGGCTCCGGGGTCGGGACCTCCGTGCCCGCTGACCAGATACAAGCAAGCACCTTCTAACTCATGGGAACGGACGGATACGTTTTGGTATGCCGGGCCGAAAAGCGGTTCTACAACGCTGGTCTTACGACTGCCAGCCCGCGCTTTTTTCCCAGACTTCTTACCGGTGGGAAGCCGGTAACTACGTCCCAGTATCAAGCCTCCGTCGCGGGTCAGTTTCCCTTTGTTGATTTCCAGAAACTCCTTTTGGGCTGCACGGGAAGTGTAGCCAAAACGTTGAAGAAATGTCGATACGCCTTCTCCGTTTTTAGGTTTGGCGCGTTCTTGGGCGTATAAAGTCGATGTCAGACAGCAACCCGTCCAAAATGCAAAGAGGAAAAGTTTACGGATGTTCATGTTCACAAAGATAATGCAAATCGAACGCAAAATCTTAAGCTTGCTTGAATATTTTGCCGTGATACAACCTATTTTATGAAAAGATATGTTTTTGGGGATATGCGTACTGAAAAAAGCAGCCGGTAACCGGAGAGGTACGAAAAAGGCACATTCCCCCTTTTCGGGATGGAATGTGCCGGATCCGGATTTACAGTTTTTTCTGTTTAGTCATCCATATCCATGTCGATGACATTGAATTGCTTGTCAAATTTGATTTCCCAGAAGTTGGACAGTTTCACTTCGTAGGTGTAACGGTCACGCTCCAGTTTGAGGATGGTAGCATTGGGATGGCTTTCTTTTACGAACTTTGTGATTTGGGCGGGAACGGCTTTCGTCGGTACGCTACTGCGTTTGCAGTCCAATTCTGTCCATTCGCCGTTCTTGTCGAACTCAACCCCGTTGCCGTTGACAAACACGACATCATAGCTCGTGTCCAAGAATCCTTTCTCCATTTTGGTGAATGCCACCTTTTCCGTGGGGAAGTTCTGTTTGATGAAAGTCTGTGCTTTAGCCGGCAGCTTGTCGAAAGTGATGGGTTTGTCGTTGTCGGCCTGCGCTACTTGTAAAGTGAATACACTCAGCAGTAAGAATAATAACTTTTTCATAATGTTCATTTTTTGAAAGTTAGACATTTGTTTCTTTTTGATGATACAAAGTAAAGGATTGATTCTGGAAAGAAATGGGAAAACAAACGTTTAGAATGTTAAACTGTGTAAAACGAAATATCCCCGTCCTTTGGAGTAGAGGACGGGGATGTGGCTATATGCGGGATTGCCCAATGCTTAGCGCATATCTTGATATTTGATTTCGTCTTTGTCGCTGTATTTCAAGTTCTCGCCGGCCATTCCCCAAATAAAGCTGTAGTTGCTGGTTCCGGCAGCGGCGTGGATGCTCCATTCAGGCGAAGTGATGGCTTGCTCGTTGTGCAACCATACGAGGCGTTCCTCTTTGGGCTCGCCCATCAAGTGGCAGATAGCGTTACCGTCGGTTACGTTGAAATAGAAGTAAGCTTCCATCCGGCGTGTGTGTGTGTGGGCCGGCATTGTGTTCCATACGGAACCTGGAGCCAATTCGGTGAGTCCCATTTGCAGTTGGTTCGTGCCGCCGCCTTTCACTTTCTCCAAAACGTCTTTTACGATTAACTGGTTGACCACACGGTCGTTGCTTTCTTCCATCTTGCCGTAATGGTCAGAGATGCCCAAAACGTATTTCTTGGGGTTGGCCTTCTGTAACTTTGCATCAGTCGTAATCAACTGGGTGATGAATTGCTTATATGCGGGAGCCGAGTTGATGTAGAATTTGGCGGGTTTGGCGGGATCGTTGCTCTTGAAAGTAACTTCTTTATTGCCGCAACCTACGTAGAGAGCCTCTTTGTACTTCATTTCGTATGCTTTGCCATCTACAGTTACCACACCGTCTCCACCGACATTGATTACGCCCAATTCGCGGCGTTCCAAAAAGTAGGTGATTTCCGGTCCGAGTTCATGGAACTTCTCCAATTTCAGAACCTTGTTTACCGGCATCACTCCACCGTAAATCAGACGGTCATACAGGGTATACGTGAGGTTGATTTCATCCGGAGCCATGACTTTGTCCATCATGAAAGCACTGCGCAGGCGTTCGGTGTCGTAGTGTTTGACATCCTGCGGATGGCAGGCGGTCTGTACTTTGTAGTTCATCTGGGCGTTCGTCGCCAGTGCGCCGAGGCCGAGGCAAAGAGCCAATGCAAATCTTTTCATTTTCTTTCTGTTTTTGATTATGTGATGTTAGATTCAAATGCGTGGTATGCGTCCGCATCTTAGTACTTCTTGCGGACGATGGCACGGCGGTTGAGGACAGCCAGTCCGAGCGTGCAGACCACGAGGACGGCCGGACCCACATATTTCACCGTGTGTGTCAGGTGGAAGATGACCCATGCCAGCGGGCTGGAGGCAAAGTCGAGCGCACCGCCCTCGAAACCTTCGGGGATGGCCACGGCCGTGTCCTTCGTGATGTTGAACACATCGTGTGCCGCACTGGTGAAGTAGGGCGCGAGGTTTGTCACGAAATACAGCCCGATGACCATCAGGATAAGGCCGATGATGAACGTCTTCACCACATTGCCGTTCGTGATGGGCAGGATGATGGGGAACACGTAGAACATGCCGGCCAGCGAAGCCAAAGGCAGGAACTGGTTGCCCGGCAGGACGACGGCGAGGAACAGCGTGACGGGAATGAGCAGCAACGATACGACGAGTGTCGTTGGGTGGCCGATGACCAAGGCCGGACTCATACCGATGTGCAGACCGGCATTCTCACCGAATTTGCGGGCAATCATCTGGCGCGTGGCGTCGGAAATGGGGCGCAGGCCTTCGATGAACAGTCCCGTGATGCGGGGAATCAGCTCCATGACGGCTCCCATCTTGATACCCAGTCCGAGGATACCCGGAATGCCGTCCACCAGTTCCTGCCCGTTCTTGCAGGCCAGTGCGCCGATGCCGCATCCCACCAATACGCCGAGGAAGAGCGGTTCGCCCAGGATGCCGAATTTCTTCTTCATGCCCTCCGCGTCGATATACAGTTTGTTGAATCCCGGAATCAGGTCGAGCGCCTTGTTGATGAGGATGGCGAAAGGCATGAACCCTTGGCAGAAAGGCTGCGGGATGGAGATGCCGTCCATCTTATCATAGAATTTCTGGAATTTGGGGGCCGTGTAGTCGGCGGCTATCAGCGTCAGGATATAACAGATGACGGCAGCGAAGAAACCCCATGCGATGTTGTCCATCGTGTAGTAGACCATCGCGCCGATGAAGGCGAAATGCCAATAGTTCCACAGGTCGATGTTGACGGTCTTTGTCGTTTTGGTGAGGAGCATCAGGATGTTCACTCCGAGGCATACGGGAATGATGAACGCGCCTACCGACGTGTTGTAAGCCACGGCGGCTGCCGCAGGCCATCCCATGTCGAACACTTCGAGGTTGAGATCGTAAATCTCCACCACTTTTGAGAGCGACGGGCTGAGGCTGCTGGTGAGCAACGCCGTAATGACCGACAATCCCACGAAACCGACGCCCACGTAAAGGCCGCTTTGTAAGGCTTTTCCGAACTTGATTTTGATACAAACGCCCAGTATGGTAAAGATAATGGGCATCATGACTGCGGCCCCGAGGCCGATGATGTAACCGAATACAGCTTCCATATTCCTAATTTTCTTGGTATTAATTCGTAAATGATTAGGTGCGGCAAAATTAAATAAAACTATTGGTAACGCAAACAGAATTGAGAAAAAAAAGATGGGAAAGGGAAAATAAGGCGGATGAGGCAGGACGTGAAATACTGACAATATGTCAGCCTTTTACGCATAAGCACCGGGTCGTAAAAAGCTCAAATAGAGAGGATATGTTAAATCCAAACCGATATAAGGCCCATTTTATGTATTTATGACGCATTTTTTTTGAATTCGGGGTCTCAATCTCCTGAGATTGGAATTTCGTTGGGCTGAAAGCGGAAAAAGTTTTGGAGCAGAAAAAAATGGAGTTGTCCGCTTGTCGGCCGGAAACGGTCTTCTGCGCGGCGGAAAAGGGGACGGTAAACGGTGTAAAAGGGAGGTCAGAAGGGCTTTTTTTGATTTATCTGACGGATTTCCGTGCGCCAAATCCTCATGCTTTTTGTCACGGGAAAAGGCTGACGGATGTCGTTTGCATGCGGGGCATGCCGCATGGCAGTGTGGAGAGGGTGTCTTTTTGTAAGCGAAAACATCGCCCATGGTTGCGGAATGTAAAAACGCCGGCTTGAAATGCCGACGTTTTTTGTCCCCTCGCCCGAATAAAGAGGCGGATAGACGATTCTCGTGAGGTTGGCCTGACATTTTGTCAGACGAAACATTCCGGTTCGCGACGTGCACTGAAGTTTTGGTGCAACATGGCGGTATAAGGGGTGTCGAAAGTGCGTCCGCCCACGGGACAGAACTTGACGCAGGCACAGCATTTGGTGCACAAGTCCATACGGGTGGCAGAGCGTCCGTCGGCTATGGTGATGGCGCCGGTGGGGCACCAGTCCACGCATTCTCCGCAGCCGTAGCAGTTGTCGTTCACCACCGGGGCCTGCGGTGTGGAGGGGCCAAGGGTCTTGTAGGGTACGTTACCCTTCATCGCGGGCGCAGTCACGAGGCTTTCCAACGGGCTGTCGTAGGTCAGCGCGAAGTCACGTGCATCCGTGGCCGGAGGGTGGGGCAGGTTCAGTTGGTGCAACAGGCTGTCGTATGCCTGCGCCCCGAAAGCGGCGGCCTTCTGCAAGTCGGCGGCATCAGGACGGCCTTCGGCTACGGGCATGCCCGGACGGCTGTAGGAGTGTTCGCCCACGAAAGCCGCACCGCAGAGGGGCGTGAATCCTTGGGCGTGCAGGAGGTCGCGAAGCTGTACCAAGGCATCCTCGTAGTCGCGGTTGCCATAGACCACCACCGGAATGGCGATGCTGTTTTCCGCCCGCAGGCGGGCGATGCGCCGGACGGCTACCGGGGCCACAAGTCCCCCGTAGACGGGAGCGGCCACGATGCAGATGGCGTTGCGTACCGCAATGGGCGTGTCGGCGGGGTCGGTGGTCAGGTCGATTTCCTCACGGCGTGCGATGCGCGTGCCGTCGGCGATGGCACGTGCGATTTTCATCGAAGTGTGCGTGGGCGAGAAACAGGCCACGCAAAGCTTGTCTAACTGCATGGTTTCCTCCTTCCTTTACATTTCCGAGATTTTGTAACCTTCTTCGGCCAGTACGGCTTGCAAGTCCTCTAAGGGCTTCGCGTCTCCCGAAAACTCGATGACGGCCACGGGAGGGGTTAAGGTCACGGTGGCGTTGACGCCCTCGATACTGTTCAATGCTTTTTCCACATGCATGCGGCAATGGTTGCACATCATGCCTTCCACTTTATATTCTTTCTTCATATCTGTATAGGGTTTTGAAATGTCGGTTTCTTCGTGTCGCAGTCCGGCCCGTTTCAGCCGCAGGCTGTTCGTCACGACGCTCACGCTGCTCATGGCCATGGCCGCCCCGGCAATCATCGGGTTGAGCAGGAAGCCGCAAAGGGGGTAGAGGGCTCCGGCGGCCACGGGTACACCTATTATATTATAGATGAAAGCCCAAAACAGGTTCTGCCGGATGGTGCGTACTGTACGGGCGGACAGCCGGATGGCCTCCGGAATCCGAGTCAGGTCGGACGAGATGAGCGTCATCTGAGCCACGTCCATGGCGATGTCGCTGCCCCGTCCCATGGCGATGCTCAGGTCAGCGCGGGCCAAGGCGGCGCTGTCGTTGATGCCGTCGCCCACCATGGCCACGCGATGCCCTTCGCGCTGCAAGGCGGCCACGAAATCGGCCTTGTCTTGCGGCGACACCCCGGCGCGGTAGTGCCGGATGCCTGCGTCGTCGGCTATCCGTGCGGCAGCGGGGGCCTGGTCGCCCGTGAGCATATAGACTTCGATGCCCATGGCCTGTAGTTCGGCCACGGCTTGGCGCGAAGTCTTCTTGATGCGGTCGGATATGGCGGCCACTGCCCATGTTTTTTTCGTATCGGCAAAGTAAATCACCGTTTGTCCGGCGGCAGACATGCGTTCGGCCGTGCGTGTCAGGCGTTCGTCTGTCGGGATGCCGTTCCGTTCCAGCAGCTTAAGGTTTCCGGCATAATACGTTTGGCCTTGGCATGACGCCTTTGCCCCCATTCCCGTCAGGCTTTCGAAGTCCTGCACGGGGAGTTCCCGTCCTTGGATATGGCCGACGACGGCTTCGGCCAAGGGATGTTCCGACTGTTTTTCCAGACTGAAGAAAATGTCGGGCAGGCCGGCCGGACTGTCTTCTGCCCACGTCATTTCCGTCACCGTGGGATGCCCTTCCGTCACCGTTCCCGTCTTGTCCAACAGGATGCTGTCTATCTGCCGCGCAGCCTCTAAGCTTTCAGCGTCTTTGATGAGGATGCCGTGTTCGGCTCCTTTGCCGATGCCCACCATGATGGCTGTCGGCGTGGCCAGTCCGAGCGCGCAGGGACAGGCGATGATGAGTACGGTGACCAAAGCCAACAGGCCGTGCGTGAAACCGTCCGACGGGGCGAGTGCCCACCACAAGGCGAACGAGAGAAGGGCGATGCCGATGATGGTCGGTACGAATATGGCCGCGATGCGGTCCACCAACCGTTGCACGGGGGCTTTGCTGCCTTGCGCGTCCTGCACCATGCGGATGATGTGGGCCAGTACGGTGTCGGCTCCCACTTTCTCGGCACGGAAACGGAACGAGCCACGTTGGTTGATGGTACCGGCGAAAACGTGCGACCCTTCGCGCTTGGCTACGGGCACCGGTTCGCCGCTCAGCATGCTTTCGTCGATGTACGAACTGCCCGCGACGATGGTGCCGTCCACGGCAATCCGTTCGCCGGGACGGACGGAGACGGTCTGTCCCCGTTGTAGGTCGTCGATACTGATTTCACGTGTTTCCCCACGGTCGTCCACGATGGTGACCGTACGGGGTTGCAGCCCCATGAGCTTGCGGATGGCCGTCGAGGTGCTGCCCTTGGCTCTTTCTTCCAAGAGCCGCCCCAACAGGATAAAGGCGATGATGACGCTCGCCGCTTCGAAATAGACGTGAGGCTCTACGCCCCGTGCCGTCCAGAATTCTGGAAAGAGCATGTTGAAAAGGCTGAAGACATAGGCAATGAGCGTGCTGTTCGACACCAAGGTGTCCATGTTGGCCGTGCCGTGCCGCAGTTGTCGCCAGGCGTTACGGTGGAAATCCCGTCCCAACCAGAGGACGACGGGGGTGGACAATGCCCATGAGATGAGGTCGGCATAGGGCATGTGCATGAAAAACATGCCGATGACGGCCACGGGCAGGGCGAGGATGATGGCCCAGACGGTGCGTTGCCGCAAGCGTCGGTACTTCTCGTCGTGCGCCTGTTCCGCCCGGTCTTCCAACTGTTTGCGGTCGTCGCCCACCAACAGGTCGTAACCCGCAGCCTGCAAGGCCGCTTTCAGTTGTTCGGGGCTGCACTGTGCCGTGTCGTATTCCACGGTAGCCGTGGCCGCCGCGTAGTTGACGGAAGCCGTGCGCACCCCCGGTTGTCCGTTGAGGGTCTTGTCCACCCGTGCGGCGCAGGCGGCGCAACTCATGTCCAATACGGGGAACGTCCTTTTTTCTATGTGTATTGTGTCCATTGTGTTTATCGTATCTATGGTTGTAGGGTACAAAGATAAGTACGGGGTCTGCAAACTGTCTTACAGAATTATGGCTTCTTTTTATATGTTTTGGTGTGAGTGTTATATTTTATCCAACGGAATGCGTGCCCGCTCTTTCTGTTGCCGGTATTGCCGTGGAGTATATCCGGTCTGTGCCTTGAACTGGGCACTGAGGTGGGCGGTGCTTGAATAGTTCAGCCGATCGGCTATTTCGTTGAGGGTCAGTTCACCGTAATCCAGCAGTTCCTTGGCACGTTCGATTTTCTGGGCGATAAAGTATTTTTCGATGGTCGTGCCTTGCGTTTCGGAGAACAGCTTGCTGAGCGTGCCGTAATCGTGGCGGCACTCCGTGGCGAGGTATTGCGACAGATTTGTCCGAAGGCGGTTGTCCTGATGGTGTACGAGTCCGATGATGAGACGCTTGATATGCTCCACGATACGGATGCGCGGGTCGTCTATCAGTTCGAATCCCAAGGGGGCGAGGGCCTCGCGCAAGGCTTGGCGTGCGGTCTCCGCGAGAGGGGCGGAAAGTTCGGCTCGTCCGAGTTCGACCGACAAGGGTGTCAGTCCGAGACGTTCCAGTACGTTCCGTACGACCATGACGCAACGGTCGCACACCATGTTTTTGATGTATATGTTACGGTCTGTTTCCATAAAAACGTGTAGCCTATGGTGTACAAAGATAGTGAAAGGCGAGCGCAGAGACAAATGAAAACGAAGTTTTCCGGTTTGGCTATGCCGAGCCGCATCCTGTCTTCGTGGAAACAAAGATAATGCAAATAAGCATAGCGGCGAGGATATTTGTCGTATCTTTGCGCCACCAAGACATAAAAATATGAAGAACGGATTGTTGGAAGACGGATGCGACGCGATGGGGCAGGCCATCCGTGACTATTATGAGACAGGCCGGGCCGGTCGCCTGCGGGTGTTCTCCCCGCAGTTTGACGAAGACGAGATGCCGGTCGCCACGTTGTTCCGTGAAGAGGAGGATATGCCGCCATTGGAACGGAAAGCTTTGGACTTGTGTCGCGGGCGGGTGTTGGATGTCGGTGCCGGGGCTGGCTGCCACAGCTTGGCCTTGCAAAGGCGCGGGTTGGACGTGACGGCGGTGGACATCTCGCCGTTGTCGGTGGACGTGATGCGTCGGCGCGGGGTGAGGCAGGCTTGGGAGGCGGATGTCTTCGACGAGGCTTTCGCAGGATGTTACGATACGGTGCTGATGTTGATGAACGGTTCCGGCATCATCGGGCGGCTGGAACGCATGCCCTTGTTTTTCCGTCGCATGAAGCAACTGTTGGCACCCAGCGGTTGCGTGTTGGTGGATTCCAGTGACTTGCGCTATATTTATGAAGACGAAGACGGCGCGTTGGACATTGACCTGAATGCCGGTTACTACGGTGAGTTGGATTTCCGGATGCAGTACAAGCGAGTGAAAGGTGCACCTTTCCCGTGGCTCTATGTGGACTTCGACACTTTGGCCTACTATGCACAGGAAAACGGTTTCCGTGCGGAACGGTTGCAGGACGGAGAACATTATGATTATCTGGCGCGGCTGTCCGTAACGTTATAAATACAAGAGACGGCCTCCTCGCGGAGACCGTCTCTGACCAACCTTCCTTACCTCGTCCGTAGATGGAGAGAAAACGGATGGGCAAGGCTTTTTGTGAGATTACTTTCTCTCTTTGTCATTATTTTGCACCCTGTGCAATGGTGAACGTCATGTCTACGTGGTCGTCTGGCATGTTCGTGATTGCGCCCCACGGAGAATCGGCACTGATACGGATGGTTACCGTGTAAGCCGTGGCGAAAGACGCTTGTTTGGCATCGTCCGTGAACGAAACTTCACCGGTAGAGCTGTCTACATTGACATATTGGTCGGTAATGGTCACTCCGGTTTTCGGGTCGATGACATGGAATGACGGGGCGGTCATGCCATATACATCTGTTGTGAACGGATCCTTATTGAAGTCGGACAACCAGTTGCCTTTATCGTCTTTGCCGGTCTTCACCTTGGCACCGTTTTCCCATATAGTGCGTCCGGCGACATCAACCCATTTGGCACCTTCAGCCGCGTCATAAGTCTTAGACAAGTCGGTGACGCTCATGGCCATCTGAGTCGGGTTCGTCCATGTTCCGCTCAATGCCTGTACGCTGATCTTGCAGTGGGTTGCGCCGATCTTCGTACCGTTGTAGTCCAAGTAGATTTCAAACTCAACGACTTTGCCGTTATATTGGGTCTTGTCGTAAGTAAGTGCCCTGGTGGCAGAGTTGTAGCTGACCCCGTCAGTATCTTTGAGGTCCTTGGCTTTGATGACGAGGGTGAAGCCGAGGTCGGCGGCCTGTTGGCTCAATGCGGCATAGTCGGCAAACAAGTCTTCGGCATTGAACGTGTTGCCCACGCCTTCCACCTTGTCGGCTGTGCCGTCAGCCCATTCAATCTGCGGTCTGTATTCGATGGTCTGCCCGTCTTCTGTCCAACGGGTCGGGTTCTTCTCGATTACAGTGACAGGATACTGCATCTTGCTGACGTTTACATGGATAATGTAAGAGTCGGTCTGCGTGGTACTGTTGTTTTCTTCCTTCAATGTGATATCGAGTTTCTTGGCTTCACCGGTATTCATTTTGGCAGGAACGACGATGTACAGCGTGTTGTCGTTTGCTACCTTGTCGGTTGCTGCAGGCATTTTTTCCAAGATGTCTTTACCGGTCATCAGGCACAACTTGGTCAAGTCTGCCGGTTCGTTTTCATCGATAAGCTCCATGAAGTCACCGCGTGACAGTTCGGTAGCTTTGATGATTTCGTCCATTTCGTCGCTACTCAGGGCAATGAACTGGATATCCTTGTTCCACGTCAGTTCCTTGGTTTCCTGTACGTCATGCTCTACAACGCGGCGTGCGATGGTTACTTCTTTGTATGCCGGAGCCTTGAGTTGGAACGAACCGAAGTCGGCCACGGGGGTGACTGTGACTTTACGTCCGATCATGGCATTCGATGCATTCGGCAATGTAAGTTGGCCGTTTTCGATCTTGAACCAGTTATCGTCGCTCTTGTCGTCGTTCGTCAATGTGGACAGTTCGTAGGAAATCGTAGTCGGAACGCCGTATTCTCCTACCATGTCTTCCACGATTACGGTACCATCTTCGGCCTTGCCTACGACTTTGCGGTTCTTGCTGTAGTCCAACATGCTGTTGCTGCCGTCCGGATTCATGTAAGGCAAGCTCGTTGCGGAACTGTTGTCGTTCGTGATTTCAATGGTTTTCACCTTGTCCGTCACTCTCGTTGCCTTGAAATAGGTCGTGGTCAGGTCCGTGTTGTCCTTTGTGCTTCCCGTGCTTTCTTCGCCTTCGGCAGGTTGTGGGTCTACGGCCTTAATGACGGCGCAAACGGCCCAAATCTCATTCTCGCCAATCTCTGTCTCTACGGAGTATTCGATGATGCCGGATTCTGCGTCGACTAAGACGGGGGCTCCTGCCGTCTTCACTTTAGAGAAGCTTTTCTTGCTGATTAGCGAGCCGTCGAAAGTCAAGGTATATTTGGCGTTTTCTCCTATGAAGTCGTTGGCTTTAGAGGCCGGAGACACACGGAATTGGATTTTGTTGGATGCTATGCCTTGTGCCACCGTCTCGTATTTGTCCGCTGTCGTGAGCTTTTCGTTGTACACTTTCAGCACGGAAGACTTCAACAAATAGCCTCCTTCTTCGGTAGAAGTAAGGTTCGGGATGTACACCACGCTTTGAATCATGTCGAACTTGGCCATTTCGGCTTTCAGTGCGTTGAATTGTTCAACCAAGCCCGGGTCGCTCGGGTCTACGCCCGGAGTTTCGCTGCCGCTGCCCGTCAATGCTTCTTGCAGCTCTTTGATGTCTTGGCAAATGTCGGCAAAGCTGCTGTATCCCGTGCCGGTCAGTAATTCGGTCACGATAGTGTTCTTCCATTCTTCGAGGGCGGCCAGACGGTAGAGGATGCTTCCGGCTTCCGTTTCCTTGCCGATTTGTTGTTGCAGGGTGGTAAGTGAACTTACCGTGGTGGGCAATGCCTTGATGGCTGCCAAGATGGCTGGGTCGGAAATAGTCGTAGCCGCTTCTTCGCTGATTTTAGCTATCAGGTTGTTGATCTGGCTTACGTTTGCTGTCAGTTTGGCCAACTCCTGTCCGTTGTTCTTAATCCATTTCTCTACTTCCACCAAACGGTTTTCTACGTCGGTAAGGTTTGTTACGGCCGCATCCAACTCAGACTTGATGCTGTCCACGGTAGCTTGGTCGGCTTTGTCGGCAATGGCTTTCTCCAAATCGGTACGCAGGCTGTTGACCTTGCCTTCCAACTCAGTCTTTTGTTGCTGAAGGTCGCTTTGGGTTTTATCCAAATCGCCTTCTATTCCATTCACCTGTGCGATCAGTTCGCTGATCTGGGAACTCAATTCGCCGATTTTGGTGATGTCGTTCTCTGTGATGGCTGTTTGGAGTGCAGCCACGGTTTCCTGTAAGTCCTTCACGGCCTGTGCGTCGGCTTTGCCCGCTGTCAGTGCGTTGATGTCCTCCTGCAGGGCGGCTTGAGCTTCTTGCAAGGCTTTCAGGGCTTCTGCGGTTGAAACATCTACCGTTTGTTTCAATGCGTCTACTTGCGATTGTAGATTGGCAATGTCGTCATCGTAATCTGAGCAGCCGACCCAAACCGGGGAACTGGCAATCAATGCGCAAAACATCGCAACACTAATAAACTTCTTCTTCATAATAAAACAAATTAATTAAAAAATATATGTTCTCTACTTTCCTGTTTTTAGAATCATATTCTTTTCTCTCTCTATGCAAGAGGTGGAAAAAGGGAATGTAGGCCTGTCTATTATATGTGAGTCATAGTGCTTTAGAACCATCTTCCAAATCTGTTCTTTCGTGTTTTTTTAGTAAATCATTTGTTTTTTCGAGAAAAAAAGACCGATTATTTTGTGGGTTTAAGTATTTTATCTACATTTGCATCGGATTTATCCACCTCTTGCATAGAGATGGAATAATAATATTGAGGATATATTGCTGAATAGGAGAGCGTTGAAGTTTTTGTTGAAGACTGCCTGAATCGTTTCTTTATTTTACTTCTTCTATTTGCCGTTTCAAATATTTTTCTTGTTGCAGCATCAATGTTGCGGTGGTCCAGCGAAGTGAGATAGATGGAAGTGGTCTTTTCATTGGAATGCCCCATAGATTCGCTGATGACGTGCATCGGGATATGAAGCTTTAAGGCTTCCGAGGCCCATGAATGCCTCGGGACGTAAGAGGTGAGCGTGGCTTTCTCTCCTAACAATTCGGATAGCTTTTTTAAATTGAGATTGTATGTCCGTAAGGCTGAGTCGTAAACGGACTGTCGGAATTCTGTGGTTTTCATTACAGGGAAAAGAAAGTCCGATTGGGGAGAGGTGTATTTATTGATGATGGTTCTCATGATTCTGTCTACCTTGACAGAGAGCAGGCGTCCGGTTTTACTCCGATAATAGGAGAGGCGTCCGTTTTGCAGATTTTCCTTTTTTAGTTTGGCGAAGTCTATGAAAGGCATACCTTGTGCGAAAAAGCAAAATACAAATGTATCGCGACTGAATTCCATACTTTTATTGAGCTTCTTATATTGCATGAGTTTGATGATGACATCGATGTTTACAGCCCGTTTTCGGGTTTTGTCTACTCCCGTATAGACGTTGCCGAAGGGGTCTCGAAGTTTCAGATTGAGCATGGCAATTCCTTTTTTATAGGCCGCATGCAATGTGCGGATATAAAAGGAACTGCTGTTTTTGGTGATACCACGTTCGTGTTGTAGGTAGGTTTCGTAAGATGCGATTAATTCTTCGGTGATAGATTCGAAGCTTACAGAGCGACAGTAGCCTTTGGTTTGGAGGAAATGTGTAAAGGAACGCAGGGATGATTGGTAGTTCGCAGATGTTTTGATTTTGTTGCGCATCTTTTTTTCTTGGATTTGATTTTGCATGAAAGACAAGAAGTCGGCTTTCTTGCTTTTACAGATTGTTGATTTCTTCATTTTACGATTTTTTGTGTAAGACAATACTGTGTTTTTTACTTTATCTTGCAGAAAAAAACAGACTGCCTTTAGGTGACAGTCAGATGGAGGGCGGATAATATAAAAAAGAATCCTTCTTGCCGGATGAATTCCATGCAAGAAGGATTCTTTTTTTAGGTAAAGAAATAAAAGAGCCTTGTTTAGAACAGCTTTTCCGGGTATTCTCCTGCTGCTACTAAGGAGGCGATCTTTTCTACTGTAGCTTCACGGTCGGCAGCGTATGTTACACCGAACCATTTGCTGGTAGTGTCGAGCACTTCTACCGTAGCGGTACCTTCGTTGATGAGCTTATTCACCATCAGCGGGATGAAGAACTCGGCTTTCGGATTTTCCCTGTTCTTCGGATTGCTCAGAAACTCTTTGAAATATTCTTCGCTATGTTGGAAGTAGTCGGGAGTGAAGCCCCACATGTTCATGCTGACCGGTACGTTCTCTTCCAACGGAATCCATTTGCCTTCTTCGTCTTTGTAGCAGATAGGACCGTCCACACGCATGATTTCCGTACGTTCCACCACATCTTTCAAGTGATGATGGTCGTCGTACATGCAGACACCACGTGCAACGGAGCCGTTTTCGCTGAGCGTATTGCAGCAACGGAAGCCCACCATGGCGTATGTATTTTGGCAGCCTTCCGGCAATTCGCTCAGGAACTTGCCGATGGTGGCGAATGCGTCGCGGCCGTAGAAGTCATCACAGTTGATGACACAGAACGGTTCTTTGATGACATCTTTACCCATCAATACGGCATGGTTCGTACCCCATGGCTTTACGCGGCCTTCCGGGCAAGTAAAACCTTCGGGCAGTGCGTCCAGGCTTTGGAATACCAACTCAGCCGGAATCTTTCCTTCGTATTTTGAAAGGATTTGTGTACGGAATTGTTCTTCAAAGTCTTTGCGGATGACGAAGACAATTTTGCCGAAACCGGCACGGATGGCATCATAGATAGAATAGTCCATGATGGTTTCGCCATTCGGACCCAGCCCGTCCAATTGTTTCAAACCGCCATAACGGCTGCCCATACCGGCAGCCAATAAGAAAAGTGTAGGTTTCATATTCGTTCGTTTAAAAAGTTAAATATTTACGTTCTGTATTGCAAAAGTAGCTTTTTTATTTGAAAAAGTCGTGTTTTCGGCTTCTTTTTTTAAGCCCTTTGAACTGTTTGGGAAAACAGGAGGGGGCGTCCGTGCTACAGCCCGTTTTAGAACGGATAACCTACGGCAAAATGGTATCCCAGACTGTCTTTGAATTTCGGCATGTTGTAATAGCCGCTCTTTCCTGTGTCGTAAGGAGCGTGAAGTCCCACTCCGACATCGAAACGCAATACGAGGAAATCGAGGTCACAACGAATACCCAATCCGGTGCCTAAAGCCAAGTCTTTGCCGAATCTTGAAATGTCGAACGTTCCTCCCGGGCGGTTTACGTCTGCATCCAGAAGCCAAACGTTTCCAGCATCCAGGAATACGGCTCCGGAAAGCATAGAAACGATGGGGAAGCGATACTCGGCGTTCATTTCGATTTTGAAGTCTCCCATTTGGTCGATATAGGAATAGGCCGACGCGCCCGGAATATAGCTACCCGGTCCCACGCCGCGGACGGTGAACGCACGGATACTGTTGGCACCACCTACGCTGAAGAGATCGTTGTAAGGAGCTGCGGTAGAGTTTCCGTAACTGAATATCACGCCGGTTCCCACTCGCGTGGCGATACTTGTACGGGGGGTAAGGCGGAATTCTTCTCTGAACTCAGCCAGAAAACGGATATACTGTGCAAAAGGCACGTTGAAAAGTTTCTTGTCTTTTTGGTTGAACGGTTTACCGAAAGCGGCGTAAATACCGGAGGTGATGTTTCCGCTTTCCTTCACTTCAAAGATGAAAGTACGCGGATTACGTGCCTTGCGCGGACTGGAATAAGTGAAAGTGTATCGCATGGAAGGAACGAACTGGTCGCGCATACTTACGTAGAGTGCCTGGTTGACGTTCATGATAGAGTCGAAAGTGGCGGTTGTACTCAACAGTTCGTCGTAATCCAAGCGGAACGGGACGAATTCGTGTTTGATTGTAGGACGCGCTTGGTAAGTATAGGCCGCCCGTGCGCTCAAAGACACCATGCCGAAATAGTTGGCCCGGTTCATCCATGTAGCATCCAGTACAAACGAGGTGCTCGTTTTGGCGCGTCGGGAGAACTTACGTGCCCCGGGAAATATCAGTCGGGGATAGTCTAACGACAATGAAGTACCGTATTCGTAGGAGTTGATGACGGAACTACGTCCCTGTACGGTGGAGTTGGTTTGCCATTCGTATGATCCGTGTACTTCGAATTTCAGCTTTTCCGCTCCTCGGAAAGCATTGCGTTTGGACATGCTGAACGAGAGTCCCGGACCGATCTGCCCATTGCTTTTAGAGGTTACCTTTGTGGTGAACTCCCCGTCGTAGGGTTTGTCCAGAATACCGGTGATTTCGATGTCGAGCGTATCGTTGAGTGCTGTGGTATCACGCGGAACGTATTTCAGGTTTACCGTGCTGAACACATTCATTTCCGAGAGTTGCTGTTGTACGAAGCTCATAATGTCCTGTCGGTAGAGCATGCCTTTCCGATAGAACAGATTACGCCGGAGGGCACCGAAGCGCAAAGGGATTTTGCCTTTCTTTCCTCCGTCATAATATAAGGTGTAATCGCGAAACTGTAGCGTGTCGGTCAGTTCATAAGAATCATTATTGAACAGATTGACGGTGGTCCGTCCGAGGTAATACCTTTTGTTGGCCGATGCGGGAATGCCGTCGGCCGGTACGACTTGCAGTTGTACGAATCCCGGACGCTGTATGGTATCGGCACGATAGGTGATGTATTCCGGTTTGTAGTAGAAATAACCGGAATTGCGGAACATGTTATAAATACGGGTTCTTTCGGCATCGAGATTGATTACGCTGAACGGATCACCGCTGAAAAGGGTACGTTGCCGGAACGTTTCCCGTATTAGGCTGTCGCCCACAGCCGGAAAGCGCAGGTAGGCTATGGAGTCCAGACGAAACAGATTGCGCGGTCTGACGGTATAGCTGATTTTGGCCTTTTTGGGGTTCTTTTCCGGTAGGATTTCATAATCCACGGTACCGTTGAAATAACCGTAGTTCCGGAGTGTGTTTTGTGCTACGAGTGCGCGGGTTTTCGGATTGACGGTACTGATGAAGACCGGAGTACCTGCAAACGTATCGAATAACCATTTTGCGAAGCGTGACTTCTTGCCCACTAAAGCGTTGTATATCCACAGTCCGGTGGGGAACGGAATACGGTAGGACGAACTTCCGAACAGAGCGTTGTTCGGGGCGTAAGCCAGTGCCGCATCCACTTCTTCCTTCGCCGTTTCATACGCCTCTTCTTCGATACGTTGCACGGCGGCGATGGAGTCCTTTTGCTCCTGAGTCAATTCCTCTTTCCGTTTCAGCACAGACAAATCTCTTTGTGTGAGTAAGTCGTCTACAGCTTTGTAAGCATCGGCCAAAGAGGTAATGACTCCCTCTTCCTCCTTTTGTTTAGCCTTTTTCTTGGCTTTCTTTTTCGACTTTTGGCCATAGTCTATTTCCTTGATACCGGTGTACAAAACCTCTTCTTCGGGAAGGTTCTTGGTCGTTGAGCACCCTGCCGCCAAACCGCAGCACAGGATCACACCACAATATATCTTCAGTCTTGTCTTCATCATTTCTTCTCTTTTTCGTGTTGAGGTTCATTCTTTTTTCTGTTCTTGAAGATAAACAGTTCCCCTAAACGTGTCATTTTACGCCTCAGTACGAGACCGGCTCCCATTTCGGTGATTTCGCCTTCCAACAAAGACTCATAACTCTTGTCGTAGAATAGGGTGACGTAACGTGTGGCACTCTTGTCCAAGCGATATTCTAACGATACATTATCTATCAACGACTGGCCGGTGTTTTCCACATTCTCGCCCGTAGACACTTTACCGCCCACGATGATGCTCACACGGTTGCCCCAGAAGCGTTTGGCAAAGCGGAATGAGTAATCCGTGCGCTCCGTTCCTTCGGCCGTAGTTTCCTGGTCTACGCCGAGGCTCAAGTCTATGGTTTCAAGAGCCTTGCCTGCAATATTGGTGATTTCGCTTTGCAACAAGGCGTTCAGGGCATTGGTCGTCGAGAATCCTCCGCTTTCATTATCTCCCAACAAGTACATGCCGGTGGCCAACATGGTGACGGCCACTTTCCCGCGCTCCTCTATCGACATGGCTGCGAGTTGGTTCTGCACGGTCATGTCTTCAGGGGCTGCGATGGTAAACTCCAGCCCCATGTTTTCCAACGTACGCGTGATGGACAGCCCCACTTCGAAGGAAACAGTGCGTGGGGTATCGTTTTCCGTCACGGTGGCACGCATACGTTCGGACGCCGAGATGTTCAAAGTAGGATTCAGGATAGGCCCGTTGAAATCCACATAACTGCCCGAGGCGATGGTGAATGTCTTCAAAGGGATAACCGGAAGTGAGTATTTCATTTCTCCGTTCAGCACCGTATAACGTCCGGTGAGCGTCAGTTCTCCCTGCGGAGTATAGTTCATGGTCAGCTCGCCGCCCCCTTCCAGATCAACGTATTTGGAGCGGTCGGCACTCAGCAGGCAGTGTACCTGTGTACCCTGGTCTATGCTGATTTGCATCATCACGTTCATGTTCATGGGCTGTACTTCTTCCTGGGTAGCCACGGTCGTAGTATCGCTGAAGTCTACAAACGTGACCAGGCCGCTCAACCGGTCTTCCGATGAAAGCGGAGTGTCTTTCAGCACGTACGTCACGTCGGTGCTTCCCAATACCCCCAAACGTCCGTTGATGTTGATGTTGTTCAGATTCCCGGCCATCCATGCATTGACATCCACGTACACTTTTCCGTAGGCCGATGCCTGTTGGGTGCGTTTGGCGTTGATGAGTTCGAAGTTGGATGCATTCATTTTCAGGTCGAGCAAGATATTATCGAAGTTGGCGAAATCCACCGTTCCGTCGAACACGAGCGGGTTCTTTCCTGTGGAATATACGTTCAACTTGTCTAAATTCAGGTGGCTTTGCCTTACCTTGATGGTATCATCCTCCAGACGCAGGTTCAAACTGTACTCGGATGACGTTATTTTCATGGCTTTGGTGGCCAGCCATCCTTCTACGACGGGTCGGTCGGTCGGGCCGCTCACCTTCATGCAGCCGTCGGCCATACCGCCTAAAGCCGCCATCTGGTCCGGGACAAAACCGTTGGCCAACGACAGCGGGAAGTCTGCCAAATCCAAGTCCGCCTCTATCGTTCCGCTTTTACCGTTGTCTTTGTAAGCTCCTGAAAGCGTCAGGACTTCTGCTTCGTTATGCGAAATACGTGCATCTACGAAATGCGTCCCGTCGTTGTTGGGCAGGTAGACCATTCCCAGGCCGATATTGCCCAGCGGTGCATCTTCGTACGCCATGTCTTTCACCGAAACGTCGGCTACGACGGACAGGTTTTCCTCCGTTTGTATCAAGTGGGCGTCGGTTTGCATTAATCCGGAGATGCGGGGAGCGTACGGAATGACGGCGGTCAGTTCCTTTAGGTTTACATGGTTCAGGTTGACAGACAGGTCTTGCAAGGCTTCCGGATTGGGCGTCGAGTAAATCCTGGCTCCCGTTCCGTCGTCGGCGAGCATATTCACATCCGCTTCCACCCGCCTGTCGTTCCCCAGGAATATGTAGTTATCCTCGTTGATATCGAATTTTCGATAGGCGATAATCGGATGAATTTGTGAGAACACAATTTTGATGCCATTGTCTTGCACGTCGGCTCTCAGCCCCAGATCCACTCCTTTTTTACGCTTGTCGTCCAGATAAATCAAATTGATTCCCGCTCCGGTGGAGTGCAGATAAGCATTCAGCCGGGACTCGAATACGAATTGTTTGTTCTTGGGGCCGTTTCGCACCCGTCCGTCCATTTTTACGCCGGTCGTATCCTGAAAGATGTGCATCTGTATCGTATCCAGTAAGATGCCTCCTGCATTCATCGTGTAAATATGGCCGCCTCCGTTCAGGCCGATTTCGGGGTCGGCATTCAGGTTCAGCTTCAATTCGTTGAGAGAGTAGCCCATAGCCGTCAGATAGTTGGCCACGGGGTTGTTTTTTCCCGACACCATATTGAGCGTCATGCGTGGCAGGAAAATCTTGAGTGAGTCCTGATTCAGATGCCGGCGTTGCAGTTGCTGGTCGGCCACAGCCATGAATTCTTCGCTTTTTTTCATCAGCGTCTCATATCCGTCGCGGCCGTCAAGATGCAGTTTGAAGTCACCGGCCGAAATGTCGGCATACGTAGTGTCCGGGAGAGCCAGTACGTTCAGGGATAAATCTTTGGGAAGGAATACCGAATCCTGCATTATGAGAGAGATATCCGATACCGTTCCGTGTACCGTATGAGCGTTTTTCAGGTTCGTACTGCCGTCCATGTGCAAGCACATGCCGGCCTTGAACGGTTTGTCAGTCAGTCGCAGGGCATACAGGTCGATGCTGCGCATATCCATACTGAAAGTCAGGTCGGTATTATGTCGGCTCAGCAGCGCGTCGATTCTGGAACGCATATCCAATAGCGGGTTATGGCTGTCGAGCGCGACGTGACCGTTGCCTTTTTGTAATCCGGCATCCAGTTTGATGTCACTGAGATGCAGTTGTCCGTATTGCAGGCTTTCTAATGTCATGTCGGCCTGCATCCGGGTATGCCGGTTGAAGAAATCCGTCCCGACGCCCTTGGCAGATGCCGTGAGGGACAGACCGTACAGGGAATCTTTGGGTAAGAAGTGATGGAGTTGCAGGTCCTTTATGGACAGTTTCGCTTGGTAGGCCATGCGTGCCGCGTCGAATCCTCCTTTTACTTGCACGTTTCCTTTTCCTTCCCTTAAACGGAGATCGGCAGTGTATTTTTGTCCGTTCAGCCCCACATTCCCGTCCAATCGCATCGGGGGCAGGGCTATGTCCTTCAGCGCCTCTTCTCCAGCCAATGCCCTCGCAAAATCGAGATTGCGTGTACGCAGGTTCAGATTCACGTGTCCCGACCTTCGTACGGAGTCCGCCAACCGGAACATCTTTCCGTCGGCTTTCAGTTCGAAAGCGCCGGCCAGCCGTGCTTCTACAGTCGTGAGGTTCAGCGTATCCAGATTCCCGTCGGCCGACAACCGTAAGATGACGGGGGAGTTGGGATAAGCCTTGACAAAGGCCGTGGGCAATCCTCCGGCAAACAATAATACGTCCTGTTTGCCCAGTTCTCCCATAAGTCGGGCGGACATTTTTCCTTGGGGCTGTTCGGCTACGGCGGAAAGGTCCATGTCAGCTTGTGTCCTGATGTAAGAATCCGGGGTGCGAAGTACCAGTCCGGGTACATGCAGAGAAGTGGAATCCATATTGAAGTGCCCTGTCAGCGAACGGATTTCCAGACCGCTTTTTTCTTTCATGTGCGTTTCGCGCAAAGCCAGTGAAAGCCCCAAGGCGTTTCCGTCGAATGTGATACTGTCGATGCCCAGGCCGATGTCCCGAAGTGCGATATGGTTGACATCCAGTCCTTCTGCGGTTTTCTCGTATGGCAGGTCGTAGAATAGCGAATCGGCATGCAAGTCGAAAGTTTCCACCGTGTACAAGGCTTGTCCTAAGTCTATGAGACCGTTCCGCAGGGCTGCCGTAAGGATTCCACCCGAAACGGTCATACTGTCGCCCGGCATGCTGAACCGTACCCGGGTGCGTGCCAGATCCACTTGCCCAAGGGCGATTTTCCAGTTCACCGGCGAACTGGCGGTCGTGTCTTCCGTCGTGGAATCGGTCAGAGCGATAGCCACGTCGGCATCCGAAAGAAGGGCCGTATTCACCGTCACCATTTCCTGCGGGATTTCTATACCGTGGGAGTTTACGAAGAAACGTCCTATGCTTCCCTTGATTTCCACCCCGGCAATCATGGATTTGGTATTGACTGCGGCACGGGTCAGTTCGATGCCTTCCACGTCAATTTCCCCGTGGAGCAGGGATGCGAAACTCAAATCCACGCTCAGACGTTCCACATCCAGCAGACTGTCGTCCTGCCCGTCTATTATTTGCACGTCCTGCAAGTCGATATCGAAAAGGAAGGTCAACCGCAGTCGGCCTATATGCACTTTCATACCGGTGGTCTCAGACAGATAGGCCGTGGCCTTGCGTACGGCAAAATCTTGTATGGGGGGAAGATAAAGCAGTGTAGCCGATATGAAGAATAGTATGATAGGGGTGAGTAAAATGCCGATTACCCATTTCAGGATTCTTTTTTTCATAATCTCAGTTATAGTGTACTACAAAGGAACGGCTTTTTTTTGAATTCGGGAGGATTTTTTCACAAAAATAAAATAAAAACTCCATGAATTCATTATTTTTGCAGGATAATAATCGTCATCCGTCGGTTGCATGAATTTGAAAAGTATGATTTATATCGCGTGCTGCATGGCTGTAATGTCTTGCGGTCCGCAAAAGAAGAAAGCAATGGAAGAGACTGAAGTACTGATAGAAACCTCTATGGGCGACATGAAGGTGAAGTTGTATAACGATACGCCCAAGCATCGTGATAATTTCATCAAGTTAGCCCGTGCGGGGGCGTACGACAATATTTTGTTTCATCGTGTCGTACGGGGCTTTATGGTGCAGACCGGAGACCCGGCCCTCAAACCCAGGGGAATGAAACCGGCCGTGGATACTGCGGCCTACCGTTATACGATTCCGGCGGAAATCCGTTATCCGCGCCATTTCCATAAGAAAGGCGCATTGGCGGCAGCCCGTATGGGGGATGACGTGAATCCCGAAAAGGCCTCCAGCGGTACGCAGTTCTATATCGTGACGGGGAAGACCTATACGCCAAGTTCGTTGATGGAGCTTTATTCGGCCATTTACCAAAGCCGGGTGGATACGCTTTACGAGGAACTTTCGCGAGGCCATCTCAAAGAAATGTACCTGATGCGCCGTCGTGGCGAAACCGAAAAGTTGGAAAGCCTGAAAGACTCTTTGTTGCATGAGGCGGAAGCAAAGGTGGCCGCCCATCCGCCTGTGCCGTTCGACGAAACGCAGAAACAGGCCTATACCACAGTGGGCGGTGCGCCCCATCTGGACGGAGAATACACCGTGTTCGGCGAGGTCGTGGAAGGACTGCAAGTGGCTGAGGCCATAGAAAAAGTGCGTACGGCAAAAGAGCGCCCTTTGCAGGAGATTGTGGTACGTAAGGTGACGGTTTTGGAATAGCCGTCAACTGTATTTCACGTATCCTAAACGCGTATATTTCACGCCCTGACTCTCGTAATGTCCCATGACGCGGGCGGAAAGCGTGATTTCCATGCCGGGCGAAAGCTGGCGGCTGAAGCAACTCAATGCTTTGGGCGTCTGGCTTCTTCCGGCCGCTTTTTCGGTGAAAGTATAACGGTTTCCTTGGCTGTCTGCGGCCAGAATGCGTTGGTCGATATAAAAGTCCGGCTTGTAAGTGTCCACTTGTTGTTTGACATATAAGATTTTCAGTCGGAGGGCTTCCAGTTTTTCTCCTTTCTCCCCGACGTAACGGCTGGGCGAACGATAGGCGGGCCGTCGCGGGGGACTGAGTTCCGCGTGTACCACGGCAAAACATTGTGCGGTTTCTTTTAGTTTCAGGAGCTTTTTCTTTTCCGGTTCGAAGCGGTTGGCCATCCACAGCACGTAGTTCGGGTCGATGTAGTAGACTTCCGCGATGCGTTTGCCCCGGTATTTTCCGAAAGTCAGCGTGTCGTAAGTCTGTTCGTAATAAGGAATGAAAAAAGTATTGTCCACCCACTTCAGGGTTACCTTGCAGTACTTCAGCAAGTCCATGGCTTTGCCTGCGGCCATGACGAATGTATCGGCCAGCGTACGGATAAAGAGGGGAGGGCGTTCGTCTGCGAATATGCGCCACAAGGCATAATACCGCCGGTAAGGTGTAGCGATGCTGATGGCATAAAAACCGTTTTCGGATGTCCGTCCGGAGTTGAACGTCGCGACGGTAGCCGTGACGCGTGCCATGTCCGTTTCCGGAATCGGTTCGTAAAATCGTATGTTGTTCTTGATGGCTCCTTTCTACGGCATGTATCACCGTATGCAAATATACACAAAAAAGAAATCATTTCCAAGCGATTTCGTGCGAAATGGAGGGCGGGAAGTTGTCATTTTGTTACTTTTCGCATTTCAATTCGATTATGGAAAACCGCTTTCAGCTCTCTCTTAGGCGTCTGTTTTGAATAAATATTCATATCTCGAGCCGATTATGCAATGATATTCCGTATATATACAATTTACCATGAGGAAGAAAATTTTTCGTTTGCAGGCGAATGAAAAATCATTTGCCGCAGAACGGTTTCACAGAGTGGATAAAAACGGGGACGAATGCCCAGGAAAGGGTGGAAAGATAGGAGGAAAAGTCCGTTTTTTCCTCTATTTGGAGACCGGAAAGTGTCGTCATCCGTGTGTCGTTTTGTCATGATGGCCGTACGGGTGCTGACGGGTTTCCATGGGGATGCGGACGGTTGGGCATGCCAGATGTCCGAATGAAAGCCGGACCGGGTACAGGCTGACTTTTTGTTGATGGGTAAACACACGGGAATGGCGTATTTGCACCGATTGTCCAACAGGGCAGCAAATACGCCATTCTCGTATGCTTGGATTTGACTTTTTGACAGAATGTCAAGTCCGGTAAGGAGGTCGCCGGAACTGCTTTCTACCGCTTGTCCCCATGAGGATGGTTGAGGGTTTGTTGCCGTTGCACCAGTACCTCGGCACATTGGAGCATGGCAAAACCGTATTGCTTCATGTCGCGGAAAACAGGGTCGTCTTCGGCTGTCTGTACCGTCATACCCTCCGTGCGGTATCGGATTTCCTGCTGCGTGTCCGGAAAGTAAAGGAACAGGCGTGACGAGTCCCTCACGCCGATGAGGTTGTCGGCCGTGAAATACATATAAGGACGCTTCTCTTTCAGCAAATCCATACCGAAATCGTTTTGCACGTAGCCGATGCCTAACAGGCCCAAAAGGGTCGGGGCCAAATCCACCTGCCCGCCGTAAGCGTCCACGATGCGCGGAGCTATGTCCCGCCCGTAAATCATGAGCGGGATGTGGTTATACGATTGCGGGCTTTCGCATTCGGGCGTGCCCACCAGTTTGCCGTGGTCACCCAAAAGGACGAACAGCGTGTTGTCCGCCCAAGGGCGTTTGAGGGCTTCCGTCATGAAGTTCCGGATGGACCAGTCGGCATATTCCACGATTTGTTCTTCCGTTGTCCGGCTGCGCGGATGGAAGTAGGGCGGGATGATGTAAGGCGGATGGTTGCTGATGGTGAGCAGGACGCTGAAAAACGATTGTCCGCTTTGGGCTTGCCGGTCGAGCACGGGCAGGGCGTATTGGAACAGGAAGTCGTCTTGTACGCCGAATCCGTTGACCACCTTGTCCGCCGGGTAATTTTCCTGCGAATAAATGTCGTCGAAACCGTTGGTACGGAAAAAGGCGTTCATGTTGTCGTATTGCGATTCGTGCGTCATGAAGAACATGTTATGGTAACCGTTTTCTTTCAGTACGGTGGGCAGGCCGGAGTAGACCGGAATGACGGAACCTTTCATGGCGTTGCGCTTCATCATGGCCGGGAACGAATAGAGCGAGGAATACATACCATGGTTGGTGTGGATGCCGGATGAATAGAAATGGCTGAAGCTGAGCGATTGTTGCCACAGGCTGTCGAGGAAGGGCGTAAGGCTGGTTTCGTGACCGAAAGTTTGCATCAGGTGAGCCGACATGGACTCCATGAGGATGACGACCACGTTGCGGCGTGTCGGCAGGCTGTCGGCTTCCACGCGGCGTGCGATGGGCGATATGCCGTCCATGCCCTTCCGTCCGAGGAGGGTTTGCACGCGGGCTATGGCTTCGTCTTCCGCCATGAGGTGCAGGAGGCGGTTTTCCTTCCGGTTGTCGTCGATGGCGCTGGTCATCAGGTTGAATACCGGGTTAATTCCTAATTGGTTCAGGAAGGCATCATTGCAGTAATACGCCTGGCTTACTTTTATGGGGTTATAACCCCGCCGTCCGCGGATGCCGAAAAAGCACAAGCCTATAAGGGCGGCTCCGGCCACAAACGTAAAGGCGGCGGCTTTCCATCTGTTTGCCGGGGGCGCGGCGTTCCGGCTTAAAAGGAAGAACGTGCGCGACAGCCGGAGGGTGATGTAGGCAAAAGCCGCGATGGCTGTCAGTCCCAAGGCGATGGGAAGGTAATAGGACGTTTCGCCGAATACCATTCCCGCTGTGGTGCCTGCGTAGTCGAACCAGTTGAATATGGAGGAATTGATGGGCTTGAAGAAGTAGGCGAAATAAGGGATATTGGCTGCGGAAATGATGAAACACAGCGAATAGAAAAAGATGAAGAAGAACGCAGAGGAGCGGTAAAGCCAACGGGAGGTGTAGCCGAACCATCCGGCTATCCAGAATACCGCCAACGGCAGCAGCAGGATGTAGCAGGCGATGACGTTGTCGAACCAGAGACCACGCAGGAACGCCACGCTTTGCAAGGCATAGTCTTCCGATATCTCTTTCGGGAAATCATAGTCTGTGGCGATAAAAAGCGCGACACGGAGTCCGAAGAAGAACAGCAATGCTACGAGATGTACACTTAAAAGGTAACCTATCGAGCGGATGAAACGCCCGGCAAAAAGTCTTTTCATCATGATGACGAGGATGTTAATTTTCTGTAATTGGTCGCGAAATTAGGAAAAAAGTTTGTATCTATATAAAATCAGCCGCTACTTTTTTCTTTTTAAAAGTTGAAAAATGCTTTTTGCCTTGGCAGAAAAGAATTATCTTTGCGTCCGTTATTATAAATAAGTTTGGGAGCGCGTGCGAGGAACGCGAAAAACACTTCAACTATGGACAAGAAAAAGATAATCATCATTGCTTCGGTCGTAGTCTTGCTCCTTTGTGCGGGATTAGGCTACATGGTCTATTCTTACATGCAGGAGAGTGCGGAGAAAGAGGAAATGCTGAAACTGGCGGAAATGGACAAAAGGGAGATGGAAAACGAATATGCCCGTTTTGCCCAGCAGTACAGCGAAATGAAAACGCAAATCAACAATGATTCGCTGATCGCCCAGTTGGATAAGGAGCAGCAACGGACGGAAGAGTTGTTGGCTGAATTGAAGCAAGTGAAAGCCACTGATGCGGCCGAAATCATGCGTCTGAAAAAAGAATTGGCCACGTTGCGCAGCATTTTGAGAAGCTATGTGCATGAAATAGATTCGTTGAACCGGGTAAACGAGCAGCTTCGTAGCGAGAACCAACAAGTGAAAGCCCAGTACACCCAGGCTACGCAGACTATCACGAACCTGTCTACGGAAAAGGAAACGCTGAGCGAGAAGGTGGCCATCGCTTCCCAACTGGATGCCACGGGCATTTCCATGGTTGGACAGAACAAGCGTGGGAAGAAGGCCCGTAAAGTCAAGGATGTGAAGAAGTTTGTCGTCAACTTTGTCATTGCGAGGAACATTACGGCACAAGCCGGAAACCGGAGTATTTATGTGCGCATCACCAAACCGAACAACGAAGTGCTGACGAACGGAGGAACGTTTGTCTATGAGAATCGGAATTTGGAGTATTCTGCTAAAAAGGATATCGAATATAACGGAGAAGCTACGTCGGTGACGGTATATTGGGACGTCAATGAGTTTTTGAGCAAGGGCACTTATTGCGTGTCGGTTTTTGCCGATGGGCATAATATCGGAAACGCAAGCTTCAACTATGAGAAGTAGAAATGTTGAGGAATGTGCAATATGTACGAAAATAGGTTAAATCATGAGGATTTGACCTATTTTTGTTATACTTTTGCATCGTTGCCTATGCAATTTTCAGGTGACGATCAAGCGGAATATTAAAAACAGACAAGATGAAAAGACTTTTCGGCTTTTTGATTCTCGCGGCTTTTTTCAGCATGTTACACGCGCAGCGTGTGCTTAGCCTGGATAGTTGCCGGAATATGGCCATTGCAAACAACAAGAGCCTGCTGATAGCCAAAGAAAGGATGCGGAAGGCGCATTATGACCGGAAAGCGGCATTTACCAACTTCCTTCCGGATTTCTCGGCCACGGGAACGTACATGTATTTCAGTGATGAAATTTCATTGTTGAACGACGGGCAGAAATCGGCTCTGAACCACATGGGAACCTCGTTGCAGCAAGGGTTGACGCAGGCGGCTACTCCTATCATCCAGCATATCGCACAGACGAATCCCCAGTTGGCGGCTTCTTTGCAGCAGGCCATACAGAGCGGAAAACTGGACGGTATGTCCACGGCTTTAAACCAGTTGGGCAATGAACTGACGGATGCCTTGCGGACGGATACCCGTAACATGTGGGCCGGAGCTGTGACACTGATGCAACCTTTGTATATGGGGGGTAAAATCAGGGCTTATCACCGTATCACGAAGTTTTCCGAAGCATTGGCGCGTACGCAGCATGATGCCCAGTTGCAGGATTTGATTCTCAACACGGATGATGCCTATTGGACAGTCGTGTCTTTGAGCTATAAGAAAAAGATGGCGGAGAGCTTCCTGGACTTGGTAAACCGTCTGGACGGCGATGTGGAGAAGATGATAAGGGAAGGAGTGGCTACCAAGGCGGACGGATTGACGGTAAAGGTGAAAGTAAACGAAGCTGAAATGTTATTGACTAAGGTTGACAATGGTTTGGCTTTGTCTAAAATGGTGCTTTGTCAGTTGTGTGGTATGGATTTGGACACGAAGTTCACGCTGACGGATGAAAATCGCTCACGCTCGGCAGAGACAAGCTCGCTTGCCTCTGCCGAGCGTGAGCGATTTATGCAAAGCCGGACGGATTTGCAAGTGTCGGAGACGGTACCCGATGATGCCGTACAACGGGCGTGGACTAATCGTCCGGAATTGAAAAGTTTGGATTGGGCTCATAAGATATACGAAGACAAAGTACGGGTGGTTCGTTCGGAAATGCTGCCTTCGTTGGCTTTGACCGGTGGGTATTTGGTTTCCAATCCTTCATTGTTGAACGGTTTCGAGAATAAGTTCCGTGGGATGTGGAACGTGGGCATCATGCTTTCCGTGCCTATTTTTCATTGGAATGAGGGTATATATAAGGTAAAGGCCGCCAAAAGTGAAGTCAATATCGCCCGTTTGCAGCAGACCGAAGCGCAGGAAAAGATTGAATTACAGGTCAATCAAAGTCTGTTTAAGAATACGGAAGCACAAAAGAGACTGGCTTTGTCGGAGAAGAACATGGAAAAAGCGGAAGAGAATCTCCGTTATGCCGATAAGGGATTCAAGGAAGGAGTGGTTCCCGTGACGAATGTCATGGAAGCCCAAACCGCCTGGCTTTCTGCCCAGTCGGATAGGATTGATGCACAGATAGACTTGAAATTGGCACAGACTTACCTGCAAAAGGCTATGGGTACGTTAGGCCCGGGATTATAATGAGAATGAAACCTTGACGATAATAAAATGTAAATGGATGTATGGAACTCAAGAAACAAAATAATAATGTGATATGGGCGTTGGTAACGCTCGTGGTGATCATTGCGGCCGTGGCTGTGGCAGGTATGCTTCTGTTGGGGCATGACGATGAGTCGATTCAGGGACAAATGGAGGCGTCTGAATATAGGGTTTCCAGTAAGGTGCCGGGTAGGATATTGCATTTTTATGTGAAAGAGGGCGATCACGTGAGAGCCGGGGATACGCTGGTCGTATTGGAGGCTCCGGATGTGGCAGCCAAACTGTCGCAGGCCGAAGCAGCCGGTCAGGCAGCTCAGGCGATTAAAGAGAAAGCCGACCGCGGGACGCGGGCAGAACAGTTGCAGGGGGCATACGAGATGTGGCAAAAGGCGAAAGCCGGTCTGGACATCGCCGAGAAGTCTTATCGTCGGGTCGACCGTTTGTTCGAAGAAGGAGTGATGAGCGCGCAGAAGCGTGACGAGGCTTATGCGAATTACCAGGCGATGAAAGCTACGGAACGCGCCGCGCGGGCACAGTACGAAATGGCGCGTAACGGGGCGCAACGTGAGGACAAGGAAGCGGCAGCCGCACAAGTCGCACGTGCGAAGGGGGCGATTGCCGAGGTGGAGTCTTACATGAAAGAGACTATATTATTGGCGCAGATGGACGGTGAAGTCTCCGAGATTTTCCCCGAAACGGGGGAATTGGTCGGTACGGGAGCGCCTATCATGAACATTACGATGCTGGACGACCGTTGGGCGACATTCAATGTGCGTGAAGATTTGTTAAGCGGTTTGGCCGTAGGAAAAGAATTCACGGCGTACGTGCCTGCTTTCGGTAAAGACATCAAACTGAAAGTGACTTACATGAAGGACCGGGGAACTTATGCGGCATGGAAAGCTACCAAAACCACCGGACAATTCGACCTGAAAACGTTTGAGGTGCGTGCGGTTCCGGTGGGAGTGAAGGAAGTGCTTCGTCCGGGCATGTCGGTCATCATCAAACGATAAGGAGGCAACGGGCATGCAGGCGTCTCATGGTATAGCAGGCATTATGGTGCGTGAGTTACGGCGGCTGGTTTCCCGGCCGTTGTACCTTTGTTGTATGGTAGCGGCTCCACTCCTTTGTTGCCTGTTCTTTACCACGCTGATGTACGAGGGGTTGCCCAAGGATATGCCCGTGGGAGTAGTGGACGAAGACAATACGTCCACTACGCGGGAAATATTGCGTAACATGGATGCTTTCAGCCAAGTGCACCTGACAGAAGATTATGCCTCGGTCAGTGAGGCGCGGCGAGCCATGCAACAAGGTAAAATTTATGCTTTCTACTATATTCCGGAGGGCACTACCGAGAAGATTCTGTCGAGCCGGCAGCCCACGGTGTCTTTTTATACCAATAACAGCCTGCTTATTGCCGGCTCATTGATATATCGTGATTTACGTACGATGTCCGTATTGGCCAATGCTTCGGTCGGCTTGCAGACGTTGCAGGCCAAAGGAATGGACGAGCGTACGGCTATGGCCTTCTTGCAACCGATCGTCATCGACACGCACGCCTTGTCTAACCCGTGGCTGAACTATTCGGTTTATTTGAACAATACGATTCTGCCCGGCATCTTGATGATTATGATATTCATGGTCACGGTCTTTGCCATCGGGAGCGAAATCAAGGAGGGTACCGGGAAGGAGTGGTTGGCCATGGCGGACAACCGGATGTGGAATGCTCTCGTAGGCAAATTGCTTCCTCATACGGTCATCTTTTTCTGCGTAGCCGCAGCTTACGACGCTTACCTTTATGGCATATTGGGGTTCCCGTGCCATAGCGGTATCGGTCCGCTGTTGTGTGCCGCTTTTTTGATGGTGCTGGCGTCGCAGGCTTTCGGAGTGTTTCTCATTTCTGTCCTGCCCACGTTGCGGTTGGCTCTGAGTGCCAGTTCGTTGTGGGGCGTCGTTTCGTTCTCCATTTCGGGTTTTTCGTTTCCGGTGATGGCTATGCATCCGGCTTTGCAAGTACTGAGTAATTTATTCCCGTTGAGGCATTATTTTCTGATTTATGTCAGTCAGACGCTGAACGGCTACCCGATGGTTTATGCTTGGAAGCCTTATTTGGCTTTGTTGTTGTTCGTTTTACTTCCGTTGCTATTGCTCAAGCGGTTGCGTACGGTCATGTTGAACTATGATTATATACCTTAATCTGTCATGAGAACGATAAAAGAATTGCATATCCTATTCCGTGAGGCTGTCAGTGATACGTTTTTTATATGGCGTAAGGAAGCCGGTCGCGTGGTGCGTGACCAGGGAGTACTGATCTTTTTTATTCTGGTACCGGTACTTTATCCCTTGCTCTATGCTTTTATTTATACGGGAGAAACGGTCAGGGAAGTTCCTGCGGTCGTTGTCGACGGGGCGAATACGGCTTTCAGCCGCGACTTTGTCCGCAGGGTCGATGCTTCTCCCGATGTAAAAGTCGTGGCGCGGACGGGAAATATGGAAGAGGCGAAAGAATTGATGCGCCGCACGAAAGCGTATGGCATCATCCGTATTCCGGATGATTTCAGCCGTAAGGTCAACCGGATGCAACAGGCGTATGTCGGTTTATACTGCGACATGAGCGGATTGCTTTACTACAAAGCACTGCTGACGGCGTGTACGGACGTGTCTTTGGATATGAACACCGAATTGCAGATCAAACGGATGGGGAATACCACCGTGCGGCAGGATGAGGTGTCTACCGCACCTTTGTTGTACGAGAGTGTGGCTTTGTTCAATCCGACGAACGGGTTTGCCAGTTTCCTGATTCCGGCTGTGTTGATGCTGGTCATCCAGCAGACGCTGCTTCTGGGTATAGGACTGATAAACGGTTCTGCCCGCGAACGGGCTACGTTGCATACCCAACTGGTTCAAGGGACAGGGAGAGGTACGGTGCGTTTGGTGTTGGGCAAGGCACTGTGCTACCTGATGCTGTATGCTTTGGTGAGCGTGTGGGTGTTGATTGTAGTGCCACAACTGTTCCATTTGGCTCAAATTCCTCAGGCATCCGACTTGCTGGCGTTTATGGTGCCTTATTTGTTGGCATGTATATTCTTTGCCATGACGTGTTCCATTCTGGTGTACCAGCGTGAGACTTGTATGTTGATATTTGTATTCACCTCCTTGCCCTTGTTGTTCATTTCGGGGATTTCATGGCCGGGAGTGGCTGTGCCCGATTTCTGGAAATATGTATCTTGGTTGGCCCCTTCCACGTTCGGCATCAACGGTTTCGTACGTATCAATACGATGGGGGCTTTATTGGAGGATGTGACATTCGAGTATGTCGGCCTGTGGATTCAGGCCGGAATATATTTCTTGACGGCTTGTGCGGCTTATTATTACATGATAGGCGAGAGCCGGAAAATCGCGAGTAAGCGAGCGCAGACCGAGCTTGCTCAGGCTCTGCCAAGCGAGAGCGATTTATCTAAAAAGGCGGAATCATTAAACTAATCCATATTCATGAAAAAGTTATTTCTGATGGTCATGGCCGTTTGGGCCGGACTTGCAGGGACGGCGGCTGCACAAAATCTTCTTTCTCCCGCCGAGGCTACGGTTTACGAAGGTGACAAACTGGCAGACGAAGGCGCATGGTGCTGGTTTGCCGACCCGCGTGCGTTGCATTATGAGAATGCAAGCGGTACGATAAACAGCAGTTATGTCGGTTATATTGACGTGCATGGGGCTGTGAAGGCCGTGCAGTATGATTTTTTGAAGGGAAGGAGGTCGGAAGTGCTGATACGCTCTTATTTCCAACCGGACGACCATAACAATCCGACGTTTCTGGTACTGCCGGACGAACGTGTCATGATATTCTATTCGCGGCATACCGACGAACCCTGTTTTTATTACCGTATTTCCCAAGTCCCCGGTGACATTACGACGCTGGGTGAAGAGAAGAAAATCCTGACGAAAGACAATACGACCTATCCTTCTCCTTTCATATTGTCCGACGATCCGGAGCATATCTACTTATGCTGGCGCGGTATCCGTTGGCATCCCACCATCGCGCGGTTGTCGTTGCCGGATGAGAACGATGAAGTGCAGATAGACTGGGGGCCTTACCAGATGGTGCAGTCTACGGGGGCGCGTCCGTATGCCAAATACTATTCCAACGGGAAAGACCGTATCATGTTTACCTATACGACCGGTCATCCGGATAACGAAAATCCGAACTGGTTATACCTGAATAGTGTCAACATCAGGACTTTGCAACTGGAAGACGTGCAGGGCCAGGTATTGTCAACCATTGCCGACGGACCGTTTAAGGTGAACCGTACGGAACAATATGCCGTAGATTACCCGGTAGCGGTCGTGGATCATACACCCGGTGTGCGCGACTGGGTGTGGCAGGTGGCTACCGACAAGCAGGGGCATCCGGTGATAGCCATGGTCAAAATCAGTGGAGACAAGAAGAAACACGATTACTATTACACGTATTGGGACGGACAGGCCTGGAAGGAAATCTTCTTGGCGCATGGCGGAGGGCATTTCCACCAGACACCGGATATCGAACGTTGTTACAGCGGCGGCATGGCCATAGATCCGGCACATCCCGAGGTGGTGTATTGTTCCGTGCCCGTCAGCGGGGCGTTCGGATGTGTGTATGAGATTGTCAAGTACACGGTGGATGTCCGCAGTGGGGACGTGAAGGCAGAGCCTGTTACCCGCCATTCCCGTAAGAACAACGTGCGGCCTTACATTCTTCCGGATTCCGAAAGTTCGCCTTTGCGTCTGGCGTGGATGCATGGCGACTATTTCGATTGGATTGTCAGTTCAGCCCGTCCGGGGTATCCCACATCCGTTTACGGCGATTTCCGTTGGGAGGAAGAACCGGTGGACCTGAAAAACGGGTGGATTGCCGGAGAATGCTTTGGAAGCGGCACGGCGTGGATGTCGGGCAAAACGCAAAAGGTGGATGTGCCGCGTGAATGCCGGAAAGGCGATTTCACGTTGTTCGTGGCTGTGGAAGCAGGTGACGAGCCTTTGCACGGAACCGTTTGCCGGGGGGGGAATTGGTCGTGGGAGGCTGATTCCGCTTCGTTCAAACCTTGTTTGACGATAGGGAAGCAAACCGTCAGGAGTTGTAACGTATTGGGTACGGCTGACAGTTGGTTGCATTATGGGCGCGGGACGAATGGCAAGTGGTACCCGGTGGAGCCGTATTCCCGCTTTACGTTGGCCGTAGTGGCCGAAGGCGGTCGTTTGACCACGTATGTCAACGGCTTGGTAGACCAAAGTATGGAGGGCGATTGTGATTTGCGTGACTTGCTGTTGGGCGCTTGCAATGGCCGTATCGGTAGCTATGCGGTGTACCATCGTGCTTTGAATCCTGCAGAAATCGCCCGTTTGGATTCTCAATGTCGTTAAGTTCCGCTACTTTAAAATAAAGCAGGATGCGGTTCGGCGTAGTCAAATTAGAAAAACTTCGTTTTTATTTGTCTCTGCGCTCACCTTTCACTACTTTTGTAGCAAAATTATAAAGCATTGGTATCAGTTGAGAAATTAAGAGTGGAGTTCGGGGCGACCCCGTTGTTTCAAGACGTTTCGTATGTCATCAATGACAAAGACCGTATCGCCCTTGTGGGCAAGAACGGGGCCGGGAAGTCCACCATGTTGAAGATTATAGCCGGACTGCAACAGCCCACTTCGGGAACGGTGGCTGTTTCCGGCGGTTCTACCATCGGCTATCTGCCGCAGGTGATGGTGTTGAGCGACGAGCATACGGTGCGTGAAGAGGCGGAACAGGCTTTTTCCCATATCAGCCAAATGCAGGAACGGCTCGACCGGATGAATCAGGAACTGGCAGACCGTACGGATTACGACAGTGAAAGCTACATGGCCCTCGTGGAAAAGTTTACGCATGAGAGCGAGCGTTTTCAGATGATGGGCGGCATGAATTATCAGGCCGAACTGGAACGCACTTTGATGGGGTTAGGGTTCGTGCGCGAGGATTTCGACCGTCCTACCCGTGAGTTCAGCGGAGGATGGCGTATGCGTATAGAGTTGGCCAAGTTGCTGTTGAGGAGACCCGACGTGTTGTTGCTCGATGAGCCGACCAACCATTTGGACATCGAGAGCATACAGTGGCTTGAAAATTTTCTGGCCACTAAGGCCAATGCCGTCGTCTTGGTGAGCCATGACCGCGCCTTTATCAATAATGTAACCAACCGTACCTTGGAAATTTCCTGCGGCCGCGTGTTCGATTACAAGGTAAAGTATGACGAGTACGTGCGGCTACGCGCAGAACGTCGCGAGCAGCAGCTTCGTGCATACGAGAACCAACAGAAAGAAATAGCCGACATCAAGGAGTTTATCGAAAGGTTCCGCTATAAACCCACTAAGGCCGTACAGGTACAGAGCCGCATCAAACAGCTTGAAAAGATGGTGCCGATAGAGGTGGATGAGGTGGACAACTCGGCTTTGAGGCTGAAGTTCCCGCCTGCCTTGCGTAGTGGAGACTATCCTCTGATTTGTGAAGGCGTGAGAAAGGCATACGGGGAACATGTCGTGTTCCACGATGTGGACTTGACCATCAAACGTGGCGAGAAGGTGGCGTTTGTCGGAAAGAACGGCGAAGGAAAATCTACCTTAGTCAAATGTATCATGGGTGAGATTCCTTTCGAGGGGAATTTGAAGCTGGGGCATAACGTGCAAATAGGTTATTTTGCACAAAACCAGGCGCAACTTTTAGACGGCGAACTGACGGTATTCGACACGATAGACCGTGTGGCTAAGGGAGACATCCGCTTGAAGATACGCGACATATTAGGAGCATTCATGTTCGGCGGCGAAGCTTCCGAAAAGAAAGTCAAGGTGCTGTCGGGGGGAGAACGGAGCCGTCTGGCCATGATTAAACTCTTGCTCGAACCCGTGAACTTCCTGATTCTCGACGAACCTACGAACCACCTGGACATGCGTTCCAAAGACGTGTTGAAGGATGCCATACGGGATTTCGACGGAACGGTGGTCGTCGTAAGCCACGACCGCGAATTTCTCGACGGCCTCGTCTCCAAAGTGTATGAGTTCGGTGGGGGACTGGTCAAGGAGCATTTGGGAGGTATCTATGACTTCTTGCAGCGTAAGAATATCGAATCTTTGAACGATTTGCAGAAACCTTCACTATCCACATCTTCGACGATGGTTTCTTCTGTGGAGGAAAAAACAGGGCCTTCCAATCGGTTGAGCTACGAACAGCAGAAAGAACAACAGAAAAAAGTCCGTAGGTTGGAGAAGGCGGTGGAACAGTGCGAAGCCCGAATCGGGGAGTTGGAAGCCGCAGTGAAAATGCTGGAAGACCAACTGGCCACTCCGGAAGGGGCTGCCGATGTTTCGATCTACGAACGCCATGGCGCGTTGAAGAAGCAATTGGACGAGGCTGTCAATGCGTGGGAAGAGGCTTCGTTGGAACTTGAAGAGGCACAATCTTGAATATTCTACAAATACTATCTTAAATGAATGATAAAATGAAACTAAAGCAATTTTTCCCTATGCTGGCCTTTGCTTCTTTGGCATTGGCAGGCTGTGGCGGATCGGTTTCCAAGACGGGAATCGAACTGAGTAATCTGGACCAGAAAGCAAAGCCGGGAGATAATTTCTATCAGTATGCCTGCGGCGGTTGGATCAAGGCTCATCCACTCACGGGAGAGTACTCGACTTACGGGAACTTTGAGGTCTTGATAGAGAACAATAACAAGCAGTTGCGCGACTTGATAGAAGCCATGGCCAAGGGACAGCACGAAGCCGGGACGTTGGAGCAGAAAATCGGTGATTTGTATAACATCGCCATGGACAGCGTGAAGCAGAACAAGGAGGGTTATGCCCCTATCCAAGCTGACTTGGAGGCTATTGCAGCCATCCAGGACCGCAAGGAAATCATAGCCCAGATGGCTAAACTCGGTAGCAAGGGGCTTCCCGGTTACTTCGGCTTCTACATTGATGCCGACATCAAGAACAGTAGCATGAACCTCCTTCAAATCGGGCAAGGCGGTTTGAGCCTCGGTGAGAAAGAGTATTATCTGGACAATGATTCGGCCACGGTGCATGTCCGCGAATCGTTCAAGGCATATATGGAGAAGATGTTCACCTTGTGCGGCTCTACTCCGGAAGAAGCCAAACGTAAGATGGAAGCCGTGATGGGCATTGAAACCCGTATTGCCGTTCCTTCTTATTCGGCCGTGCAGCAGCGTGATCCCGAAGCCAACTATCATAAGATGACGTACGAGGAACTGAAGAAGGACTATTCCGGAATTGATTGGGATGTATTCTTCAGTACGATGGGTATTCAGGGATTGAAAGAAGTCAGCGTAGGACAACCCGAGCCGATTCATGAGGTGGAAAAGATATTGGCCGAAACACCGGTGGAAGACCAGAAAGCTTTCATGGAATGGAAGTTGATCAATTCTTCGGCTCCCTATCTTAGCGACGAGCTTCGGGCTTGCAGCTTCGATTTCTACGGACGGGTGATGAGTGGAAAACAGCAGGATCGTCCGCGCTGGAAGAAAGCTGTGGCTACCGTGGAAGGCGTATTGGGCGAAGGGTTAGGCGAGAAATATGTAGAGAAATACTTCCCCGCAGCAGCCAAAGAACGTATGGTGAAACTGGTGAAAAACCTGCAAGACGCTTTGGCTGAACGTATCAAAGTACAGGATTGGATGAGCGACGAGACGAAGAAAGTGGCTTTGGACAAATTGGCATCTTTCTATGTCAAGGTGGGCTATCCCGACAAATGGCGCGACTATTCGGGCTTGGAAATCAAGGACGACAGTTACTGGGCCAACATCGTGCGCAGCAATGAGTTCGATTTGGCATATGTCATAGACAAGAAGTTGAACAAGCCGGTCGACCGTGACGAATGGTACATGACTCCGCAGACTGTGAACGCTTACTATAACCCGACGACCAATGAAATCTGCTTCCCGGCCGGTATCCTTCAGCCGCCGTTCTTCGATATGGAGGCCGACGATGCTTATAACTATGGAGCCATAGGTGTGGTTATCGGCCATGAGATGACGCACGGATTCGACGACCAGGGCCGTCAGTTCGACAAGAACGGAAACCTGACCGATTGGTGGGCACCGGGCGATGCGGAACGCTTCGAAGCCCGCGCCAAAGTGATGGAGGATTTCTTCAGCAATATAGAGGTATTACCCGGTTTGAAAGGGAACGGTGCTTTGACTTTGGGCGAGAACCTGGCCGATCACGGTGGTTTGATGGTTTCATATACGGCATTCCAAAATGCAATGAAAGAGAAGCCTTTGCAGACGGAAGACGGCTTTACGCCCGAACAGCGCTTCTTCTTGGCTTATGCAAATCTGTGGGCCGGAAATATCCGTGACGAGGAAATCCGCGTACGGACGAAGAGCGACCCCCATTCATTGGGACGTTGGCGTGTGGACGGCGCATTGCCCCATATCGACGCTTGGTATGAGGCTTTCGGTATCACTGAAAAAGATTCGATGTTTGTGCCGAAAGAAAAGCGTGTGACGATTTGGTAAGCCATTCGGCGTAGGCATATATTTTTTAGGCAAGCGGAACGATAAAGATTCTAAATCGTTCCGCTTGTTGCGTTAAAATGGTAGGCGTTTCAGTAAGATTTTGCTAATTTTGCGTGGTCATAGAAACGATAAAACCGATTATACATGCCATTAAATTTACCAGACAGGCTTCCGGCCATCGAGTTGTTGAAGAAAGAAAACATCTTTGTCATCGACAGTTCGCGAGCCTCTTCGCAGGACATCCGTCCGTTGCGCATTGTCATATTGAACCTCATGCCGTTGAAAATTACGACAGAGACCGACCTCGTCCGACTGTTGTCCAACACGCCTTTGCAGGTCGAGGTCTCTTTCATGAAAGTGAAGGGGCACACGTCGAAGAATACGCCGGTGGAGCACATGAAAGCTTTCTACCGTGATTTCGAGCTGATGAAGGAGGAGAAGTTCGATGGTATGATTATTACCGGTGCGCCTGTGGAACATCTTGACTATGAAGAGGTGAATTATTGGGATGAAATCAAGGAAATTTTCGATTGGGCACGCACCCATGTCACTTCCACCCTCTACATCTGCTGGGCTGCCCAAGCCGGATTATACCATTATTACGGCGTACCCAAATACAAGTTGGACCGGAAGATGTTCGGCGTTTTCAAGCAATATCCGTTGGCTCCCATGCTACCGATATTCCGCGGTTTCGATGATGAGTTTTATATGCCGCACAGCCGCCATACGGAGATTCGCCGCGAGGACGTGCTCCGGGTGCCTGGCCTTGAGGTCATTGCCGAATCTCCTCAGTCCGGGGTGTGCATGGTCATGGCGCGTGGCGGACGGGAGATTTACGTCACGGGACATGCCGAGTACTCCCCCTATACCTTGGATACGGAATACCGTCGCGACTTGGAGAAAGGCTTGCCGATAGACATGCCGGTGAACTATTACTGTCACAATGTGCCGGAGGAAGGACCGTTGGTGACATGGCGTGCCCATGGAAACCTGTTGTTTTCCAACTGGCTGAATTATTACGTGTATCAGGAAACTCCTTACGATATTAATAGTATCCGATGATCAGACAAAGACCAGTAGAGCTTCTGGCTCCGGCCCGCAACGTGGAATGTGCCATGGCGGCAGTGGACCACGGGGCAGATGCCGTGTATATTGGTGCTTCCCGTTTCGGGGCAAGGGCATCGGCGGGCAATTCCGTGGAGGACATCGCCCGTCTGGTGGAGTATGCCCATACGTTCCGTGTCAAAGTGTACGTCACGGTCAATACGATATTGAAGGACGAGGAACTGCCTGAGACGGAAAGGTTGGTGTGGGCGTTGTATCGTGCCGGAGTGGATGCGCTCATCGTGCAGGACATGGCTTTGCTGGAACTCGACCTTCCGCCCATCCCTTTGCATGCCAGCACGCAGATGGACAACCGTACACCGGAGAAGGTGAAGTTCCTCCACGGTTTGGGGTTCAGCCAAGTGGTGTTGGCGCGTGAACTGTCTTTGGCCGAGATTCAGGCCGTGCATGCGGCTTGCGACGTGCCGTTGGAGGTCTTTGTACACGGGGCGCTCTGTGTCAGTTACAGTGGACAGTGCTACGTGTCGCAGTATTGCTTCGGGCGGAGTGCCAATCGGGGAGAGTGCGCCCAGTTCTGCCGGTTGAAGTTCGATATGGTAGACAGCGACGGGCGTATGATAGAACAAGGCCGCCACTTGCTTTCCTTGAAAGACATGAACCGGGGTGAAGATTTGGAACGCTTATTGGATGCGGGCGTGACTTCGCTGAAAATCGAAGGACGTCTGAAGGACGTGGCATACGTGAAAAACGTGACTGCGTGGTACCGCAGCCGTTTGGACGAAATCTTCAAACGCCGTCCGGAGTACCGCCGGGCTTCATCGGGGCAGGTCTCTTTGGCGTTCACACCCTGTTTGGAGAAAAGTTTCAACCGAGGGTTCACCCGTTATTTTCTGGATGGCCGTACACCTGATATTTTTTCGTTCCATACGCCCAAATCGTTGGGTGAAGAAGTGGGGACGGTGAAAGAAGTCCGTGGAAAATGTATCGTCGTGTCCGGAGTCAAGCCGTTTGCCAACGGTGACGGACTGTGCTTTTTGGACGAGCAGGGCAACTTGCAGGGATTTCGCGTGAACCGTGTGGAAGCCAATAAGATTTATCCGGCGGAAATGCCGCGTGTCCGTCCTCACGCCCGTCTGTACCGCAATTTCGACAAGGCGTTCGAGGACGTGCTGTCCCGTCCGTCCGCTGTCCGCAAAATCCGGGTGGAATGGACGTTGGGCGAGTATGCCGAGGGTTTCACGTTGGAGGTGCGCGACGAGGACGAGGTGTCGGTCGCCGTGGCTTTTCCCTATCCCAAAGAGAAGGCACGCAGCTCGCAGGCTGAAAACATCAAGGCACAGTTGTCCAAGTTGGGAAATACGCCGTTCGAGGCGGGCGGAGTAGAGATTCGTCTTCGTTCAGACTGGTTTATCCCTTCTTCCGTATTGGCCGATTGGCGCAGGACGTTGGTTGGGCGGTTGTTGTCGGCACGTAAGATGAATGAGCCGCGAGAGGTGCGCCTCCTTCCGACGGCCTTTACACGTAGCCGGGATGAAAAGCAAGGGAAGGCTCCGGTGCGGTGGGTTCCGGAAGAGGTGACGTATCTGGCCAATGTGATGAACCGTAAGGCAGAGGATTTCTACCATAGGCAAGGGGCAGTGCGCGTCGCTCCGGCTTTTGAGGAACGGGAACCTGTCGGTGCCGTACTGATGTTTTGCCGCCATTGCCTACGTTACAGCATGGGGTGGTGCCCGCGCTATGGAGGAGGGAAGTCCCCCTTCCGGGAACCGTATTATTTGGTCTCGTCCGACGGACGTCGTTTCCGTTTGTCTTTCGACTGTAAAGCCTGCCAAATGAAAGTCTATGCCGATGCGGAAGAGTAGCTTTTTTCTGATTTGCTTGTTATTAGGCAGTTTGTTGTCGGCCGGTTGTTATTACCAGAAGCCCGATTATTCCGACGAATGGGATTTGACGGAGAAACGGAAGGATTCGCTTGATTTTGAGGCTTCCCATCATTATAACCGGAATTATAATTTCGTGGTGGTGGGAGATTCGTTGTGCCTGCAAACCGTCCATCCTGTCCATAATCCTGTGCATGCCGGTGTGCCGGAAGACACTGTGGCTGTATTTGCGGACGACCGTCTCGTCGTGGCTGAAGTCATGATTGTACCGGAGGACTCGGTGGATTCGGTTTGGGTGAAAGTAGCCCGCGACCAGTCTACCATGGGGTGGGTGCATGAGCAGGATTTACTGGCACGGGTCGTTCCGGATGATTCCATTTCGCGGTTTATCCATGCCTTCAGCAATACGCACCTGATATATTTCCTGTCCGTTTTAGGCGTGCTGTCAGTGTTATGGTTAGTACGCCGCATGCGTCGCAAGCGTTTCCATATCGTGCATTTCGACGATATCGGAAGTTGTTATCCTACCTTGCTTTGCCTGACCTTGTCCGGCGCTGCTACGCTTTATGCAAGTATGCAGAATTTTGTGCCTGATACGTGGACGGAGTTTTATTTCCACCCGACACTCAATCCTTTCGGATTGCCGTTTATTTTGGGCTTGTTCGTGGCTTCCGTGTGGCTGATTGTCATTCTGGCCATAGCGTCGGTGGAAGACGTTTGCCGACAACTTCCCTTTCAGGAGGCCATGCTGTACTTGTTTGCCTTATTAGGCGTATGTGCAGGGTGTTATCTCTTCTTTTCGCTCACCACGTTGTATTATCTCGGCTATCCTTTTTTCTTGTTTTACGTCGGTTGGGCGTTGCGGCATTATTTCCGTTATGCCCGTTGTCCCTACGTTTGCGGACGTTGCGGGGCCAAGCTTCACAGCAAGGGGCGTTGCCCGCGTTGCAGTGCATGGAATGAATAATCGGTTCACCCTGTCCGGGGCGGGTCAGAAATGCAGGCTGACATCTACTCCGAACTGTAACGGATTGCCCCGTTGTCCGAATTTCAGGTTGCGGGTCGTAGCGGCCGAAGTGAAAAAGAAAGCGTCGTAGTCCGTATCCGTCAGGTTTTTGCCCCAGATATCAATGCGTACGGAGCCGAAATCCAAACCGGCATGGGCGTTCAACAGTGCGTAAAACGGCTGGTGGAAAGCGTTGTCCTCGCTCCAATAGATTTTTCCGGCTCCCGTGGTATTCACACCGAAGAAGTAGCTTTTTATCTTATGGTGTTCCAAAGGTTGTTCGTATTCCACACCTGCCGCGAGCGTGTGCATGGGGACAAAAGGCACATGGTTTCCGTCATAATTCACCGCCTCTTGCGCTGTTTCCGTCCAGGCTTCCTGCGCTTCATAGCGTTTGAATACGGAGTGCGTGTAGCCGTATGACGCATGCCACGTCAGGCGGTTGTCCAACCATCCGCCGCGCAGTCCGATTTCCGTACCGCAACTCCGTCCCCGTCCGGCGTTGACCATGACACGCCCCAATCCGCTGCTTACGAATTTGGAAATCTGTTGGTCGTACACGTCCATGTAGAACACGGCGGCATCCAGTTGTATCTTGCCGTCCGAGAACGAGAAGTGTCCGCCCGCCTCATAATTATAACTGTATTCCGGTTTGAAGCGGGTTTGTGCCGGCGTTCCGGAAAACTCCTCCTGTGGAATTTGGTGGACAATCATCTGTTTCACGGCTTCCGGCATGTGGTCGTACATCGGTCCGTCCAACGTCTCCGCCGTCTTGTTCTTGACGGAGCGCATCATCCGGCTTTTCAAATCGCCTTGTACCAGGTCGCTGAACATCTGTACGTTGTACCCTCCGCTGCGATAACCCTTGCTCCAGCTTACGTACACGTTGTTTTGCGCCGAAAAATGGTATTGCAAAGCCACTTTGGGTAACCACTGCACGTAATCGTGTTTTAAACTGCCCCGGAAACGGCTGTCGTCCGACAGGCCTTCGAGGACGAGCGGCATCATGGGAGAAGTAAGTTCTACACCGTAGTCCATGCAGCCGCCGTAATCGTAGTCCAGTCTCATCTTTTCATATTCCACACGCAGGCCGGCTACAAGGCTCAGCCCTTCCGCCCCGAATAAGTCGTTGAATGTGCTTTGGTGGAAAGCGGCAAGGTCGGTGGTCGGGGTGTCGAAAGCCCCGTCGGCCACGTAGGGAGAGACGGGCATGTCCAATGTAAGTCCCATTCCCATCGGGCTGATGGCTGCGTTGGCCTTGTCGAACACGGTGTTCATGAACTCACGGGTCAGGGATACCGGACTTTTCGTACGTAAAGCCTGGTGCATGGCGTAGATTCCGCCGGTCCATTCCCAACGGCGGTTGTTGCGGCTTTTGAAAGTCAGTTCTTCGCTCCAGGAGTTGATGCGTTGCTTTTGTGTCAGGCTGAAATAGTCCGCGTCCGTGAAATCCTGATCGAGCGTCATGTTGTCGTTCAAGTTTTGGTAGGCCGTGACGGACGACAGGATAAACTTGTCGGCGGTATATTGTGCGTTGAGGCTGCTGTTCAGCAGGCTTCGGCGGTAGAATGAAGGACGGTTGTAGAGGATACGCCCTATACGGTCGGGACGAGACTCTTCTCCTTCGGTGACACCTAAATAGCGGTAGGGATAACCGTGATCTTCACGATACGAATAATCGGTAGAGAAGTCCAGCTTCCAAGCCTCTGCCGGAAGGTAAATGACCCGTACGCGTCCGCCTCCCGTTTCGTTTCCTCCTACCGTCTCATGCCGGGTGACGTTTTTGAAGAATCCTTCCGAATGCTTATAAAATCCGCTCAAGGCGTATGCCATCCTGTGGCTTGTCTTTTGGTAATGCGATGCCGACAACTGGTAACCCTTATCTTTTACCGAAGTCCCCAAGCGGATGTCCGTGCCCTGATAATGGAACGGGTTGCGGGTAAACACGCGGAGCAGGCCGCCCATGGCATTCCGTCCGTACAGTGTGGCCTGCGGGCCGCGCAACACGTCCACGCGTTCCACGTCCAGCAATTCAATGTCGTAGGCACTTTTGTCGGCATATCCCACGTTGTCCACGTACAATCCTACGGCCGGAGTATTGATGCGCGAACCGATGCCGCGGATGTAAGCCGCCGAGGTCAGGCTGCTGCCATAGTCCGGCATGTAGAAGTTCGGTACGAAAGCCGAAAGTTCCTTCAGCGAAGCAGTATGTTGGTCGTCTAATGCCGTCCGGTCGAAAAGGGAAACGGCGATGGGAGCCTGCCGTAACTTGCCGGTTTCTTTGGGAGAATATACGATGACCACCTCTTCGATGTCTTTTACCCGTGCGCTGTCTTCCGCCGTTTCCTCGATGGGGAGCGCGTATGAAGGTGCGCCCGAGAGGAATAATACTGCTGATATGATACTCAATCTGTCCATCCGTGGTTTTTGTTTCGGGATGCAAAGTTACGATGAATCGTCGGGTGGGGCAATCCTTATTTATTAGGATTTTCCGTCAGGGCATGGTCTCTCCGTGGGAGAGAATAAAGTCATGTTTGTATGTTCTTTTCTTTACACTATGAGCCAAGATACCCCTGTTTATTCTTGTTTTTTCCTTGTTTTTTTAGTCTCAAATAGCTGTTAATAAGATTATATTTTTGTTTCCAACTTTAAAACAAACTCCGCTTTGTGTGCATTTTCCTTCCTTTCTCCGATTTTTATGAAGAAGAAAATTTTTCATTCGGCTGAGAAAACATTTTTTTTCTCCGCAGAAATCCTGATTTTTCTCCGCGTGAAGCGGAACGTTTGGGAGCCAAACGGGATAAAAATGTGCTGAAAACCCCGATTTTTCTTCTAATTGATGGAGAATGGGATACAAAAAACGAATGTCATTTTGTCAGCAGAACGTGCCGCAGGTTGACACATGGCAGCACGCCTTGCGGACGAAATCTGCCCGGACCGTACAGATTGCAGGTGTGCGGAAGCAAAAGGGATGCAATGTGTTTTGCGTCCGGCGCGTGAGAATCGCTCCGGTTCCGCCGCGCCGGGTTTGGGGTGGAAATACGCGAATCTCGGGTAAGGTTGTGTGGGGACAAAGAGATGGTGACATGAAAGTTTATTTAATGTTTTGCTTGAGTATAATACCTGTTTATGAAAAGTGGTCTTAAAGCTAAAATAAACGCCAAAAATCCGGCCTTCAAAATACGATGCAAATTCTTTTTTTGACAAGAAAATCATAACTTGTACATATTCAGTTAAATAACGAATTTTCAATATCTCAAAATGCAAACTCAAATATTTGGAATTTGCTCAAAAGCATGCTTAACTTTGCGATGTGAGAATTAAATATATGTCGAACATGAATAAAAGTATTGCCTATGGAATGATACATGAATGTAATGGTAGAGTATAGAGCAAACTGGTATTTAAGAACTAAAAAAATAAAACGATGAAAAAAGCAAAATATATTGTAGCAGTCATATTGTTTGTGCTTTGGGGACAAGTGGGTTTGGCTCAGGGTGGGGTTGCTCCAAAGTCCGGGGAATCATTGGACAAAGAAACTGGTTTTTCTTTCTGTCCCCTTGATTCGATACCGGATTGGGTAAAAGAGAAAACAACCCCCAAAGAGTACGAATTGTGGAAAAAGGCATCCCGATATTACCAAGTGGATTATTCCGTATTGCAAAAAGACTTGTCCAAAGACCAGAAACGCAGGCTTTACGAAAGTTTGGAGGAAGCCTGTGAAAAGATGGAAGTTCGCGGGAAGCAGGAAGGGGTGGATGAAATGCTCACCTTTGCGCTACCTGCACCAATAGATTCCACGATCGTGTGGAATACGTGCAGTTACGTGAAAATAGATGAAAATCTGTCTTTCAGGAAGATTGAAGGAATCGTGTTCCATTCGAAGGACTATCCCGAAGCCCAAGTGAAAGTGATTGTGTGGTGCGTGTACGACAAAGCCAAAAACAGCGTGCAGGTCATCAAAGAAGATATGCAGAAAGCAGGGCAGGCCATCGAAGTGAATGGTTCCCATACTGTCGGTTATGACTCGGCGAACGGTCGTCTGTATGGTTCTTGCGGAGGCTCTTTGGTATATTGGGATGAGCATAAGGCTTATCAGAGCGAGGATTTCCACAAGGGATATAACATCCCTTTGAAATAAGCTTCTTGCTTCACTCCTTTCAGATACGGTCCGCCTCGATGTACCCGTTCATGACCGCATAGATGGTGAGACCCGATACGGAACGGACATTGAGTTTCTCCATGATGTTCTTGCGGTGGGAGATGACAGTTGTGGTGCTGATGCACAAGCGGTCGGCAATTTCTTTGTTGGTCAATCCGCGCACGATGAGCGTGAGTACTTCGATTTCACGGGTGGAAAGGCCGTTGGGGTCGCTCGGAGAAGTATTTGCCATATAAGGGTGGTTCATATTTTGCGGGAGGTGTCGGCCATGTGCGTGTGCGTGCTGTTGCAGTTGTAGCAAAGCACGTACCATGCTGTCTTCGCTTTGGTAGATGTTCAATGTGTGGAAATGCGAGGTTTGAGGGGTACCGGCCGCCCCGTTAGTCAGCACGATGGTCTTTTCTTTTCGCTCAATGAAGAATGCGCTATGTTCCAAAAGGGTTTGGGCCGAGATAAAATAGTGGAAATACATGTCCGGTGTGTCGCGGACCAATTGCTCGAAGCTGTTGAACGTGCGGACGGTAGCCATGGGCATCATCCGTTCGATAAGTCCCCGCAGCCCCATGCAGGTCAGTGTATTGGCGTCTATTATGGCTATTTCGGGGGATGGTTTCATGTTTGCAGGATGTATTCCGAGACAAAGTTACTAAAACTATTTATATAAAAAGGAAAGGAGACGAAACAAAATTCTCCTTTCCTGAGTAGATGTCATCTTGTATATTTCCGTTTAATGGCGCAATTCATAAAAAGCCTCGTCTATGTGACGGGCGCGGCTTGGAGTGATGTCTAACTCCATATCCTCCAAAAGGATAGCTTTAGGCGAAATGATACCAAGACCTTTTCCTCCTGCGGGATCAAGGTTATAGACGTTCTCTTCTTTTGAAATGGCATGCATGCGCTTGAATTGTTCGCGTGAAGGAGAGTTGTAGTTTCCTTCTACAAGTTCTTCCTTGCCGGTGCTCAAGTCTACGCGAATCAACGCGTAGGGTGAGGTTCTGTTCTTTCTTATGATATAGGTGTGTTCCAAGCCCGCTTTTTTGGCCGCTTTAAGAAAACGTTTGTAAAGTTTGCTATAAGGGACGGGGCGGTTGGACGTGACACGGAAAACACCGGCTGTGTAACGTGTTTCCAAGGTCCGGCTTAATCCGTCGAAATGTTCGTTGCCGGTTGAAGCCGGACAGCCCAAGGAAGGTGTCCTGCCCGTCAGCATGTGCTTCAGTATTCCTTTTTCTATAATGGGCAAAGTCTTCGGTTTCGTCCCGTCCGCGTCCACTTGACGGTAGCCCAACAGCTTCACACCATTATAAACGGAATCGTTGCCCAACTGGCATACCGATAAGGCCGGGGGAAAGACCTGTTTACCCAGATAGCGGTGTTTCCGGTCTGATTGGTTCCGGATAGAGATCCAGTATGAATGGGAGTAATCGGCAATCTTCTCCGCCAACAGCTCCATGGCGGCATCGTCTTCGTATAAAACCGGGCCTATGTACAAATCTTCCACAGCCTTGGCTCGGTTTTTCTGTTGCATGTATTCAGCAAATCTGTGCAGCTCGCCTATGAGCGCGTCTTCGGACGGAAGGTCGTTGATGCCACCTACGTGCAACCTGTAATACTCGGTCTTTACCTCATTGCCGTCTGTTTTTATGCTGGCACGCGCGGTAATGTGGAATACGGTGTCGGGTTGCAGTATTTTTTGCCCCTCAGACGTGAGACGGTAATAGTCCACACGCTTCTGGTAAACTTTGACACAATGGTTGAACAGTTCCGGATAGTCTGAAAACACCTTTGACAGCCGGTTGGACAGTTGCTCCATATCCGTCACGGGACAGGGAATCGTGAGTGCGGAAGGGCCTATCCACACGGCAGGAGGCATTCTCTTGAACTCCGGCACAACCGCATTGTCCGCCGGTTTAGGGTTTTGTTTCAGGTGCGTCCTCTTGTTGTCAAGCCTTTGGACGGCACCCTGATAAGCTATTTCGCTTTTTGACCGAAAGGCATCGCGGATTCTGTCATATCCGATTTCGTCGGGAATGTTTTGCGGGTGATGCTCTACGCCAGTGTCGTTTGTCACAAGCGAATCGCCCAAAAAAATATGTACGGAGATACTGTTCTTGACATTTCCTTTTCTTTTGTTGACGCATACGCCTCCGGACGATTCCGTTCCGGATGTGTGTTTTCGTTCCAAAACATAGTTGACAAACAGGGGGACGGTGTTGTGTCGGGTTGCCAGTTCATGGCATACATGTGCCATCTCGTCCTCCATGGCCTTGAAGATGAGGGAACTGTCAGCCATGGCTCCCGTGTTTTCAGCCTCTGTCGTCTTCGGCGGGCTTATAAGGTCTTGTTTGCTTTTTATGATGGCTTTCTGTCCTTGGGTCTCGATTTGGGACACATAGACCATGGGCGATGTGCCCGAGACGGGGATGGAGCCGGATTCGGAACCGCAGAACCCGGTGAACAGCTCGCTTTCTCCTCCTGCCGCCTTGATTTGCGAGAACATGGACAAGGGGGTGCCTATCAGCGAGACACCCCGTACCAGTTGGTCGTCCCGTCCGTCGGCAAACACCCGGTAGACTTCAATCGGACTGACATTGAACGCATTGATGGCATTGGCCTTTCCGCGGGTCGTAAATCCTCCTTTTACCGTGCGGAAGTAATAGCCGTATTCTTTGCCTTGACGTTTTAACTCCTCTATCAGTAGGTTTCTCAGTTGTGTTTCGGAATAAGGTTCGGTCGTTTCTACGATGAGATTGGATTGGCGGGGATTCGGGTCACGGTCGTTGGCCGCACGGCCGTGCCCGTTGCTTCCTGTGAATTCTTTTACGGGGGTTCGGCTCATCAGGTATTGCCGGAGATAACCGTCTTTCACGCAGTCCACACGCTGCCCTTTTACTCCCTCGTCGTCGTAAAGGTAATGGCCGCTCAATGCTTTTCCTTGGTATGTGGTCAACGTAGGATCCAGATACAGTTGGAAAGAAGCAGGCAAGATGCGTTGGTTCAGCATTCCGCTGATTTCGTTGTTGACCGATTCCCTGCGTTTGCCTTCCAGACGATGCCCGAGCACTTCGTGGAAGAATACGGCACTGGCTTTGCCGGAAAGAATGGCCGGGCCGGTATAGGCTTCTGCCATGGGAGCCTTGCTCAGAGCTTCGGCACGTATGGCCAGGTCCCGTACCTTGTCTTCCAATTCGGTCGGAGTCGGCAAGTCTTTCTCTGAATAGGCAAAGATGTCTTCATATAGCGGACAGGGCGTCCCGTCGTCCGCTTCTGCAACCGCTTCCAACATCAGCCGATAGGCTTTACGGTTCTGTGCTATCACGGTTCCTTCCGTATTTACGATGGTGGTACGTTGGAGGGAATAGTCTAAAAAGACCTTGCCCGAAGTCAATTCGTAGTCTTTGAATAAGCGACTGGCATCATTGATATATTTTTGGAACCTCTCCTTGTCTATGCCGGTTTCCGCCTCAGAGTATGGTCTTTCGTAGTAAGTTTCCACAGCCGACGGGGCAAATGTCGGCACAGAATCCAGTTCCGTGACGTTTGTCTTTTGGCTTGCCTTCATTTGTTGGTAGATTTTCACGGCTGCTTCGTAACGTTCCAATATCCCGTTCCAAACCACTTCTTTGATGACCGGTATGGCATCGCAGTCCAAAGGTAAGCTTGTTGACGGACGTTCGTATGGAAACCTGCTACTGGGTCTGTTTTGAGCCAGATAGGCAAAGTTGTCCAAGTCCGGGCTTCCTACCCTTACTTGTGGAGTGAGGATGCGCGTATGGTTCTCGTCCATTGAAGACAGCCCGAAATCACTGCTTAGGAAAAGCCGCTTATTGTCGACGACCCTGAGCGATATGAAGTATGCCGGAGTTTCCTTGTTCTTTAGTTTGTCAAAATAGAATTGTACTTCGTTGCGCAACACGTTGACGAGCGTATCGTGAGCATAGCTTTCGGCATGGGTGTTGCATACGAATGATATATAGAAGAAAACGAATAATAGCAGATGTTTCTTGTTCATGGTGAAAAGGGATAAAAGGTTAAAGACCATATTCGTTGGCAAATGTACATAACATTACTTATAATTGCAAACAAATCTTTATAGTTTTGTGGTAGAAGCTTTCTCCTGCCGGATCGTTTGGAACTTTCCGCATACCTACCCCGGAGTTTTGCAAAAAGATCCTTCATCCTTCAGGCCGTATGGCAATCCTTTCATTACCTTGTGGTTATAAGCTGAAAGATATTTCAGGTATCTTTCAGCCACGCTTCATTTCGTTTGGCGCAGAACGGAAAATCGTTCGCCTGAGATTGAAAAATCATTCGGCTGAGAACTTTTTACCGCTTTCCGCAATGAAAGAAAGCTGAAAGATGCCTGAAACATCCTTCATTCCGTAATATATTATAACACAATGTGTTATCGTATAACCTGAAGGATGAAGGCTCTTTTTTGCAAAACCTTGGGGAGTGTGTGGGAAACCGGATTTGTGGATGCCGGAGTACCTATACGAAAATAGGAGGAAAAGCATGCTTGCCTTTCCTCCTATCTTATTTTCTTTTTAAATTGGTTTTCAAACTAAGGTGCATTACACTTAACATGCTGCACCGGCATTCAGGTTTTTGTTACCGAACAACATTGAAGTACTTGAACCCAAGAACTTACCGTTGTTCTTCTTTGAACCCATTGCAACTGCCATAGCTACTACGACCGCTGCGATAATCATTAATCCTGTCATAATCTTTTTTCCTTTCTTTTTAATCTAACAATCTTTTACCTAAACATTGCTCCTTCACGGAGCTAAATACCTAAAAACTAAATATCTTTTGTTCCTTATGACACTACAAAGGTACGGCTATTCTCCCTGCAAAACAAGTAAAAGGTCATTTGTTATCATTTAAATGCCCTTTTCTTGATATAAATCAATGAAAAGACCTTGAGATACTGATTTTTTTAATAACTTTGCAACGTTTTGTTCTGCCCGGCCTATGGGAAAGCCCTTTCAGGCCGGCGGATGAAAAGGGAATCGGGTGGAAATCCCGGACAGTCCCGCTGCTGTGAACTCATTGTGCGGTTTGTTTCAAACCTCAAGCCACTTCCTTATATTATAATAAGGTGGGAAGGCCAACAAGCCGGAGTAAGTCAGAAGACCTGCAAAACGTAGTCATGCCGGAATCTCCGTGGGATGGGAGGAAGGTGTCGTGAGTGAAGAATGAAGAATATAAATGGGCGTATACAAGGAATCTCATAAAATGAGAGGATGGTTGCTTGTGTCATTTTGTATGGGGGCTGTGTTCGTGCTCGCACAAAATGGTGCAGATAGCGTGGATGTGGGGCTACAACAGATGAAAGGCCTGACGGTGACCGAGAAGGTTTTGCCTGCAGCCGTACGTTCGGGTGCTCCTGTGCAGACGCTTGATAAGGCGGAACTGGAGCGTATGGGCGTGTTAGATGTGTCGGATGCCGTACGTCATTTTTCGGGAGTGATCTTGAAGGATTATGGCGGTGTGGGAGGGTTGAAAACCGTTTCCGTACGCAGTCTGGGTGCGCAGCATACGGCTGTGCTCTACGATGGTGTAGCCATAGGGGATTGCCAGTCGGGACAGGTAGACATCTCCCGTTTCTCGTTGGATAATGTTTCTTCATTGACGTTGACTATCGGGCAAAGCGACAATATTTATCAGACAGCACGCATGTCGGCTGCTGCAAGTGCATTGAGCATCGAAACGAGCCGGCCTGATTTTGAAGACCGGGATTTCAGTCTTTCGGCGAAGGTGAAGACGGGGTCTTACGGTTTGGCCAACCCGTCATTGTTCTATGCCCATCGGTTCACATCGCGTTTGTCTTGTTCTCTTTACGGAGAATATTTGCGTGCCGACGGGAATTATCATTTTACGATGATGAACCTGACCAAGCCGATAGAAGGGAGGCGTAACAATAGCGATATCGGGGCATACCGTGCGGAGGTGAATCTTTTTGCCCGTTTGACGGAACGCCAGGATTTGGATGTGAAAGGGTATCTGTTCGATTCCCGTCGCGGATTGCCCGGCAGTGTGGTGTATGACAACCCTTATGCGGCCGAGCGGCTTTACGACCGAAACTATTTCGGACAGTTGAGGTATGAAAACCGTTTTTCGGAGAAGTGGAAGCTGAAAGCTTCGGGTAAGTTCAATTATAGTTGGAATAAAGATACAGACAAGAAGGCTGCCGGACCGACGGAAGACCGTTTCAGGCAGACGGAGACCTACCTGACCGCCACGTTGTGGGCGATGCCGGTGAAAAACCTTTCTTTTTCGTTGGCGCAGGATTTTGTCTATAATGATTTGGCCACGACATTGGAGGAGTGCCAATACCCGGAACGTTATACCAGCCTGACGGCCTTTTCTGCACAATATCGTCATCCGCTTTTTCAGGTAACGGCTTCCTTGCTGAATACGTTCATTACCGAACGGGTGGCTTTAGGGCGGGCGGCCGACGACCGTAAGCGGCTTTCCCCGGCGGTGAGCCTGACGTGGCGGCCTGTGAAAAAAGCAAGTTGGCGTTTGCGTGCTTCTTATAAAGACATATTCCGTGTCCCGACTTTCAATGACCTCTATTATCTGCTCATTGGGAACAGCCGCTTGCGTCCGGAAAAGACGCGACAATGGAACGTAGGGACAACTTGGGCCGGACGTATGGGGCGTGTGGCGGATTACGTGAGTCTTTCCGTGGACGGCTATTATAACGAGGTCGACGACAAGATAGTGGCGGTGCCTACGATGTTCGTGTGGAAGATGTCCAATATCGGCAAAGTGGAGACGTATGGCGTGGATGTCAACCTTGCTGCGGAATGGACTTTGGCGAAAGCCTGGAATTTGGGGATGACCGCTGCTTATAGCTTCATGCAGGCGGAAGACGTGACGAAACGCAGTAGCAAGTTGTGGCGTCATCAGATAGCCTACACTCCGAAGCATTCAGGGGCTGGCGGTTTGGTGCTTGAGACCCCTTGGGTGAACGCGGCCTACAATGTGGCGTGGTCTGGCGAGCGTTACCGCTTGCCCCAGAACAAGGAAAGTAACTTGATTGACGCATATGCCGATCATAGCGTCTCTTTGTACCGGGTGTTCCGGTTCAAGGGGCATAAGTTGCGCCTACAGGTCGATGTGGCGAATCTGGGGGGGAAGAACTATGAGGTGGTACGTTACTACCCCATGCCCGGACGGAATTTCAAAGTGGCGATAACATATTCATTATAAACTTTTAAAAACGAGAAAATGAAATTGAATTGGTGTAAATTGGCCATTATGGCTTTGGCGTTGGGTGTTTTCACTGCTTGTAGCGAAGATGACGAACCAAACGGTGAAGGTCCGGGTACGGAAACCGGAGGAGGTGACGATACTACCGGTGGTAGTGGAGACAATACAGGTGGAGAGCCGGTTGTTAGTTTAGGTGCTTATGTGTTGAATACCGGAAATTGGGGTGGAAACGATGCCGGTATCCAGTTCTTGGATTTCCAAACCGGAGAGTTGAGTGAAGACCTTTATGCGGCTGCCAATGGTGAAGGGCTTGGCGACTTGGGGCAAGACCTTTGTGTGTATGGTTCGAAAATATACGTGACGGTGAGCGGTTCTTCCAAAGTTGTCATCATGGACCGTAAGTGCAAGGTTCTGAAATCCATTCCGGTGGCTACCGAAGACGGTACTCCGGTTGAACCTCGCTACATGGCAGCGTGTGAGGGGAAGGTTTATTTTACAGCATACGACGGGACGGTTTCCCGTATCGACACGACTTCCATGGCCATCGATGGCAAACTGAATCTTATAGATGCAGGGGCACAAACAGGTTATGACCATCCCGAGGCTATTACTTCTGCCAACGGCAAACTGTATGTCAATATTTCGGGGTATTCAAAAGGAAAGTGGTTGGCAGTGGTTGATGCAGCCTCTTTCACCAAGTTGAAGGATATTGAAGTAATGCTCAATCCGTATACCCAGTGCATCACGGCAGAAGACGGGTATGTATACTTCGTGTCCAATGGCAACTATGCAGGAAGCCCGTCCTTGACTCCGGACCAGTATATTTACGGTACGATGCAACGCCTCGATCCGGAAACAGACCAAGTGGAGCAAGTGTGCTGCGCCACGTATATCGCCAATGCCGGAGACAAGATGTACATCCTTTATTCAGAGTATTACTTGCCCGAGGTAGCTCGTGCGTATGTCCGTGATTTAAAGACCGGAGCGGAGAGCGAGTTTATCGATATGGCAGACCTACAGAGTGCCAATGGTTTGGCTGTTGATCCAGCATCTGGCGATGTGTATGTGTTTGACGTACCTTACGGTGCTGCTTCCGACGTTCATGTATACGGGGCGGATGGAACCTATAAACGTACGTTTGAAGCCGGAATGTCCACTTCTAAGATGGTGTTTGTCACAAAATAAGGAGATGAAGGTAAGTAGCCTTTTTTATGGTTGGTTTGCCGTTTTGCTTCTGTTCTCTTGTAAGGACGGGGGCAAGACGGCTTCCTTTTTGGGCGAGGGCGGCGACACGTTGGATTTAAGGTATGCGGAGAACCTGAAGATTGTGTCTTACGACGATTACCGGGTGGCTACGCTGAGAAATCCGTGGGATACGTTGGAAATACTGCACACGTATGTGTTGGTCGGGCGCGACGAGCCTTTGCCCGACAGTCTGCCGCAGGGGACGGTCGTACGCGTGCCGTTGCAGAAAGCCGTCATTTATTCGTCTGTGCATTGCGGGTTGATGGAAGAGTTGGGGGCACTGGCTGCCGTGGGTGGAGTGTGCGACCTCCGTTACATCGACCTGCCCTACATCAAGGAGGGATGCCGCACGGGGCGTATCGCGGATTTGGGCAGCGGGATGAATCCGGACATCGAGAAGCTCATGGCGTTGCATCCCGATGCCGTGATGCTTTCTCCGTTTGAAAACAGCGGGGGATATGGTCGGTTGGACAAGTTGGACATTCCCATCATCGAATGTGCCGACTATATGGAAACCTCTTCGTTGGGGCGTGCCGAATGGATACGTTTCTACGGCCTGTTGTTCGGGAAAGCAGCCGAGGCCGATTCTTTGTTTGCCCGGGTGGAGGCCGATTACCTCCAGTGGGCCGGTAGGGTGGCCGACATAGAAGACAAGCCTACCGTGTTTGCCGATTTGAAGTCCGGTGCCACGTGGTATGTACCGGGAGGGCGCAGTACGGTAGGACGGACGTTTGCCGATGCCGGTGCCGACTATGTTTTCAGTGATTTGAAGAACAGCGGATCGTCTCCCCTGAGCTTTGAGACGGTGTATGAGAAAGCGAAGGATGCCGATATTTGGCTGATTAAGTACAACATGCCGGAGGATAAGACCTATCGGGACCTGAAAAACGATTATGCGCCATACGCCGGATTCCGGGCTTTCCGTGAACGGCGTGTGTACGGCTGCAATACCGGGAGGGTGCCTTACTATGAAGAAACGCCCTTCCATCCCGAATGGTTGCTGGAAGATTTGATAAAAATATTCCATCCGGACGTGGCAAAGGCGGAAGGTGGCAGATATTTTCGTAAATTAGCGGACTGAAAAAGATGATTCCGGTAGAGCGTAAAGGATATGTGTGCGGAGGGATATTGGTCGTCGTCATTTTTGTGTTGGCGGCGGCTAACCTGCTGCTCGGTTCGGTGGACATTCCGGCCGGAGCGGTCTGGGGCGCGTTGACGGGTGGGACGGTGGAAAACGAAGCCTGGTCGTTCATCGTGTGGGAATCCCGCGTGCCTTTGTGCGTGACGGCCTGGTGCTGTGGGGCCGCCTTGGCCGCCTCGGGCCTGATGTTGCAGACGGTGTTCAACAACCCGTTGGCCGACCCGTCGATTTTGGGTATCAGTTCGGGGGCAAGTCTCGGGGTGGCCTTGGTCATGTTGGCCGGAGGCGGAATGGTGTCGGCCGGCACTTTTTCTTTTTCCGGCTTTCTGGCAGTGGTGGCCGGTGCTTTCGCCGGTGCCGTGTTGGTCATGGGAGTGATTCTTTTTCTTTCCACGCTGATACGTAGCAGCGTCATGCTGTTGATTGCCGGCATCATGATGGGCTATGTGGCCTCGTCGGCCATTTCCTTGCTGAATTTCTTTGCCACAGCCGAAGGCGTGCACTCCTATATGGTTTGGGGGATGGGCAACTTCGGGGGCGTTTCGTTGGAACAACTGTCGTGGTTTGCGGCTTTCACCTCACTCGGGTTGCTGATGTCCGTCCTGTTGATCAAGCCGTTGAACGCCTTGTTGTTGGGAGAACGCTACGCGGAGAACCTTGGGGTGAATGTGCGTCGTACGCGCAGCATGTTGTTGGTGGTTACGGGAATCCTGACGGCTGTGGTCACGGCTTTTTGCGGTCCGGTGTCGTTCATCGGGTTGGCCGTGCCACACGTGGCCCGGTTGTTGCTCGGAACGTCGAACCATAATTCCTTGTTGCCGGTGACGTTGTTGAGCGGCGGGGCGGTGGCCTTGCTTTGCAATTTGATTTGCATCCTGCCCGGCGAGGCGGGACTTCTCCCCCTGAATGCCGTGACACCCGTGTTGGGTGCGCCGGTGATTATTTATGTCATTGTAAACCAACGTAGAATACAATATTTTAATTAATGGGAAAGCAGATAGTGCTCGAAGGAGAAGGGATTGCTACGGGATACCGCCAGGGAAAGCAGGTGGCAGAAGTGCATCAAGGGTTGGATTTCAGTCTGTCGGGCGGCGAACTGACCTGTTTGTTAGGATGCAATGGAGCCGGGAAATCCACTTTGTTGCGTACGTTGGCCGGCATGCAGCCCCCTTTGTCCGGCCGTCTGGAACTCATGGGGCGGCCTTTGGAGGCTTACAGTGCGCATGAGCGTTCCAAAACCATCGGCGTGGTATTGACCGACCGCATGCAGGCAGGCGGGCTGACCGTTTACGAACTGGTGGCTTTGGGGCGTCAACCGTACACCGGTTTTTTCGGTCGCCTGACTTCTGCCGACAAAGCCTTGGTATGGCGGGCGTTGGAAGAGGTCGGCATGGGCGGAAAGGCGCGTCGTTATGTGGCCGAACTGTCCGACGGGGAGCGTCAGAAAGCCATGATTGCCAAGGTGCTGGTACAAGAATGCCCGTTGATTCTCTTGGACGAGCCTACGGCTTTTCTGGATGTGGAGAGCCGTATGGAAGTGATGCGCCTGCTCCGGAAACTGGCGGTGGAAGAACACAAGGCCGTTTTGCTTTCCACGCACGATGTGGATCAGGCTTTGGCCATGTCCGACCGCTTATGGCTGATGACGCAGGAACGCGAGATGCTGTGTGGGACGACCGAGGACTTGGTACTGTCGGGGGCGATGGACCGGCTGTTTGGCAGCACGTCCATCCGTTTCGATGCGGTTCGCGGTATCTATGCTCCGGAGAACCGTAACAGCCGGGTGGTTCGTCTGGAAGCTGCCGATGAGGCATTGTGTTATTGGGCACAGAATCTTTTGGTGCGGCACGGTTTCCGTCCCGTTGCGCCGGACGAGGGCGGAGAGGGGGCAGCGAGTCTTGCAGTCATCGGTCCGCAGGACATGGTATGGACACAAAACGGAACTTCCTCCCGCTTTTGTTCGTTTGCCGGACTGGTCGAAATGCTGGAGGGCCTGAAGTAGTTTTTTATTCGGGAACTCTTTTTGTATCCGGACGGATACGGTTTCAATTCGCAAGTCTTTTATTCTCCGGTGGATTCATTTGCCGGGGCACGGCATGGGATTCCTCGCAGTACCCGTTCGATGTACAGGATTTCTTCCCTTATATGGTCTTTTTCTTGCATGGAGTCCGGATAAGGCACGGGAATTTGGGGAGCGATGCCTTTCCCGTCGATGACGATGTCCGGCCAACGGCAACTACGGGTGGTGGGGACACCCAACCGGAACCACCCGAGGGGAGACGTGAATGAGTAAACGTTGGATAAGTCGATGGCTCCTAAGGTCGGCTCGTTGCCGAATAGCGTCACTTTTTCACTGTTCTTCGCCTCCAGTATGAACTGTTCCGCTGATGAGGCGTTACGACCATGAATGAGGATGCCTACCTTGCGCGGATAAGGATACACGGAATCCCGTTTCATAAGCCGGATGCGCTGTAGTCCCGGTCGCAGTACGTATCCGCCCAAATGTTGTGCCACGCTGTCGGCCATGTCTTGGCAAAACCTCGCCCATGTTTCTTCAGGATTTTCTGTGGCAAGCCTCCGATAAAGGGAAAGGAAATCGGGGGTGGCGTAGAGTTCCACGCCATGGGTGAGGTACGGTTGGCTGTAAACCAGTGCCATCAGGGTTTGGAAATTCATGTCGTTGCCCCCTCCGTTTCCTCTTAAGTCCACAATCAAGTAGGGGCGTGAAGTGATTTCTTTCAGGTTTTTTTCCACGATTTCGTTGGATTCGGAATCAGCAAAGGACGGGATGCGCAGAAAAAAGGTGCTGTCGTTCATGGCCTTGGCGGTGTAGTACATGTTGAAGGATTCCGGACGGTGGCTTTTTGCCCGTCGGGCAAGTTCCCTTTGTATGATGGACTGAAATTTGGCGTTTCCCTCCGGGGTGGTGTTCACCCATAAGTGGCCGTCGTTGAAGTTCCGGACGTATTGGTCCATGGCCAAAGGCAGTGTGTCCGGCCTTTGGATGATGATATTCCTCAGGGCGGCGGTACGTTGGTTCCATTCGTCTTCCTTTCCTTGCGTCTTTATCTCGTATCCCGGATAGTTACGTTGGATGAAGCCCGTGAGCCAATCGAATTCGGATAGCGCCTCCTCCCGGGTTTGTGCATCAATGGGTTGGATGGAGAGGAGAGTGAAGACATAGAACAATATTTTTCTGTGTATCATATAGGTATAGGGTTATATGAAGCAAATTTACGATTAAAATTCAGAAATAAAAAGGACGGCGGCAGAAATAGTGGACAGTAGATGCGATAGGGTGATTTTTCCTGTGATGATGTTCCGCCTGTTATGACGGACCGGCACCGGGACGGTGATTCGACAAAGTGTCAGAATGCCAAAACGTCAGTAATGGGGTGGTGAGAATGGCGTATTTGCGTCCGGAGGGAAACACGGTGGGAAAATACGTGCTATTTTGAAAGTCGAGGTTGTACACAGAGAAAGCTTTCGCGGCATTTTTACGGTCTTTTTGAAAACGAAAAGCGAGCATTGGGCGGTGGAAACTTTTAAGGGAGTAAGTGAGGAGGAAAGTAAGTTTGCATTTTGTTTTTGTTCTTAGGGAGATAGGAAAGCGGCAGTTAGAGAAAAAATCCTGTTTTAACCCATTGTTTTGAGTGCTTTCCGGTGTGTTTTTCAGCGAAAAGTCGAGCATGAAACGTCAGTCTGCGGAGAATGGAAAATCGCTTTCAGCCAAACTTTTTTCCGTTCGCAGGAGAAAAATAGGGAAAAATGGGTGGAAATGACGGATAAAATCAGTTTTTGGGCTGCTTTTTTAACTTATGCCATTTTAAATGGCACTAAAGTTTCGTTTTTGTTCAAGCGGAAATCGTGGAAATACTTTCTTTTTGCAAGTAAAAAGTGTTGTATATTTGCTATTTTGTTAGTCTCGCGTGGCGACATGAAAGGTGTTCCTGTTCTTATCGGTATTGCTTGGTATGCCTTGTCTGTCGATGGTCAGTGCACCGTTGGATGGCAAGTTTTGATGGTATGTTTTCTGGGATTGGGAGATATTTTCTCCCGCATTTTTATGGTCACTCCGGAAAAACTCCGTACTTTTATCCTTTCAAAGAACAGGGAAAGGCTATGGCAAAGGATAAGACCGTCTATGTGTGTGCGAATTGCGGACAGGAATCACCGAAGTGGGTGGGGCGTTGTCCTGCGTGCGGGGAATGGAACACGTTCAAGGAATTCACTGTGCGTAAGGAGGGTACGTCGGCCATCGCGTCAGGAGGATTCCACCAGGCGTTGCCGGGGGAACCGTTGCGTAGGCGGCCCATTCCCGTGGGACAGATTGTGACCGATGAAGAACCGAGGTTGGACATGCACGACGAGGAACTGAATCGCGTATTGGGCGGCGGGCTGGTGCCCGGCTCATTGGTGCTTCTGGGTGGGGAACCCGGCATAGGGAAGTCCACGTTAGTCTTGCAGACCGTACTGAAAATGACGGACAAGCGGGTGCTTTATGTCAGTGGAGAGGAGAGCGCGCGGCAGTTGAAGTTGCGTGCCGACCGTTTGGTGCCAAGGGCAGGAGGAAAGGCGGACGGACGGGAAGGGTTCTTGTCCCGTTCGTCTTGCATGGTCGTGTGCGAGACTTCGCTCGACCAGATATTCCTGCACGTCCGTAACGAGCAGCCGCAGTTGGTGGTCATAGATTCTATACAGACCATTATGACAGAAGCTGTGGACAGTTCGCCCGGCAGCATCTCGCAGGTGCGCGAGTGCGCTGCGCTGTTGTTGAAATTCGCCAAGGAGAGCAACATCCCCGTGATATTGATTGGCCATATCAATAAGGAGGGGACACTGGCCGGCCCCAAGGTGTTGGAGCATATCGTGGATGCCGTGTTGCAGTTCGAGGGCGACCAACATTATATGTACCGCATCCTGCGCAGCATCAAGAACCGTTTTGGCAGCACGGCCGAGCTGGGCATCTACGAGATGCGGCAGGACGGTTTGCGGCAGGTGAGCAATCCTTCGGAACTGTTGCTCACCGAGAATCACGAAGGACTGAGTGGCGTCGCCATCTCTTCGGCCATCGAGGGCGTGCGCCCCTTCCTCATCGAGACGCAAGCCTTGGTCAGCACGGCGGCTTACGGCACGCCGCAACGTTCGGCCACCGGCTTCGACCTGCGCCGGTTGAATATGTTGCTGGCCGTGTTGGAGAAGCGCGTGGGGTTCAAACTGGCGCAGAAAGACGTGTTCCTGAACATTGCCGGAGGGTTGAAAGTGACCGATCCGGCCATCGACTTGTCCGTCATTGCCGCCGTGTTGAGCAGCAATGTGGACACGGGTATCGAAAGCGGCGTCTGCATGGCCGGGGAAGTCGGCTTGAGCGGCGAGATACGTCCGGTAAACCGTATCGAGCAGCGCGTGGCGGAAGCGGCCAAGCTCGGTTTCCAGCAAATGATTGTCCCGCGCCACAACTTGCAGGGGTTCGACACGTCGAAACTGAAGATAGAACTTGTCCCGGTGCGGAAAGTGGAAGAGGCGCTCCGTGCGCTTTTCGGTTAAACGAACAGATAACGATAAGGATATGATAGAAGAATACCAACTCAGGGTCTTGCCGGAAACGGCAGCCAACGAGCAGGCCTTGCGCCGTTATGTCGCCCGCGAGAAAGGAAAGGACGAACGGACGCTGACGGCCATACGGGTGTTGAAACGCAGTATCGATGCCCGCCAACGCACGATATTCGTCAACTTGAAGGTACGGGTGTATGTCAATGAGCAGCCGGAGGACGATGAATTTGTCCGTACGGCGTACCGGAATGTGGAGGGATGTCCGCAGGTGGTTGTGGTCGGTGCCGGTCCCGGCGGACTGTTTGCCGCCTTGCGCCTGATTGAAGCGGGGTATCGTCCCGTCATCGTGGAACGAGGTAAGAACGTCCGCGACCGTAAGTTGGACTTGGCCAAAATATCTCGTGAGCATAAAGTGGACAGCGAGAGCAATTACAGTTTCGGGGAAGGCGGCGCAGGAGCTTATTCCGATGGAAAGCTGTACACCCGGAGCAAGAAACGCGGGAACGTGGAGAAAATCCTGAATGTATTCTGTCAGCACGGGGCCAGTGTGTCCATCCTGCAAGACGCCCATCCCCACATTGGGACGGACAAACTTCCGAGAGTCATCGAGAATATGCGCAAGACGATTCTGGACTGTGGGGGAGAAGTGCATTTTGAGACCCGTATGGATGCCTTGCTCATCGAGAAAGACACGGTGGTGGGGATAGAGACGAACACGGGGAAGACCTTCCGCGGGCCGGTCATTTTGGCCACGGGGCATTCGGCGCGTGATGTCTACCGTTGGTTGCATGCCCATGGCGTGGAAATCGAAAGCAAGGGCTTGGCGGTCGGTGTGCGTTTGGAGCATCCGTCGCTTCTCATCGACCAGATACAATATCACAACCGGAACGGACGGGGAAAGTATCTTCCGGCTGCGGAGTATAGCTTTGTGCAGCAAGTGGAAGGCCGCGGGGTGTACAGTTTCTGTATGTGTCCGGGCGGGTTCGTCGTTCCGGCAGCCAGTGGTTCCCGGCAGACGGTGGTCAACGGGATGTCGCCCAGCAACCGTGGGTCGAAATGGAGCAATTCAGGCATGGTGGTGGAGTTGCATCCGGAAGATCTGGAGGAGAAATCACTGGCCGGTTTTATGGCTGTTTCCGGTTTGCAGCCGGACGTGCGGCATCCGTTGGCCATGATGTTCTTTCAGGAAGCGTTGGAAGAACAGAACTGGCAGCAGGGGAATTGCCGACAGACGGCTCCCGCGCAGCGGATGGCCGATTTCGTGAACGGGCGTTTGAGTTACGACCTGCCCGCGAGTTCGTATGCTCCCGGACTGGTGTCCTCGCCTTTGCATTTCTGGATGCCGAAGTTCATCACGGCACGATTGGCAGAGGGCTTCCGCCGTTTCGGCAAAGCCTCCCGTGGTTTCCTGACCAACGAGGCCGTGATGTTAGGAGTGGAGAGCCGCACGTCGGCACCCGTACGTATCGTGCGCGATGGGGAAACTTTGCAGCACGTGCGGTTGAAGGGATTGTTCCCGTGCGGCGAAGGTGCCGGATATGCCGGAGGCATCGTGTCGGCCGCGATGGACGGGGAGCGTTGTGCGGAAGCCGCGGCTGCTTACCTCGGGAGTTAGAAATCCACTCCCAAGGTCATGGTGAGGTTGCCCGTGCGGATGTGCCCGTCGAAGTCGTCGTAATGGTATTCGCTGTAGTTACGTCCGGCAATGTTGAACAAGCCGATGTCGTATCCCATTTCAAAGTAGAAGTTTTGGAAAGCCATGCCGCAACCTACCCGTATTCCGGCATCGAAGCGTTTATAGCGGTCGGCTCCGAATGGGTCAATCTTGGTACGGGAATCGTAAAGTTTGGTCGTTCCGCCTACGCCAACGGCCATGAAACCGCCGAAAAACGGTTGCACGGTGAAATCGTCGGCGTTGGTGTTGAGTTTGTATTTCAGTACAATGGGAATTTCCAGATACCTCATGTAGCATTTCTTAAACTCGACTTCCTCCGTGGCTTCTATTTCCGTACCCTTTTCCGTGTAAATCAATCCGCTCTCCAAGAAGAAGGGTAGTCCGTCGCCCAGCTTGTTTCCGTAAACCAATCCGATATGATAACGCGGCAACGGATTGGTCTGTGCTTCTCCTCCTGTCCCTTTGTATCGCACCGTAGGGACGTTCAGCCCGAAACGCAGACCGAAGTAAGAGCTTCGCCTGTAATCCCGCCAACGGCTCGCATATACGGGTTCTCCTTCATAGAAATCCTTTCCGGCGCTTACCGGCATGGCGGTCAACAGTAATAAGACATATAGAAGAAAAGTTTTTTTTGTCATGTGAGTGTATGCTTAATATCGATGATTTATTAGGCAAAAATACAAATTAATTTTATTTCATAAGCCTTTTTAGATAAATAATTGCTATTTTTGCGGATGTTATACAACGATAGAACAACTTTGAAATATTAAGGTCTCGGAGCGGTCGAGACAGGTGTTGTGGGCCTGCATGCAAAGAGATCCAATTCTGAAAACGTAGATATGAAAGTATTAAAATTTGGGGGAACATCCGTAGGTTCCGTAGAAAGCATTCTGAGTGTTAAAAAGATTGTTGAGGCTGAAAAGGAGCCTGTGGTTGTCGTAGTATCTGCATTGGGCGGAATTACCGACAAGTTGATTAAGACATCCAAGTTGGCTTTGGCCGGAGACTTGTCTTACCAGTCCGAGTTTGATGAGATTGCCGTGCGTCACCATCAGATGATAGAAGCCGTAATTCCTTCCGGAGAAAAAAAGGAACGTTTGTTGGAGACCATCGACGCCTTGCTGGATGAGTTGAAAAGCATTTATCAAGGCGTCTATCTTATCCGTGACCTTTCGCCTAAGACGTCTGCTGCCATAGTCAGTTATGGGGAGCGGTTGTCGTCCAATATAGTAGCCGTGTTGATAGACGGAGCCAAATGGTTTGACTCACGTACCTTTATTAAGACTGAGATTAAGTCGGGACGTCAGTTGCTGGCATCCGATTTGACGCACGAATTGGTCAAACAGGCTTTTGTCGACTTGCCGAAAGTTTCTTTGGTTCCGGGATTCATTTCCACGGATGCCGACTCCGGAGAGGTGACGAACTTAGGTCGTGGAGGGTCGGACTATACGGCCTCCATCATTGCAGCGGCGTTGGATGCTTCTTTTTTGGAAATATGGACGGATGTGGACGGTTTCATGACGGCCGACCCGAAGGTGATTTCCACCGCTTATACCATCAATGAGTTGAGTTATGTAGAGGCTATGGAGCTTTGCAACTTCGGTGCGAAGGTGGTTTATCCCCCTACCATCTATCCTGTTTGCGTAAAGAATATTCCGATTCTTATCAAGAATACGTTTAATCCTTCGGGAAAAGGCACGGTGATTAAGAGTGACATCGCCGAAGACCAGAAGCCTATCAAGGGCATTTCCAGTATAAACGGAACGACATTGATTACGGTTTCCGGTTTGTCTATGGTGGGAGTCATCGGCGTGAACCGTCGTATCTTCTCGGCGTTGGCCAATAACGGCATCAGTGTGTTCCTTGTGTCGCAGGCTTCTTCGGAGAACAGTACGTCCATCGGTGTACGCGATGCGGATGCCGATGCGGCTTGCGAGGTTTTGAATGCGGAATTCTCCAAGGAAATAGAGACGGGAGCGATGTACCGGATGACGGCGGAAAGCGGTTTGGCTACAGTGGCCATCGTGGGCGAGAACATGAAGCACACACCCGGCATCGCCGGTAAGTTGTTCGGAACGTTGGGGCGCAGCGGCATCAATGTGATTGCTTGTGCACAGGGCGCTTCGGAGACGAATATCTCTTTTGTGGTGGACGGGCTGTTCTTACGCAAGACACTTAATGTCATCCATGATAGTTTTTTTCTTTCGGAATACCAAGTCCTCAATCTTTTTCTGTGCGGAGTAGGGACGGTGGGTAGTAGCTTGATTGCGCAGTTGGCGCAGCAGAGTGAGAAATTGAAGAAAGAACGGGGTTTGAAGCTTAAGGTCGTGGGTATTGCCAGCGGGCACAATGCGATGTTCGACCGCGAAGGTATCAGTTTGGAGAACTGCCGTGAACAGTTGGCGCATAGTGCGCCGAGCGATTTGAACCGCTTGCGTGACGAAGTGATAGGAATGAACATCTTCAATTCCGTGTTTGTCGACTGTACGGCCAGTTCCGATGTGGCCGGACTGTATCAGGAATTTCTGGAGCATAACATCTCCGTGGTGGCGGCCAATAAGGCTGCGGCCTCTTCCGATTACGCCACTTATCAGAAACTGAAATCCACAGCCCGTAAGCGTGGGGTGAAGTTCCTGTTCGAGACGAATGTGGGAGCCGGCCTGCCCATTATCCGTACCATGAACGATTTGCTGAACAGCGGGGATAAGATTTTGAAGATAGAAGCCGTATTGAGCGGTACTTTGAATTTCATATTCAACAAGATTTCGGCCGACGTTCCGTTTAGCGAGACCGTGCGGCTGGCCAAGGAAGAAGGATATAGCGAGCCCGATCCCCGTGTGGATTTGAGCGGAAAAGATGTCATCCGCAAGTTGGTGATTTTGGCGCGTGAAGCCGGTTACCGTATCGAACAGTCCGACGTGGAGAAGCACCTGTTCGTGCCCGATTCGTTTTTCCGGGGTACGTTGGATGAATTTTGGAAGAACCTGCCTTCCCTGGATGCCGATTTCGAGCGGCGGCGTAAGGTATTGGAGAGCGAAGGAAAACGCTGGCGTTTTGTTTCCCGTTACGAGAACGGCAAAGCCAGTGTGGAACTGTGTGAGGTAGGACGTGAACATCCGTTCTACACCCTCGAAGGTTCCAATAACATTATCTTGCTGACGACTGAACGCTATAAGGAGTATCCCATGCAGATTCAGGGATACGGAGCCGGGGCCGGAGTGACGGCGGCCGGTGTTTTTGCCGACATCATGAGTATTGCCAACGTATGACAGATATATAATTAAGGTAAGGAGATAAAGATGAAGCATATTATTATACTGGGCGACGGCATGGCCGATTGGAAAGTTCCGGCCTTGGGCGACAAGACGCTGTTGCAATATGCCCATACGCCTAATATGGATTGGATAGCCCGCATGGGACGCAACGGATTGTTGCAGACCGTGCCGGAGGGATTTCATCCCGGTAGCGAAGTGGCCAATTCTTCCATTTTGGGTTACGATCAGCACAAGGTGTATGAAGGACGCGGGCCGCTCGAAGCGGCCAGTATCGGAGTCGAACTGGCCGATGACGATTTGGCGTTGCGTTGTAATCTGATTTGCATTGAAGAAGGCAAGATAAAAAACCATTCTTGCGGACGGTTGGAGACGGAAGAGGCGGATGTGCTGATTCGTTTCTTGCAAGAGAAGTTAGGTAACGAGCGTATACATTTCTATACGGGTGTGCAGTACCGCCATTTATTGGTCATCAAAGGAGGGAACAAGCACCTGCATTGCACTCCTCCGCACGACGTGCCGGGTACGCCTTTCCGTGACTGTATGGTGAAGGCCGAAGTACCCGAAGCCCAGGAAACCGCAGACTTGCTGAATCGCCTGATTCTGGAGTCTCAGAGGTTGTTGGCCGACCACCTGTTGAATATCCGCCGGATGAAGGAAGGCCGCGATGCGGCCAACAGTATTTGGCCGTGGGGCGGCGGCAACCGTCCGGCCATGGTTCCGTTGACGGAGACTTATCCTCAAATCAAAAAGGGTGCGGTCATTACCGCCGTAGACCTCATACGGGGTATCGGACGTTATGCCGGTTTGCAGGTCATAGATGTGGAAGGGGCTACCGGTTTGTACGATACGAATTACGAAGGCAAGGCCCAAGCGGCGATAGAAGCCTTGAAAGACGGTGATTTCGTGTATCTGCATGTAGAGGCGAGCGACGAAGCCGGTCATGACGGAAACGTGGAATTGAAGTTGCAGACGATAGAGAATCTGGACCGCCGTGCCATCGGACCGATTTTGGAAGCCGTGAAAGATTGGGAAGAACCGGTGGCCATCGCCGTGTTGCCCGACCATCCTACGCCCTGTGCCCACCGTACGCATACGCCCGACCCTATACCGTTTGCCATTTACTACCCTGGCATAGAGCCGGACAGCGTACAGACGTTCGATGAGGACGCAGCTAAAGCCGGAAGCTACGGGTTGCTTCGGGGCGATGAGTTTATTCGTGAATTTATGAAACATTAATCGACCATACTTTATGAAATATTATAGTACGAACGGTAAGGCCGACCGCGCTACGCTTCACGAAGCCGTAGTGAAAGGCCTGGCGAGCGACAAAGGTTTGTTTATGCCCGAGGTCATCCGGCATCTTCCGGAGTCGTTCTTCGACGAGATACAGGACCTTTCTTTTCAAGAAGTGGCCTACCGCGTGGCGGACGCTTTCTTCGGAGAGGACGTGCCGACCGATACGTTGAAACAAATCGTGTACGACACGTTGAGTTTCGATTGTCCGGTGGTGAAAGTTACGGAGAACATTTATTCCTTGGAACTTTTCCACGGTCCCACGTTGGCCTTTAAAGACGTGGGAGCGCGTTTCATGGCCCGCCTTTTGGGATACTTCATCAAGCAGGAAGGGTGCAATCAGGTGAATGTGTTGGTGGCTACTTCCGGCGACACAGGGAGTGCCGTGGCCAACGGTTTTCTGGGTGTGGAAGGCATCCACGTGTATGTACTCTATCCGAAAGGCAAGGTGAGTGCCATTCAGGAATGCCAGTTTACGACGTTGGGGCAGAACATTACCGCCCTCGAAGTGGACGGCGTGTTCGACGATTGCCAGGCTTTGGTGAAAAACGCTTTCATGGACGAGGAACTGAACCGCCACATGAAACTGACGTCCGCCAATTCCATCAACGTGGCCCGTTTCCTGCCGCAGGCATTTTACTATTTCTACGCTTACGCCCAGATGAAGAAGCTCGGCAAGGCCGACCAACTGGTGGTATGCGTGCCGAGCGGAAATTTCGGCAACATCACGGCCGGACTGTTCGGCAAGGTGATGGGCTTGCCGGTGAAGCGTTTCATTGCAGCCAACAATGCCAACGACATCTTCTACAATTATTTGCAGACGGGAGAATACCATCCCCGTGCGTCGGTGCAGACCATCGCCAATGCCATGGATGTGGGCGATCCCAGTAATTTTGCCCGTATTTACGATTTATACAAGGGAAGCCACGCGGCCATTACGGCTGAAATCAGCGGGGCGACTTATACCGACGCGCAGATTGCCGAGACCGTGAAGGCTTGTTATGAAACGAACGGTTACTTGCTTGACCCGCATGGAGCTTGCGGCTTCCGTGCTTTAAGCGAGGGGCTGCGTGAGGGCGAATGCGGTGTGTTCCTCGAAACGGCACATCCGGCCAAGTTCCAGGCCACGGTGGAGAATATCATCGGCGGTTCGGTGGATATACCTGAAAAGTTGGCCGCCTTCATGAAAGGGGAGAAGAAGAGTATCCCGATGGGCAAGGACTTTGCCGGATTCAAGGCATACTTGATGAAACAATAGTTTTATCGTTTGTTGAAAACATCGCGTCCCTGTATGGCCTGACGTTTCCCCGGAAACGTGCAATGGCATACAGGGACGCGATGCTTTATGTTTGCACCGTGTTACCGCACAAATTTCAGTGTGTGGGCGGTGCCGGAGGCCGTCACGACACGCAACAGGTAGATTCCATTGTGCAACTGTCCGGCGGCAATACGGTAGTTTCCGTCCGCGCTTTCAGGCTTGTCGGAAGAGAGAAGCCGTTGTCCTCGGCTGTCGTAAAGGTCGGCACGTGCCACCTTTCCGCCATAGCGGAAACGGATGTCCGTTTCTCCCGGGGCGGAGCAATAGACAGGAGCGTCAGCCGTTTGTGCGGCCATGCCTTGTATCGCCGAAGGTTCGGTAATCTCGAAATAGGTAGTCTGTGCTATTTCGTTGCCGTTGTGATTCGCCACGATGAAACGGTAGTCGCCCGGTTGGAGGGTAGCCTTGAATTGCAATTCAAAGTGCATGGGTTTTTCTTTTGTTGCCGTGACTTGCAAGATTTGGTATTGCAAGGGGTCGCCCAGTTCTTTCGGATAAATGCCGATTACGAAAAGGTCTGTATACATATCGCCGCTGTGGCCTTCGATGTCGATGCTTCCCTTGTAGGTCATGGTCTCGCCTTGTTCGTACGATGCCTTGTCGAGTCCGCCTGTCAGGTTGAAGCCTTCGGCCAAGTTGGCTTCCTCGATGTCTATCTCCACGAGGGGGCTTATGGTGTGAATCCCGTAGCCTATGAGGATAGCCGCCTGTATTCCGTACCGCCCTTCTTCCACTGCGGGCAATGTCCGTGTGGCGGTGAACGTGGTGTCATCGAGAGCGGGCAGGCAGAAACTTCCTACGGGAAAATAATCCATTAGCTCGTTCCTTTCAATGTCTATTAGCAGGGCATATACGTCATTGTGAAACTCACTGTCTTTTTCCTCGTTCCGTATCTCCACCTTGAAATCTGCATTGTAGCCGCTGTAAAGCTTACCGGAGGGAGTGATGTTCACTACGGCTTCCCGGCCGGAGGCGTGCCATTCGGAAGAGCCGTCCTGGAATACTTCGAGGTAAAATTCTTTTGTGGCATTGGGGTTTTTCCGTATTTCTTTCCATTCTTCTTGTCCGGCTTGGCGTGCGGCCGGGTATATTCGGTATGTTCCCGGTGCTAACGCTGCCGGGTCGAAGCCGCTGAAAGTTAAAAACTCTATGGATGCCTCGGTAGGAACCTCGTTTTCTGTCCGGTAAGATTTGGAGAACGGTTGTGCCGTAGCGTCCTTTTCGGCCATAAGGGTGATTTCCCCGTCGAATATGTAGCCGGAGTTTGTAATATTGTCCAAGCGGAAGGTCTCGTTTTCATATTCGGCGCCCTCCATGTATAAATGGCAGGAAGGCACCGGTGTGACGGTCTGGGGCATCAGGCCGACTATCATGCGTTGGATGAACTTAAAGCCTCCTCCTCCGCCTCCTCCGATGCCAAGACTTTCCGGATTAAGGGAATATAACTCAAAATACCCGTTGTCGGCTCCTCCCCATCCCCAATTCACGTGCACGAGGTCGTCGCTGTCGTAGCCGTCGATGATAAAAGCATGGCCGCCATTTGTGGCATCCTGTCCGCTATATTGCACAGGCCGCTTGGCCGAAAGCTCCGTTTTGATGAGGTTCATCCATTCTTCGGAAGAATAGAAAGACCTGAATGTGACATAGGCCGACGGGTCATAACCCAAATATTCCACCATACCTTGCATGAGTTCCTCGCTGGTGCTGTTCGATGTCGAGGCATAGTCCATTTGTGCGGCCACGCCACAGGCTTTCATCAGTGTGGCCACTGCATTGGCTTGTGTCTCGTTGTATTCGCCATAGTTGTAGGCAGGCAGCATGTTGTCCCAGTCGAAAGGCGTGTTGCCGAAATCGAATTCCACGGGGAATTGGTGAGTCTCCGTGGTGTAGGAATAGCTGCCTGTGCCGCGCTCCGGATATTTATAGTAGCGCATGATCATTGCGGCGGCCGTTGCAGCACAGCCCGTCACCATCTGTTCACCGTTGAGTTCGGGACAGAATTTGTTGTAGGGTGTGCCTTGGTCGTAGTTGATGTCGCCGAGCAAGGGAGCGACGGCTTCGGGGAATGACGTGTCTTCTTGTTTCAGGTTGAACGTCCGTCGCCCGTCGGGTGCTTCTCCTGTTTGGCGGATATGCCCGGCTTGCGCGGCGTATGCGTCGAGCAAGGCTTTGAGTCCGGCGGGCATGTCCCCGGTGCGGAATGCGCCTTCGGTGGAGTAACCGAGAATGTCGGCCATGCGGTCGTCCCCGGAAACGATAACGAAAGCTTCCGAGCCTTGGTTATAGGCGTACCATGCCGGTTGTGCCGTGCCGAGGCCGCGTTTCAAGGGGGAGGTCTCGGACGTGGCTGCCAAGGTAAGCGGTGCGGCGGCACGTGTGGCGGTCACACGTTTGGCGGCGAGGAACTCCTCTGCTATTTGCCGTGCCTGCGCTTCTTTGCGGGGCTCGGCTGAGGCTTGTGTACCGATAAGGGCGACCGCAAGCCAAAGGAGGTAACGATGTTTCATTGTATATAAATTGTTATGGTTTGTGATTTATCTGACGGTATTCGCCGTGTAGTCGCGGACGATGTAGATGCCGCTGTCGTCACCGGTTTTGAATGCACTCAGCCAGAGCTGGGTGTGTTCGTCCTGTAATTTGCAGTAGAGGCGGAGGGTACCTGCTTGGAGTTTTTGCCCCATCTCGTTCTTCCAATTCTCATCGTTCCAGTCTTCTTCGGCTATCGGGGTATGGAGGTCGGGAGTCGATGCGTCGTCATAATACTCGGTCTCTACTTCCATATTGAATCTTCTTTGGGCATAGGTGCGCACGACGTAGAATTTTCTGGCGTAGGTACTTACGTCCGTATTGGTGTAGATTTCATATTCCGTGATTTTCGACAGGATGTTGTCGTTGAATGTGAAGGCGCGGTTGATGGTGGAGAAGGAACTGGAGGACAACTTGTCCGCAAATGTACCCAAATAAGTGCCGGGTTGCGACGTGCTTTCCGTGAGCCGGGGATAGACCTTCAGTGTAGTGGCGAGGTCGTCATCCCAAAAACTGCTGAAGATGTCGCAGGAGATGACTGTGTAGTCCAGTGTGCTGCTCATGTCTTTGTAAAAGTTGCCTTCCGCATCAGGGCCGAGGAACGAGTAACGGGCGTTGAACGATAAACTGTATTGTCCCGGTTCTTCGGGTGCGGTGAAGCTGAAATAAGCCGTGCCGTTTTCTTCCTTGTCCGAAGGCTCGTTCAGTGAACCCCATGTGTAAGTCGTTTCGCTGATGTTCTGCCCGCCTGTGGGGAGGGCGATAGAGGCCGTCAGGGGTTGGCCGGGACGCACTTGATCTTTGCCGGTGTTCAGGCTGATGGTGCCGTTCTTTGCCGGTGCCACGCCGTGCCGGGTAGCATCTTCTTCACTGCAGGCACTGAAGGCCAATGCGGCGCAACAGGCCGCCATGTAAATTTTGAAAGTCTTTTTCTTCATCTTCTGTTTCTGTTATATTAATAATGTGTATGGCGGTGGATTATTTCCATCCTTCACGCCGTATTTTTTCGTTCAGTTCCGTCACGATATCCTTGTAGTCGGCACGGCGGCCGCAGGCGCGTATCTCTGTGAGCGGGTATTTGTCCACGATGCGTTCCATCATCTCCTCGCGACTGGGAGGTGCGGCCAGCTGGATATATTCCTCGTAGGTATAAGAGAGGAAAGCCACGGTGGGGCCGATTCCCCGGTTGTCCAACCAGTAGCCCCCTTCGAGCGGAGTAGGCAAGGCGGGCTTGCCGCCCCGTTGCAGGTCTACGGGATCGGGATAGGACACAATACGGGTGCGTTCTTCGTTCATCAGTACGGGCACTAACTTGGAGTAGTCCTTTTTCATTTTATAGATGTACACCACAGGTGACGACACGCCCGCTTGGCCCGTGGCGGTGACGTTTATGGTGCCCGTCGGCCAGTGGGTGGTGGAAGCCGCATCAACCTGTCCCGTTTCATGCCGGCTTTCCGAGGAGAAATGACAGGCTGCGAGCAAGGCCGTTCCGGCCATCAAGGCGCAGATGCCGCTGTGTCTTTTGGGAAATTTCTGTTTCATCAGGTGTTTTGGGATTGAAAGTAGAATAATCAATGCCGCAAATATAGTGAAAGGCGAGCGCAGAGACAAATGAAAACGAAGTTTTCTCATTTGACTATGCCGAGCCGCATCCTATATTCGTGAAACAAATATAAGGATTTATCCTTGCGAAGTAAAATATAATGAAATAAAAGACAGGAAAAGAAAACAATAAGCCGCTGATTACTGACATTTTGTCGTTTTCTGCGCCAATAATGTCAGTTGAAAAAAAGAGTGGGTGCTAAAAAGGATTGCACAATTTTAAAATCAGTCCGTATGGGCTTAAAAAGGTTTTCAAAAGTTTAATCCCGGACGGTCCGATGAAGGTGTGGAGTTTCCGGGTACGGGGTTTGTATTTTATTCAGTCGGACGGGGCAACCGACAGGAAGGCCGTCCGGAAAGAAAAAATGAATGTATAACTTAAAAGATAGGAGATGAAGATTATGTCACCGATTAGAAAGTACAATGGTCAGAATTGGTTACCGAGTTTGTTTAACGACTTTTTCGACAATGAATGGATGGGCAAGGTGAACGCCACGGCACCGGCTATCAACGTGATAGAAAGTGATGCAGACTATAAAGTGGAAGTAGCCGCCCCGGGTATGACGAAAGAAGATTTTACCATCCATTTGGGCGAAGACGGAGAACTGGTTATCTCGATGGAGAAAAAGAACGAGGTGAAAGAGGAAGACAAGAAGAACAAACGCTATTTGCGTCGTGAGTTTTCTTACGCCAAGTTCCAGCAGGCTCTGGTTTTGCCGGATGACGTGGAGAAAGACAAGATCAGTGCAAATGTGAGTGACGGAGTATTGAACATCACGCTTCCGAAACGCACTCCGGAAGAGAAAGCAAAAGTGAACCGTGTGATTGAAATACAGTAAGCAGTTCTTTTCGCGTCCGTAAGCGTTTGATGATATGGAGGTTGTCCTTGGTAAGACAAGGGCAACCTTTTTTTGTGTTTCCGGGACAGGCAAATGGTGTTTCATGTCTATGTTTGTCAGATTTCCGGAAGGCGGACACGTATGGGCGGAAGGGGTGATTTCGTTCGGCTGAGAACGGAAAATCGTTTGGCTGAGAATGAAAAATCGTTTGCAGCAGATTGAAAAATCAGTCTCAGTAGATTGATTTTGTATTTGCAAGACGTTGATTTATAGTGTGGTGTGTTTTTTGCAAGAAAATGCGGATTGTCAGATAAAAAGATTCATTTTTATTATCACGGATTTCGCCTTAACTTTGCGGCATAATCATCCATGATTTGTCCATGAGAAAATTACATCCTTTCATGTTGGCCGGTACGGGGAGCGACGTGGGCAAGAGCGTACTGGCAGCGGCTTTGTGCCGCATTCTCCGGCAAGACGGTTACCGCCCGGCTCCGTTCAAGGCACAGAACATGTCGCTCAATTCGTACGCCACTCCCGAAGGGTTTGAGATAGGGCGGGCGCAGGCCGTGCAGGCCGAAGCGGCCGGCATACCGTGCCACACGGACATGAATCCCGTGTTGCTCAAACCGAATTCCGACCATACGTCGCAAGTGGTGCTCAACGGGCGGCCCGTGGGCAACAGTTCGGCTTACGACTACTTCCGCCGGGGCGGACGCGAGGAGTTGCGGGCAGCGGTGTGTGCAGCGTTCGACCGGCTCGCCGTCCGTTACAACCCCATCGTGATGGAGGGGGCCGGCAGCATCGCCGAAATCAACCTGCGGGACCGCGACATCGTGAATATGCCCATGGCCCGCCATGCCGGGGCCGACGTGTTTTTGGTGGCGGACATCGACCGGGGCGGGGTTTTCGCTTCGGCTTACGGTTCCATCATGTTGCAGACGCCTGAAGACCGTCGACGGATAAAGGGCATCATCGTCAACAAATTCAGGGGCGACCGCCGGTTGTTCGACGACGGCGTGCGGATGATGGAGGACGTGTGCGGCGTGCCGGTACTCGGGGTGATACCTTATTTCCACGACATACAGATTGAGGAGGAGGATTCCGTGGAACTGGAACAGAAGAACGACCGTGCCGCAGCGGGACGGGTGAACGTGGCCGTGGTGAAGTTGCTCCACCTGTCGAACTTCACGGATTTCGACCGCTTGGAACGCGACGACAGGGTGCACCTGTATTACACCGACCGGGCGGATGAGTTGCAGAAAGCGGACCTCATCGTGTTGCCCGGCAGCAAGAGCACGTTGGACGACCTGCGTGAACTGAAACGCAACGGCCTGGCCGAGGCCGTGGTGCAAGCCGCCCGGAGCGGCAAGACCGTCATGGGGATTTGCGGAGGCTATCAGATGATGGGCACGGAGGTGGCCGACCCCGACGGGGTGGAAGGCACACCGGCACGCTTGTCCGGTCTGGGGCTATTGCCCGTGCATACGGTCATCGGCCGGGAGAAAGTGACCCGTCAGGTGGAGTTCCGTTTTCGCGGCTCCGAAACGCTATGCCAAGGGTATGAAATCCACATGGGCAGGACGGTGGCCGACGAGGCGGGGCAATCCTTCGTCCCCTTGAACCGGTTGGCAGACGGGACAGCCGACGGGTGTTACGTCCACGACCGTTGCATGGGGACTTACATCCATGGCATTCTGGACAACCCTTCTGTCTTGGATTTCCTTTTGGCTCCTTATATGGAGGAGGTGGCCTGCGGGACCACGGAGGACTATGCAGACTACAAAGAAAGGCAATACGAGTTTTTGGCCGCCCATGTGCGGCGGAATTTGGATATGGAGAAGTTCTATCGCATCTTGTCGTCAGAGGAGGTAGAGTAAAACGCCCGTCAGGATCATCAGGATTTCCGCACGCCGGTTGACGGCCACGGCCTGTTGCATGTCGGTCGTGGTGAGCGGGCGCAGGCGGTTTCCGATGTACGGTTTGAAACAATACTCGCCGAAGTAGTGGTGCGGCCCGCCGAAGCGGCAGTCCAGTATGCCGGCCAGCGCCGCTTCGGGGTAGCCGGAGTTGGGGCTGGCGTGCATCCGTCCGTAGCGGCGGATGAAGCGCAGTTCTTCTTTCAGGTTGCGGGCGCTTTTGCTTTTCCGGAAGGGGATGCACGCGGCCAACGCCATCAACAGGGCGGTGAGACGGGCGGGGAGGTAGTTGGCGGCATCGTCTATCCGGGCGGCTGCGCGGCCGAAGTCCTTGAACCGTTCGGTGCGGTAGCCGAGCATGGAATCCATGGTGTTAATCATTTTATAAGTCAGCATTCCTGGGATGCCGAGCAGATAGAGCCAGAATAACGGGGCGATGACACCGTCACTCAGGTTTTCCGCCAAAGTTTCCAAAGCGGCGGTGCGTATTTCCTGGTCGCTGAGGCGGCTTGTATCCCGTCCCACGATGCGGTTCACTTGCCGCCTTCCTTCTTCCAAAGAACGGTCGGCGGCGCGGAACACCCTGCGCACTTCCCGGATGAGCGTCGTGCCTGCCAGACAGTAAAAGATAAGTATGCCCGTCACAAGATAATACAAGTAAGCTCCCCCGGCCTCCCATTGCAGGCAGGCTGTCCATAAGGCGGCCAAGGCGAGATGGGCGGATAGGAAGAGGGTGCAGAGCGTGGCGACGGTCCAGAAAGTCCCTTTGGCACGCCGGTGGTCTCCGTGGTTGGCTTTCCGCTCAAAAAAACTGATCCAGCGGCCGAAAGCCACTATGGGGTGCGGCAGCCGGGCGGGGTCTCCGGCGCAAAGGTCCAACCCCCATCCGATAAGTAAAGGAATAATGCTGTGCATGGGCGTGGTTATATGGAAAACATCCACTCTCCGATGGCGGCCAACAGGCGGTCGTCTTCTTCGGGAGATTGTACGGCTATGCGGAAGTACCGTTCGTCTAATCCTTCAAAATTGCCGGCATCGCGGATGAGCATGCCGTGCGTTTCGGCCAAGTAGTCTTTCAGTGCCGAGGCCTTTCCCATCCGCAGCCGGGCCAACAGGAAGTGGGTTTCTCCCGGCCAAACTTCGGCTATGCGCAGGGCTTCCAACTGTCCGGCCACGCGCACCCGCTCTTCTAATAGGGATTGCAAGTCGATGCGGAAGTCTTTTTCGTGCTCCGTCAGGAAGAGGGCGGCTTCCAGTGCCAACGTGTTGACCGACCACGGCATTTTGTTCCGTCGGATACGTGCCGTCCATTCCTGCCGGGCGGTCAGGTAGCCGACGCGCAATCCCGGGATGCCGAAACGTTTCGTCAGGGAATGGAGCAATATGACGTTGGACCGTGTGGCGGCTTCATGCGGAGAAAACAACATGCGTGGGGTGAAATCCTCATAACTTTGGTCTATGACGAACAGGACATCCGGATGCTGCGCGGCCAGCCGTTTCATCTCGTCGTGGGGAAGGACGGACCCGGTCGGGTTGTTCGGATTACAGATCCACACGATGTCCGCATCCTCCGGCAGATGGTCGGTGGTATAGATGGACCGTACCTGATGGCCGTGCAGGCGGCAGGCATCCGCGTATTCCGAAAACGTGGGGGACAGGATGCAGGAACGCCGTCCGGAAAAAGTCTGCGCAATCAGATAGATGGCTTCCGTGGCTCCGCTCGTCAGACAGACCGATTCCGCGCTTATCCCCATCGCCTGAGCCAGTTGGCTTTCTACGGCATGCGGTGACGGTTCGGGATAGGAACGTACTTGTTCCCAACAGTTTTCCAGATGCCGGAATAAGGGAGCAAGCGACGTATGGTGATATACATTGCTGCTGAAGTTCAGGGTTATCTTGCGGCCGTACCGGTATGAGTCGTCTCCGTGTCCGTTGAGCATGGTGATTCCATTTTGGGGCAAAGGTACGTAAAAATGATAAGATATGAGAGGAAGAGGGAGGATAAAAAACGGGGACGTGCATTCACTGCATGTCCCCCGTTGGTCTTAGCCATGAAAAAACTTCTGTGTGTTAGAAGTTATATCCTAATTTGACCATAAACTTGCTGGTCTTGGTCTTTTCCGTGATTTCATTGAAATCGAGAGCATAACCGATACCCACGTTGAACTTGCTGATGTCGAGTGTGGCTCCGATTTGCCATCCGAATTGTACACGGTTCCATTTCCAGTCATCGGAACCATATAATTCGTTTACGTCGTCTTTGTCGAATAAGTTATAGCTTTCGTCATATTCGTAATCGCTTCTGTCAATGTAGTCTTCAAATTCTGATGGAATATTAAGAGTGAATTCTTCCTTTTCTTTTGCCATTAGATTTATACGCAGATAGAAACCCGTGTAAGGCTTGATGGCCAACTGTTCGTTGATTTTTACGCCATAGACTAAATTTATGGGTATGTTCAAGCCTAATTGTGTGATAGAATTCTTGGATTCATATCCGACCGTATAGCCATAATATTCATCTGATTCGCTTTCACTGTCGCTATGTCGTGAGAAGTTGATTCCTATGCCGGTTTGGATGAATAAAGGTAATTTCTTGGTTATCTTAAAAGCATGTTCGTAATCAACGGAGAATCCATTCATATCCAAGTCGTCGGGGTCATCGAAGTCTTGGTTGATGAATACGCGGTCGTATGAAAACCGCAAGCCTTTCCAAGCTTCTACGTCAGAAGAGGAGGACGATGAACCGCCGCCGTTCATGAACTGTGCGAAAGACATTGTAGAGCAACCTAACAACATCGCGGTCAATAAACACTTAAACTTTTTCATAATCTCTAAATTTTGAAATGAATAAATCTATGATTTAACACTAATAATTGAACGTCATACGCCAAATGTTGGCTTTGGCCTCTTTGTTGCCGCGCTGGGACACGAAGTAGATGTAGCGTCCGTCTTTGCTCCACACGGGGCTGAGGTCGTCTGCGGCATGGTAGGTGAGTTGGGCGAATCCGGTTCCGTCTAAACGCGACACGAACAAGTCGGTATTGTAATAAGAAAAAGAGCCGGTTTCTATTTTACTGCTTCCCACGAACAACAGCCATTGCCCGTCCGGTGAGATGGAAGGAGAGGTGAAGTCGCGATCGGGTTGCGAGACTATGCATTCCTCCACTCCAGTCTCGTAGTTGACCTTCCATATCTCGCTGTGTCCCGCAGCATTGGGGCGCACGCAGATGAATGCCGGTTCGCCTTTGACGGGGTAAGGGTTCAAGCCTTGGGAGTAGTTGGCTAAAAAGTTGTTCTGCATGTCGTGGCTCCAAATGCTGATGCTTTTGTTTTCCTGTCGGGCAAAGAATATCAATTTCATGTCTGCCGAATAAATCGGGGAATAGTCCATGTTGCCGGACGTGATTTGCCTGCATACGAAACCCTTGTCGGCAGACGTTTGGAATATCTGGTTGGTTTTCCCGCGAGCCTCGGAGAACACGATTTGCTTACCGTCGGGTGAATAAGAAAAGTCCAATACGGCAGTACGGTTGGTCTTCTGGATGGAAGAGCCTTGTTTACTCAAATCTTTAATGAAGATATTGGTCGTGTTGTTGCGGAAAGACAGATAGGCAATTTGGCTTCCGTCTGTGGAAATATCCAAGATGCGGTTGGAGAACCAACCGATGCCTCGGTTGCTTCGTTTGACTTCCGGCATACACACGTAATCCGTGGTTTGGGAGATTTGGGTGAAGTCGGTTCCCGATTCTTCCGGAACGGACACTACCGAGTAGTCTACGCTTTGAGCCATAGTCGATTCACAAGCTAAAGCGAGTAGAAAAACCATACTATAAGGTTGTATTCCGAATCTCATATCTGTGTTTTTTTCTTTAGTTTAAAAGCATTGAACCTTATTATCAGGTCCTGTTTTTTCTTCTCAAAAATGTATATCTCTTCATAAGAGAGCAACTCCGGAACGTTTTATCTTCTTTTACAGCATGATATATTCCTCTGAAAAAAGGTATTTCTTAACTTTCTCAACATTTTACGCACATAATTTGTATTTTATTGAAGTATAATTTTGTATTATACAATCTTTTGAATATTTTTGCATTAAATAGTTGCTCTCTTATGAAGAGATAAACCGTGTTCCTGTGTAGTCTTTCTTTTCAATCATTGTTATTTTTTGGTCATTAGGGATTTATTTGTTTCCTTTTTGTAGGATTGAGAAGCTTTTTTCTCTGAAATCTGTTCGGGATAGGTTTAATTTTACTATATTTGTATAAGGTACAGCGAATGTACCGATATTGTTCAATTTAAAAACTTAAATTATGAAAAAAATCTTTTTAATGTTGGTAGCGGCTCTCATGGTGGGAACGGCTACAGTGAATGCACAAATTTGGGGTGGTCAGTTGATACTCCGTGGTGGTTTTGCCGCTAACAATTTCAAGGGGGACAATACGAGAGGAATCGACATGTTGCCGGGGTATAATTTCAGCCTTGATTTTAATAAGAACTTCTATAAAGGAGCATATTGGAATACAGGCGTAATGTTTGGAACACGCGGGTTCGATGTAAACCATAGCGATGCCAAATTCCGTGCCCATAACCTCAATATTCCTCTTACGGTGGGTTATAAGTATAATCTGACGGATAACCTTGCGGTGGACGGCCGTTTCGGAGCTTTCTTCGGCGTGGATATGGCTGGCAAGATAGATTATGGGAACGGTGATGACGTGAAGATTGGAGATATTGAGGATTACAAGCGTTGCGATGGAGGTCTTATTATAGGAATGGGTGTGTGGTACAAACGAATTAATATAGACTACACCTTTAAGCGTGGGTTTGGAGAAGTATGGGAAGACGGTCCTGCAGGAGCCGTAAACCACATGATTCGTCTGGGTTACGCATTCTGATTTAGAATTAAAGAAAATAGATGTTTTTGTTCTTTCTGCGGCTTGCGCTTGTGCGCAGGCCGCTTTTTTGTACCTTTGCGGAAAGTTTGGTTTAATGGAGGAGAGCGAAAGGATGACGAAAATTACTACGATCGTTTTTGATTTGGACGGTACGTTGCTTAATACGTTGGATGATTTGGCAGACAGTACGAATTATGCCCTGGCACAGTTCGGATTTCCTACGCGCAGTGTGGAGGAGGTGCGTCGTTTCGTGGGTAACGGAGTGCGCAAATTGATGGAACGCGCCGTACCTGCCGGTACGGATAGTGAAAGGTTTGAGGCTGTGTTCGACTGTTTTAAACGCTATTATGTGGAACATTGCATGGTGAAGACCGATTTATATCCGGGTATTGCAGATTTGTTGCATGAACTGAAAACAGCCGGTTATAAGATTGCCATTGTGTCGAATAAACTGCAAGGCGGGGTGGATGAACTTTATCGTCATTATTTTCAGGATACGGTACAAGTGGCCGTAGGAGAGCGTGCCGGCGTACGTCGCAAACCGGCTCCCGACATGGTGGAAATCGCATTGCAGGAACTGGGGGTGGAAAAGGACGAAGCCGTTTACGTAGGAGACTCGGATGTAGATGTGGCTACGGCTGCCCATGCGGGGCTTCCGTGTATTTCTGTATTATGGGGTTTCCGCGACCGGGATTTCTTGGAACGAAACGGGGCCGTCCGTTTTGCGGACAGCCCTGCTGATATACTTGGTCTGTTGGAATCCATTTCCCGACTGTGAATCCTCCGGAAGTTGCAAAAGGAAACGGTATTCGTGGAAATATACCCTTCTGTTCTTTTGTTCTTCTGTCTGAAAGATGCCTCCTGAGGTAGTATGTCTTTCTGCTCTTTTGGCTAAAACGTAACTCCTCGGTAATATGTTTCCCTGTCTGAGCTCCCGGGTCAGTCCTCGAGCGAGTAGTCGATCGTTGTTACGACACGTACCTGTTTGATATAAGGTGTGTTCGGATCTCGGTTCTCGATGGAGAACTGTCCTTGGTAGGCGCGTTGTATGCTTCCCAAACTGCTTTCCGAGTCTTTGGCAAACTTTTCGGCAGCCGTACGTGCATTTTTGGTGGCCTCCTCTATCATCTTCGGTTTGATATCGTTGAGGCTCGTGTAATCGTATGTCACGTTGTAGCGGTAATCCCCGGAAACGATGGCTACTCCTTGTTTGAGCAGTTCGCTTTGTTCGTTGATGAGACCTCTCACCAAATCTACCTGTTTAGAGGTGACCGTGACGACCGTGGTTACATTGTAGCGGTAGGGTTGTACGGTCGTATTATAGCGTTCGGCTTTGGTGTCGATGATTTCTGGGGCGTTTACGTTGATTTCATTCTCCTTGACCCCTTTGCTTTTCAGGAATGCGATGATTTTTGCATTGGATTCCTCTATCTCATTATAAAGGGATACCATATCGTTTCCCAAGGCTTTATAAGTCAGCGGCCACGTAACCTTATCGGCTTTTACTTCCATTTCGGCCAGTCCTTTGACGGTTACTACACGGCTGCGGGATGAAAACTCACTGAGGCCATTGCGTACAAATACGCCGGCCAATGACAGTCCTACGGCCAAGATAATGGCCTCTATTCTCCAATTCTTCATACGTTAAAGTTTTAATGAATACAATCGTAAGAAGCAAATATAGCTGATATGTGATGAATATGGCAAGAAGAAGTATGAAAAATCCTAAATACGCCCGAAACTTTATTTTCTTTCACTTTTGTTTGTGAGAAGATACGTTTATCCGTCAACTGTCTTTTTATGGTATGAAATATCCCATCTGTATTCCGACCTTGTTAGAAAGCCGGATACAGATGGGATTATGGTGCATTGCGGAAGGTGTTTAATAGAGGTCTTCACCGAGTCCTCCGGCTCCACATATATCTATCGGAACCAATTCCATGAAGTCGAGGGTAAAGTCAGAGGTTTCACTACTGGTCAATACGGAGCGCAAGCGTACGGTGTGGTGGGTATTGGCTTTTACTTCCACAGTACATATCTTACGGCGCAGTAAGTTGCATGAATTATAATAAAGGGTACAATTACTTGCATTATATCTCGGAATATCGTTGCCGTCGTTACCGAAGAACACGCTCTTAGGCGCGCTATAGTAGCCGTTGTTTTTCATGATGCGCGCGTTTTCTTCCAGCTCTTCCGTTGTGTAAATAGCGCTTGAGTTTTCATCTTTGTTTCTCCAGCCAGCCCACCCGTTGTAGAGACCGCCGATTCTTCCGTCGTTACCGAAGATGCGCATGTCCATGGGGAGGCCTTGGGGGATACCGTCTACGTAGACTTGTCCGATGCCGCGAGATTCCAAGGCTGTATAGCCCAAGCGTAGCTCGTACGTGCCGGGTGGGACGTTTGGTAGCCGGAACGTTACGTCGTAACTTGTTCCTAAAATACCTACTACGTCTCCTCCCATATTGGACCATTGGATGATAGGGCGCTCTAAGAAAAATATGGTATTTTCACCAAATGTTACGTTGTCCAAATATCCGGGTGGAAGATACCAGTTGTGTCCTCCGCCTTCTGTTCCTTCTTCGCTATTGTCTCCGGCATTGTATCCTTGTGTGGGATTGCCGCAAAGGCGGATGTTGTTGGTGGTGAGTTCGGGCCAAAGAGTCAGTACATCTATGCGTATACGCGTGTTCATCACTTGGTTGCGCATAGTCTGGTCGTAAGCCAGAACATCGTCCACGTAATAATACGCTACGTTTAGTGAGAAATTGTCGGCATTTTCAGGGATTGTCAGATGTGCCCCTCTGATACGTTCGTAATTGTTGTAAACACACGCTTCGCTGTGGTTGATGTAGAAGTCGCGTTCGTATTCCACTGCCGGATCGATTGTACGATATACTTTTTCCAGTTTGATGGTGGAGAAATCGAGTAGCGTGCTAATCCATTCCGTGGGGTCAGCGTAGGCTGTGTAGATTTGCCAGCAGTTGATGAGTTTGGCCGTACTGGTGAACAATCGGTCTAGGATATGATAGGAGAGGAACATGTTTAGCGGGTTATGTCTGCTTTTCAGAGAGGTTTTGTTCCAATACAGTTCTTTGTATGTTTTACCGGTAGCGGGATCTGTCTTATCCAGTCCGAAGATGCTGGCGGAAGTGTAGTCTGCGTACTTTTCTGCGGCCAGGTCGTATAGAGCATCTATCTTTTGGTCCATGGTCATACTTTCATTGAAACGCTCCCCATATTTTTCGTAAAGGACTTTATCGGGTACGATAAGGAGGGTAAAACCTGTGTATCGGTGGTCCGGTCGTTTGCCTATGTAATCTTCATTACCGATACGCATACTTTGGGTGAAAGGGGCATAGTTGTTCTTCCATACTTCGTAGTCATCGTCACGGTAACGTGACAGGGAATCGAGCAATGCAGTCCGCTTGAGGGCTTCGTAGAAGATTGTGAAATCTTTGTGGTTCTCGTCTAAGAGACTGGATCCCAGGCTCGTGTTGGGTACTATCACTTTGTCCACGGGATGTACGACCCCGTTTTCCACGGAGTCGTTTTTCAATTCGTTGATGATGGCGGCACGCCGGTTGATGACGCTGAGCGTCATGCCGTTGGCATCAACTGTGTCACCATTCGTTACGATAATTACGGGTAGGTCGAGTTGATTGCTCTCCTGATGGGTTTCAGCAAGATTGTATGTGTATAGAGTTCGTTCCACCAGGCAGGCTTTAACGAGCGTGTCGCAGAACGAAGCAGGTATATCTTCAACGGATGTATATCCTCTCTCTTTCAGGAAGTCCTCTACTCCGGAGTTTACGGGAGGAAATAGTGTCCGCGCTCCGCGGCTTGCCAGCAAGTCCATTCTTCCGGCTCGTTCTACGATTCGCCTGAATTGGCTGAAATCTTCATGGTTCTTCAAAAAGTCGCTCATCATTTCTCCGGTGAAGGTGTAGTAGCTTTCGGCTGAGAGGTCATCATTGCAACTGGTGGACAGACTCATTTGCATGACCAATAACAAGATGGTGCAAACAGACAGCCAAGATTTGAATTTGTTTTCCATAATCTTGAAATATTAAAATTAGATACATATAGTTTTAACATCTTACTATATGCAAAAGTATAAAAACGCTTTTGGGACTGATAGGATAATATTATCTAAAACATGGATAATAAATGCAAAAATAAAATGGCTATGTGGTTAGGGAGAATAAACTTTTTAATAACATAAAAGCCGTGCGCTTACGATGGAAAGTCGTAAGGGCGCACGGCATATTGCTTGTTTGTCTACAGAAATACTATTGGGTGCCTTTTCAGTAGGTCCGCTTTTGACAAATGCCTGCGGGCTTGGATTTCTGGTTTGCTAATAGAGGTCTTCACCAAGTCCTCCGGCTCCACAGATATCTATCGGAACCAGTTCCATATAATCGAGGACGAAGTTTCCGCTTTCACTGCTTGAAAGCACGGAACGCAAACGTATGGTATGATGGGTGTTTGCTTTTACTTCCACGTTACAGATTTTACGACGCATCAAATCGTTCTGGTTATAATGAGTTACACAGACACTTGCACTGTATCTTGGTGCGTCGGTTCCGTCGTTATTGTAGAACGCACCCTTGGGGCCGCTGTAGTATCCGTTATTCTTCATGACACGTGCGTTTTCTTCCAATTCCTCAGAAGTATAGATACCGCTGGAGTTTTCTTCTTTGTTTCTCCAGCCTTTGAAGCCGTTGTAAAGACCGCCGACTCTTGCGTCGCTGGGGCCGTATCGCATATCTATAGGGATACCTTGAGGTACGCCGTCCACATAAACCTGTCCGATTCCGCGGTCGGCCAAGGCACAATAACCTAAACGCAACTCGTAGGTACCGGGAGGTACGTTCGGCAGTCGGAAGGTCACGTCGTAACTCGTACCTAAAACACCTAATACGTCTCCATGCAAACTCGACCAATATACGATGGGGCGCTGTATGAAGAATGTGGTGTTTTCGCTGAATGTGGCATTCTTTAAGTAACCAGGCGGGAGATAATAATTGTAGCCTCCGGCTTCGGTTCCGTCTTCGCTGTTATCTCCGGCATTGTATGCTTGCGTAGGATTACCGCACAGACGGATGTTGTTGTTGGTCAGTTCCGGCCACAACGTCATAAAGTCGATTCGCATACGGGTGTTCATGACTTTGGTACGCATGGTTTGGTCGTAGGCCAACACATCGTCTACGTAGAAATAAGCTACATTCAACGAGAAGTTGTCGGCGTTTTCAGGAGTCGTCAGATGGGCACCGCGGATACGTTCATCGTTGTTGTATGCGCTGGCATGACTATGATTGATATAGTAATCACGTTCGTATTCTACCGCAGGATCGATTGTACGGTAAACCCGTTCCAATTTCATTGTAGAGAAGTCCAGCATGGTTCCGACCCATTCCGTCGGGTCGAGATAAGCTGTATTGACTCCCCAACAGTTTACCAGCTTGGCCGTACTGGTGAACAATCGGTCGAGGATATGGTAAGACAGGAACATGTGCAAGGGATTGTATTGGCTCTTCAAAGAAGACTTGTTCCAATAAAGTTCTTTGTATGTCTTTCCTTCTTGAGGATCCACTTTGTCCAGTCCGAAGATACTGGCGGAAGTATTGTCGCTATATTTTTCCGCAGCTAAGTCATACAGGGCGTCGATCTTTTCATCCATAGTCATGCTCTCGTTGAAGCGGTCGCTGTATTTCTCGTAAAGTACTTTGTCGGGTACGATGAGGAGCGTGAAACCGCTATACCGATGGTCGGGACGTTTACCCACATAATTCTCGTTTCCGATACGCATGCTTGGCGTGAAGGCGGCATAATTGTTTTTCCACTCTTCGTAGGCGTCATCGCGATAACGCGACAAGGAATCAAGCAGGGCCGTTCTCTTGAGGGCTTCATAGAAGATGGTGAAATCTTCATGGTTCTCATCCAAAAGGCTGGCCCCCAAACTGGTGTTGGGTACTAAAACTTTGTCTACAGGATGTACTACTCCGTTTTCCACAGAGTCGTTTTTCAATTCGTTGATGATGGCGGCACGCCGGTTGATGACGGTCAATACCATTTGGTTGGCATCTACAGTGTCTCCGTTCGTCACCATAATCAAGGGCAAATCCAACTGGTTGCTTTCCTGATGTGTCTCAGAAAGATTGTAGGTGTACAACGTTCGTTCTATAAGACAGGCTTTTACCAACGTGTCGCAAAAAGAGGCCGGAATGTCTTCGACAGAGGCGTATCCTCTTTCTTTTAGGAAAGCTTCCACTCCGGAGTTTACGGGGGGGAATAGTGTACGTGCTCCCCGGCTGGCCAGCAAGTCCATTCTTCCGGCTCGCTCTACGATACGTTTGAACTGGCTGAAATCTTCACGGTTCGCCAAAAAATCACTCATCATTTCACCGGTGAAAGTGTAGTAACTGTCGGCCGCAAGGTCGTCGTTACAACTTGTGAGAATTCCACCCTGTCCTATTAAAAAGAGGATGGCACAGATACATGGGGTAATTTTGGATAGGTACTTCATGGATCGAATAGTTTTATTAGGTTAATTCTATTTGTTTTCCGAAAGCAAATGTACTAAAGAAATATATATAATATTCATTTTTCCTGTTAAAAATTGAATTGCCTCCTAAAAAAAGCAAAAAAGCCTATCCTCCATTGTCAATAATGGAGGGTAGGCAGGTCGGTGTACCCTTGTGGCGGGCGGCAACGGCTTCGTAGGGGGCGTCAATAAAGGTCTTCTCCGAGACCTCCGGCTCCGCAAATGTCTATCGGGACTAACTCCATGTAATCAAGCGTGAAGTTTCCGCTTTCGCTACTGGTGAGTACGGAACGTAAGCGTATGGTATGGTGGGTGTTGGGCTTGACTTCCACATTGCATATTTTACGACGCATCAAGTTGTCTTGGTTATAGTAAATGGTACAAGTGTTTGCGCTGTATCTCGGTGCGTCATTTCCGTCATTTCCATAGAATACGCTTTTGGGGCCGCTATAGTAGCCGTTGTTCTTCATTACACGGGCATTTTCTTCCAGTTCTTCTGTGGTGTAAATACCGCTGGAGTTTTCTTCTTTGTTTCTCCAACCTTTTCCTCCATTGTAAAGTCCGCCAACTCTTGAGTCGCCCGCACTGTAACGCATGTCCATGGGGATTCCCTGTGGAATGCCGTCTACGTAGACTTGGCCGATGCCGCGGTCCACTAAAGCACAGTACCCCAGACGGAGTTCATAAGTGCCGGGAGGTACATTCGGTAGCCGGAACGTTACGTCATAGCTTGTTCCTAATATGCCTAAAACGTCTCCCCCCATGTTGGACCAATATACGATGGGGCGTGATATAAAGAATGTGGTATTGTCGCTGATAGACACGTTCTTCAGGTAGCCAGGCGGAAGGTAATAATTGTAGCCTCCGGCTTCGGTGCCGTCTTCGCTGTTGTCGCCACTGTTGTAGGCTTGCGTAGGATTACCGCATAGGCGAATGTTGTTGTTGGTAAGTTCCGGCCACAGGGTCATGAAGTCAATGCGCAAACGTGTGTTCATTACCTTGTTACGCATAATTGGGTCATAAGCCAGAACATCGTCCACGTAATAATACGCCACGTTTAATGAGAAATTGTCGGCATTTTCAGGAGTTGTCAGATGTGCCCCTCTGATACGTTCATAGTTGTTGTAGGTACACGCTTCGCTGTGGTTGATATAGAAATCCCGTTCATATTCCACTACGGGGTCAATCGTACGGTACACCTTTTCCAGTTTGACGGCAGAGAAGTCGAGCATCGTGCCCACCCATTCTGTCGGGTCTGCATAGGCTGTATTGATTTGCCAGCAGTTGATGAGCTTGGCCGTGCTGGTGAACAGGCGGTCAAGGATATGGTAGGAGAGGAACATGTTCAACGGGTTATGCCTGTTCTTCAGGGAATTTTTGTTCCAATACAGTTCTTTGTATGTTTTACCGGTAGCGGGATCTGTCTTATCCAGTCCGAAGATGCTGGCGGAAGTGTAGTCTGCGTACTTTTCTGCGGCCAGGTCGTATAGAGCATCTATCTTTTGGTCCATGGTCATACTTTCATTGAAACGCTCCCCATATTTTTCGTAAAGGACTTTATCGGGTACGATAAGGAGGGTAAAACCTGTGTATCGGTGGTCCGGTCGTTTGCCTATGTAATCTTCATTACCGATACGCATACTTTGGGTGAAAGGGGCATAGTTGTTCTTCCATACTTCGTAGTCATCGTCACGGTAACGTGACAGGGAATCGAGCAATGCAGTCCGCTTGAGGGCTTCGTAGAAGATTGTGAAATCTTTGTGGTTCTCGTCTAAGAGACTGGATCCCAGGCTCGTGTTGGGTACTATCACTTTGTCCACGGGATGTACGACCCCGTTTTCCACGGAGTCGTTTTTCAATTCGTTGATGATGGCGGCACGCCGGTTGATGACGCTGAGCGTCATGCCGTTGGCATCAACTGTGTCACCATTCGTTACGATAATTACGGGTAGGTCGAGTTGATTGCTCTCCTGATGGGTTTCAGCAAGATTGTATGTGTATAGAGTTCGTTCCACCAGGCAGGCTTTAACGAGCGTGTCGCAGAACGAAGCAGGTATATCTTCAACGGATGTATATCCTCTCTCTTTCAGGAAGTCCTCTACTCCGGAGTTTACGGGAGGAAATAGTGTCCGCGCTCCGCGGCTTGCCAGCAAGTCCATTCTTCCGGCTCGTTCTACGATTCGCCTGAATTGGCTGAAGTCTTCATGGTTCTTCAAAAAGTCGCTCATCATTTCCCCCGTGAAAGTGTAATAACTGTCAGCAGGGAGTTCGTCGTTACAACTCGGGAATAAAGTCGTTAGCATGAACGAGAGCAACACCGTACCCATAGATAAGATTGGTCTGATTTTATTTTTCATAACCTTAAATTTTAATATGCTAAAAATAAAAATTAGATTAATATAGTCCTAAATTTCTTTATACAAAGGTATAGAAATAAACATCTCTAAAGTAGGATTATGTTATTCAGAAATTGGATAATAAATGCAAGAATTGGGAAGGGGAATCAGAGGGACTTCTTTCCCATACGCTCCTCTCTAAGAGTTTTGCAAAACAGTCTTTCATTTTTCAGGGTGTATGATAAATGTTTGTTATATTGTGTGTTGTGGACTGAATGAGGCTTTAGGTATCTTTCAGCTTTCTTTCATTGCAGAAAGCGGTGAAAAGTTCTGCGCCAAACGTTTTTTCAATCTCAGCCGAATGATTTTCCGTTCTGCGCCAAACTAAATGAAACATGGCTAGAAGGTACCTGAAACATCTTTCAGCTCGTAAATGTTAGATTATGAGTGTCTTACTACGCATTCTGAAAGATGAAGGAACTTTTTGGTAAATTCCTGTGTAGGGGGGATGTATATAGCCTGTAAGGGGGGATATGTTCCATTGATGACTTGCTGTTTCCCAAAATGGAGTTAAGGGCTGTGCCCGGACCAAATGGAAGCCGCACACTTGCGATAATGAATCGCAAAGGTGTGCGGCGTTTTGTTGTTTGAAAATTTTACAATTTGATGGTTTGTGCTTTTCCGTTGTAACGTACGGAGCGACTGAATTGGGTCGGCTCTTTGTCACCCGAAGGGGATTGGCGATTCACTACGAGGATACGGAAGTTGCGTTTCTTTAGCATGCCTTTGTAGTCGCCTTTGCGTTCCCCGATGGTCAATGTGCGTGCAGCATCGTCCCAATGGAAGCGTATTTGGCTGAAAGCCCCTTTCTCGTAATTGTAGTTGTCGCCTTCGTCTTCATAGAGCGTGAAGTCGGCATCGGCTCCCGGATAGACACGGATTTCCAAATTGTCCCACTTCTTTTCTGACGTATATTGCACGGCGGGTCCGAAAGGCAGGATGGAACCGGCTTTCACGTACACCGGCATGATGTCGATGGGGCAGGGCATGGAGACCGTTTGTCCGCCACTGTGCATTTCGTTGGTCCAGAAGTTATACCATTTTGCGCCTTGCGGCAGGTAGACTTCCACGTTCTTTACGGCTTTGGCCACATCCGGTACGGACGTGAATCCTTTGTGTGCGCCTTTGTCGTAATACGTATAGAGAGAGTCGGTGACGGGCATGACTAGCAGGTTACGGCCGAACATGTATTCGTTGTCTACGCGGATGGCCTTCTTATCGCGGGGGAAGTCCATGACGAACGGGCGCATGATGCTGCCGCTGGCTTGGGTTGCTTCGCCACAGAGGCTATATATATAAGGTAAGAGGCGATAGCGCAGTTCTATGAATTTTTTCTGTGCGTCGTAGGCCCAGTAACCTTCTTCTCCGAATTTGTAAATCTCGCTTTCCATGGGAGAGGAGCAATGGTTGCGCATGATGGGCATGAAGCAGCCCCATTGCATCCAACGCACTTGCAGCTCCTGCATGGCCACGTCTTTCCAATTGTTATTGTATTCCCACCCGAAGAAGCCGCCGATATCGGTGTTCCAATAAGGTATGCCGCAGAGCGAGTAGTTCAGCCCGCCTGCAATCTGCTTGCGCATGACGTTCCATTGCGAAGAGATGTCGCCGCTCCAACAGAAAGAACCGTAGCGTTGTTGCCCGAAATAGGAAGAACGCGTCATGAGGAACAAGCGTTTGCTGTCCGATACGGCACGTTGGTGCTCATACACGCCTTGGTTACTCAAGAGGGGAAATGCGTTGTGCACGCTGCGGAAAGTGCCGTCTGCCGTGGGTAGGCTGAATTCCCTTTCGCCCATGTCGAAACGGTCCGGTTCTGTAGAATCAGTCCACCAGGCATCTATGCCCAGGTCATAAAGGTTTTTCAGGTAACGCCAATAGAGGTCGCGTGCCTTGGGGTTGAATGGGTCGTAAGGGTGCACGCCGGCATTGCGTGGCCAAGTCTCGAATTTCAGCAATGCGTTCATCGCATCCAATTCCTTGTATTGGTCTGTCCAAGGTCCGAAACTGGCCCATACGGAAATCATCAGGTGGGCATTGTTTTTGTGCACGTATTCCACCATTTCTTTCGGAGTCTTGATGCGTGGTTCCGGGTATTTGGCATTAGGGTCTTCACCATTCGGCAAGTATTTCATCCATGCTTCGTCGCCCATTTTGTTGATGTAACGCGGATTCATGAACTTCATGGCATTCCAGTTGGAGTCGCATCCCCAATATTGCCAGTCTTGCACGATGCCGTCCAATGGTACGCCGAGTTCACGGTGTTTGTCCAACACTTCGCAGAGTTCATCCGGGCTTTTGTAGCGTTCACGGCATTGCCAGTACCCCATAGTCCAAAGCGGAAGCATGGTGGCTTGGCCGGTGAGATCGCGTATGCCGGCAATGACACCGTCTTGCGTACCGTCTTTATAAATAAAGTAATAGTCGCTCATGTAGCCCACCTCGCTATTGAAACTTGTTTCTTGAGGGGTGTCGGAGAACACAGTGGGAGACGGGTTGTCCCAATAGATGCCGTAACCTTTTTCTGAAGTGATGTAAGGGATGCACACTCGGGTGTTTTCGTTACGCAACGTCAATTCCTGGTCGCGTTGGTTCAGTTTGCCGGTTTGTTGCTGCCCAAGGCCATATAAAGTTTCATCGGGGCTCATCATGAACCGTTGGCTGACGCGGTAACTGTCATACGGCCCGTCTTTGCACGGAATGAAGTTTGTGCCGAATTCTTTTTCCTGCACTAATAAATTGCCTTGGACATCCTTGAAAGTGATTTTTCCCGAATTCTTGTCCATGACGACTTCCATATTCCCCGTCTTTATGGACAGATTGCCTTCTTGTTCCGTGTAGGACAGGTTTACGTCTTCCGGGGTTTTGATGACGGGATAACTTTTTTTGTCCGGGAGGTGACGGGAAGGATACTTGATGACACGTACGATGTCGTCGGAGTAAAAACGTATTTCTTCCGTAACGTTTTGGGTGCGGATAAAATTCTTGGCTCCGTCCTGAGTCCGTTCTACGTCTTGGGCATGCAAGCCAGTCACGCAAGCTATGCCGCAAATTACTAATAAGGTTTTTCTCATGTTTGGTAAACTTTTAAGTTTAATGTTGACGGGGCAAAGTTATGCCGAAACAAGCAGAACTTGGTACCAACTATGTTGAAACATGTGGTAATTATGTTGATTCTTGCTCTTTTTCTATGTATTCTGAGGGTTTGCAGCCGAATTCTTCCTGAAAGCACTTGCTCATATAACTGGCTGAACTGAATCCCACTTGTTCCGCTATTTCCGCCATGTTCATTCCGCCTTTTCTGATGAGATCGGCAGCCCGTCTCAGACGTATGCTCCGGATAAACAGGCTGGGCGATTTGTCTATTAAAGTATTTAACTTTTTATACAATCCGCTACGTTCCATACATAAGTCCTTGCTAAGTTGTTCCACTGTATACCCTGGAGTGTTTAGATGGGCTTCTACCAACTCTACAGCTTTATTTAAGAAATCACTATCTGTGGAATTGATGGGTGGCTCTTCTTTTTCTTGGGGGGGGCAGGCACGTGTAGTGGCTATTGAAACTTGCTGTTCATAGTTATCGCATCGTTCAATAAGGTGTTGGATACGTAGAAGTAGAATGTCTTCTTTGTGGCGACGTAGGATACGGCGTTTGGTTTGGCGTACATATAAGCGTATTCCGGTAACTGCCAGAAATAGGAGCAGGAAAATGTAGGTCGCGTATGCCCAACGACTAAGCCACCACGGGGCGTGAATTATGAATGTAATCTCTGTGACAGGACCGTTCCAAATACGGGATTGTGTGGATGCCATAACTTCCAGACGGTAGTTTCCTGGAGGAAGAAGGGAAAATGCCAAATGCAAGTTGCCTTTGTGGTCTATAATACCGCCGTTTGATTGTGGGTGGACTACATGCCATGTGGAATCTCCACTGTGGATGAGACGGTAACGATAATATGTGTGAGTGGGCCAGGCATAGTTCAGGGAGGAGAAGTCGAAGCCGATGTGGTTCTGCCGGTAATTGAACTCGAAATGCTTGACGTAGGGAGGGGCTTGCGGAAGAAGAGAAATAGAGTTTATGGAATCAGAGGGGGTGATGTGTATTGGTTCTCCGTACAAAGACAAACCGATAAGGAGAGGGGAAAAGTCCTTATGGGGAATTTCCACGCTGTCAGGATGGAATAACGTCCAACCGTCCACACCTCCCATTAGTATACGACCATCCGGTAAGGTTTGTACTTCTTGGTTACGGTATTCTCCTTTGAGCGTGCCGTCTTCGTAACGGTAGTTGGTAAACCATGCCGAATCTACTTTTTCGTTGATAGACATACGGGAAATACCGTCGCTGGTGGAAACCCATATTTGCCCGTGTGCATCTTCTGTAATGGCATGGATGAAATTGTTTGGCAATCCGTCTTCTGTATAGAAGGTACGGAAGCCAGTTTGACAGGGGAGGAATAGGCGTAACCCGTCTGGGGTGCCGGCCCATGTGCGTCCTTTCCGGTCGGTATATACGTCATTATAAGATTGTCCTTGGAATATAGTCGGATGTTTGTAGGGGATTCCGTTTTCTCCTTTGGTATGGGGAGCGAGAGGTAATTCTTCAAATGTGGGGGTGGAAATGAATTTGAAGCGCTCGGGGTGCGTATAGAGTATGCCTCGGTTTCCTGTACCTAACCAAATACCTTGTTGACGGTCTTGGTAGATGGTATTGAGGTCGGTTTGTAATTGTTTACCGTCGGTTGTGCGCAAGCTGGATTGGAAACGGGCTTTGCCCTTCGGTAGGCTTATCGACCAAATGCCATTCAGGCTGCTGATATAAGCTATGTCGTGGGAGGGGACAATTAGCGTATGCAAGGGACTGTGGGTTTCTAATAATAGTCTCCAGGTACGTGATTGGGGGGAAAAGACAAATAAGCCGGACTTCTTGCCGCTCCGGACCTGGTAAAAATTTCCATCAGGTCCTTTGACAACGAGTGAAGTGCGGCTGTAATTTGTACGTTCGTTCTCAGGATAAGCCGCTTTACGATAAAGCGGTTTACCTTGGTTTTGTGAATAACATATTACTTCGCCGAAGCTGAAAAACAAGTAAATTCGATCGTTTGAAACCTCAACGTCTTGCAGTTCTCCGGCATCTTTCGGGAGAAGGAGATAACGTTTCTTTTTAGCTTCCCAGATGCCTTTGGGCGTGACCAGCCACAGGTCTTTTTCAGAGTCTACGAATAAGTCGGTCACTTTTTCCCGTATGCCTGTTTCGAGGAATACTGTCTCGGGATTTTTGAGGTATTGTTCATGTCGTAGGTCAAGACACCATACTTTGCCGTATTCTTTGACCCAAAGCCTGTCGTGATGGCCTGCATATACATGGTAATGCCCGTGATAATCCTTGATGGCATATACATCGGAGTCGTTCCGGTGGATGTAATGGAATCGCATGCCATCATATAGGTTGATATTGCCTAAAGTGGTGAAAACCATTCGTCCGTCCGGTAACTGCAGGATATGTTGCACTTGATTGTCGCTTAGGCCGTCTGAGGCATCCAGGCGGCTGAAGGTATAAGGCATTGCCATCATGGACAGATGCACGGACAAGCAGACGAGTAAGATGGAATAATGGAATATATGTTTCATGATTTTCAGATATTGATTTTCACTACGCCACCGTAGGATGTCAGATGTTTGAAACCGTCTTCCAACGGGATAGCACCGGCATACACTTGGGCACAAATCAACACTCCGCCGTGGGCGAAGACAGCTACACGCCGGTAGTCTTTCTTACGCAGTTCGTTCAGAAAGGCTGCTACACGGGCGTAAAGGTCTCGGAACGATTCTCCGCCTGTGGTTGGTTGGTTCAGGAAATCGTCATACCAAAGTTGCAACCGTTCGTCGATGATGTCGTCGAAACGTTGCATCTCCCAGTCGCCCATATTCATTTCTTTTAGCCGTCCGTCCCGTTCAGCATCGGGATAACCGCAGAATGCGGCCAATTTGGCCGCGCGGCTGAGCGGACTGGTGTACACGTGGTCGAAAGTGAGGCCGCCCAACCGCAGCCGGGTGGCAGTGGCTTCGCGCCGGAATGTGGCACGGAGGGGAACGTCCGTAAAACCGTAGCAAGTGCCGCGTGGGACGTCTACTGAGGTATGTCGGGCTAAATAGATTTCCATGACGGGATTATATAAAATGGTAAAGTATGACAATAGATAAATAGAAACTCAACTCACAGAGCAAAACCAAGGCACCGCAACAGTCGCCCGTATAACCTTGCAACCGGTGTTTCATCCAGCCGGTGAGCAAAAGTTCCGTTACCGGAGGAACCAGAAAAGCCCAAAGAGGGAAAGCGGTCGGGCCGGACAGGAGCCACATCACGCATGGGACAAGGGCGAGCAGGCAACGGAATACGTGGCCTGCGGCTGCTTGCTTATTCCAGACGGAGTAAACGACACCCGCTTTGGCTTGTTCCGCCGTTCGGGCGTAGGGGAGTTGCAGGATGATGAAACTGCTGCATGCTTTGGCATACACGTCGGCTGTGAAGATAATGGCCGGAGCCACATAAAGCGGCAGGGCTGAGAGCAGACTGATTAGCAGTCCGATGTAGAAGACCAGTCCCAGGACACCATACGTACCGATATGGGAATCCTTCATGATGGCCAATGTACGTTCGCGCGTGGTCCCTCCGCCGAATCCGTCGCAGAAGTCGGCCAATCCGTCTTCATGCAAGGCACCGGTAAGCCACAGGCGTGTGCCTATCGCCGCCAAAGCTGCCGTGGTGACCGGTAGAATCCCTGAAACAAGCCAGAAAACGAGGGCGGCCGTACCTCCCGTGAGCCAGCCTACGAACGGCCAGTAGTCCACCACGTGTTTGAAACACTCGGCGTCCACTTGCCGGATGCGCCAGAAAGGCAGGCGCGTGAAGAACATCAGTGAGGCCCATAGTCGGTCTGTCATAGCGGGATGCGGGATTAAAAATATTTGGTAATATGAGCGTTTTCGAAGTTGTTCATTTCGTTGAGCATGCGGACGGCGGATTGCAAGAGCGGATAAGCGCACAAGGCGCCTGTACCTTCACCGAGGCGCAGTCCTATTTGGAGCAGTCCGCGGGCATGCAAGGCTTCGAGCATCCGCCGGTGTCCGGCCTCGTCGCCTTCGTGGCAGAACACGGCATAGTGGCGTATGGCCGGATAAAGCCGTGAGGCCATCAGCATGCAGGCCGTCATGATGAAACCGTCTACCAGAATCACCATGCCCAGTTCGGCGGCACGCAGCATCGCACCGATAGCCGCCGTCATTTCGAAGCCGCTGAACCAACGGAGCACTTCCGTGGCGTATCGGGTCGAACGGACATCGGCATCTTGCAGGTCAGGATGATGGGTGCGGAAACGCTGTATAGCGCTTTGTAGAACCTCGTATTTGTGACGGATACCGGCATTGTTCAGTCCGGCTCCCGCCCCCACGCACATTTCCAACGGCGTGCCGGTCAGTAAGTGCATCCAAATGGAAGAAGGAGAGGTGTTGCCAATTCCCATTTCGCCTATGCTGACGACGTTGCAGCCCCGTTTGTGGCATTCTGTCACCATGCGGGCACCGGTTTCTATACATTGGTCCGTTTCCTCTTCCGTCATGGCCGCTTCGTGAAGGAAGTTCCGTGTACCGCGTGCTACTTTACAGTCGATGATACCGGGATAGGAATGCAAATCGTAGTCCACCCCCATATCTATCAGGAACAGTTCGAAACCGTGCTGGCGGCAGAACAGGTTCACCCCGCCTCCTCCCCGGCTGAAATTAATCATCTGTTGCCAGGTGATTTCGCGAGGGGATATGCTGACTCCTTCGCGTTCGATTCCATGGTCGGCACCGAACAAAAGGTGACACGGATGACGCAATTCCGGTGAGAGCGTGTGTTGTATCAGACCGATTTGCAGGGCCAATTCTTCCAACCGTCCCATCGACCCCTTCGGCTTGTTCAGGTTGTCTATTTTGTTTTGCAGGACAGGACGTAAAGCCTCGTCCGGAGTCGTAATTCGGAATGTTTTCATGTTCATTTGATTTTCATAGGAATGCCGCTCACCATCAGATAGACCTCATCGGCCTGGGACGCTACGAATTGGTTAGTCCAGCCCAACAAGTCGGTAAAGCGGCGTTGCACTTCGTTAGTCGATACGCCGCCCATCCCGATTTCGTTGGTTACGAATATAAAAGTCGCCTCCTGCGAAGTGAATCGCAGGAATTCTTCTTTCACGGTTTGCAGCGTCTCCTCCACTTGCCGGATTCCGGCTTGAGCCTGTCGGCTTTCCACGGTGTCGGAGGGATTCGGGACCGGAGATCCCGGCTGCGGCGTATAGTCGAAAAAGAAATTCGTGGTCCATAGTGTGACACAATCCACCAGTACCGTCCGTCCCGTCAAGTCGTGACGGCTCAGGTATTTTTCTTCCTCGATGTTGGTCCATTGCGCTCCTCGCCGTTCACGGTGGATGCGTACGCGTTGGCGGAACTCCTCGTCCCAGATACGTGCCGTGGCCATGTAAACAGGTTGTTCGGACAGTCGCAGTGCCAACTGTTCGGCATACACGCTTTTACCGGAGCGTTCTCCCCCTGTAATCAGAATAATTCTTTTCATGTTCGCAAAGATAGCCATTTATTTTCCTTTTCATGTCCGTGTTTGTTATAAATCGTTTCCTTGTTTAAAAAAAGCCCAACCGTATGTCCGGATCTGTACAATGGAAAGTTGGACATACGATTGGACTTTAGGTTTTCAGGGGTTTTTATTTGATGTTTTCCCGGATACGTGTCAGGTAGCGGTTCAGTCCTTCTTCGTCGCGCTCGTCGATGATGTGGATGAGGTTTTTCAACTCTTCACGAATGCGCTCCACATGACTTTTGGTACGCGGGTTGAAAAGGATTTCCCGAAGGAGGCAGTCGTCTTCGCTCAGCACGCCCTGAGCTATTTTCAGATGGCGTTTGAATGTCGTGCCCGGTGCATCCTGATGTTTCATCACCGCAGCAAAGGTGAAAGTCGACACGAAAGGAATACTGAGCGAGTAGGCCATGGTCTCGTCGTGTTCCTCGAACGAATATTCGCAGACATGTAGTCCGAGCCGACTGTATAAGTCGCGGAAAAAGATGCGCCCCATATAGTCGCCTTCGTTGATGACGATGGCGTTCTCGTGGTTCAGGCTCCCCAGATTGGCAAACGTGGGACCGAACATCGGGTGCGTACTGACATAACGCATGCCTGCGCCTTCATAAAACTCCTTGAATCCCGTTTTGACGGACGAGATGTCGCTCAGGATACAGTCTTGAGGCAGGTGGGGAATCACTTGTCGGAAGACATCCAGTGTATATTTCAGCGTCACGGCATTGATGACCAGTTCGGGGCGGAATGCGTCTATTTCGTCCATCGAGGTGAAGCGTTGCGTATTATACATGAACCGCAGTCGTTTGGCGTCGATGTCATATACTGCCGTCTCATGGTCGAAACTCAGTAAATCCACGAAGAATGAGCCCATTTTTCCGGCTCCTAAGATGAGTATTCTCATGATGTTTGTTCTTTCTGTCCGTGCTTACTTATTAATGATGTCCATTTGTTGACGTACGCTTTCCTCGTGGATGGCTTCATAGATTTTTTTCACGAACTCGGCATCCATGCCGCACAACACTCCTTGCGCTCCTCGTTTGTCGAGAATCTCGGAGTAGCGTCCGGTTTGCACGACAGCCATGTCATGCTCCTTTTTGTAAGTCGCGATTTCACGGCTCACACGCATCCTGCGGGTCAGCAGGTCCATCAGGTTGTTGTCCAGTGCGTCTATTTGTTTGCGTAGGGCCGACAGGCTTTCTGTCATTTCCACGTTCTCGCGTATCACCAGACGGTCGAGTATGAAGTCGAGCACATCGGGCATGACTTGTTGTTTGGCGTCGCTCCATGCACAATCTGGGTTACAGTGGCTCTCTACTATCAATCCGCTGAATCCCATGTCCATGGCCTGTTGGCAGAGCGGGGCAATCAGGTCGCGGCGTCCGCCGATGTGGCTCGGGTCGCAGATGACGGGCAAGTTGGGGAAACGGCGATGCAGTTCGATGGGGATGTGCCACATGGGAGCGTTGCGGTAGATTTTCTGGTCGATGCTGGAGAATCCGCGGTGGATGGCTCCCAGGCGTGTGATGCCCGCTCCGTTGATGCGCTCCAAAGCACCGATCCAGAGTTCGATGTCGGGATTCACCGGGTTTTTGACCAGAACCGGGATGTCCACACCTTTCAGAGAGTCGGCCAATTCCTGCATGGCGAAAGGATTGGCCGTAGTGCGTGCTCCGACCCAAAGCAAATCCACTCCGGCTTTGAGAGACGCTTCCACATGCTTAGGCATAGCCACTTCGGTGGATACCAGCATGCCGGTTTCTTCCTTGACGCGTTGCAGCCAGGGTAATGCGGCCTCGCCCATACCTTCGAATCCTCCCGGCTTGGTACGCGGTTTCCACACACCGGCACGGAATATCTTGAATCCTTTTTCGGCCAGTTGCCGGGCGGTGGTCATGACTTGTTCCTCGGTTTCGGCACTACAGGGGCCGGCGATGACGAGTGGTCGCTTGTTTTCGTTTATTCCCGGAAGGTTCAGGGAAGTTAATCGTAAATCGTCCATATCGTTATGTTTTTAATTCTATGCTTGTTGGTGTTTAAAATACTTTTCGGATGCGTTCCAGTGCTTCGGCTATTTTCTCTTTTTTGGCGCAAAGCGAAATCCGGATATACCGGCTGCCGTTACTGCCGAAGATAAATCCCGGCGTAATGAAGACCCGTGCTTCGTGCAGAATCTTCTCCGTGAGTTGTTCCACATTGTCGCAACTTTCCGGGATGCGTCCCCAAAGGAACATGCCCACTTGCGTCGGGTCGAAAGTGCAGCCTAGCGTGTGCATGATTTCTTCGGCCAGTGCCCGTCGTTCGGCGTACACATGTATGTTGGCCTCTTCGTGCCATTGGGCATCGTTCCGGTAAGCGGCAGCGGCGGCGAGCTGCATCGGGCGGAAGGTTCCCGAGTCGATATTGCTCTTCACTTTAAGAATCCATTTCACGAATTCCGCGTTCGTGGCCAACATGCCCACACGCCAGCCCGGCATGTTGTGGCTCTTGCTCATAGAGTTGAACTCGATGCAACAGCGTTTGGCACCGGGGACTTGCAGGATGCTGAGGCGTTCGTGGTTCAGGATGAAGCTGTATGGGTTGTCGTTCACAATGACAAGGTTGTGGCGCAAGGCGAAATCTACCAATTTTTCGTACGTCTCGCGCCGGGCGTTGGCACCCGTCGGCATGTTGGGATAGTTGGTCCACATGATTTTCACGCCCGTCAGGTCCATTTCTTCCAAGGCTTTGAAGTCAGGTTGCCAGCCGTTTTCGGGCAGCAAGTCATAATAGGTGATTCGTTGGCCGAGGATTTTGCTGAGTGACGTATAAGTAGGGTATCCCGGATTGGGCACCAGTACGCGGTCGCCCGGATTGGCCAAGGCCAGCGTGACGTGGAGGATGCCTTCCTTGGAGCCGATAAGCGGCTGTATTTCGCAGGCCGGATCCAAGTCCACGTCGTACCACCGTTTATAGAAATCGGCCATCGCCCGGCGCAGTTCGGGAATACCCGTCGTGGGTTGGTAGCCGTGTGCGTCGGCATGCCGTGCTTCTTCGCACAGCGTTTCTATGGTTTGAGGTGAGGGCGGCATGTCCGGGCTTCCGATAGCCAGGCTAATGATGTCCTGGCCTTCGGCGTTCATGCGTGCCACCTCTTTGAGTTTTACTGAAAAATAGTATTCCTGTACGGAACTCAGCCGTTCGGCCGGCTGTATGCGGAAATTATATAGTTTGTCTTCCATCTTGATATTCTCCTAATATTTTGAGTTCTTTGGTCAGTGGGGTAATGGCATCGATGCTTTGTGAATAGCGGGTATAATCATCGAAGCCCAAGTCTACGTAAAACATATATTGCCACTCTTTTCCCACGAGGGGGAGGGATTGTATTTTGGTCAGGTTCAATTTATAGAAAGAGAGAATGGACAACACCTGCGAGAGCGAGCCTTCTTCGTGGGGAAGGGTGAATACCAGACTGGCTTTGTTGGTCTGACGGATATCGCGCAGCAGGTTGGCGCGTTGCGGTTGGCTGAATACCAGAAAACGGGTGAAATTGTGTTTGTTGGTCTCGATACCTTCTTCCAATACTTTCATGCCGTACAGCGGGGCTGCGAATTTGGAACAGATGGCGGCTTGTCCGCGCAGTTGTTCCCGGCTGATGATTTCCGCCGAGCCGGCCGTGTCCTCACCTTCCACGACTTTCAGACGGGGATGCCGGGCCAGAAATTCGCGGCATTGCATCAGGGCTACCGGATGGGAATGTACCTCGGTGATGTCCTCCAGATTGTCGTCGGGGAGGCAGAGCAGGCTGTGGGAAATGCGCAGCTTATGCTCGCCCACGATGGTCAGTCCGCTGTCGCAAAGTAATTCGTAATTGTGCAACAGGCTGCCCGCAATGGTATTTTCGATGGCAGCCATGCCGAGTATCGTACTGTCGTCCTTTACCGTGGCAAAGACTTCTTCAAACGTGGAGCAGCAGATAAGCTCGATGTCCTCGTTGTGGAAGAAGTAATGGGCTGCCATGTCGTGGTACGACCCTTTGATACCTTGGATTGCAATTCGTTTCATTGTTCTTGTTTTGTCGTTTTCACAAAAAAGTCCCGCTTCGGTGGGAAGCGGGACCTCATGTTTTATTGGGTTAGTATAATTTTCTGTTTGGTACACATACGAACTCCCGCTTCACTTTATGGCTAAAGTAAAAGTAAAAGAAGAAATAAAAATATGTGTTGAATAATTCTTTCATCTTCGTATTTCTGAATTTGTTGCAAAATTAGGGATTTTTTCATTCCCGGCAAATGTTTTCACCGCTTTTTTCCTCTTAAACGGGAAAAATGTGAAAGAATACCTGATTTTGATTACATTTAGAAACCGTAAGGGTTGCGGTTTTTGTATTGTTCGTTCATCTCTTGTTCTATGTTGCTGAACTGTCCTTCGAGGGCTTTGGCAGCTTCCGGCGAGGTCTCCAACGCTTTTTTCAGGTCGTCGGCCGCTCCGGCTTTGTCGTTGAGCATCAGTTTGATGCGTCCGCGTTCTTTGTATCCTTCGCTGAAGTCCGGCATGAGTTCTAAGGCTTCGTCCAGTGTGGACAGTGCCCGGTCGAGCTGACGGTTGGCGGCGTATGCCGTGCTGAGTCCTACGTATGCCTCGCCCATCAACGGGTTTTGCGTCTTTACCTTATTATAATAGGTAATGGCCGTGGGGGCATCCCCTTGTTGCAGTCGTAGGGCGGCCTTCAACATCACGGCTTCTTCGGATGCCGGTTGTGCCTTCTCGTCCTCGAGTAAGTGGTCGATGTCGGCCTCGGCCTCTGTCAGGCTACCCATGCCGCGGAGAATTTCAGCCCGCAACAGGTAAGCTTCCGTCAAATGTCCGTCCTGCACGATGGCCTGTGTCAATAGGGCTACGGCGTTCAGCTCGTCGTGCAAGGCATGTTTGGCTTGGGCCGAGCGGTAGAGCGCTCCGGCATGGCCGTTGTCGATTTGCAGGGCAGCCCGGCAGTCTTCGTCCATGCGCGTATAATCCTGCATCATTTCATCGGCACGGGCCATGGCCAACCACACGCCGATATGGTTCGGCAGTTCTTCGGCCAGTTTTGCCAAAATGTTCCGGGCTTCTTCAGCTTGTTTGTCGGAGAGCAAAGCCTCTGCCAGGTAACTCGCGGTTTCGGTATCGTTCCGGAGGGCGAGTGCTTCCCGGAAACAGCGTATGGCGTATTTGACCTCTCCCATTTTACGGGCGCGTACACCGTCATATTTCAGTACGTCGAATTCCCGTTCGCGGCGTTTTTCGGCTTTTTCTTCCGGAGATTCTTCCCGGCCGCCGAACAATGTTTTTAGAAATCCCATTTTATTCTTATTCTTTTATGTGCACAAATATAGGAAAACTCGCCCGATTTCGGATGGATTTAGGAAGAATAATGTAAACTATTGGGCTTTCAGGGAGATACGCAGCATTATTCCGCATTTGTAAATGTGTGCTTTGAAGCCGTTTTTTGAATAGTTAAGCGAAAAAATTGCTACCTATCCGTTGCCCATTCCAGTTGTATGGAGTTGTTTGAAAATCCTTTCTGCTCCGACCGTAAAGAACGCAGTTTCATCATTTTGGCTTAGCGAAGGTACTTATTTTTTTTGAGATATGAAAAATATAGGTTCCGGAAGTCAATGGTGATAGCTTTGTCGATGTCTGACGATATTTTACATGCCGATGATTAACTCTGTCTCTGTTAATTTTGCAAACAATGGAACAGATTATGAATCAGACAGATGTAAAGGTTTCGTTCTACCTTAAAAAGAGCGAGGCGGATGCCAGGGGAAACTGTCCCGTGATGGCACGGCTTATTGTCGGCAAGCACTCTGAAACAGCATTCAGTGTCAAGTTTCGTGTGCCACAGTCATTGTGGTCATCCGGACGGGCGTGTGGAAAAAGTGTTGCGGCAAGAGACATAAACAACAGACTGGATGAAATACGTGCTGCCGCGCTCGGCATCTATGCGGAACAATCTGCAATCCGTGAGGATGTAACAGCAGAGGATGTAAAGCATCAACTTTTGGGTATGGCTTCGGAACAGGAAACCCTATTAAGCTATTTCAGACTTTTCATTAGAAATTTCGAGAAACGCGTTGGGATCAATCGTACGGAAAAGACATTGAGGGCTTACCGCAATTCCTACAATCATCTGGTACGTTTTTTACAGATGCAATATAAGCTGTCAGATATCCCTTTTGCCGCATTGGACCGTTCCTTCATTGAAAAATATGACTTGTATCTACGTACGGAATGTTGTCTGGCTTCAGGCACAATAGTCAATCTTACCGTCCAACTGAAAACAATTGTCGGAGAAGCTATTGCTGACGGTATAATAACAGTATTCCCGTTTGTCGGATATGAACCGGTACATCCGAAACCGGAACAGAAATATCTCACCTCCGAAGAATTGAATAGGATTATGACAACACCTCTCCATGATCAGATTCTTTATCATGTGAGAGATATGTTCCTGTTTTCCTGTTATACGGGTATTCCCTATAGCGACATGTGTCTGCTGACAAATGAAAACCTTTCTCTCGCGGAAGATGGTACCTGGTGGATCAGGAGTTCTCGCAAGAAAACCGGTGTGGATTTTGAAATACCGCTTATGGAACTGCCGTTCCATATTATTGAAAAATACCGCGATATGGCTCCTGAAGGAAAGCTTCTCCCCATGTATTCCAACAGTTCATTGAATCGTTATCTGAAACGCATCGCCGAAATTTGCGGTATAGGACGTAAGCTGGTCTTCCATGCAGCCCGTCATACCTATGCGACAGAAATTACACTTTCCCATGGCGTACCGCTTGAAACGGTCAGCAAGATGTTGGGGCACAGTCGTATTGAGACCACACAGCATTACGCAAAGGTGACAGACAATAAGATAGATACAGATACGAAAGCATTGGATAAAATAATTGCTGAGCGGTTTTCTGTAGTTATTTGACAATGGCAAAAAATAGGATTATGAAAAGAAATACTGACAATATGGAAATCAAACGTCGCAGTACATTTGCGATACTGTTTTATATAAACCGCACCAAAGTCCGTAAGGATGGAACGTGCCAGTTGCTGTGCAAGATAAGCATAGATGCCAAATGGGAACAGATAGGAACGAAAGTATCCGTCAATCCGGCCATCTGGAATCCTGAAAAAGGACGGGCTGACGGCCGCAGTGAGAATGCCATTACCGTCAACCGGGCTATTGATGATCTGACCAAAGAAATCAAGGAGCATTACAGGCGGATTAAGAACAGTCTGGGATTTATTACGGCAGAGCAGGTAAAGAATGCCGTGATGGGAGTCGGTCAGAAACCGCTAACTCTGCTGGCTCTTTTCAGAGAGCATAACGAGGAGTTTAAGAAACGTATCGGTGTGGATCGTATAAAGGAGAGTTATGATTCCTACTTACGTTCATATAAGCACCTTTCGGCTTTCGTGCAGGAAAAACGCGGCGTAGAGGATGTACTGCTACGTAGTCTTGACCGTGTGTTCTACGATGACTTTGAACTTTTTCTCAGGACGGACAGGAATTTAAGCCCGAAGAGCGTGCATGAACATCTTTACAGGCTGAAGAAGATGACCATGCGGGCTGTCAGCCAGGGAACAATCCGCCGTGATCCGTATTGTCGCCTTCATCCTGAACTGCCCAAACGGAAAAGTCGTCATCTGAAGCTGGAAGATCTGAAGACGCTGCTTACAACACCTGTCGAGAAGCCACAGCTTCAGTTTGTAAGGGATATGTTCATCTTCTCCACTTTTACCGGACTTGCCTATACGGATTTGAAAAAACTGAGGGTAAATGATATTACCCAATCTGAAGACGGTTCATGGTGGATTCATATCCATCGCCAGAAAACAGGAACACTGTCTTCTGTCCGATTGCTGGATATTCCGTTGAAGATAATAGAGAAATATCGGGAACAGAGAAAGGATGACAAGGTCTTCAATCTGTATAGTCGTACGTATTTCATTATGCTCGCCCACCAGTTGGGTGAAGTTTACGGATTTGAACTTACATTTCATAAGGCACGACACAATTTCGGAACCCATATAACCCTTTCATTGGGTGTTCCAATCGAGACAGTCGGCAAAATGATGGGGCACATGCGTATTGAGACCACGCAGCTTTATGCCAAAGTGACTGACAGGAAAGTGGACGAGGACATGAAACGGCTGAAAGCAGCCGGAATGGACCGAACTTTTGGTTTGTACGAAGAAGAGGTTATTGTCAAGAAACGGAGAAGGAAATTCGGATACCAATTGTCCGACAACAAAGAAACGACCTTGTAAAGAGGCCGTTTCTTTTACTTTTGCTTCATACCCATCGCTGTTCTTCCCTGCATCTTTTATATGCGTCGTCAAGAACTTTTTGTATGTCTGACTCTTTGTAAAGGGCTTTTCCCTGTACAAGATAGTAAGGTATCATACCGAGGGTCCGGTATTCCTGCAAGGTACGCCGGCTTACTTTCAACAGTTTTGAAAGTTCCTCGTCCGTGAGGAAATAATCACCGTGGAATGCGGGCCTTGGAGCCGTCCGTATTGCGTCTATCATGCGCTCCATGTTTTCCAGCCCTTTGAAAATAGTATCAATTCTCGGGTCTTTTCTGTTTATAAGATCGTAACTCATGGCTTTCTTTTTTGTGGGTGATAACTTGATTCCAACAGGCTTTGTACATCTTCCGGCTTATAGAAGAACTTGTTCTTGATCCGGGTGAAAGGCAACAGTCCTTTCTCGCGATATACCTGAAGTGTTCTCTTGGATATTCGGAGAATCCCGCATACCTCCTGATTGTCCATCCATTTTTTCAGTGCCGCGTCTTTGGTCTGACTACATATACCGGTGACTTTTTTCTCGATCATGCTGAGACGGACAACCAATTCGTCAAAGGTCTGTTTTTCCATACATATAATTTCCATACCGTCATTTTATTAGGGTTGAAGACCGAGTTCTTTTTTTATTCTCGCCGGCAGCACCTTCCCCTTCCTGTTCAGGAAGTCCTGGACTTCCGAAGCCTTGTAGTAGGTACGCCCGTCAATCATGTAGTATGTGACGAGCTTCTTCTGGCGGTAGCGTGCAAGGGTGCGTTTCGTAACGCCAAGGAGTTCGCACATATCCTGGTTGTCGAGCAGCTTGTCACCCTCAAGGGCGGCCGTCTGCCTGTTCATGCGGTTCAGTCTGTCATCTATCCTGTCAAACCGTTCCATTATCTGGTGGAGCATCATCTGGAATGTCTCCCTGTCTATCTGTATCATAATGAATTCTGTTTTTAGTGTAATAATTCCATTTTTTACACCGTGTTGCGCAACAGGTTTCATTATGATATAGGCCAAAACATGGACCAATGGAGCATATTGCCACATAAAAACATGGCAAGTCGCTGAATAATAGAGAAATAAAAAATCAGCCCCATAAAAACGAGACTGATGGAAGTATTGCAAATGCAAGAGCGTGCAATCTTTTATTGCAATGTTTTGCGATAAGTAAGGCGGCAGATCCCGTTTCTGAATGTTTTTGTCCTGACCAGTTCCCATTTGTCCGTGGAGATATGTTTTGATACGGGAACCGTTTCGGAACTGATTACCGGAAGAAGAAAAATGACCATCTCATCTATCAGGCGGTACAGGGACAGTCCCCGCAGCAGTTCTGCGCCGCTGTCGTCATAGATTTCAGCCAGATATATGTCAGAGGGTGCAGACTGTTCCTTGTCACAGATGAGGTCGACTAGCGGATAGCCCGGATACAACATGCGGGTGGACCGGCCCCGCCAGTAGGGGAAACCGTCATCGCTGTTTTGTATCCATTGCAGCAGGGAATCGTTCCATGCGGGGACGAAACCGTTCAATGTCATTGCTATCAGAACCTGTAACTTTGCCATACCTTGATACTCCAAATGAAAAGCGTGAGGCTCACGCTATTTCGGATGGAGGCTCTGACAAAGCCCAATACAGAAATTTGCATGAGCTCACGCTATTAGGCATAGCATAAGCTGCACGCAAAAGCCTCTGTATTTTTGAATTTGTCAGATTCCCATCCGAGACGTCTTGCGACTTAGTATGTATAATATCCGGCGAGGCTGTCAGCCCTGTCGGTATTTTCTTATGTTCCTGCTGGCAGTATGTATTCCATATTTTGCCAGACTTATGCAAATGTAGGCATTTTATTCCAGACTGGAAAACATCTCCGGTCTATATTGCCTTTATTTGTCGTTCAGTCCGTATTTCTTCATTTTTCTGTACAACGTAGAAGGATCAATGTGCAGCATCTCCGCCGTCCGTTTCCGGTTGCCCGTGCATATTTTCAAGGCCCTGATGATGGACTGTTTTTCCTGTGTCTCATTTTCCGGAAAAAGGAAGATTTTCTCTTTCTCATCCTCGATTCTTATGTTCAAACAAGCCGTTTCGATTATCGGCTGTTTGGACAGCAGGACGGCTCGTTTGATCTTGTTCTGCAATTCCCGTACATTTCCCGGCCAGCCGTATGAGAGCAGCTGTTGCTCTGCCTCACGGCTGAATCCGTCGGTCTGCCGTTTGAGTTCCCTGGAGAACTTTTCCCTGAAATGTTCGGCAAGCGGAAGTATGTCCTCCGGGCATTCATGCAGGGCCGGCAGGACGATTTCAAATTCCCCCAGACGGTGGTAGAGGTCTTCCCGGAAGCGTCTCTCCCTGATGGCCAGCTGAAGGTCCTCGTTGGTTGCCGCCACTATCCTTACGTCGGAGTGTTTCTCCCGGTTGCTGCCTATAGGGATATAGCTGCCTTCCTGCAAGGTACGCAGGAGCATGCTTTGTACCTCCATGGACAATGTTCCTACTTCGTCAAGGAACAGGGTCCCGCCACGGGCCGTTTCAAAGAAGCCTTCACGGTTTGTGTCCGCCCCCGTAAACGTCCCCTTCACATGCCCGAAAAAGAGCGAGGGCGCAAGCTCTTTGGGAATGACCCCGCAGTTTACTGCCAGGAACGGCTTTTCCCTGCGCTCGCTGGAATAATGGATACGTTGCGCTACGGATTCCTTGCCTGCACCGTTCGGACCAAGAATCAGTACGGAAATGTCAAATGGAGCGACCGTACGAGCTAGATTTTCCACTTCTTTCATCTGTCGGCTGTTCCTGGGAAGGATGCCCTTGTCCTTTCCGTATATGACTGAGCGAGGATGCAGGATGTTCTTTATCAGACTTTGCAGTTCATCCATCTGAACAGGCTTGGCCAGATAGTCTTTTGCCCCCATCTTGATGGCACGGACGGCATCCGACACGGAGGCATATCCGGTCATGATGATGAAGGGAACGTCTATCCGTTCTCTCTGCATCCATTCGAGCAGCGATATGCCGTCCCCCTGCGGAAGACGGACATCGGAAAGGACAAGATCGAAAGGCTCCTTTTTCAGAAGCCGCCTTGCACCGGGTTCGTCTATCGTCGTCACTGCTTCATAGCCGGATTTCTCAAACCATTTCTTTTGTTGTCCGGCCAGCAGGATATTGTCTTCAACTATGAGTATTCTGTGTTTCATCCGTATAGTTCTTTAAGTCAAGTTTTCTGATTTCCGAAAGCAGGTTCTTCGCATCGCCTACCAGCCGGTCTATTCTTCCGATGACCGTCTCTGTATATGTACTGATGGTCAGATCATCGGAAGTATCGTCATGTAGGATTCTGCTGTATGTTTCCAGTTCACAGGCCACTCCCAGCTGTTCCCAGGTGGGATACATGCGGTGCAGGGTGTTTTTCATCCGCTCCGTGTCCGTTTTCATGCTTTCAAGGGCTTTTTTCAGTTCCGTCCTGTTGTCGATCGATTCCTCAATGAAAGCATTGAGCATCCATTCCATATCCCCCGTCTCTGCGGCTAAGGCATTGAAATCCGCCTTCTGTTCCTGCCGCTGGCCCGACCTTTCCATTATGGAGGAAAGGAAAGCCTGCAGCTCGTTCATGGAGAACGGTTTCTGTATGCAGCCGGAAAAGCCGGCTTCAGTATAGCGGCTTTCGTCCACGTCGTTGCGGGCAGTCATGGCGGCAACCGGAATGGTGCGTGAATTTCCGATATTGGAATGACGCAGGAGATATAGCAAGTCAAAACCGCTGGTCCCGTGCATCTGGATGTCTGTCAGCAGTAAGTCGTAGGGTTCTTTCCGCAGTTCGCCCACCACGTCCTTCGCCCCGATGCAGGTACGGCATGATACACCGTTGCGCTCCAGCATCTCCATGACGATGCGCAGTTGTATCGGATCGTCGTCCACAAGGATGATACGCTTTGGAAGGCTGAGCCTTTTCACGGTCGGCATGACGTGGTTCTTTACCGGTTCAGTGGAAATGGCGAGGGGGATTTCCGTGTGGAACAGACTGCCTTCCCCGACATGGCTCGATACGGAAATACTGCCGCCGAGCAGGTTCACAAGTCCCTTGGTTATCGGAAGGCCGAGCCCGAAGCCTTCCGGCGAAATGTCTGGCGCCGCCCGTTCAAACGGCCGGAATATGCGTTCTATCGTTTCCTTGTCCATGCCGATGCCCGAGTCCTCCACCTCCATGGTCATTACCACGTCCTTGTGGCTTACCCGGAAACAGACTGTTCCGTTACGGGTGAACTTGATAGCGTTAGTCAGCAGGTTGTCCGCCACCTGACGGATACGGTCCGCATCTCCGTATACCACTATGTCGGTGCCTTCTGCTTCCGTTTTGAAGACCAGCCCCTTGTCATTGGCCGCACAGGTGTATTCCTCGTTAATGTCGTCGACGAAGGCTTTCAGGTTGAAAGGTATCCTGTTCAGTGATTCCTTCGCTTCGTCCAGTCTGGAGAGGTCAAGCAGGCTGTTGGCAAGCCTTGTGATATGGCGTGAGGACTTGATGATGTTGTCAAGGTAAGTGTTGCGGCGTTTTCTTTCCCTGGTGTCAATGGCCAGTTCCGCACTGCCGCAGATGGCGTTCAATGGTCCCCTTATGTCATGGGAAAGCGTTACGATGATACGCTTTCTCATTTCGGACAGTTCCCGGTTCTGTTTGAGCGTATCCACCAGTCTGCTGCGGTCATGTTCCTTGCGCCGTATGTCCCTCTGTATGACAAGATGGGATATGATCAGCAGGACAATGGCAACGATGATGGTGGCCGCAAACAGCTTGAATGAAAGTGCCTTTGCCTCCGCAATCCTTGTTTCCCGGTTTTGGAAAGCGGCCTGGACCTGTTCGTCAAGGGCGGTGATGAAGGAGTTCAGTCTTTTGTTCAGTTTCAGGTTTTGCAAACGCAGGCTGTCAATATAGAGTCCGATATGTCTGTCATGCTCTTCCTGCATGGTTATCAACTGGCGGTTGAGCTGCCGCAGTTCTGTCGTGGAAGCCGGCACCTGTACGGTTTCCTTCTTGCCAAAGAAACCTGCTATGCCGTTTTTCCGGCGGGTGACCGTGCGTGTACGGGTACTCTTGTCGATGACCTCGGGGAGATGGTTGTAGAGCAGGCTGTCTGATGTCCTCTGCTCCTGAAAAACCGTTGTAAGATGATACAGGCGGCTTTCCTTCTCTTCCAACAGTCGTCGCAATGTGTCTATCTGTTCGTGGCTTACCAGATCCAGGCCGTTGTCTTTCATCCGTTCCAGCAGGCTGTCTATGTGCAGGCGCCTGTTCTGGTATGCTGAGAAGTCCTCGCTGTCCCATCCGATGGCGGATTCCCCCAGCAATGCGATTCCGACAATGTGGCGGCGTATGGCGTTGACTTCATTCCGGATCTCACGTATTTCTGCGGTTCCGTTTGCTATGTCATGCATTTTTTTGCGCTCATGAAGCAGTATGGCAATCATGCTTCCGATGACTGCCAGCAATATCAGATAACCAGCTATGATTTTTGTCTGCAATGAAATTCCACTTAGCTTCCTCATACGCCTTATGATAAAAAAATCCCGGAAGGTTGTGGGGCGCAGTCTTCCGGGACGTGAGTAATTTGGATGTCACCCCGATGCGCTATCCAGTCGTACACAGAATGCACTCCGGCCTTTTATAACCTTGGCGGGCGACGGTTTGCCCGCATGATTCTCCCTTCTGCCGGCAGCTGTCGGCAGAAAATTCTCTGGTTCGGGTATCCAATATCTTGTCCATATTCTTTTTTTTACAGTCAGTCCATATTTCTGTTTCTCCGTATTTTCCGATGCAGGAAAAAATAAGGCCCCCTGTTATAGTCCCGTGTGGAAATGTGGATGGCCCTGTTTTCGTTTGCCTGAATTATGGAAGTTCCGGCAAGACAATACGCTGTCCTATTGTATAATATTCCAAAATACAAATATATACATTTGTTCCTAACTGCAATGAAGTTAATATATGTTTGTCTTGATTTCAAACAAGTTTTAACATGTTATAGGTCATAAAGCCGCGTTCAGACAGGTATCGGATTCATTTTCAAGGTAGAAAGGTTCAGGTACAGCCCGTAATGCTCGATCATACCGTTGCGGAACATTTTCCACAGGATGTTGCAGCCGAGCTGTGCCAGTGTGGAGTTGATGAACAGGTCCTGCTTTTCCAGGGCTTCCGCCAGCGAGCAACTCGGTCCGGAATCCTTCTCCTTTACTCTCGTGTACTTCACATAGCGGGTAATTACCTTCAGCGATTCCACCGTTTCATACAGTTTGGATGCCGGTTGCCTGATTTTTTTCGGTACGGTTCCGAGGATGACCTGTCCCGTATCCTGCGTGTTGCCGAAGTCCATCCAGTACAGTGGTGTCTCGTGGCTTCTGTATTCCGAAACCGGCACGACTTTCAGTATGTTCCACAGATTGAGACGGGACTTTATGTTGTCCGTGCAGGTAATCGTTATGTTGGCCAGATTGTCCCGTCTGGCGTCCTTTAGAGCTGCCGGATAGATGTCCGGTACCGCTTTCCAGTCGTTGCCGAAGAAGTTGTTCATGCGTGTGACGAGACACTGTGCCTTGTTCAGGCCGATGTCTGAGGGGCTGAAGAGTTGCCGCCCGATATTGGCCTCCGTCACAATGTCGGAATCATACACAGTTATGAACAGTCCGGGATGTCCCAGGCCCCTCAGTGCCGTGTCAAGCCTGGCCAGACAGGTAAGTACCTGCGAGCCTGTTCCTCCCGCTCCGATAAGGTTTACCGTTACCGGATGCTGCGGGTTTATGAGATAGTTGTCGATGTAGTGTACTCTTTTCATTTCAGTATGTCTTTAAGTTTCATGTTGTTCAGTTGCTTCAGTTCGTCGAGGTTGAAGTCCCTGTCCCGTGCCGCCTTTGTCACCAGCACGAGGTTTGATTTTGTCGGGTTCCCGTTCCCTCCCAGGTGGGAGAATTCCGTAAGCCAGAATTTCCTTTCCCAGTATTGCAGCAGCTTCTCATAGGTCAGGTCCTGCGGCAGCTCTATCCTGGCGTTTCCCAGACATACGCTGGAACCTGTCACGTTGAAGAATGGCGCGGCATACAGCACGGTATCCGGTCCGGGAACATTTTCTTTGTAGGCATAGATTCTCATTCCGTGTTCTCCGGCCTCATAGATCACTCCCGGCAGGTAATATTCCGCGTTTTCTATTTTGAGCGCGGGGCTGAAGAACATCATCCTCTTGTGCGGAGGGTTGTACCACACGTATCTCTCGCTGCCCTTGCGCGGGTCGCAATACAACAAGTTGTCGGGTATCTTCCCGTATGGAGTGGTGCTGTGTCTTTCCGAGTATCCCTTCACGAGCGTGTTCATGAATTCCAGGGTTACCGGTCTTCCTTCCGTCATGTTTCCCCGGTCGTCAATTTCACGGATTTCAAGGAAAAAGTTCCTGTCATTCTCCGAGGCATAGGCAATCAGTGCCGCCTTGGGGTTGAGCGGCGTCTTGATTTTTCTGGTCAGTTCGTTGCTGTCTATCATATGCTTTCAGATTGGTTTATACTGTGATGTTGATGAATTTTTCCGCCCATTTGAAGAAACGTTCCGGATAGTCGTCCATATGGAACAGTTCCTCCGTTTCCGGAGACAGGTCACAGGTGGTGACCGGAATGATGTCATAAGTCTCCTGGCTGTAGGAGTTGTAATAGTCGGTGAGATATTCCGTTATCATGTCGGTGCAGTCATAGATGACTCGGATCTGCTTGCTGAGATACATGGGCAGAAAGTCCGGTTCTTCCTCGTAGAAGGGATCGTAGCCGTATTCCATGATGCCGTGTTCAGGTGTAAGGAACTCCAGTCCCTCCTTCATGACAGAGAGCAGTGACTGTTCGTACCCGTTCTTCGGCTTATATCGGTCGATTGCCTTCGGCAGATTCTTGTAATAGGATTTGCGTTCCACCCGGCGTAACAGGGCATGTATCCTGCCTTCCTCATAGGAGTGCAGGAGCCGCCGCCTCTTTTTCCGGTCAGATGCCGTTTCACCCGAATCATCCTCAGACATCAGTGTCAGGGCATAGTCCATGTCATCCTCGTCCAGTACAGTGTTTATCCCGTTCGCCTGCATCAGGTTGTGGATGAAGGTGACGGATATGCGTCTCAGTTCCGGTCCGAGCCTTTCCATGAACTTCGTCGGGAAGTAATACAACGTGAGTTCTCCCCATTCATGACATTTCCAGAGACGGAACAGGAGTCTTTCTTCGTCCTGCTCAATGTTGACATTCATGTCATTGCCTACAAGGTTACACATATCTTCGTGCAGTCTGGCAATGCTTTCACCGGGCGTTCGTCCCGGTGTATGTACCGCCTCCTTCTTCATGAGGAGTGCATATCTGAAAAAGGAATCACGCAGGTACTCATAGTTTTCCTGCGTGATAAGATTGTGCGGCTTCCCGTCAGTACCGTCCGTGAACAGTTCCGATGGGGATATCGGCAAGAACGTAGCGTTCAGAAAAGAATTACGGCACCGCTGGGTGCCGCAATCCGTTTCTTTCTTTCCGTGCCGTAATGCACCTTCCTTTCTGTTTCCGCAATGATAAGTCTCGCGAGCTGTTCCGCCTGATATCCGTCCAATGGTACACATGATTTCTTCTTTTTTCTGTTGTCCTTTGCCATATCCTTTATCCTTTTGTTCCGATAGTTGTCTTGAACTCATATTCTGTCATGTCCTCCCTGATGACCGGTCCGTGAACGGTAGCCGTCGTCAGTTCCGGGTACATGTTCGAATAGTAGCTCATGACCATGTCCGGCGAGATGTTCGGATCCGGGTCTTGAAGGGTTATATACTCCGTTCCTTTCTTGAATTTGAATGAGCGTGTCATTCCTTTGATTTCGAGTGCCATGTCTTAAACTGTCTGATAAGGTGAATACTTGGGTTCCAGCATGGACTGCGGGAAATCAATGTATTCCTCGTAGTCCTTCTCACTGTATGCGGGATGTTCCTGATCGGAGAGGTACGGTTGCTGTTCGTCCTCCTGCATGAACCGTTCTTCCTGCCAGTCCTGTATTTCAGGCTGCGGCGGATATTGAGGTTGGGAAGGCTGCTGTCCTCCTGTCCGCTGTACGTATTGTGCGTGCGGCTGTATCTGCGGTCTTGCCTGCGGCTGTGGCGGCTGTTGTTGCGACGGCCATATTCCCGGTTGTTGCGGATGCTGCGTGTATGCCTGTTGTGGTCTCTGCGGTGCGGGCTGAGCCTGTCCCGGCATCGGCTGTGACGGTCTCCGCGTGTATGTCTGCTGCGGTGCCGGCTGTTGCGGACGTTGCGGTTGCGGATTTCTCTGTTCCGTTGCCTGTGTGTATGCCGGCTGTTGGGAGTGTGGCTGTTGCTGCTGTACAGAAGGTTCCGGCTGTGCTTCCTGTTCCATCAGGTCGAAGAGGCTTCCCCGGTTCATTTCCGTGTCGGCCGCCTTTATCTTCTCCTCGATTTCCTTCAACTGGGCGGCATTCGCGTGTGCTTTCGCCTGTGTAAGCACACTGACGGCTTCCCGGTGGTTTCTGGCCGCTGTCAGTTCTTCCGCCTTCTTCATCAGTTTCTCATACTTCTCCCGTTTCTCGCGTTCTTCCTTCGTCTCCTTGGATTTCGCTTCCTTGGCAGCCTTGCTGCTGGCGGCGGCCTTGTCCGCCTGTGCCTCGAACTGTGCCATATTGGAGATCAGCCCGCACGTTTTCTGTATAGGTCTTGTGACTGCCTGCAGGAATCCAGTGTCAAGTTCCTGCGGTGTGCCCGTGACAGTCAGCGGCACGATGTGGTTCTGGGCCTCGTCCTTGAGTCCGTTCGATTTGGGCAATGTGGAAACGGTCAGTTGTCCGTTTGTCTTGCGGATGACGATCGTGAGGTCCACGCTTTCCGTCATCATCTGGTGGATTGCTGTAAAAAACATAATTGAAAAAAATTAAATGATTAGACGATGTGTTTCAATATTCGCTGAAGAATTCTGCAAGCAGCCTCTCCCTGTCCGGATGTCTGCATATTTCCAGGATGGGGTTCAGCAGCTTTGAGATGTGAACGGGACCTGTGGTTCCTCTCGGCGGCAGTTTGATTGCCGGTTGCGGGACGTGTACTTTCGGTCTTCTTGTCACGGGCATCCCTATCGGGGCAGGTGACTGTCTGGTGATGATTGCTTGTTGCATACTCTTTAATTTTTAAATGTGAATATTCGGGCTTTGGCAGCCCGTTGAACTACAAGGGCCCAACGGCAGACGCTTCCGGAAAGGCAGGGTTTTCGGGAAAAATACCGGAGCGCAGCGAGGATGATTTTTTCCGAAACCGCTTGCGGCCTGACCTTGCCGTCCGACAAGAAGCGTTTGCCAACTTTGCCCTGTAGTTCTCGGTTTGCCAATGTCTGTGTTTTTAGTCCTTTCCCTTTTCTTCCCGTGTCATTTCCGGTTGTGACGGATACAAAAAGAGCCGCCCGCTCCCGGACAGCTCCCTTATGCTGCAATGATAAATTCCGTGCATGTTCCATATCGTCAGATTTCAGAAGACCAGAAAACTCAGTATGCACAGAATGATGGCCAGTGCCACGAGAAAACAGGCTATACGGTAGAGGAACCTGAAGAGTCCCCTGAAACAGATGATGGCCACGGCGGTCCATACAGGCGATATACCGTGGGAATAGAGCCAGCTGAATATGATGGCTGCTGTTACGGCCAGCGCGAGTGTCCTTGCCCATCTGCTGTCCGCTATCTTTCTGATACGTTCTTTTGTTTTCATAATCTTCATGTGTTTGGCGGGAATGCCATTCCCGGTTTCAGGGGCTTTCTTGCAGTCCGCCTCCACAGGCAAGGTTTTCGGGAAAAATACCGGAGCCTCGGGCGAGGATGATTTTTCCCAGAAACCGTAAGGCCAGACCTTGCCGGTGGAAACGGGCGGGCTGCGACCTTTGCCCCTCGAATCGGGATGGCTTCATCATTTCCTTTTCCTGCCGTTCCCGTTTTTGGGGAACGAGAGTGTCAGGGTGAACCCGGCGTCGAAAGTGACCGAAGCGTCGAAAGCCACGCCCTTCTTTCCCTTGAATCCCTTGATGAGCCGTGTGGAGCCGGAGGAGAAAAGCTGTTCCAGATGCTGGTCCGTCAGTTCCTTGTTCAGGAATCTGCGGTACACGGTCAGTCCGCACCCTTTATTGTCGCAGCGGGCACTCTTCTCCCTGACGATGATGTGTCCGGTCTTGCATTTGGGACAGGTGAACGTGCGGGCGGCTACCGCCGGAAGGCTGAGGTTCAGGATTTCACGGGTAGCCTTGCGGGTGTAGTCCGTGATGGATGCCATGAACGTGTCCGGTCCGAGTGTGTGCCGCTCTATCTGGAGCAGGGTCTTCTCCCAGCTTCCTGTCAGGGAAACATCCGCCACGAGCATGTCCTTCACCGCATCGTAGATATGGAGTCCCTTCTCTGTGGGGAGGATGCTCTTGCCGGAGCGGGCGATATAGTCACGTTTGAACAGTGTGGTGATGATGGCGGCTCTTGTGGCGGGCGTGCCGATACCCAGCTCCTTCACGGCCTCGCGTGCCTGTTCGTCGGCTATCTCCCTGCCGCAGGTCTCCATTGCTGCCAGCAGCGTGGCTTCGGTATAGAGCGGTCTGGGCACGGTCTTCTTCTGGGCCAGTCCGAATCCTGAAACAGGGACCGTGTCCCCTTCGGCAAATATGGCCGTACCCTCGTCGGTTTCCGGTTCGTCGTCCTGCCTGTCCTCTTTCCTGCGGAAGATGCCGCGCCATCCCGGACTGACGACAAGGGAGCTTTTCGAGCGGAAATCCATGTTGTCCAGACGGCACTCCATAAGAATCAGTTCCTTCTCGCAGCAGGGCGAGAACGCCTCCAGCATACGTCCGGCTATCAGCGTATAGACGGCCTCTTCCGCCTCGGAAAGCCCTTCGGGTGCGATGCCGGTCGTGATGAGGGCATGGTGGTCCGTCACTTTGCTGTCGTCCACGCTACGGGTGTTGAGATGCGCAAAGTCAAGGATTCCGGCACTTGTGGCGAATCCGGGCATGGCCAAGATTCTTTCCAGCAGACCGGGCACGCAGGCCATCACGTCGTGCGGGATATACCGGCTTCCCGTTCTCGGGTAGGAAATGAGCTTCTTCTCGTAGAGCGACTGGGCGATGTCCAGCGTCTTTGCCGCGGGCAGGTCGAGGTGCACGTTGCAGTCCTTCTGAAGTGCCGTCAGGTCGTAGAGCAGCGGCGGCTGTTGCAGGGTTTTCCTGCGCTCCACCTTCGTAACCGTCGCCGAAGAATCGGGAGTGAGACTGCGGTAGGCGGTTTCTGCCTTCTGCCTGTCGTCAAAGGTCGCGGGATGGAAGAAGCGGCGGTGTGACGTGCCGCCATTGAGGGTGACATGTAGCTGCCAGTATGGTGTGGATACGAAACTGCGGTTCTCCCTGTAGCGGCTGCATATCATGGCGAGCGTCGGAGTCTGCACCCGTCCGATCGAGTTGTTGGACGAGCCGGAGACGATGGCCAGGGCACGGCTGGCGTTCATGCCCACCAGCCAGTCCGCCTTCGCGCGGCTGTCGGCGGCGGCATACAGGCTGTCGTATTCCGAGCCGTCCTTCAGTTCCTCCAGCCCTTTCCGTATGGCCTCGTCAGTAAGCGAGGAAATCCACAGGCGTCTGAACGGTTTCGTGCAGCCCAGAAAGTCGTATATCCAGCGGAAGATAAGTTCCCCTTCACGACCGGCATCGGTAGCCACGATGATGCTGTCACAGCGGTTGAATACGCTTTCTATGACTTTCAGCTGTTTCGAGGCGGCGATGTCCGTAACCATTCCCCTGTCCGTGCGCATCTGTCGGGAGACCAGGCGGAACGGGTCCGGCAGCATCGGCAGGTCCTCCGCTGCCGTTTTCGTATAACCGTAAGTGTCCGGCGTGGCCAGTGACACGAGGTGTCCCAGTGCCCAGGTTACCATATATCCGTTACCGGAACAGTAGCCGTCATTTCTTGTATCAGCCCCGACTACACGGGCTATGTCCATGCCTACACTCGGCTTTTCTGCGATGATTGCTATCATATTGTAAGATAAAAATTAAGCCGTTTCCCGTTTTCCATGCGGAAGACAGGAAACGGCGGTAAGACATCGGTTTACTTGATAATTGCTCTCAGGTTATTTGCCCAACGGTGTCACTCCCTGGATTTCCAGCAGCGGGGCCTCGCCCTTACGGACCAGCTGGAGTGTGGCGTCCATCAGCACGTCCACGCCGAGGAGCACGAGGCTCAGGGACATCACTTTCGTTTTCTCTCCCCTGAGGAGGGTGTCCATCTCGCCGGAGAGTTCCAGCTCGTCCTTCATGATACCGATACCGGAGAGTTCGTCCCAGTTCACTTCATCAGCCTTGAAAGGCATGTCGTTTCCGTTTTCCTTTTTCATATTTCTTTCTTTTTTTATTCAACATTCATTTTCCGTTACCTATAGTCAGGCAATGCTCGCACCTTTTGACTTGCGGTTGCCCTGTTCCTGTCGCTGGCTGTTGGCCACCACGTTTCGCTGTGACGCGTCACGCTTACGGTCGGGATTTTCGTTGTAGAAGTCCAGACGCCCCTGGTTGAAGTTCGCCTTGACGTACTGCGAGATGGTCTTCCCGTCATATCCCTTTATGCCTTCCACCAGCACGGCCTTTCCGCTCTGCAGGTCCGCACGCTGCTGTCTGGTCAGTTCCACGTCCCATACCTTGGTTGGAATCTTGAAATCCTCGCGCTGCTCGAAACCGTCCGGCGTACGGGAGTAGCTCAGGCGTCCCGTTTCCAAATCGGCCTTGATGAAGGAGGAGAATTCCTCTCCCTTGCGGTTCACCATGTCATTGAGGAAAATCACCTTGCCGTCACGGAGTTGCTGCTGTTCCTCCGCCGTAATCTTCACCCCGTTGATTTCGTTGGGGATATAGATTTCTCGTGCGCCTTCCGGAGAGTCCGGGTTGTAGCGGGTGTAGGACGGGCGGCCCGTCGCCTCGTCCAGCTTCACGTAAGAGGAGAACACCTCACCGTCCTTGCGCTGCATTCCCTCCACGAAGATGGCTTTTCCGGCGTTCAGGTCCTCAATCTGTTTCTGTGTCAGTTCCACGCCCCCGAGTGTCTGGCGGTTGAAGAGTTTGTCGTTCTCGAAAATAAACTCGACACCCCTGCGTTCGGCATTCACCTGAATGAAGGCGTTGAACTCGTTGCCGGACTTGGCGATCATGCCCTCTACATAGACCTTCTTGCCTTCACGCAGGTCGTTCTGCTCCTGCTCTGTCAGTTCCACGCCCTTGATTTCCCTTGGGATGAAGGCATTCTCCGCTTTCATGGCGACCACCTCGTTGGTCAGCTTGTCGATGCTGATGAAGGATGGGATATACTCCCCGTTACGTCCTTTCAGTTCCACGACACGCCCCATGTTGCCCGTTTCGAGCAGGTTCTTCTTGTCCTCGTCGGAGAAGATATGTCCGAAATACGGTCGGTCGAGGTCGGGTTTCTGTCGGATACCATGGATGCCGAGCACCACTTCGCCCGCCATGGACTGCTGGAAGGACAGACGTGCGTCAGTCCTCAGTACGGCCGAACCGAAGTTCATGCTGATGGGTACTACCTGGTTGGTCTTGTATCCTTTGAGCATCTGTTCGAGCAGTCCGCGTTCCTGGAGGTATTCACGGGAGATTCCGAAATTCTTTAGCTGTTCCCAGTTGATCATGGACTCGTTGTAACGGTACTGGGGGGACTGGGTCTGCGGCTGGCTGTCAGCTGCGGCAGCCTGCTGCCGGGTTTCATTTTTCTTTGCCATTTCTTCTTGATTTTTTTGGTTGATACTTTGGTTTTCCTTGTTGCGCGGAACAATCTCGTACTGCTTGAGAAATTCCTCCACGGCTTTTGTCTTTTTTCCTGCGGCGATGTCCTCGATGGCCTGCTGTACGGCAGGGTCGTCCAGCCTGTCTTCCTTGACGGAGAGGATTCCGAAGCGTGTCGGGTCTTTCAGTTGGCTCCAGAAGTTCTTGATGAAGTTCTCGAAGGCGTCGGCATAGCGGTCAATTTTCAGGAAGGAGTTCCGGTTCTTCTTGTCGGCGGCTACCGTGTTGAATTTTCCGTCCTTTCCGATTTGAGATACCGCTTCAAGAATCAGTTCCATCTTGTCGAGGATGAACACGATGTCACTCATCTGCTCATTTTCGGTGACCTGTGGTTTCGGGGGTTCTTCCCGTGCATTTTTCTTTGCCATAATTTTTGATTTTTAGTGTTGATAACTCATGTTGTCACCGCAAATATATAGGAGAAAATTTGATAAATAATTGATTTGCAATATGTTAGGATATATATTACATCTTGTGTCATCACATTACACCGCAGGCTGGAGAAAACACAGCGGAAATGCGTGGGAAAACGGCGGGAAAAGGAGGAAAAAGCAAGGAACGAAAAAGGAAAGGGAAAAAGGCCGGACAGACACGGACATGACGGTACACTCTGCCGCACGGAAGAAAAGAAAAAACTGTAATTATGCAGAGTTGGGAGCGAGCTGCTTTTGTCCCCCTTGATGTGTCCTTTTGTGACAGGACGCGGAATTCTGTTTACGGGAATAACAGGATGGCGTAATCCATTGGGACGGCATACGGGAGCATGGTTCTCCCGTCGGATTTTTTTTTTGACCTGTATCTATGCGTCGTAGGTCGCTTCGCTTGCTAAGTCCCGGTACTTTCCCCAACTCGGACGGCAATACCGGAGCGTTTTTTCGGGCGGAAAATTACCGCAGGGAATTTTGTGTCCCGAAAACCGGAGGCTTGAACGTGGAGGTATTCGCCCTCCGAGTTACCTTCTCTGAAGGGACTTATCAAGTGAAGCGGGGCTTATGGCGGAATAATTTTCATTACTGTTTCGTTCATTTATATTCTTGCGTTCATTTATAATGAACATATATGAAATAATGAACAAATCTCTTTGAAATCCAAATTATGTTCATTACATTTGCAGTGTTCATTAAAAATGAACATCACTGAAAAATGAACTGATTATGGTGTTAACAGAACTTGAAACATTGAATATGGCTTTGGAGGCTTTACGGGAAAAACTTGTATTGCCCAAGGAAACCGTCATTCTAAAAGAGGACAACACATACAAGAATTTTGATGCGATTGTTCAAATTATGGATGTGGAGTTTCTATGTGAAGTCAAAAATACGGTGACAACTGCTACCATTGGGAATATTACAAACCGACTAAAGATATTGGGAACAATGGAAAAGCAACCGGTACTGCTGATTGCAAAATATATTACGCCAACCGTTATGGACAATCTGGCAAGCAACGGTATCAACACTCTTGATTGTGCCGGTAATTGTCATATCAGATATGCAAAAGGAAATAAGATAATATTTCATCTGGTGAATAAAGGAGAAAAAAACACTTTAATGGCTGAAAAGCCTTATCCGGCATTTCAGGAAGCAGGATTGAAAGTCATATTCTATTTATTGCAGGAATTTACCAATGTGAACAAACCGTACAGGGAAATACAGAAAGCGACAGGCGTATCTTTAGGGGCAATTAAAAATGTATTTGATGTTTTGGTGGAGAGGAATTTTATTCTTATGACCGGCAGCAAGCGGACATTAAAAAACATCAATGCCCTTTTAAATTTATGGACAGAAAATTACAATCAGGTATTGAAGCCTAAATTATTGCTCAGCAGGATGACATTCCGTACCAATGAGCAACGCATAAAATGGTTGGCTATGGATTTGCCTGATGGAATGTATTGGGGTGGAGAAAGCGGAGCGAATATGGTGGATTCTTATCTGGAACCCGGTGCTTTTGATATATATACACAAATCCCTGCCGCACATTTACTGAAAAAAGGTTTTGTAAGATTTGATGAGACAGGGGAGATAAGAATATACAAAAAATTCTGGAATTGGGAAACGGAAAACCATCTTGTTCCTCCGATTCTCACATACGCAGATCTGATAGGTAGCGGCAATAGCCGTTGTATTGAAATGGCTGAAAGACTTTTGAACAATGTACTTAAAGATTACAAGTGAGAAAATAGCCAATCCACTATTGGTGGAGTTGCTGAAAAAATTGACTGACAGTTTCAACCGTATGGGGCGTGAGTTTTATGTAATCGGCGCGACAGCCCGGGATATAATTATCCGTCAGCTTATCGACACCACATCCGGAAGAAGAACAAAGGATTTGGACATTGCTATTGCAATACCCGATTGGAGTGTCTTTGATGAGATCAAGGAGGTTCTGGTTGCAGACGGTTTTAAGAAGTCCACCGATATGCGTCAACGCTTTTATTATGGTGAATATGAACTGGATATTGTCCCGTATGGTGTCGCCAAGGACGATGACAATATCTATTGGCCGCCTGAAGAAGAGATTGCGATGTCAGTAAAAGGCTTTGACGAGGTGCTGTCGGAATCCATAACTGTCAATATAGATGGCGAGTTTGATATCCGAATAGCATCCCTTCATGGCCTGTTTCTGCTGAAATTCAATGCATGGTTGGACAGAAACATCGAAACGAGTAAAGATGCTGAAGACATGTCGTTTATTCTGTCCAATTATTTCATGGCCAATCTTGACCGTAATGTTTATACGGAAGTTTATGATTGGGAAAATTTTGATGAATATATTGTCGGAGGATATTGGCTTGCCCGTGATCTGCTCCTGCTTTTAACTAAGGAACAGATAGTCTATTACAAGGACTGCATCGAAAAGGAACTTGAGAAGGATGATGAGAGCAGGTTGTTCAATCAGATTATAGAAAATTGCTATGGCTTGACCTATGAAACTGTAAAGGAGGCCTGGCAAACCATTGCAGATGTTTTCCAAAAAGCAATAGAAGATGAAAACGATTGATTTCAAAACCATCAGTTTCCCCGGGAAAGACAAAAGTAACGAGGATTACATCCTATGTCATAAACTTTCCCACAATTCCATTATAGCCATTCTTGCTGACGGAATGGGTGGTCTGTCATTTGGAGCAGAGGCTGCAAAAATCGTATCCGAGTCCATAATGACAACAGCCCTTGATAAGATTCAACACAATTTACCGGCGGACGTCTTACGTATGGCATTCAATGCTGCCGATTCTGCCATATACGGAAAATGCAGAGATTTGAAATGTAAGATGGGAGCCGCCGTAACCGTTGCCCTGGTAATTGATGATTCTTTGTATTATGCGTGGCAAGGCAATGTCAGGCTTTACAAAGTACATGCAAATGAGGTAATGTTACTGACAACAGACCATGTTGTGGCCGATGCTGATGGCACGTTCCTTACACGATGTGTCAATGGCAAGGGGTTTCGGGAAAATATTCCTGTCATATATGAAGAACTGAAAAATACCGATAAAATCTTTATCTGTTCTGATGGTTATTACCGGCATGTCCATTTGACTGAATTGTCAAGAAATGTTACTGTCAATTTTAAAGAAGGCGCTTCTGATGACTATTCTTTGATAGAAATTTATTTCACATAATAATGAGATTTATGAAAGGTTTGTCTGGAATAAAGAACGATTATTTTGAATATAACCTGTTGTATTCAACTTTCGGGAAAATATAATTGAGTTAAGAATAAATAATTAGCAACCCTCTTTTGTTGAGATAGCTAAATCATTGAACTAAAATCTAATACACAGTGTGATTCCGATGATGAAGATGGGTATAATCCGTATGCGAATTGGCATATAATATTTCCTGTCCCATAAGACGGATAACGAGTACTATTAAAGATAAGTCAATCGAATGATTCTGAATAATTTTCAATCATTATAAAGATAGTCTGTCTTTCATGGGAGATTATATGGAATGTTTCATATCTTTGTAGATAGCCATTGATTTACAATATCTTTGGCGATAATCCGAAAATAATAGTACTAACCGTCAGACAAAAGAATAATCATGGATAAGAAAGAATTAGAAAATCTATTGATGCGATTCTCCCATTTGGGAGTCACCCATTCGAAAAACGGAGCGTTGATGATTGGAAAGGCTCCGCATATTGCCGAATTTGCCTGGCTTAATGTCATGTACCCCTGTATTACAGAAGCAGAAGTATGCGATTTGGAGAAGAAACTGGGATGCGCTATTCCTGAAGTTTACAGGAATTTTCTGATGAATGTATCCAATGGCTTTGATATAATGAATTGCACATTGGCATTACATGGCTGTAGAACATCATACAACAGAAGCGATTTGGATTCATGGTATCCATTCAGTCTTGAAGATATTCAGAAAAATGAGCGGCCTAAGAATGCCACACAGGAGATGTTCTTTTTTGCTTCTTATAATTATGACTGTTCAAAGCTTTATCTTAATACATCGGATAATAAGATATACTACTGTGACCGTTACGACACGACTCCATTGAAATCATGGGATTCGCTATCAGACATGATTACTTCTGAGATAGAGAGGATATTTGGTCTGTTTGATGCAGATGGGCGAATATCCAATAGAATGGCTCCTACAACCCCGGTTGTAAGATAAATGAATTTTTATTAGCTCAAAAATTATGATTACTACTTTCGATAAAATAGTAAATGATTTAGCTCAACTTGATTTTTTCTCTGGGTATAAATTCAGAAAAAGAGACTATTCTCTTTTCTTCAAAACAGAAAGTGGGAAGCAGTTTATTGAGTTAGACCATTGGAGAGAAAGAGACACAACATCGTCACTCGTCATATATCCTATCTATGGTGTGAGGTTTGATATTCTCCATAAATGGTTTGAAAAATTCAGCGTGAAGACCTTACAAGATCAAAGAGACAGGGCAAGCATCAGCTTTTCAGGTAGTATGTTGGGGCTGCAGGATGAATTGAATTTTGATACAAATGGAGACGGATATTCGAATGAATTCGAAAACTTTCAAATCATTCTAAAATGTGCAGAATATGTTTTCTCCGAATATTCGTCGCTTGATAAACTGTACAATAAGACTATCTTGCCTGTATTGGATGGAGAGACTGGACTTCCTGATGTAGGAGCTGATTGGATATTCATAGACATGGCTTTGTGCAAATTGGTTGCTCCCGCCAATTTTGACAAGTTGAAACAGATTATACTGTCTCATGTTGAAAAAATGTACGCACACCAAGAACCCAATATACTGGATTATTATGACCGTTTTGAAGATATTTTTCATTATTTAGAGTATAAAGGAATATGAAAATAATGAACCAAGGTAAAATTGCTTTTATTTTCATCATATTGATAGCAATATGGACTGTATATTATGTGGGTTATACGAAAGGCATAGCCCCCATTAATTCTTTAAGAAAGAACAAGGTCTATACGACTGCTATTATTACAGATGAAACTTTCATGGTAAAAGGCCGAAACTATTATGTTTATAAATTCAAAGTTTCAGGAAAAGAATATGAAGGACATGATATTTTCTATAGAAACTCAACTATATTACCAGGAGATTCTGTACGAATTGTATATGATAATACCAATCCAGATTATTCAATGACGGTACGGGCCTATTATTCCAGTGTTTATTTACAAATTACAGGATTTTAATCAATTATAAAATTATATATGGCTATAAATAAACAAATAACAATATGTAAATCGGCAATAGAGTTTATTGTTTATCCAGAATCGAAAAATGAAATAGGATTATGGGTTGCGCATACACCTTGTTTTATTACATCGAATTGTGAAATTCATAATATTGAGAATATAATTAATGGAGCTTTACAATATAGTAATTCAGGGCTACAAATTACAAATGAGATACAAAAAAATGTCCTAAAAGAATTGCACATTAAAAGTTGGAATACATTGTATAAAACGTATAAAATAATCAGTTTGTCCTTAACTGAAAATAAAATAATTATTACACCATATGTGTATACGCAAAAAGGCGTATTTCCAGATACTAAAATAAAAGCTTTTTTCGATATTTGCGATTATAACAGTGCAATTATACAACTTCTTAAATTGTGATTCTCTATTATTCAAGTATGACGTTATGGAACGTGTTACCAGTATCACCCGAGGACGGAACAGGTGCCATAGAATGACTTACGACAGCCACAACTCCATTATTAAAGGCACTGGAGCGTAACAAGATAAAAGCAATAATTCATGAATGAGTATAAAATTATTGACAATCTTCCTTTCGGCTTTGATTTATATTCTATTTGGACAAGCTATATTTAATTTGATATATTTCTATAAACAAGGACTTAAGATTTCCAGATACTGTCTCAAAAAGCACACAGTAATACCATTATTTCCCCATAAATACGAGTAGAAGATCCAGCTAAATATATGATTCTGAATAATTTTCAATCATTATAAAGATAGTCTGTCTTTTATGAGAGATTATATGGAATGTTTCATATCTTTGTAGATAGCCATTGATTTACAATATCTTTGGCGATAATCTGGAAAGAATAGTACTAATCGTCAGACAGAAGAATAGTCATGGATAAGAAAGATTTGGAAAAACTGTTAATGCGATTCTTTCATTTGGGAGTTTCTCATTCAAAAAATGGTGCATTGTTTAATTTTATATTGTTTTTTTTTCTTATAAGTTGTTCACCAACCAGTATTAAACTGGTAGATGACTACTATATATATTCTCCTGACGATTATTATGCTACACATTATTTAAAATGCAAATTGTCAAGTGATCATGACCCTGTAATCGATAGTGTACGTGCAGTTTATTGGAATGATTCAACTATAATAATTAGACGCGAAGGTAGAACGTATAATTGGTGGGTTATAAAATCATCTGGTGAAAAATTGAAATGCTGTAATAATGATTCAATAATCGGGCCTGTTTCAGAGCATTTTGTAAAGGCTTATATGGCTAATACAAAGTTTAATAGGTTCGTTTTTAACTAAAACTTGAGAGTGTAAAATATGTATTAGACTATCATAATTATAAATACAGATTCTATTTCAATTGCCTTTGCATTGGAGGTCTTAAATCATACAACATTGTATTTAACATTCACGACACAATTTATTGTAAAATGAAATATTATCAATTGTCTTTTACTTTAGATAAAAAAATAAGAGGTAGATATGAAATGCCTCATACAATCAGCATAGAGTCCAAAAATTTCTTGAAATATATTTCAGATAAAGCTAAAACTATTTCTGTCTATTTTGAAAATCAAAAAACTTTTTATGACGATATGCCAGATAACCTTTTGGGTAAACTTTTAAAAAGAAGCAATGTTATAGATTTCATGGATTTTACACCATCTTGTTTAAGCTTGGTTGCGGTCGTTAGCAATAATATAAGAAGCTGTTTAAATTTATTTATAATTAGTTGTAAATCAGTAGGTTAATTGGAAT